>Ga0265293_10001424_pt1 | contig 52124 bp, 40 predicted proteins | sample Munlanlewell138R_FD_192505 | JGI IMG/M metagenome (GOLD analysis project Ga0265293, IMG submission 192505) | Leachate microbial communities from a municipal landfill in Southern Ontario, Canada - Leachate well 138R | ecosystem: Engineered > Solid waste > Landfill > Unclassified | place: Canada... | reverse complement strand
GCGCGAGTCGGGACTGGAAGGCAGCGATGAACCAGTTCGCGATAATCTACGAAGACCGATTCACGCTGGCCTCCTGAAAGAGACTTCCCAACCAAACCGCCTCACACACAAAAAATCGGACACGCCCTTGGGGTGAGCTTGCGAACCCCAACGCCCTAATGAGAACACCCACTGGATAACATGAAACCCGCTCCCCTGCATGCTTCGCCCCTGTGTCATCGTCGCACTCAGCGATGGCGAAGGATTGGCTGTGGAGCAGCTTCGCGTGTCAGCGCAGTCGCCATCACCCGCACCTACGCCTACAACAAGCGCCGTCTGCCGACCTCGGAGAGCGTCTCCATCGACGGCAACCTCTTCGTCATCGGCTATCAGCACGACGCGCTGGGCCACCTCAATCAGCAGCACGATAGGTTGGAGTGAGCCTGCGAACTCCAACATCCAAGTTGCCGGCACCACCCTGACCACCACGTAGAAACCGCCCGTCAGCGTGCCGGTGAGCCGTCCGGGTTGTGGTCGATGAAATACAGGCCGGCGTACAGTTTGGGGTCGATGGAGTAGCCTTCGCGGCGCTTGCCGTCCAGCCACAGGGCGGCTTGCGGGCGCGGGATTTCGTGGACGGTGATCGATTCGGTTTCGTCGCCGCCGCCGGCGTGTACGCGACGCAGGCCGTGGGCGCGGACGAAGCCGATGATCTCGTTGCTCATGCCGGAGGACGACGGTCCTTCCATCAGGTATTCGAAGTGATCGGCGTGCCAGCCGGTCTCCTCCAGCAGTTCGCGCTGGGCGGCGGCTTCCATGCTTTCCACGTCGCCGTGGTCGCCGACCAGGCCGGCCGGCATCTCGATGCTGGGTGCGTCCACCGGGACGCGGAACTGTTCGACGAACAGCACTTTGTCTTCCGGCGTCACCGCGACGATGATGACCGCCGAGGTGGCGTTGGTCCGCTCTGCGTACTCCCAGCGGCCGCGCCGCTTCAGGCGCAGGTATCGGGCTTCGTGGAGCAGGATGTCGGGATCGGTCGGCGGCGGCATGGCGGGGCATCCAAATATGCCGATGCTACCGGATCGCCATGGCCGGCGTGCTGCGGAACCTTTCGCGCGGGCCGGGGTCGGACGCCCCGCCTTTCGCTTCAGGTACGCCCGCCATCATGTTACGCGCCGTCGCACTCTTTGCCGCCCTCGCCCTGTCGCTGTCCGCCCACGCCCAGCAGGTCATCCGCAACCCGGCACCCGCGCCCACCGCGCTGGACCAGCAGCTTGCCAAGGTGTCCGACACCGCCACCCTGCTCAACCTGGCGATGCGCCATCAGGCCGAGTCCGACTGGGCTTCGCAGGCGGCGGTGTGGCGGCGGCTGATCGAGCTGCGTCCGCACATCGGCGACTACCGCTACCAGCTCGCCGCCGCCTATGCCCAGCAGGATCTGAAGAGCCAGACCTACACCACCCTGCTCGAATTGCAGGCGCAGGGCTACGGCTACGACCTGACGCAGGACAAGCGCTTTGCGCCGGTGGCGACGACGCCGGTCTGGCATCACATTGCCGACGTGCTCAAGCAGAGCACGCAGCCGTTCGGCGAGGGCAAGGTCGCCTACACCCTGCCGAAAGAAGACCTGCTGATCGAAAGCCTGGCCTGGGATCCGAGCCGCAAGGCGCTCCTGGTCGGCAGCATCCGCGAGGGCGCGGTGTACCAGGTCGGTGGCAACGGCAAGCTGGTCCCGCTGCTGCGCGCCGACGAGGACAACGGCCTGTGGGCGGTGATGGACCTGGCGGTGGACGCCAAGCGCGGCGTGCTCTGGGTCGCCTCCACTGCGGTGCCGCACTTCAAGGGCTATGCGCCGGAGAAGGATCTCGGCCAGGCCGGGGTGTTCAAGTTCGACCTGAAGACCGGCAAGTTCCTCAAGCGCTATCTGTCGCCCAGCGTGCTCGGGCAGCAGTTCTTCATCTCCACCCTGGCGCTGGCCGGCGATGGCACGGTGTACGCAGCCGATGGCGTCAACAACGCCGTTTACATGGTCCGCGACGACCAGTTCAAGCGCGTCTTCCACGCCACCACGCTGACCGGCATTCGCGGCATGACGCTGGATGCCGGCGACCGCATCCTGTATTTCGCCGACGTCGAGCGCGGCATCTTCGGCTACGACCTCAATGCCGGCCAGCCCTTCGACGTGCTGGTGCCGGAAAACCTGGCGCTGGCCGGCATCGACGGCCTGCTCTGGTGGAACAACCACCTGCTCGCCGTGCAGGGCGGCATGTCGCCGCCGCGGGTGATGCGCCTGACGCTGGGCGAGGACGGCCGCCGCTTCATCGGCGCGCAGCCGCTGGAAGCCGCACAGCCGGCGCTGACCGAACCGACCCTGGCGACGCTGGCCGATGACGGCACGCTGTATTTCATCGCCAACAGCCAGAAGCAGCTCTACGACCGCTTCGGCCTGCCGAAAAAGCGCGACGCGTTGCAGGGCACGCGGATCTATTCGCTGCAGGCCGATTTTGCGCTGGAAAAGGCCGAGGCCGCGCAGCCGGCTCAGCCCTGAACCTGCTCCAGCGCGCGACGCCGCGTCATCGGGCCGAAGCGCAGGTGTTCGAGCACGGCTTCGAGCCGCTCGCGCAGGGCGGATGAGGGTCGCCGGCGGGCATCGGCGATGTCGGCCGGCAGTGGCGCATCCAGCGCGATGGTCGCCAGCCGGCGCGACAGCAGCGCCTGATCGCGATACTGGCGCAGTCGCGCGGCATGGCCGGCGGCACCGCGCAGGCGCAGGAAGGGCACTTCCTCCACCCGTGCCAGCAGCGCATCGAGCGAGCCGAAGTGTTGCAGCAGGGCGATGGCGGTCTTGGCACCGATGCCCGGCACGCCGGGGATGTTGTCCACCGGATCGCCGGACAGGCCGAGGAAATCGGCCACCTGGTGCGCGCCGACGCCGAGCCGCTCCGGCACCTGGTCGCGCCGCCAGCGCAGGTTGCGCGCGTAGTCCCACTGCTCGTCGCCGTCGGCCAGCAATTGCGAGAGATCCTTGTCCGGCGACACGATCACGCCGCGAAACCCGGCCCCACGCTGGCGCGCCAGCAGGGCGCCGATCAGGTCGTCGGCCTCGAAGGCATGGTCGGACAGCACCGCCAGACCAAGCGCCGCCGCCAGTTCCCGGCATTGCCGGAACTGCCGCTTCAGCGCCTCCGGGGCCGGCTCGCGGTTGGCCTTGTAGGCCGGATACAGGGTGTTGCGAAAGGAACTGTCGAGCGACTCGTCGAAAGCCACCGCGACGTGGCTGGGCCGCTCGCGTTCGAGCAGGTCGAGCAGGAAACGGGCGAAGCCGTGCACGGCATTGGCCGGCTCGCCATCGGCATCGACGACCGGGTCCGGGTAGGCATGCCAGGCACGGAAGATGTAGATGCTGGCGTCGATCAGGTGCAGCGTGGACACGGCTTCAGTCGACCGGCCAGTGGCTGAGCAGGGCGGCGGCATCGGGCCGGGCGCGCTCGGGCATCGCCTCGGCGGCGCTGCCGACATGGATGAAGCCGAGCACGCGCTCGTCGGCGGACAGGCCGAGATCGTCGGCGACGCCGCGATCATAGGCCGCCCAGCCGGTCAGCCATTGCGCGCCGAAACCCTGCGCCTGCGCCGCCAGCAGCAGGGAAAAACAGACGCAGCCGCCGGAAAGGAGCTGCTCCTGCGCCGGAATGCGGTGCGCCGGGTCGATCCGCCCGACCACGACCAGGATCAGCGGCGCGTGCGCCATGCGGTCGCGCTCCTTGGCGATGGCGGCTTCGCCGGCCTCGGGTTCACGCTGTTGCAGGCGTGCCACCAGGCGCTCGGCAAAGCGCTGTCGCGCCGCGTCCTGGATGGCGATGAAGCGCCACGGCGTCAGCCGGCCGTGGTCGGGCACGCGCACCGCCTCACGCAGCAAAGCGGCCAGTTGCGCCGCGCTCGGGCCGGGTTCGCCGAGCAGTCGGAACGGGGTCGAACGCCGCGCGGACAGCAGCGAAAACGGATTGTCGACAGCAGCCTGGGTCATTGAAGGTCCGAATGTGCCAAGGGACGGCAGATGAATTTTGTAAAACAACGCGGAACAACGTGACGGCCATCACACCTTGATCCGACGAACGGCCCGTCGAGTGCGACCGCAGTCACGCGCCGTGAAGCGATTCATTCCTATACTGCCTCCGCACCTGCCGTTTTGCCACGCCGTTTTCGAGTATTTGCCGCATGGACACCACCGCCAACAGCCCAACGCGCCCCCGCGACCGACTGGATGACGCCGCCCTTGCGCTGCTCGCCGGCGTTCGCGCTGCCACCCTGCGGGTGCTGCCGGCGGTGCTGGCCCAGGTGCTCGACCGCGCCGACGATGCGCTGTTCGACTTCGTGCAGAAGTCCGCCAGCGGCATCGAGCAGCAATCCTATTTCGATGCGATGCGCGACCTGCGCCGGCATCGCGCACTGATCGAAAAACAATTCGGCGACCAGCTCGGCCGCAGCTTCGACGCCCTGGAGGCCGGCAAACCGATCGTGGTGCGCTGCGCGCCGAAGAGTGAAGCCGAGAAGACGCTGAGCCTGGTCGGCACCGACGAACTCGACGAACAACTGGCCGCCGAACAGCTCGCCGGCGCGCTGGAGCGCCGCCACAGCGGTCCGCTGCACCTGCTCGACCGCCGCCTGGCGAGGTTGGCCCGCGTAGAGGTGCTCGGCCCGGCCACCAACCCGGTCGGCCCCGGCCACGTAGTCAACGCGCTGCGCGAAGCGCTCGACGGCGTGATCAGCGCCACCCCGCCGCGGCTGGTCGTCTACAAGGTCTACGAGCGCGACGTGCAGGCCGCGCTGATGAGCCTGTACGCGGAGATCAACCGCCAGCTCGCGCACATACCCGCGCATGAGGAAGGCCAGGCACCGCCGCAGCGCCGCCGCGACGTGCCGAAGTCGCCGAAGTATCCGCACCTGTACCCGGAAGCTGCCGAACAGGGCGGCGCATCGCCGGGCTACGGCGACTCGCGCGCCGCCTACGGTTCCGGCTCCGGGGCCGGCTACGCCGACGCCGAGCCGCAGGACATCGACGAACTGCTGCCCACCCTGCGCGCCCTGCTCAGCGAATACCGCAGCCTGCGCCGCGCCCACGAACCGCCGGCCGCGCACGCCGCGCCGATGATGGATGTCGACGGCGCGCTCGACACCCTGGCGCGGATCCAGCTCGAACTGCCGCAGATCGTGCGCCGGGTGATCGACGACCCCACCGCCTCGCTCAGCGTGCTGCTGAAAACCGAGGTGCTGCGCCAGGCCGAGCGCATGGGCCTGATCGGCCCGCACGGCCGGCTGGAAGAGCGCGGCGAGGAGTCGCTGGAACTGGTCGGCATGCTGTTCGATGCCCTGCTCGGCCAGCGCAACTACCAGCGCGCCGTGCGCGAGCAGATGGCGCGCATGGTGGTGCCCTACGCCAAGGCCTCCCTGCTCGACCACACCATGTTCGCGCTGAAGACGCATCCGGCGCGGCAGTTGCTCAACACCGTCACCGAAGCCTGCGACGGCAACCGCGGCGAAACCAATGCCGAGCGCGAACTGCTCGGCCGGGTGGAAGGCACGGTGGATCGCCTGGTCAGCGACTTCAACGAGGACATGGCGATCTTCTCCGAGCTGGACGCGGAGTTGCGCAGCTACTTCGACCAGCAGCAGCAGCGCGCCGCCGTGGCGGAACGCCGCGCCACCGAGACGCAGCGCGGCAAGGAGCGCCTCGACGAGGCGCGCGCGATGGCCAATGTCGAACTGGCAACGCTGATGGGCGGCCGCCCCGCGTCGCCGGCCATCGAGCAGTTCCTCGGCCATTACTGGACCCACCATCTGTCCGTGGTGTGGCTGAAGGAAGGGGCCGATTCGCCGCGCATGGAACTGGCGCGCAACGCCGGCTGCCAGGTCTGGAACGCCTACCTCGACAGCGAACAGGGCATGAGCTACGCGCTGGATCTGCGCGAGCACATCGAGCGCGTGCTGCTTTCCTCCGGCGTCACCGGCCCGGCCGCCGACGAGACCGTCGGCACCATCGAATGGGTGCTGCACGCACTGCGTCTGGGCCGCCGCGAGGTGGCCAACCGGCGCAACCTGCCCTCGCTGGGCGAGACGCTGGTGGACGAGGTGGCGAGCGCCGTCGAGAACGTCCGCGAGGAAGTCGCGGAAGAGCCGGCCAAGCCGCAACTGGAAGTCGTCGGCGGCACCGACACGCTGGATTACGACCCCGAGGACGTCGAGCGCATCAAGGCGCTGGCGGTCGGCTCCTGGGTGGAGTTCATCGGCGACGACGGCATGGCGCAGCCGGCCAAGCTGAGCTGGATCAGCCCGATCTCCGCCCGCCTGCTGTTCGTCAACCGTCGCGGCCTGCGCCTGTGCGCCAGTTCGGCGGAAGAACTGGCGATCCAGATCCAGCAGGGCAAACTCGTGCTGCGCAGCAAGGACAGCGCCTTCGAGCGGGCCATGGACCAGGTGCTCGGACGGTTGCAGGAGTCGGTGGCGAAGTAACCCTCGCGCCGGCCTCGCCGTTGCCCCCGATGCGTGCTCAGCCGGCCGCTTCGAAGCGGTTGGCGTCGACGTTCTTGCGCACCCTGGACGGATCCCAGATGCGCCCGTTCATGGCGATGTAGACGCCGGCCGGCAGGCATTGCACCGCGCCCACCGCGCAGCCGATGTTGAACTCCGCATCGGAGCCGCGAAAGCGCGCCGGGTTCAGCGCCCCGGTCAGCACGATGGTCTTGTCGGCGATGTCGGCCAGCACCTGGGCGGTGCGCACCATGGTGTCGGTGCCGTGCGTGATCAGCACATGCGAGGCCGCCTGCGCGGCAATCGTCTGCCGCAGCAGTTGCCGGTCGTCCTCGTTCATGTGCAGGGAATCCTTGCGCAGCAGGGCGATCACGTTGAAGCGGAAGGCCACGCCCAGTTCCTCCAGGATGCGGCCGATCTGCGGCTCGCCGATCTGGAAGTCCGACTTGTCGTCGAAGTACACCTTGTCGATGGTGCCGCCGGTGGTGACGATGCAAAGCTGGTCCATGTCGATCCGACATCGCGCAGTGGAAAGTGGCCAAGTATAGGCGGCCGGCGGAAACGGCTCAGCGCCGCCGGCGCATTCCCTTCCAGCCCACGCTCAGGATCAGCGTCACGCACAACAAGGTTTCCGCTGCCGCCAGGACGCGCGTTGCCGGCGTCGTCCACCATTCGCTGATGCCGTGGCAGAAATAGAACAGCGCCAGCAGCGCGCCCCAGAACAGCGCCCGTGGCCGGCGTTTGAGCACTGCCCAGGCCACCGGCAGCAGGGGCGCGATGGCGACCCCGGCGACCAGCCACGGCGGCAGCACGCGCGGCGGTGCCAGCCAGAGGTGCCAGACAATCTGCAAGGCCAGCAGCGCCCAGAACGCCGCCAGGCCGATTTGCCGATCCATCAGCGCGCGCCCTGCAATCGCGCCGCGATGTCGGCCACCCGACGACCCAGCGCGCGGGCCAGCGACTTCTCGTCCTCGGACAGCACACGCTCGTTGTCCGGCCCGGCGAAATGCGCCGCACCATACGGCGAGCCGCCGCCATCGGTGCGGCTCAGCGCCGGCTCGGTGAACGGCAGGCCGACGATCAGCATGCCGTGATGCAGCAGCGGCAGCAGCATCGACAGCAGGGTGGATTCCTGCCCGCCGTGCGGCGTCGAGGTCGAGGTGAACACCGCCGCCGGCTTGCCGACCAGCGCCCCGGACGCCCATTGCGCGCCGGTACCGTCGAGGAAGTGCTTCAGCGGTGCCGCCATGTTGCCGAAGCGGGTCGGACTGCCGAGGATCAGTCCGGCGCATTCGGCCAGATCGGCCGCCTCGACATAAGGCGCACCGGAGGCCGGCACCGGCGGCTGCGCGGTGGTCGTCACCGCCGCCACCGGCGGCACGCAGCGCAGGCGCGCCTGCATCGACGCCACGTCCTCCACCCCGCGCGCGATCTGCCGCGCCAGGGCGGCGACGTGGCCGCCACGGCTGTAGTAGAGGATCAGGATGTCGGACATGGGCGGCGCTCGGCAGCGGGAAATCGGCCGCCAAGGATACTTGCCGGGCACGGCGACCGCGCGCCGAAGGCGACGCCGGACAACGCCCCGCCGCCAAACGCGCGGTTTGTTCGATATGACCTGTCGCCATGACCGGCCCGCGCCATCACCGGCCACGGCCGGCCGCGATGACCTACTGTGGCGGTTCCTCTCCCCAAGGATCTCCGACCATGCCCGACTGGAAACCCGAAACCCTCGCCGTCCACGCCGGTTATTCGCCCGATCCGACCACGCGCGCGGTCGCGGTGCCGATCTACCAGACCGTGGCCTATGCCTTCGACAGCACCCAGCACGGTGCCGATCTTTTCGATCTGAAAGCGCCGGGCAATATCTACACCCGCATCATGAACCCGACCACCGATGTGCTGGAACAGCGCATCGCCGCGCTGGAAGGCGGCATCGCCGCGCTGGCGCTGGCTTCCGGGCAGGCGGCGGTGACCTATGCGATCCAGACCATCGCCGAGGCCGGCGACAACATCGTGTCGTCCAGTGCGCTGTATGGCGGCACCTACAACCTGTTCGCCCACACCCTGCCGCAGTTCGGCATCCAGACGCGCTTCGCCGATTACCGCGACCCGGATGCGTTCGAAAAACTGATCGACGAGCGCACCAAGGCGGTGTTCGTCGAATCGCTCGGCAACCCGCTGGGCAATGTCACCGATATCGAAAAGATCGCGAAGATCGCCCACGCGCATGGCGTGCCGCTGATCGTCGACAACACCGTCGCCACGCCGTACCTGCTGCGCCCGATCGATTTCGGCGCGGACATCGTGGTGCAGTCGCTGACCAAGTACCTGGGCGGCCACGGCAACAGCCTGGGTGGCGCGATCATCGATTCGGGCAAGTTCCCGTGGGCGGAAAACAAGGCCCGTTTCCCGCGCCTCAATGAGCCGGATGTCAGCTATCACGGCGTGATCTACACCGAGGCGCTGGGCCCGGCGGCCTACATCGGCCGCGCCCGCGTGGTGCCGCTGCGCAATACCGGCGCGGCGCTGTCGCCGTTCAACTCGTTCCTGATCCTGCAGGGCATCGAAACGCTGCCGCTGCGGATGGAGCGCATCGTGCAGAACACGCGCAGCATCGCCGAATACCTGAAAGCGCATCCGAAGGTCGCCTGGGTCAACTACGCCGGCCTGCCGGATCACCCCGAACACGCGCTGGCGCAGAAATACCTGCGCGACGGCGCGCCGTCGGGCCTGTTCACCTTCGGCCTGCCCGGCGGGCGCGAGGCCGGCGCGCGCTTCCTCGATGCGCTGCAGCTGTTCACCCGCCTGGTCAACATCGGCGACACCCGCTCGCTGGCCACGCACCCGGCCTCGACCACACATCGACAACTGGATGCGGAGGAACTGGGCAAGGCCGGTGTGACGCTGGACACGGTGCGGCTTTCCATCGGCATCGAGCACGTGGACGATCTGATCGCCGATCTGGAGCAGGCACTGGCGGCGGCCTGAGGCGAAACCAGCGCCGGCGACAACGCCGCCGCGTCATTGCAGAGTAAAGTCGACCTCCGAGCGGCAGCGCGCACGGACGCACGCGGCCGCCACTGCGCGAAGGAGAATCGACATGGCGATGCGCAAGAACGGCCTTCCCGACCATCCCGGGGAAACCTTCACCTTCGCTGCGACCACGCTGGCCGCCTCGACGCCGCCCGATCCGCCGCAATGGACCATCGCCACCACCGACGACCATCCGCGCGCCGCAGCAACCGGCGCAGCCGCGCATGACAACCTCGACTATCGACTGCTGCGGCGCATCGCCGAGGGCGGCATGGGCGAGGTCTGGGAGGCCGAACAGCGCAGCCTGGGACGGGTAATCGCGGTCAAGCGCCTGAAGCATCCGGCCGACAGCGCCGAAAGGCGTTTCGCCGAAGTCGAGTTCCGCAGCGAATCCAGCGTCGCCGCCAGCCTCGAACATCCCAACATCCTGCCGGTCTACGATCTTGGCCGCGACCGCGACGGTGCCCTGCTGCTGGCAATGAAGCGGGTCCACGGCGATGCCTGGAAAGACCTGTTGCGGGCGGAATTCGCCGACACGCCGGTCGATCTCTACCTTGCCCGCCACATCCCGATCCTGGTCGCCGTCACCCAGGCGGTGGCCTTCGCCCACTCGCGCGGGGTGATCCATCGCGACATCAAGCCGGCGCAGGTGCTGGTCGGCCAGTACGGCGAGGTGCTGCTGACCGACTGGGGCCTCGCCGTCCACGTGGATGCGCCCGACGACGCCTCGCCGTTGCTGGCCGGATTTGCCGTGGCGACCCTCGACAGCGCCGCCAACCCGGCCGGCACACCGGCCTTCATGGCACCCGAACAAACCCAATCCCACGGTGCCAACCTCGGGCCGTGGACCGACGTCTACCTGCTCGGCGGCACCCTCTACTACATCCTGACCGGCCAGTACCCGCACGACGCCAACAACTCGGCCGCGGCCTTCGAACAGGCGCGCAGCGGCAAGGTCGATGCGCCCGGCCAACGCGCCCACGGACGCCGCGTTCCGGCCGACCTGGAACGCCTGTGCATGCAGGCGCTGTCGGCAGACCGCCACGCCCGGCTCGCTTCCGCCGACGCCTTCCTCAAGGGCTTGCAGGACTACCTGTCCGGTGCGGCGCGCAAGGAACAGTCGCGGCAACTGACCGCCGACGTGGAATGGCAACTGGCCGAGCACGACACCTACCCGGCCTACATCGCCGCCCTCGCCCACCTCGACGAAGCGCGCCAACTGTGGCCGGACAACCCGGCCATCGCCGCGCTGCGCGAAACGGCCCTGCGCGGCAGCACCCGATTGGCGATCCGCCAGGGCGACCTCGGCTTTGCCCGGCTGCAAGGCGCGGCGCTGGCCGACAACGAGGAAAACCGCGCGCTGCGCGTCGAGATCGACCAGCGCCGTCGCCAGGTGACGCGGCGCAAGAGCCTGCTGCGCGCCGCCACCGCCGCCGTGTTCGCCCTGCTGGCGGTGATCGCCGGCGGTGCCCTGCTGTTCTCGCACAAGATGCGCACCGCCAACACCGAAATCGCCCAGCGCGCGGAAGAAGCCGAACAGGCGCTGGACATCGCGCGGGCGCGCGGCGACGGAGCCTTCGGGCTGATCACCTTCGTGCTCGAAGATCTCAAGCAGGGCATGGACGAGGAACTGACACCCGAGCGTGGCATCACCATCGACGCCCGCAACGAGATCGCCCACGGCATCGCCGGCAAGGTGGCGACGCCGGTCGTCAACTATTTCACCGCCGCACAGAGCCAGGCATGGCCGGCACCGATGCGGTTCGAACAGGCGCGACAGAAACGCCTGGTCGGCGAAGTGTTCACCAAGCTGGCGCGCCGCGAAGAAGCCCGCAGCCTGCTGCAACCGGCGCTGGCGGAAATCGAAAGCCTGGCCGGCTCCGACAGCATCGACACCGCCGACGCGCTGGTCGCGCTGGCGGCGCTGGAGCGCGAAGCCGGCCGCTTCGAGGAAACCGAAACCATGCTGCGCCGTGCCCTGGCCATCGCCGAGGCAGGTCTGCCGGCCGGCGATCCGGCGCTGGCCAAGCACCTCAACGCCCTCGCCAACCTGTTCGGTACCGACCGCCGGAACCCGGCCCGCATCGAGGAGGCTTCCGCGCTGTACGGGCGCGCCGCCGAGTTGCTGCAACACAGCGACAGCGCGGCCGCCGCGGTGGCGCTGAGCATGCAGGGACGCACCCTGGATTACATCGACCGGCCGCAGGAGGCCGAGGTCTTCCATCGCCGCGCGCTGCAACTGTGGGAGCGCGAACAGGCCGCCGAGGATCCCGGCGTCGCCATGATCCTGGACAACCTCGCCTCATCGCTGGGCTACCAGGTTCGCTTCCTCAAACACGACGACCCGGAGCGCATGGACAAAACCGCCGAAGCCGAAGCGCTGCAACGTCGCGCCATCGCCCTGCTGGAAACCCGTCACGGCCCCGACCACCCGCTCGTCGCCGAGGCGCTGTCCTCGCTGGCCAGCATCATCGACTGGCGCAGCCGGCTCGACGAGGTCGAAGCCCTGCAACGCAAGGTGCTGGCGATCTACGAAACGGCCTATGGCGCTGACAATTTCCGCACCGGACGCAAATGGCTGGGGCTCGGCTTCACTTTGCGCAACGCCAACCGCCTGCGGGAAGCGGAACCGGCCCTGCGCCGCGCCATCGCCATCCTGGAAACCTCGCTGGGGCCGGATACGCTGGAAATCGGCTGGGGGACGCAGTTTCTCGGCTTCGTGCTCAAGGACACCGGCCGGCCGCGCGAGGCCAAGGCCCAGTTGGAACGCGCGCTGCGCATCCTCACCGAGCAGCGCGGCCCCGAGCACATGGAAACCGTCAAGGCCAGGGAAGCGCTGGCCGAAGTCGAGGCTACGCTGGCGGGTTGAATGTCGTTCCGGCTTCCTCGCCCGCTTGATCTCGGCCATCCACGGCAACCCAATACCCAGCACCTGCCGATACAGGAACAGCAACGCGGCCAGGGCCTGATTCTGCGTCGACGCCGACACATGCCCCCCCACAGCCAACGCCGTAAGGAAACGCTCAACCTCCATCGCGCCCATCTCGCGCGGATGACGCACCCCATTGACGAGAATGAAACGCCGCACCCAGCCGACATAGGCGTCCTCGGTACGCGGGGAATATCCAAGCCGCCGCACCTGCTCGCACACCTGATCAAGCAGCTTCGGTGCCGACCCGCCACCTCGTTGCGTCGCCGGCTCCGCACGCCCCGCCACCCTGCTTGCCGTCCCGCCAACCCTGTGCGAGGATCGCTCCATCACATCAACACCTGAACCGGAAGTGCGGCCAGATTAGGCGGTGGGATTAGGCAGCGAAATCAGCCAAGTGCCTGATGAACGGCAGCTTTTTTTGTAACACCGACTGCGACACCCCCGGCTTAGGCGGTAGGATTACACGGCGATTTATCATCTAATTGTAGTTAGACGTCATGGACATTCTCAAGCTATCGGAAATAAAGCGGGAGTTAGCGCGAACTCGCACAGTCACGCTGAAGTTGCCAAATAAGTTCACCTTCAAAGACCATGACGTTTATGACTTTGATGCGTTTTTGTCTTTCTTTAATTGGGACATTAACGAGGCACCTGTAAGAATAGATTTATCGACTTGCCGCGTCGCAAATTATCAGTCTTTAGCGCTACTGGTTCTCTACGCATGGCGCCTGAAGGAGCAAGGTTGTCGCGTCACATTCGTTGAATCAGAGAGTGAACTTGGTGCCAGCGCTATGTGGCGTCGCATGGGCGCCAGAGGCCTGTTTTCAGTCCTCCCAAATGTCAACCAATCATTCAAAGGGGACCCCTACAAGCCACTTTTGGCAGTACGGAACAATGCAGATTTTAAAGACGTCATTAGCACTGCCGAAAAATACACCGCAGGCTTCAATGTTGAATACATGGAGACACTCAGATATGTTTTAAGTGAGCTTCTTTACAACACAATGGAGCATGGGAAAGCATACGGCGAAAAAGGGCTAAAGCATTTAAGAATTCCATCAATTGTGCAGTTCACATGGTACTCAAAGAAAAATCAGATTCACTTTCTGATTGGCGATATCGGAGTTGGTGTAAAAAATCATTTGCGCCAGACTTACCCACAACTGAGCACCGACGAAGAAGCAATTCAGTACGCGCTCCGGCCCAGAGTTTCTGGGACATTCGGAAGAAATGATCCGTACAGACAGCAGAACAATGCCGGCATGGGCCTCTATCTTTCATCTAACATTATTCGTCGATTGAGAGCGGATATGCACATTCTGTCCGGTCAAGGGGTTACGCATATATCACCCCGCGACGTAACGGCAAGGCCTTTAATTGGAAATTGGCCTGGAACGTTTGTTCTCGTCACTTTAGATCTGAGCGACAACTCAAATTTTGAACTTCACCGTATAATGCAGGATTTCCGCAACGCGGCGGAAGCAGAGCAGAATGATGCGGACAGAGACGAGTCTGAAACCACCTTCTATTTGGAGATCAGCAACATCTTCGGTTCATACGCTGAAGACAAAGATGCGGCGATTAGGTTTCGAGACAAGTATCTATTTTTATCTATTGAAGCGGGAAAGCAAATCCTTATCAATTTTGACGGCGTCAAATCTGCGCCACACAGCTTCCTTAGCGCGCTGCTGGCCTCGCCGATCAAGATTCTTGGATTGTTGGCTTACAAGAGAATAAAAATCGTTAGTGCTACGCCAGAAATCAGAGAAACTTTAGACTTCATTTTCAACGACAACACAGGTGACGTCTAACAATTCATTCAAGCCGACGCCGCTTCGCGGCGCGGCTTAATTCAGGCGTTGGGCACCACGAGAAACGGAGCGCCATTGATGTCGCAATACAATTTTCGAGTTCACGTAGGCACTGAAATCAAGACCTTTACGGAAGTTGAGCTCGGTGAGTATGCCGGCCTCGTGGGGCTCGACAAGGCGGCGCCGGGGCGCTACTCCTGGCTTTTTGTCATGCAGCTCTACCTTCATGCTGAGGTCAATGGCATTGATCCGTCTATGATCGTCGGTGAGTTAAAAGCACTCGAAGGCGGCACTTCGCCAGCGGGCACCAAGCCGGCTACGGAGTTCACTAGAGAGCCGCTCAAAGGTCTCTGGCACAAGCATTTCTTTTCCGCCCACTTTGTAGGTCACAACCTTGCAAATCATCACGCAGGTGGCCGCCTCGGAAAACTGGTTGAGCAAGTAATGGACCCAAAGAAATACCCAGTTATTACCGCCGAGCTTATTAACAAGCTCACACACGAAATCGTCACTGGCGCTTTCGAGAAGCGCGAAGCACAAGACAAGCTCACCGGAGAGTGGATCGTGTTTGCAAAGCATGGAGGTCAGAACTACTACTTGTGCCTAGCAACGCATGAAACGGGAGATCAGGCCATCTACGACCAAATCGAGTCAGCATGCTTTCGCCAATTCCCAGCCTTAAATCCCGTCGTCTAGCGAGCAGCGCGGTGCCCAACAAGGCGCTCCAGCGGACGTGTCCGCTTCGCGGCCACGCCGCTGAGCTTGGGCGTTAGGCGCTCGGAGAGTTATGGGCTCGTTCCGAAGGAAAAGCAGCGTCGGGTACAGCGTGGCCATGCTTATATCGGTCGCGTACTTCATGTTGTTTGCGCCAGGTACGGTAGGAACAAGCGAGGCTGCCCTGGTGGCTGGGAGTTCCGCCGTTGTCTTGGCCGCATGCACCGGCTGGGGCATTGGTGTCTGGTACAGGCCAGTCAGTGGGGAGAGACCCACGTACGAGCTGGTCGCCTGCCCCGTACTCATCGCGCTCTTCTCGCTCTGTGGTGGAATCATCGTTATGGCAGGATGGTCTCTCGCAACAGGTGAGTCGGTACCGAATGTTTGGCTCGCAATAGCTGTAACACTTTACTTTGGGATTTTTGCCTTTTTGTCGGTTTCATGGCCAGTCGCTCTTGCCTCCTTCGGTGCTGTTGCAATTTGGCTGGCATGGCTCAGCAGATCCGCGCCTAACAATTCATTCAAGCCGACACCGCTTCGCGGCGCGGCTTAACTCTGGTGTTAGACCTTTCCATGCGAAATCACGGCAACCTGACAAAGTGGAACGACGAGCGGGGCTTTGGCTTCATTACTCCCGCCAATGGCGTCGGCGAGATCTTCGTCCATGTCTCCGCCTTCCCCCGTGGCAACCAGCGACCAGAAATTGGTGAGCTGATTTCGTACATAACCGAAACAACCTCAGACGGAAAATTGCGTGCCGTTCAAGTGATGCGCCCTGGCCAAACAGCGGCTCCACGGCACAAGCAACGAGTTAAACGACCTGATAAAAGCTCAGGAATCTTTGGCACAGTCCTGACAATTTGCGCAATCGCTGCAATTGCCTACTTTCTCTACACACGCTATTTCCAACAGACACATCGCCCAACCGCCATCACTACGTCCGCCGCCAGGTCAAGTGATGTACGGTTCAAATGCGATGGACGTACCATGTGCTCACAGATGACCTCATGCGCGGAGGCCACTTACTTCACCCAGCACTGCCCCGACACGAAAATGGATGGCAACGGTGACGGTGAGCCGTGCGAACAGCAGTGGTGCAACTAGTGCGGGGGAAAGGTCTAACAATTCGTTCAAGCCGAACTTGCTTCGCTACACCAACAACGTGGCAGGTAAAGCTTGCCACGTTGTCGGCTACGCTACGCAAGTCGGCTTAACTCAGGCGTTAGGTGTGCTCGTGAGTGACTCGCTGCTGACAAAACTTGAAGTTGCTCTAGCGGACACGTCTGGCGTGTTCATCAACGCTGGCACTGATGCGCAGGCATACCTCTCTGGCTTGGCCTCGGACATCCGGGCGCATACCTGCACTCCCTTTCCGCTCACCGCCACAGTGATGGCGCCTGGCTTCCCAGGGCTGGCCGTTGGCGCCACCATCTCCGGCCAATGCGTTGCCCACGATTCTTCCGGCCATTGGTTGGTATACCGGCCTGAGCAGGATCAGTTCTATTGCTTCTGGGGCGCGGACCGGCGCAATCTTGGGGCACACGGTGTGGTTGGCAGTCCACTCTACTGTTGGTCAGCGTGAACACACCTAACCATTCATTCAAGCCGACGCCACAGCGGCGCGGCTTAGCTTAGGCGTTAGATGGCAGGGTAGATCTCTCGTGAAAGCAATCATTCCATGGGTTCGCACCATCATCTCTTTCCCGCTCGGTCTGGCGGCGATTATGCTGTTCCACTCTGGAGTCCTCCTAATCTTCCCCTCTGCTTACGGAGAACTGGACAATGACCTTATACGCGCTCTCTCACTCACACTGATTTTCGCAGCCGGGGTGTTCGGCAGCGTCATCGTCGGCGTTGTTGCTGGACACCGCATTTGGCTGCACATGGCATTTTTTTTCGCCATCGCTCTAGTGATTGATATAGACGCTATTAATGGTGAACTTTCCGCTCAGCCTCTATGGTTCAAGGCGCTTGTCATCGCCACGTTACCGGTTCAAATGTGGCTTGGCGCGCGCCTCGTTTTACTCGCCTATCCAAAGGGCAATTTGCCCGCTGCCATCTAACAATTCATGTATGGACTCCCACGTCAACCCCTGACGGCAGGATTTTGTAAAGCGCCAGCTTCACGGCATTTGATTCTCGCTTTTCATCCTGCTAACGCTCTGCTTCAACTCCGGCAAACGGGAGCGGTTGCATTCGTGTATTCGGCTTTGCGGTGGGCTTTGCCCGAGCCATCACTCCGGCCAGTCCGCCTGCACGCGAACTGGCGTTCTCAGGCTCGCGGCATGCCGCTCGGAAGCTCTGCTCACCCACGACTGGGGGCCAGACGTTCAAACGATCATCGGTTGCACGGAGGCTGAAGACCCGCCGCAAGCGCTTCGATACCTCAGCGCGAACAGGAGGAGTTTGATTGGATCAGCGCGAACGGGTGGAGTTTGGATGGATCAGCGCGAACGGGAGGCGTTTCATTGGGCAGGCGGCGAACCCGCCGGGTGTCGGTCACACGCCTTCGGCATTTGACCCGACCGGCATCGGCCCGGACGCAGGCGATGCGCCGTTCGGGCCGCGAAGCGGTGAAGCCAGCGTCTCCGCTCGCCGCCGGGCATCGACTACCGCCGCCGGACGCGATGGCATAGGCTTGGGCAATGACCCTGATCGAGCGACTGCGCCAGCGCATTCCCGAGCACGCCCGCGAGCGGCTGCGGGCGTTCGGGCTGTTTGTCTGGAAGCGCTTCCTGGAGGATCGCTGCTTCGACAGCGCCGGCGTGCTCGCCTATGCCACGGTGTTCGCCCTGGTGCCGCTCAGCGCGGCGGTGTTCGGCATCCTGTCGGCGTTTCCGGTGTTCGAGGCGATGAGCGAGCGGCTGACCCGCTTCCTGTTCGACAATTTCGTCCCGGCGGCGGCGCAGACGGTGGAAACCTACCTGCTGCAATTCGCCGACAGCGCCTCGCGGCTGACCAGCGTCGGTGCCATCGCGCTGCTCGCCTCGGCGCTGTTGATGATGAAAAACATCGAGGACGCGTTCAATCGCATCTGGCGGGTGAAGGCCTCGCGCCCGGGGATGGCGCGTTTTCTGGTCTACTGGACCGCGCTGACGCTCGGTCCGATCATCGCCGTCTCGACGCTGGCGTTGACTTCCTATGTCGCCACCCTGCCCTTCCTCGGCGACGAGGCCACCAGCGGTTTCCTGCCGCGTCTGCTGAAGTGGCTGCCGGTGGGCATCGAACTGGCCACCTTCACGGTCGCCTACGCCATCGTCCCCAACCGCCGGGTGCCGCTGCGCCACGCCTTCATCGGCGGTCTGCTGGCGACCACGCTGTTCGAGCTGGCCAAGTGGGGTTTCACCCAGTACCTGCGCCAGGTGCCTTCCTACGAGCAGATCTACGGCACGCTGGCGGTGCTGCCGATCTTCCTGATCTGGCTGTACCTGTCCTGGGTGGTGGTGCTGCTCGGCGCTTCCATTGCGGCGTCGCTGTCGGCGTTCCGCTTCCAGCCGCGCTCGCAGCGCATCCCGCGCGGCTATGAGCTGTACGGCCTGCTGCGGCTGCTGGGCCGGTTGCAGGCGGCGCAGGAACAGGGCGGCGCGCTGGGCACGCAGGCGTTGTGCCAAATCGAGCCCGGACTCAGCGACGACCTCTTGATGCACCTTCTGGAGTCGCTGCACGCCGCCAGCATCGTCCAGCGCAACGAGTTCGGTGACTGGTTGCTGGCGCGCGACCTCGATCAGCTCGACCTCGCCGAACTGTACGAGGCGACCGGCCTGCGCATCCCGCTGGGGACGGCCAACCTGCCGGGCATTTCCGACCCGCTGGGCCAGCGCGCGCTGGCGGTCATCGAGTCGCTGCGCACGCCGCTGCGCGAGGCCGGCCAGGCGTCGCTGGGAACCCTGCTGCGCCAGCCCTTGTCGAATCCGCCGTCCTGATCGCCGCCCCCGTGTCATCCGTCTTCGAGGAGCGCTCCATGTCCGTCCGCCTTCTGCTGGGTCTCGCCGCGCTGCTGTGCGGCCTGTCGCCGCTCGCCGCCGCCCAGGATCGCGCCAGCGATAAGCCGACGCATCCGACACTGCTGGTGGACACGCTGGACCACGGCCGTTTCGATCTGGCCGAACGGCGCGGGCGCTGGGTGGTGGTGAACTTCTGGGCCACCTGGTGCGCGCCCTGCCTGAAGGAAATCCCCGACCTGTCCGCCTTCCACGATTCCCGCGACGACGTGGAAGTGATCGGCCTGGCCTACGAGGAGATCGCCATCGAGGAGATGCGCGGCTTCCTCAAGCGCCGTCCCGCTTCCTATCCCATCGCGCTGCTCGACGTGTACGCGCCACCGGCGGACTTCGATACCCCGCGCGGCCTGCCGATGACCTATCTGATCGCCCCCGATGGCAGCGTCGCCAAGCGTTTCCTCGGCCCGATCACCTCCGAGCAACTGGCGGAACTGATCGACGGCCACGAAGCCGCGACGCCGTAACGCAGCGCGGTCAGGACTTCAGCGGCGGCATCCAGACGTAGCGCCGGCCTTCCCGCGCCAGCCAGTCCTGCATGGCATCGGACAGCAGTTGGTCGCCGGCGGCCAGCAGTTCCCCGTCGCGCCACAGCAACGGCAGGCGGCTGCGCTGCCAGGGCGGCAGGCCGGAATCCTGCAACACGTGCTTGAGCCGATGGCGATGCCTTCGACCGGGCAGGCGGATGCGCTCGCCACCCTGCCGCGTGCCGACGCGAAAATCGGCGGGCGCGGACAGCGCCGGCTGGAAGCGCAGCGAGCCGCCATCGGGCAGGATCAGCGGCGCGCAGCCATCCCATTGCAAGGTTTCCGCCAGCGCGGCGGGAGCATGGTCCAGCGCCTCAAGATGCAGACGATCACGGTGACGGCGCAGGACGCTGCCGCGCCAGCGCAACAACGGCTGGCCATCGGGGTTGTCGTCTTGCAGCAGGTGCTCCAGCGCGTCGTGCAGGCGGCCCGGCAGCGGATCGGCAGCGCACTCGCGCAGCCAGGCGCGCAGCGCGTGCGCACGCAAGGCCGGCGACAGCGCGCGCAGGGCGGAAATGCGCAACGTGGTGTCCGTTTCGCCCCGCACCGCTGTCAATGCCGCCTGCGCCTGATCGGCGAGCAGGTCGCCGTCGGCACGCAGCAGACCGGCGCTGCGGGCGATGCCGGCGCTCGCCTGCGGCCAGCGCTGCGTCAGCAAGGGCATCACCTGCCGGCGCAGCCAACTGCGGTCGTGGCGCGGGTCGGTGTTGGACGGATCCTCGATCCAGCGCAGCCGTTGCACCGTGGCGTAGGCATGCAGCGCGTCGCGGGGAACGTCGAGCAACGGTCGCCACAACATGCCCGGGCCCAGCGGCCGGGTCGCGCGCATGCCGCCCAGCGCCGCCGTGCCGGCACCGCGCAACAGGCGCAGCAGCACGGTCTCCGCCTGGTCGTCGCGATGATGGGCGAGGGCCAGCCACTCGCCGGGCAACAGCGCCCGCGCCAGCGCCGCGTAGCGCGCTTCGCGCGCCGCCGCCTCGATGCCGAGCCCACTGTCGCGCGCCACCTCGCAGCGCAGGCCGAGGAAGGGAATCGACCAGCGTCGGCAGTCCTCCGCCACCTGCGCCGACCAGCACGCCGCCTCCGCGTGCAGGCCGTGATCGACATGGATCGCGCGCAGCCCGCGCCGACGCGCCTCAACGCTGCGCGACAGCGCATGGGCCAGCGCGCTGGAATCCAGCCCGCCGCTGAGCGCCACCGCCAGGCGTGGCGGATCGGCTTCTCGCACGGCCTGGTCGAGCAGGTCGATCAGCGGGTCGGCAACGTCCATGTCGCCATCCTGCCTGCCCGTCGCGAGGCTGCCAATCAGCCGGCGGCCAGCGCCGCCGCCCGCCCGCGTGCCACGTCGACCCGGAACAGCAGCACCAGCCCGGCAACAAAAGCCACGGCGGTGGTCAGCAGCGCCATGTGGTGGTCGCCCCCGGACAGCCAATTGACCGTGCCATAACTCAGCGGGCCGAGGATGGAGGCGAGTTTCACCGCAAGCCCCCACAGGCCGAAGATTTCCGCCTCGCGCTCGCGCGGGCACAGGTAGCCGACCAGCGCCCGCCCGGCTGATTGCGAGGCACCCAGGCACAACCCGGCGAGGTTGGCGGCAAACCAGACCAGCGGCCGGGTTTCGGCAAACCAGAACACGGCGATGGCCAGCAGCCAGCCGACCAGGGTGAAGGCCAGCGTGCGTCGATGGCCGAGGCGATCCTGCAAATGGCCGAAGCCGAAGGCACCGACGGCGGCGGTGAGGTTGACCAGCAGGATCAGGGCGATGCTTTCCTGTGCGCTGAAACCCAGCGCCTGGGTGGTGAAGATGGCGGCGATGGCAATCACCGTCTGCACGCCGGCCTGGAAGCAGACGATGCAGACCAGCAGCCGGCGCAGGTCGCGCAACGCGCGGCTGCCGGCCAGCGCGCTGCGCACGCGGGCGATCACGTCATGCCACAGACCGGCGGCGGACACGGTTTGCGGGCGCGCACGCTCGCGCAGCAGGACGAAGGTCGGCAGCGCGGTCAAGGCAAACGCCAGCGCCGTGATCAGCAAGGTCGGCGGCACGCTGCGCGCGGCCGGCGCATCGCTGGCAGTGATCCAGGCCAGGCACAGCGCCAGCACCAGCAAGCCGCCGAGATAGCCCAGGCCCCAGCCCCAGCCGGACACCTTGCCCATTGCATCGGGATGGGCCAGTTCCGGCAGGAAGGCGGCGATCAGGTTCTCGCCGAGGCCGAAGGCGATGTTGCTGACGATCAGGATGCCCAGCGCCAGCGCCACGTCGCCCGGCCCGCACAAAGACAGCGCCGCCGTGCCCAGCGCGCAGACCAGGGTCGTCGCCATCAGCGCGGCGCGCTTGCGCGCGCGCAGGTCGGCCCAGGCACCGACCAGCGGGCCGGCCAGCGCGTTGACCGCATAGGACACCGACAAGGCCAGCGTCCAGGCGAAGGTGGCCCAGGCCGCGTCGGCGGCGATCACGGCGACGAAAAAGGCGTTGAACACGGCGGTGATGACCACCGTGGTGTAGCCGGAATTGGCGAAGTCGAACAGCGCCCAGGCCAGCACCTCGCGACGGCGGACCGGGGCGACGGCCGGCGGATGCACGGCCAGCCAGTCCGGTCGCTGCGCTGCGCTCATTCGGCTGCTTCCAGCGCCGCGTCGGCAGCGGCTGACGGCGGCGGCTTGGGCGTTTTCGGCGGTTTCGGCGTCCGCGCCAGCCAGCGCCGCCGCACCGCGACCATTTCGCCATCGTGGCGCTTGCAGGCTTTGCGCCGCTCGTTCTCCAGCAGCCGACGCAGTGGCAATGTCTCCGCCGCCGGGCCGCTGGCGCGCAATGCGGCGCAGGCCATCCACAGGTCGCCCTCGTTGCCCATTTCCCGCGCCAGATCGAGCAGCAGCCGCGCGCCGACGTCACGCCGGCGCAGCGCCTGCGCGCTCAGCCGACGCAGGGCGGCATGGCGACGCAGGCGGCGACGCACGTCATGGCGCAGGTTGCGCCCGGTCTGCCCCAGCGCCGCCTCGATCGCCGTCAACAGCTTGCGCCGCGAGCGTTCCAGCGCGGCATGCGCCGCCCGCGCGTCGAACCTGGCGACCGGCCACTGCCCCAGCCGACCGCGCAGGCGTTCGACATCGCGGAAAACGCGCTCCCAGAATTCGGAATCCGCCGGCCGGCCCTGCCACAAGCGTGCCAGATCCGCCTTCAGCGCCTTGCGCGCGAGCGCCAGCCGCGCCCGCTGCGCCTCGTCCAGATCACGCTTGCCCAGCGACTCCAGTAATTCCAGCCGCACGGCGGCGTCGCGCAGGGGACCGAGACGCCGCCGCAGCGCGCGCACGGCGGCGTCCTCGCGCAGCGCCCAGCGGACATCGCCGGGTGCCAGCAACCGGATCAGGGCGCGCAGCCGCTGCATGCTCTTGCGGGCGCGATGCACACCGCCGTCCTTGCCGGCGCGGGCGCTGGCGAGTTCGCGTTCCAAGGTACGAAATTCCGCCTGCGCCAGCGCGTACAGACGCGCGCCCGGCGTGTTCCCCCCGTTCCCCATGGTGCTGTCCGACTGGCGATCGTGCGGCCGAGTCTGCCAGTTTCGTCCACGCCGTGGGTTACAGCGGATCCTTCAGCCGTCGACCGGCCCGCGAAGGTGGCGCGGCCGGATGCCGCAGGCCAGCAGCGTCGTCCCGTACAACAGTCCGCCGGCGATGATGCAGCCGAGCAGGGCGAGCACCCGGCCCCACCACGGCAGGACGCCGAAGTCGCCGACCCAGCCGCGCAGCAGGCACACGCCCAGCGCCATCACTGCCACCGCCAGCAGCAGTCGGGCAAGGAAGCCGGCCCAACCGGCACTGGCCTGATAGACGCCTTCGCGGCGCAGGGCGCGCAACAGCAGCAGGGCATTGGCGATGCCGGCCAGCGCCGCCGCCGCCGCGATGCCGGCGTGCGCTGCGGCGATGCCGGCCCTCCACAGCGCCGTGGTCAGCACGGCGGTCAGCACGATGTTGATCAGCACCGTGGCGATGGCGGCGCGCATCGGCGTGCGCGTGTCCTGGCGGGCGAAGAAGGCCGACAGCAGCACCTTGCTGGCCATGAAGGCCGGCACGCCGACCGCCATCGCCATCACCGCAATGCTGGTCATCCGCGCATCAGCGGCGCTGAAGGCGCGGTAGTTGAACAGCGTCACGCAGATCGGCTCGGCCAGCGCGGCCAGCCCCGCCGCCGCCGGCAGGGCGATCAGCAACACCGTGCGCAGTCCCCAGTCGAGGCTGTCGGAATAACCCGCCGCATCGGCGCGCGCGTGCTGGCCGGACAGGTGCGGCAGGATCACCGTGCCGATGGCGACGCCGAACAAGCCCAGCGGCAGTTCGATCAGACGGTCGGAGTAATACAGCCAAGACTGCGCCTGCGCGACCAGCAAGGACGCGAAGATCGTCCCGACCAGCAGGTTGAACTGCGCCACCGAGGAGGAAAACAGCGTCGGCAGCATCAGCCGGAACACCCGCGTCACGCCGGGATGCCCGCGCCGCAGGCGGAACCGCGGCCGCAGCCCGAGCCGTGACAGCGCCGGCCACAGCAGCAGGCATTGCAGCACACCGGCCACCAGCACGCCCCAGGCCAGGGCTTTTTCCGGCACCTCGAACCACTGCGCGCCGAGCAGGATCGCGGCGATCACCGACAGGTTGTGCAACACCGGCGCGAACGCCGGCAGGCCGAAGCGGCGGAAGGCGTTCAGTACCGCCCCGGCCAGCGCGGTCATCGAAATGAACACCAGGTACGGGAAGGTGATGCGCAGCATCTCGGCAGTCAGCTCGACCGGGATCGAGTCATCGCCCTGCGCCAGCGCCAGAAACGCCCGTGCCACCCACGGCGCGGCCAGCCAGCCCAGCGCGGTGACCACGACCACGGCGGCCAGCAAGGTGCCGGCGACGTGGTCGAGGAAATCCTGGATCGCCGCGCGGTCGCCGCGCTCGCGCAGTTCTGACAATACCGGCACGAAGGCCGAGGCGAACGAGCCTTCGGCGAAGATCCGCCGCAGATAGTTGGGAATCCGGTAGGCGACGACGAAGGCACTGACCGCCGGTCCGGCACCCAGCAGCACCGCCTGCAGGGTGTCGCGCGCCAGGCCGGCGACACGGGACAGCAAGGTCATGCCGCTGAAGACGGCCGATGCGCGCAGCAGGCGGGGGGAGCTCATCGGGAAGCGGGCGGAAAACCGTGAATATTGACGGATTTTATCGGCGGGCGCATACTTCTCGGTCTAACTCCGATTCCGTCAACGCCTTTCCAGGAAGCATTCCCTTGGCAAACATCAAGTCCGCGAAGAAGCGCGCCCGCCAGACGATCGTGCGCAACGAGCGCAACGTCTCCCAGCGTTCGATGCTGCGCACCGCCGTGAAGAAGGTCATCAAGGCCATCGACGCCAATGACGCCGCCGCCGCCACCGCCGCTTTCAACAGCGCCCAGCCGATCCTGGATCGTTTCGCCGCGCGCGGCCTGATCCACAAGAACAAGGCGGCCCGCCACAAGAGCCGCCTGACCGCCCGCATCCGCGCCCTCCAGGCGTAAGCGGGACAACACGGAATCGATGGCAGGGCCGGCGCAAGCCGGCCTTGTCGTTTCCGGCCGGCGGAAAACCGCCGTCAGGCGCGCGGTGCCCGGCGCTCGCCGCGGCGTCGCCGCGCCGGCCGCCAGCGGCGCATCAGCCATTCTCCTGCGCCTCGCGCTCGGCAGCGCGCATCGCGTCCAGCGCCTGCATCACCTGCTGGCAGACCGCATCGGTGCCCTCGCCGGCCAGCGCCGACAGGGCGAACCAGGGTGCCTTCCAGTCCAGCGCCGCCGTCACCGCCGCGACGCGTTCGCGCGCCACGTCCTCGGCCAGCATGTCGAGCTTGTTCAGCAGCAGCCAGCGCGGTTTGTCGACCAGTGCCTCGTCGAACGCCGCCAGTTCGGCCTCGATCGCCCGCACCGACTCGACGATCTGCACCACCGCCTCCTCGTCGGACTCCACGAACGGGGCCATGTCGACCAGGTGCAGCAGCAGCCGCGTGCGTTGCAGGTGCTTGAGGAAGGCCACGCCCAGCCCGGCCCCTTCGGCCGCGCCTTCGATCAGGCCGGGAATGTCGGCGATGACGAAGCTGTGGTCCGGCCCCAGCCGCACCACGCCGAGGTTCGGATACAGCGTGGTGAACGGGTAATCGGCCACCTTCGGCGTCGCCGCCGAGACGGCGCGGATGAAGGTGCTCTTGCCGGCGTTGGGAAAGCCGAGCAGGCCGACATCGGCGAGCAGCTTCAGCTCCAGCTTCAGATTGCGTTCCTCGCCCGGCGTGCCGGGGGTGGCGCGGCGCGGCGCGCGGTTGGTGGAACTCTTGAAATGGATGTTGCCCAGTCCGCCCTTGCCGCCTTGCGCCACCTTCAGTTTCTGCTGGTGTTCGGTCAGATCGCCAAGCACTTCGCCGCTGTCGAGTTCGGTCACCACGGTGCCGATGGGCACGCGGACCACCACGTCCTCGCCGCCCTTGCCGTACATCTGGCTGCCCATGCCGTTCTCGCCACGCTGGGCGCGGAAGCGGCGCTGGTGGCGGAAGTCGACCAGGGTGTTGAGGTTCTCGTCGGCCAGCAGCCAGACGCTGCCGCCATTGCCGCCGTCGCCGCCATCCGGCCCGCCCAGCGGGATGAACTTCTCGCGCCGGAAGCTCACGCAGCCATTGCCGCCATCACCGGCCTTGACGAGGATTTCCGCTTCATCGACGAGTTTCATGGACGCGCTTCACTTCGGGGGTCGGGGAGAATAGCCGATGCGCTCGTCGCGCGCCTCTGCGGCGCTGACACGGCAGCGGCGATGGAACATCCTGACCCGTCCCGGAGAAAGAAAAACCCCGGCAAGCCAGACGGCCTGCCGGGGTTGGAAAGCGCCGCGGCGGGAATGCCGCGCGGCATGGATCAATCAGGGCGAGGGCTCGAAGCCGTCGGCAAAGATTTTGTCGGTGGCGATGGTCAGGGTGACCGGAATGTCGAAGCTGGGCTTGTTGTCCGGCCCATCCTCGACGCGGATCACCGCAATCGCCTCGTAGGTGCCCGGCTCCAGTTCCGGCAGCGCGGTGAACACCAGATCCACTTCGGCACTGCCGCCCGCCGGCACCGAGCCGCTGGCCGGATCGAAGCTCAGCCAGTCGGCGCTGAATCCGCCACCGGACAGATCCACCACGGCGTTGCGGATCAGCTCGGGAACCTGGCCGGTCCAGCTGAAACTGCCGGAACCGAGGTCTCCGGCGAGCAGGTTGATCGCCACTACCGACGCATCGCCGTTCACTGCCACCAGCGGCTGGCTGTTGCTCCAGTTGGCGATACGCGTCGCCGTGGCCTTGACGGTAATCGCCTGCGTCGACACCGTGCCGGACGCGCCCAGCGTGGTGATGCCGGCGATGATCGGGTGATCGGGCTCCAGGATCGTTCCCAGGCTGACCGTGCCACTGAGATCGGCGGTGGCGGTGTTGAACGGCGAATAGCCGCCGGTGATCAGGCGCCCGCCCAGCTCCCAGCCGGCATTGTCGTGGGCGAAGTTGGCCAGCACCACCTTGCCGCCGCCGTCCACGTAGTCGGCCAGCGCGTTGCCGACCACGACCGGCGAAACATTGCCGACATCCAGCCACTTGGTGTTGTTGGCGACCAGCACCACGTCATAAGGGCTCAGCGCCGCCGCGTTGATCGACGGCAGGTTGGCAGCCGGGAACAGGGTGGCATTGAGTTCCGGCATGGCGTCAAGCAGGGCAGTCAGGCCAACCGGGGCCGGCGACTCGCCGTTGTCGGGCGACAGCACCAGCACGTTGATGCCTCCGCCCAGCAGTGCGCCGGTTGCCTCGCGCTGCTGGAACGGTGTGCCGCTGGCCACGCGCAGGGCGGCACTGACCGGAAGCGGCGCGCTGCCGGGCTGGCCGATCAGGTTGACGGTCACCGTCGGCGCGCGCTTGGCGGTGCTGAACGCCGCCGCCGCGAGACCGGCGTTGTCCAGTTGCACCGTCCTGGTGTCGCTCTGTCCGCTGCGCAAGGTCACCGCGAAGGACGGCGTGGCCGGCTCCAGCGTGGTGCAGCCGAGCAGCGCGCCGAGCGCGAAGTCCTGCGTGGTCTGTGCGCTGCCGGTGACCGCGACGTCGCTGGCGCTGCCGGCTTCGTGTCCATCAGCCGCGACGGCGACCTCCACCGGGCCTTCGCCGGCGTCGAGGAACACCGAGTACTGGCCGCTGGCATTGGTGCTGGTCGTGTAGCTGCCGGCGTTGCCGGTGACGGTCACCTCGGCGTCGGCAATCGGTGCCGGATCAGCGCCGCAGTAGCCCAGGCCACTGACCGTGCCGATGATTTCGCCATAGCTGGCCGGCGCTGTGACGTTCATGGTGACGCTCACCGGGGAGACCGCCGAGGGGGTGTCGTGGATCAGGCTCAACTGGGTGCTGAACGCGCCCACCGAGGACACCGCGCCGGCATCGAAATCAAGCGCGACATCGACCTCGCCGCCGGCCGGCACCAGAATGTCGCTGCTCGGCGTGATGCCCAGCCAGGCGACGCCATCGGTGCTCAGCTCGACCTGGTCGACGTGCGCCCACCAAGCCCAACCGCCGGCGTAGTGGAAGCGGAAGCGCGCATTGGCGACGCCGGCAAGCTGCGCGGAGAGATCAACACTCTGGAGTTGGCCCGGTCCTGTAGGCGAGACACTGGCGGTGTAGGTGGTGACGGTGGCCCAGGTGATGCCGCCATCGGCGCTGGTTTCCAGCTTCAGCGAGTCGCCGGTACTCAGGTTGCGATAGGCCAGCACGTAGCCCAGCGAGACCACGGCGTTGGCCGAGAAGTCTAGTTCGGGCGAGACCAGGAAGGAACTGGTGGTAGTGCCGCTGCCACAGGCATCGGAATTGGCCACGGCAGAGAAGCCGTCACCGCCGGCCAGGTTGTCCACTTCCCATTGGTCGTTGCGCTTCCAGCCACAGCCGGCCGTGCTGCCGGCGGCGTTGACGACGCTCCAGCCCGGCGGCGGGAAATCGCTCTCGAAGTCCTGCTTCGGCGAGCCGGCGATCAGGCTGACCACCGCATCGCCGGAACCGCTGTTGGTGATCTTCAGCACGTCGCTGTCGGTCTGGCCCAGTTCGACGGCCTTGCTGATGCTGGTTGGCGACAGGCTCAGCGCCGCCGAGCCCAGCGCGATATCGACCCGCTGGTTGGCACCGTCGGTAACGGTGATCGGCGTCGTGTTGCTGGCGTACAGCGCGCGCGAGGCGGTGACGCTGTTGGCACCGGCCTCGGCCCACAACTGGTAGAAGCCTGTATCACCGGAACCCGGATCAGCCGCCGTCTGCACGCTGTCGCCGTCGCCGGTTTCCACCCGCACGTCGTTCAGCGGCGCGGCGGTGTTGGCATCGCTGACCTGACCGACCACGTAGCCGCCTTCCCCGGCCGAACAGGTCGGGTTGGCGATGCGCACGTCATCGATGAACAGGCCGGGGTGGTTGACCGAGCCATCGCTGGTGAAACGGACGCGGAATTGCAGCGTGCCGCCGGAGAAGGACTCGATGTCGTAGCGCAACTGGCGCCAAGGTTCGGCGACGGTCGCACTGGGGTTGCGCCAGGCTTCCTGCCAGGTGCCGCCATTGACACTGATTTCAACGAAGGCCTTGTCCCAGTTATGCGTCTCGATGTGATTGGCCTGATTCCACAGCACGACGAGTGGGCCGCTGTAGGCACCCAGATCGATCAACGGTGAGGTCAGCGTCGCATTGGCGTTGCTCGGATAGGACCCGGTCAGGTTGGTCGCCCAGCACTTGGTGCCGCTGGCGCAGCCGTTGGGCCACAGGTTCGACGATGGCTCGCCCCACTGGAAGACCGTCGGCTGATCGGTCGTATAACCGCCGTTGCTGGCCTCGAAACTCTCGGTCGAAAAATCTTCGACCGAATAACCCGGCGCTTCGCAACTGGCCTGATTGGCGTCGAGCGTGACGTCCAGGGTGACGTCTCCGCCGCCGCCTGCCGTCAGGTCGAGGGTTTCCGCATGGCCGTCGTAACCGATCGCCACGGCGTTGAAGCTGAAGCTGTAAATGCTGCCTTCGGGCAGATCGACTTCGTAGGTGCCGGTCACCGGGTCGGTGTAGACCGCTCCGAAGGGATAGCCGTCGATGTCGACGCTCGCATACAGCGGCCAGCCGCCAAGGGAGTCGGTGACGACGCCGGACACGGTGACGGATGGTGCCGGCTCCAGCGCCACGCTGACGGTGGTCGTTACATCCTCGGCAACCTCGATACCGGAGACCGTTTCCGGCAGATAGCCGAAGCGGCTGAAATGCGCGGTGTAGGTGCCTTCGCCCGGGACGGTGGCGCCGACGGTGCGCGAATAGCTGCCGTCGAGGGCAGTCACCGCCTGATAGCTCGGCGGCGGCGGATTCGGATTGTCCAGGGTGACCTGCACCGCATCCAGCGGCGATGCGTCGTCGGCATCGGTGACGACGCCGGCGATCACGCCCTGCGGGCCGCATTGCCCGATGGCCATGGTGACCGCCGCCTCGGCGTCGATCTCGCCCCAGCCGGTGGCGTAGTTGGGTACGTTGCCCGGTCCCGGTGCCGGCGTGCCGCCGGTGTTGTAGGGAATCGGGATCGCCGTCTCCTGGATCAGGGTGCCAGTTTTGGCGTAATCACCGATCAGGCACGGCGCGGCGCTCCACATCAGGGCGACCAGGCCCGCCGCGTGCGGTGAGGACATCGAGGTGCCGGTGAAGTTGGCGTACGCCGTATCGCTGCCGGACACCGCGGAACGGATACCGACACCCGGCGCGACAACGTTCGGCTTCAGGTTGGGATAACCCGCGTGATCAGGGAAGTCGGGCAGACCCAGGCTGGGATTGTCGGTCGGACCCCAGTTGGAATGTGTGGCGTATTCGCCGTTGTTGTTGCCGGTGGAGCCGACGCTGAAGAGCGAGCCGTAACGAGCCGGGTTGCCGACCGTGTTCAGCGGTGGTGGCGACGAATAACCGCAATTGCCGGAGTTTCCGTTGGAAAAGGTCGGAAAGATGCCAGCGGCAAGCCAACTATCGACGACGCCTTGGTACCAGGGGTCAAGGATGCGCCCGCAATCGCCCCAGGAGTTGTTGACCGCGTGCGGACGCCGGTCGGGATCGGGGTTCTGCCCGCTGAGATCGGTCGGTGCGGCGATCCACTGGCCACAGCCGAGCAGGCCGGCGTCGGTGACACCCGGGTTGAACCCGCGGCAGGCGATCCAGGTCGCCTCCGGCGCCACGCCGATGGTCTCGGTGGCCGTGCCGCCCAGCATCGTGCCCATCACGTGCGAACCATGGTCATCGGAATCGCCGATGACGCTGCTGTACGGGTTGTAGAAGTTGTAGTTGTGGTCGTAGGTTCCGCCGAGGTTGCCGCGATACTTCTCGCGCAGCGCCTCATGGCTGAAGCGCACGCCGGAGTCGATGTTGGCCAGCACGATGCCCTGACCACGGAAGCCCGCCTCCCAAACCTGCGGCACCTTCACTCGGTTCAGGTTCGGCAGAGGCCCCGGCGGCGTGCCATTGAGCCCGGCGGGCTCGGGCTTGATGAGATGCACTTCGGGGATGGTGCGGACCTGCTTCACGCCGCTGAAGCGGGACAGGTCGTTGAACAGGTCGATGTCGCCGTTCTCGACCAGGATCAGGTTGTCGACCCAGAAGCTCTGGAACGAATAGCCGCGCGCGCTCATGTAGTCGCGCAGCGGCTGCTGGTACTGCTCGGCGGCGTTCTTCAGCGTTTCATGTACATAGCGGCCGCGCGCCTGCCAGTCCATGTCGTAGGCACGGCTCAGATCCGGACGCTCCAGATAGATCGCATACCGTGCCGGCTTGCCGGACTGCAAGGTGTGCAGCAGTTCGGATTCGATCCTCGGCTTGGAACGGACCACCTCGGACGCAGCCGCCGGCGCGATGCCGAGGCTGTTGGAGACGACGGGCAATCCGCCCATCCCGCCCGCCACCACCAGGACCGCGACGCCGAGCGCCTGGCCAAGGTGCCTGCGCCAGCTCGGCGCGACCTTGTTCGCAATTCTTGAACGCATGGTTGAAAACTCCCGTCAAACCCCAATCGGCAGCTTCTGGCCCGGAGAGCCAGGCTGCAACGGCAATACCCCTGATGCTGCGGCCAATGCGTCAGACAGGTTTCACCCACCCCGAACTGGCCCGGGGAGCCTATGGCCGGGCGGATTAGGTGTCAAATGCAAGCGCAGCAGACATCGACCAGACCGCCCAACCGAGAAGTCCGTCACAAAACAGGCGCATGGATCGCGCCGGCCGTCCGCTACGCCGGCGCAGCGAAAGAAAACCGCAGCGCAGAAACGACGAACGCCCGCAAGAGCGGGCGTTCGTCGGCGGCTTGTCGCCTTGCGCGGGAGCGCTACCTCAACCGGCGTCGACGTTTACCGTGCGGCGCGAGTTGGCACCCTTGACGGAAAAACGGACCGTGCCATCGACCAGGGCGAACAGCGTGTGGTCGCGTCCCAGGCCCACGCCGGAACCCGGATGGAACTGGGTGCCGCGCTGGCGGACGATGATGTTGCCGGCTTCCACGGCCTGACCGCCGTAGATCTTCACGCCGAGGTACTTCGGATTGGAATCGCGGCCGTTGCGGGTGCTGCCGCCTGCCTTCTTGTGTGCCATGACTTGTGTGCTCCAGGCTGGTCGGTCAGCGCATCAGGCGCTGGCCACGCTCGAATGGATCTGGGTGATTTCGATTTCGGTGTAATGCTGGCGATGGCCCATCTGCTTGCGATGGTGCTTGCGGCGGCGGAACTTGACGATGCGGACCTTGTCCGCCCGACCGTGTCCCCTCACCGTTGCCGACACCTTGGCGCCGGACACCAGCGGCGCGCCGACGTTGACGCCGTCGCCATCGCCCACCAGCAGCACCTGGTCGAAATCGACCGTGCTGCCGGCTTCCACGTCCAGCTTCTCCACGCGCAGGACATCGCCCTGCGCCACGCGGTACTGCTTGCCGCCGGTTACTACTACTGCGTACATCTCGGATGTTCCTTTCTGTAGTTCTTCTGATTGCTGCGGCCGCCTCGGTATCCCGGGCGGAATAGGAAGCCGGCAATTCTAGCAGCGCCAAAGCAGCGCTTCAATCCTTTGTCAAGCCTCCGCACCGCACGGCGCTCGCCCGGCCGGGCACGCAATCGGGCGATAATCCCGGCTTTGCCCACCGGAGCCGATCATGTCCTCCTCCCTTGCCCGCTTCGCCGCCGAGCTCGACACCCTGCGCGGACAGGGTCTGTTCAAGACCGAGCATGTCATCACCAGCCCGCAATCGGCGGAGATCGAACTGGCCGACGGCCGCCGCGTGCTGAATTTCTGCGCCAACAACTATCTCGGCCTGGCCGACCATCCGACGGTGATCGACGCCGCCAAGCAGGCGCTGGACAGCCACGGCTTCGGCATGGCCAGCGTGCGCTTCATCTGCGGCACGCAGGACCTGCACAAGGAACTGGAGGCGAAGATCGCCGGGTTCTTCGGCAAACAGGACACGATCCTCTACGCCGCCTGCTTCGATGCCAACGGCGGCCTGTTCGAGCCGCTGCTCGGTGCCGAGGACGCGATCATCTCCGACGCCCTCAACCACGCCTCGATCATCGACGGCGTGCGCCTGTGCAAGGCACGCCGCTACCGCTACGCCAACTGCGACATGGCCGACCTGGAGGCGCAGTTGAAAAAGGCCCGTGCCGACGGCGCGCGCGACATCCTTATCACCACCGACGGCGTGTTCTCGATGGACGGCTTCATCGCGCCGCTGGACGAGATCTGCGCCCTCGCCGACCGCTACGATGCCCTCGTCCACATCGACGAGTGCCACGCCACCGGCTTCCTCGGTGCCAGCGGCCGTGGCTCGGCCGAGGTGAAGGGCGTGCTGGAGCGCATCGACATCATCACCGGCACCCTGGGCAAGGCGCTGGGCGGCGCGCTCGGCGGCTTCACCACCGGTCGCGCCGAGGTCATCGAAATGCTGCGCCAGAGGTCGCGCCCCTACCTGTTCTCCAATTCGCTGCCGCCGCACGTGGTCGCCGCCGGCAGCAAGGTGTTCGACATGCTGGCCGCCGCCGGCGAACTGCGCGAACGGCTGGCGCAGAACACCGCCTGGTTCCGCCAGCACATGACCGCAGCGGGCTTCGACCTCAAGCCCGGTGAACACCCGATCTGCCCGGTCATGCTGTACGACGCCCCGCTCGCCCAGCGCTTCGCCGAACGGCTGCTGGAGGAAGGCATCTACGCCATCGGCTTCTTCTTCCCTGTGGTGCCGCAGGGGCAGGCGCGCATCCGCACGCAGATGAGCGCCGCGCATACGCGCGAGCATCTGGACGCCGCTATCGCCGCGTTCACCAAGGTCGGCAGGGAGCTCGGCATACTGCGTGGATGAGCGCGCACCGGTCCGTCTGGTGGTTTCCGGCATGGCTGGCCCTGGCCGCCATGCCCTGCCAGGCCGGCGCCACCAGCGCGCCTGACGCGCTCGGCCCGCTCAATCGCTTCCAGGCCAGCCTGGGCGTGTTCTCCAACCAGCTCAGCCTGGAAGGTCGGGTCGACGGCCGCGCCAGTCATGATGGCTCCGAACGCAACTTTGCCGACGCGCTGGACATCGGCGACCGCCGCTCGGTCGATCTGGCCGAACTGTCTTGGCGGCCGTTCGAGCGCCACGAGTTTTCCCTGCGCCATTACCGCGACGACCGCAGCCGCACGGTAACCCTGGAGGAAACCCTGCGCTTCGACGGGCGCACCTTCCCGGTGCAGGCCGAGTTCACCGGCCGCGCCGCCTTCCGCGCGCTGGAGTTCGGCTACACCGGTTGGATCCACGTCGACGAGCGCTCGGCGCTGGGCCTTGAATTCGGCGTGCTCAAGCTGACCGGCAGCCTCAGCCTTTCCGGCACCATCGTCATCGATGAACTCGGCGAGGCGGACGGCGAGGCGGCGGTCACCGACAGCCTGCATGCGCCGCTGATCGGCGTCGCCGGACGCTGGGTGGCGGCACCGCGCCTGCGCGCCTTCGCCAAGGTGCGCGCCATCGCCCTGCGTTACGACGGCATCGACGGCACCGCCTTCTCCGCCACCGCCGGCATGGAATGGTTTCCCTGGCGCTCGCTCGGCCTCGTCCTGCAGTACACCGACACATGGGTGGAAGGCGAACGCAACGGGCCGGACTTCAACGGCCGCATGGAAGTCGGTTTCAACGGCCCGCAGATGCTGCTGCGCTACGTGCGCTGAGCGGATTGCCCGCCCGCTACCGCCGGGCGCGGCTCAGCCGCCGGAGACGGTGACCTTGTTGCGGCCGGTGCGCTTGGACTCGTACAGGGCGGCGTCGGCGCGCGCATAGAGCACGTCGGCATTGACATCCGCGCCATCGCCGGAAGCGATTGCAACGCCGACGCTGACGGTGATCGGCACCGTCTGGCCCTCTTCCTCCAGACGCATCGCGGCGATGTTCTCACGCAGCATCTCGGCCACCTTCACCGCGTTCTCCAAGTCGGTATCCGGCAGCAGCACGGCGAATTCCTCGCCGCCGATGCGGCCGGCCAGGTCAGTGGCGCGCAGGCGTCCGGACAGCGCCTTGGCGACGGCGATCAGCGCACGGTCGCCGGCCGGATGGCCCCAGGTGTCGTTGATCTTCTTGAAGTGGTCGACGTCGACCACCAGCAGGGACAACTGCCGGCCGCGCTGCACGCCGGCGAATTCGCGCTCCATCGCGGCGCGGAAATAGCGCCGGTTGGCGAGGCCGGTCATGTTGTCGCGGGTGGCCTGGTCGTGCAGGGCGGCGACCACGGCGTTTTCCGGGCTGCGCGGGCCGAGCATCTTCAGCATGATGTCGCCCACGGTGAGGATGTCGCCCTCCAGGAGCGGCATCGACTCCACCTTCATGCCGTTGACGCGGGTCGGATTGGTCGCACCCAGGTCGGTGACCCAGTAGCCGCCACGCTTGCGCCAGACGCGGCAGTGCGCGCGCGAGACGCTGGGCTCGGCGAGGCGGATGTCGGCGGTGGATTCACGTCCGATGGTGGCGAATTCGCCCAGATCGAAGCGCGAACCGATGCCGGCACCGGAAACGATCACCAGGCACCACGGCCGCGACTCCGTTTGCAGGGACGGCGGTGCAACGCGCACGGTACGGTCAACGGGGGTGTTCTCGATCACGGCGGTCCTCGCTCGACGCTCCAGGCGTCGATCACGACCCGGGGCCGCTGGATTATGGCAAACCCGGCGGGCGGTGGCGACAACCCGCACCGCCACGCCATGACAATCGCGCCGGCGGCTCGCTACCATGCGGTTTTCGCCGACACCGTGCCCGCCGCCGATGCCGCGCATCCTCGTCCTCCAACATGTCGCCGCCGAGCCGCTCGGCACACTCGACCGCCTGATCCGCGCTCGCGGCCACCGCATCCGCTTCGTCAATTTCGAGCGCGAACCCGACGCCCAGCCCAACATCGACCGCTATCGCGGCCTGATCGTGCTCGGCGGACCGATGAACGTCGACGAACAGGCCCGCCATCCGCACCTGCGCACCGAACTGCGCGTGATCGAACGCGCGCTGGCGCTGGACAAGCCGGTGCTCGGCATCTGCCTGGGCGCGCAGTTGCTGGCCCATGCGCTCGGCGCGCCGGTGCGTCGCCATCGGCAGCAGGAAATCGGCTGGTATCCGCTGCACCTGACCGCCAAGGGCCGCCACGATCCGGTGCTGTCGCCGCTGGGCGAGGACAGCCACGTCTTCCAGTGGCATGGCCGCACCTTCGACCTGCCCGCCGGGGCCAGCCAGCTTGCCCGCACGCTGAGCTGCGAACAGCAGGCGTTCCGCTGGGGCCACACCGCCTACGGCTTCCAGTTCCACCTGGAAATGGACGCGCCGCTGGTCGAACGCTGGCTCGCCACACCCGGTTATCGCGACGAACTGCTGGCCGCCGGTCTCGACCAGGACGCCACCAGCATCCGCTCCGCCCTGCCACGCCTGATCGCACCCATGCAGCAGACCGCCGAGGAAGTTTTCGGCCGTTTCCTAGACCTGATAGGACGCCCGGAAAAGCGCATCACCCTGCCCTCGCGTTGAGAGGTTCCCGAAGCACGACAACCCGCCGCCCGCCTGCTCCGGCTCTTGCTCCGGCTCTTGCTCCGGCTCTTGCTCCGGCTCTTGCTCCGGCTCTTGCTCCGGCTCTTGCTCCTGCTCCGGCTCTTGCTCCTGCTCCTGCTCCGGCTCTTGCTCCTGCTCCGGCTCTTGCTCCTGCTCCGGCTCTTGACCTTCAACCCCCCTGCACCGCGCCAAGTAGCGCAGGCAAGCGGCGGGGAAAGGCGCGAATGTTCGAGGCCATGGATGGCCGAGTTTGCGCCGGCCGCCGTTTGCCGAGCAACGCAGGGAACATCGCTTGCTCCGCAAGCGATGCGCGATGCCGGGGTGGCCTTCTCTTTGGTTACTTTCTCTTGGCCACTCAAGAGAAAGTGACTCGGCCGCCGCCGAGGCGGACGAAACCCGGCGACAGCACAACAGTCAGGCGAAAGAAGCCATTCCTGCCCAGCCTTCCTCCCCAGGCGACGCAAGGTTCAACCCCTCCCATGTCCACAGCCCCTGCGCCAGACAAGCGCACCAGCCAGCGAAAGCGGCAACACTGCGCGATAATGCGCGGTTGACTCTCCCGCCACAGCGAGCCGCCGTGAACACCGCCTTCCGCAAACCGCTGCCGGGCGCAGCGCTGAACTACTTCGACGCCCGCGCCGCCATCGACGCCCTGCAACCGGGTGCCTGGGCCGGCCTGCCCTACACCGCCCGCGTGCATGCCGAAAACCTCGTCCGCCGGGCCGATCCAGCGCACCTGGACGCCTATCTCGGCCAGTTGATCGCGCGCCGACGCGACCTCGATTTCCCCTGGTTTCCGGTCCGCGTGGTCTGCCACGACATCCTCGGCCAGACCGCCCTGGTCGACCTCGCCGGCCTGCGCGACGCCATCGCCGAGCAGGGCGGCGACCCGGCCCGGGTCAACCCGGTGGTGCCGGTGCAACTGATCGTCGACCACTCCCTCGCGGTGGAAGCGCCGGGCTTCGACAAGGACGCCTTCGCCAAGAACCGCGCCATCGAGGATCGCCGCAACGAGGACCGCTTCCACTTCATCGACTGGACCCGGCTGGCCTTCGACAACGTCGACGTGATCCCGGCCGGCAACGGCATCATGCATCAGATCAATCTGGAGAAGATGTCGCCGGTGGTCTACACGCAGGACGGCGTCGCCTTTCCCGACACCTGTGTCGGCACCGACAGCCACACCCCGCACGTCGATGCGCTGGGCGTGATCGCGGTCGGCGTCGGCGGGCTGGAAGCGGAAAGCGTGATGCTCGGCCGCGCCTCCTGGATGCGCCTGCCGGACATCATCGGCGTCCGCCTCGACGGCCGCCCGCAGCCGGGCATCACCGCCACCGACATCGTGCTGGCGCTGACCGAGTTCCTGCGCCGCGAGAAAGTCGTCGGTGCCTACCTGGAATTCTTCGGCGAAGGTGCCGACAGCCTGACCATCGGCGACCGCGCAACGATCTCCAACATGTGCCCGGAATACGGCGCCACCGCCGCGCTGTTCTACATCGACCAGCAGACCATCGATTACCTCAAGCTTACCGGCCGCAGCGACGAACAGGTGGCGCTGGTGGAAAACTACGCCAGAACCGCCGGTTTCTGGTCCAGCGACTTGGCCACCGCGCAATACGAGCGCGTGCTGACCTTCGACCTGTCGTCGGTGGTGCGCAACATGGCCGGTCCGTCCAACCCGCATCGTCGCCTGCCGACCTCCGACCTTGCCGAGCGCGGCATCGCGGTCAATCTGGACGCCGCGCTGCGTGAAGAAGCCGACGGCCTGCTGCCCGATGGCGCGGTCATCATCGCCGCCATCACCTCCTGCACCAACACCTCCAACCCGCGCAACGTCATCGCCGCCGCGCTGCTGGCGCGCAATGCGGTGCGCAAGGGGCTGGCGCGCAAGCCGTGGGTCAAGACCTCGCTGGCCCCCGGCTCCAAGGCGGTGCAACTGTACCTGGAGGAATCCGGCCTGCTGCCGGACCTGGAACAGCTCGGCTTCGGCATCGTCGCCTTCGCCTGCACCACCTGCAACGGCATGAGCGGCGCGCTCGATCCCGCCATCCAGCAGGAGATCATCGAACGCGACCTGTACGCCACCGCCGTGCTCAGCGGCAACCGCAACTTCGACGGCCGCATCCATCCCTATGCCAAGCAGGCCTTCCTCGCCTCGCCGCCGCTGGTGGTCGCCTACGCCATCGCCGGCACGGTGCGCTTCGACATCGAAAAGGACATCCTCGGCCACGACCGCGAGGGCAAGCCGGTCACGCTGAAGGACCTGTGGCCGGATGACGCGGAGATCGACGCCATCGTCGCCGAACACGTCAAGCCGGAGCAGTTCCGCCGCGTCTACGACCCGATGTTCGCCCCGCGCAACCGCCTTGCCGCCAAGGTCAGCCCGCTGTACGACTGGCGGCCGATGAGCACCTACATCCGCCGCCCGCCCTATTGGGAAGGCGCGCTGGCCGGCCAACGCAGCCTGCGCGGCATGCGCCCGCTGGCGCTGCTGGGCGACAACATCACCACCGACCACCTGTCGCCGTCCAACGCCATCCTCGCCGCCAGCGCCGCCGGCGAATACCTGGCGAAAATGGGCCTTCCGGAAGAGGACTTCAATTCCTACGCCACCCATCGCGGCGACCACCTCACCGCGCAGCGCGCCACCTTCGCCAACCCCAAGCTGATCAACGAAATGGCCGTGGTCGATGGCGAAGTGAAGCAGGGCTCGCTGGCGCGCATCGAGCCGGAGGGCCAGGTCACCCGCATGTGGGAAGCGATCGAAACCTACATGCAGCGCGGCCAGCCGCTGATCATCATCGCCGGTGCCGACTACGGGCAAGGTTCCAGCCGCGACTGGGCCGCCAAGGGCGTGCGCCTGGCCGGCGTCGAAGCCATCGTCGCCGAGGGCTTCGAGCGCATCCACCGCACCAACCTGATCGGCATGGGCGTGCTGCCGCTGCAATTCCGGCCCGGCCAGACGCGCAAGACCTTCGCCATCGACGGCAGCGAAACCTTCGACGTGATCGGCAAGCACACCCCCGGTGCCGAGCTGACCCTGGTGATCCACCGCCGCGATGGCGGGCGCGTCGAAGTGCCGGTCATCTGCCGCCTGGATTCCGACGAGGAAGCGACGATCTACGAAGCCGGCGGCGTGCTGCAACGCTTCGCCCAGGACTTCCTTGCGCAGAGCGCCGCCTGAACCGGCGGCACCTGCGGCGGTAGTGACCAGGCCCGGACGCCAGCGCAGCGTCCCGGCCTTGAAGCGTCGGATTCACGCCTGTGGGGTTCGATCCGACCTGCATCGGATGTCGCGGACGCGGCGTTCGCAGCGCGTCGCGCAGCGGCTCGGCCGGCAACGCCCGGCAGCCGCCGCCTGATTTCACGATGAACCCTGTTCCTCGCTGATCCTCCACACCCTTCTTTCGCGCGTTGCTTCATCGCGATACGTGCAGGCCGGGGTGCCCCGATCCCGGCGTAACGCCCGTCCGCAGTGATCCTTCTGCCCGCCAAGGAACCCGATGAACGCATCCCGGCTGCCCTCCCGGTTCGCACCGATCTGTCTTGCCCTGCTGGCCGCCATCGGCCTGGGCACCCATGGCACCGCCGCGCAGGCCGGTGGCGCGCTCTGCTCCCCCGCTGCGCAAGACGCGCTGGAGGTGGAGTTCATCAACAATTCCAGCGAAACCATCAGCTTCCACTGGATCGGGCTCGATTGTTCGGAGGGCGGAGGGCCGGTGCTGGCACCCGGGCAAAGGGAAAGCGGAATTTCCTATCCCGGCCACATCTTCCGCCTGCGCGGCCAGGCCGAGCAGACACTGGGCATCTTCGTCACCAGCACGGACAACCGCGCCTTCGCGGCGGATGACCAGTTGATTGCCCGGATCGCCGCGCAAGGCGAACCCTACGAAGAAGACGCCTGCTCACCCAGAAGCAAAGGTCGCTTCATGGTCGAGTTCGTCAACCTGCTGAACGAACCGATCACGATGCAATGGATCGGCTACGACTGCAAAGTCCACGTGCTGCGCAAGATCCCCGCCCACGGCCGCACCACGGAGGCCACTTTCCCCGGCCATGTTTTCCGCTTTGTCGACTCGACCGGGCGGCAGCTCCGCTCGCTCGATGTCGCCACCGATGAATTGACCTACCACGTTTCCGATCACTGAGCCCGCGCACCCGCTGGGCAGCGTGACGCGCGAGGCTTCACCGCCAATGATCCTCCATGACACGATCCTGCGCGTTGCTGGATGACGGGCGGGAAAGCCACCAGGCGTTGCTTCCTCGGTTGTCCGCTTTCAACCGAAAGCGCACTGGATGCGCGTTGCTGCAACCAGGCAGCCATCTCGCATGCGTTCCATTGATCTGAAGCAGGGAGTACGTTTTGAAAATCACCCACATCTCGGCCAACATCGCCGTGCTCGCCTTGATGGCAAGCCTTGCCGATCCGGCCTTCGCGCAAGTCAGCCGAACCCCCTGGCAAATGCACGCAGGAGAAGGCGTCACGAAGCTGGACGTGATGCTGCCTTCCAACGGTGCCCTGCCGGAGAACGATTACATCGCGTTCAACTGGGCCAGGATTCCCGGCGAGAAAGACGGCTGGCGGGCCGCCCCCAATGGCGAGACCATCGCCTTTGGCGGCCCCAATGCATCCAGGATCGGGGCAGCCGGCGGCGCCTGTCGCAAAGCTGTCGATTACACCTACTTCCAGACGATTGTCGACGTGCCGGCCGGTACACAGGTCGACGAGTTCAAGATTGTCTTCGAGGGCATGGACGATGCCTCGCGCATCACCCTGTTCAACAGCGAGCACCGCAACGGCAAGGTCGTTGAAGGCAGCTACGTCACCAAGGCATCGCTGGGCAGCTCGACGGCGACCACCGACCTGCGTTCGCTGCTGCGTCCGGGAAAAAACCGCGTGGTCATCACGCAAGTGGACTGGTGCCCGGTCGGCAACCAGTTGCAATCGGCGCAGGTCCAATTGAATGGCAGCCGGGTTGCCGCAGCGATGCCTACCGAGCTTGGCCCCTTCATCCCGGTCTCCCATGGCGATGTGCACATCCGCTCTGCGGATGGACTGACGTACGACTTCCAGGCGGCAGGTGATTACCTGTACATCCAGTCCACGGACGGCGAAGTGGTGGTTCAGGGCCGCCAGGAAATGTGGGACCAGAACCCGAAGGTCTCGGTCGTTCGCGCCGGCGCGATGCGTGTGATGGAGGACAAGATCGAGTGGTACATGCTGCCCAGCAGGGCGCTGTACGTGAACGGAAAGCTCACCGATCTTCCGAAGTCACGCCTTGCGCTTCCGGCTGGCGGAGCGATCGAAGTGCTGTACGCGACCAACAAGCAGACGATGATGGTGTATTGGCCCGACGACATCTTTGTGGGTCGGATGATCGCCTATTCCAACAACACCATGGATGTCGAGGTGAAGAAGGTCTACTCCTCTCCGCGCACCTATGAAGGCCTGATCGGCAACATGGATCGCAATTCGAAGAACGACTTGCAGGTTCGCGGCGGGGACAATCTAAGCGGAACAACGAAAGAGAACATCGCCCGCGTGGGCGAAAGCTGGCGGGTCCGCGCCAACGAGACGCTGTTCACCCGTTCGCATCCGGCCTCGACGGGTGCCAGCGCAACGAACCAGCCGGCCATCACCGACCTGGATGCCAACGCACGCGCAACCGCCAATCAGACCTGCAAGGCGGCCGGCGTGACCGATGCCACCGCGCTTCGCAACTGCATCTACGACGTGGCCGCAACGGGCGACAAGACCTTTGTCGAAAGCGCCAGGCAGTTCCAGGAAACCATTGCCGCGCTGCCCGCTTCCGAGCGCGCCGCGGAAAAGGTCGAACCCATGGCGGTGATCGTTCCGCCTGCCGCAGCGGCGGCGGCAAGCGGAGTCCTGTTCGCATCGGGTTCCATCCTCGAGCGTGGCTCCCGCCACACGATGTCCGGCCACCATCTGATTTTCCAGGACGACGGCAACCTGTGCGTGTACAAGTCGGCAGGCCACCAGTTCGTCTGGTGCATCAACAATGACCCCAGCGTTCGCTACCAGACCTCCGCGAAGGCCGAGGTGACGGCCGATGGTCGCTTGTTGGTCACCAATGCCGAAGGCGGGGTGGTATGGCAGGCGCCGACCGCCAATGCCCGGCCGGGCAGTGAGGTCTTCATCACCGAGAACGGCACGCTGCAAATGCGTACCGCGTCCGGCCAGGTGACGTGGTCAAGCCGCTGATCCGGCCAGAATCCCCTCGGGTGGCTTGCCGAGGGGATTCTTCAGGGCAGTCCTGCGCTGCCCTCCGAAGGTGGCTGCAACAATCGACGGAATGCGGAAGTCGACGGATAGGCTGCGTCCAGAATCGGCCGGTATTGCTGTTCCAGCCGCTTCGCCTGGGCAACCTCCCCGGCAGCGCGCAACGCCCATGCGTAGGTCAATGCGTAGCGCGCGGTACGCGGATGGGTGTCTCCGCGGTCGCGCCGGGTGATGTCGAAGGCGACCTGATCCTGGCGCAGTGCGCCGATCACGTCCTCCCTTGCACGCAGAATCTGCGCGCGAGTGGCAGCAGCCCGCGCATGCAGTTCCAGTTCCACGCGGGTGCCGACCGCCTCGACCTGATCCAGCAGCTTTTCGGCTTGATCATGCGCGTCATTGATCACGTACCAGTGCGCCAACGGCAGACGCGCATAGGCAAGCGGTGCCTCCGGCATGTCCGTGTTTGAACGCGCAGCGATGACCGACTCCAGCAGCGCCCGGGTTTCGGCGTCGCTGCGACCGGCGGCGATTCGCGCCGTGGCCAACACCACGCGGATCACCTGCAACTCATGGCTGCCGCGTTCGCCAATCGCCCTGGTGTAGAGATCGTGCGCCTGCCGCAACTGTTGCTCGGCGGTATCGAAATCACCCAGTTCGCAGGCAAGCAAGCCACTGCTGAACAAGGCCCGCGCATAGTGCGTGCTGTGCGCACCATGGTGAAGGAGAATGTCCGGCAACCCTTTGCTCAGCAGCGCATCAGCCTCTTCGAAAAGGCCGGAATCGGCCAACGGGCCGACAAAGGCAAGGCGCTCGCTGGCCAACGCCGAACTGCCTTCGCCGAACAGTTCCTCGGTCAGTTCCAGACGCTCCCTGAAGATGGCATTGCCGCCCTCGGTATCCCCGGCGTAATACAGCACGCCCCGCAGTTTGCCGAGCACGTCGCGGTAATCATTCGAACGTGTCGTGCCGGCCTTTACATGCAACTCGACCGCCTGCCGGCAATAACGCAATGCCTGGGCAAACTCCCCGGCACCGGACATGACGGCACACAACTCGGCATGGCCGCGGGCGATGGACGACACATCGGCCTGCCCGGATTGGCGCAGCGCCAACGCCTGTCGCGCCGCGCTGATGGCCTGATGCTCCTTGCCGCTGACGTTGAGCGTCAGCGCAAACGTGCCATAGCCATCGGCAAGCAGGGGATCGGCTTCGTCGACATGCTCGATGAACAGATCCACGGCGCGTTGCGCGGCATGCTCGGCCTCATCGGTGGGTCCGTGCGAGGCGAGGATGCCGATGGCTTTCGCCCGCAGGCTGCGGGCGGCGGCAACCGGGTCGTCGACGGCTGCCGTCAGGTTCAGTTGTGCCGCCGCTTCCAGCAGGGGCGCACCGGCGTCGCCTTCATTGATGCCGCGATATGCGTTGCCGAGCGCTTCGAGCAGGCGGGCGCGGACATGCGGCTGGTCCGCCAATCCCTCGTCGATGCGATCACGACCACGATCCAGCACCTCGCGGGCGCTGAAGTCGTGCCGCTCGGCCTGGGTCGGGTCGGACAGGGAAAAGGCATCGATCAGGAATTCGGTGGTCCGCTCGGCCACCTCGGCCTGCAGCCGCGCTTCGCGCTCGGCCAGCACGGTGCGCCAGGTGAAGCCGATGATGATCGCCAGCAGGGCAAAGCCGGCGGCCAGCGGCCAGCGGTTGCGACGCATGAACAGTTGCGCGTGATAGCTCCACCGACCTCGCCGCGCATTGACCGGACGCGCGGCCAGAAAATGGCGAAGATCGTCGGCCAACTCGCGCACCGAGACATAACGCTGCTCCGGCTCGCGACGCAGCGCCTTCAGCACGATGGCGTCGAGGTCGGCCGGAATGCGGCCGGGCCTTTCCGTCGCGGGCGTGGTGTCCCGGCGGTCGCGCTGCGTGTCGGTGCGCAGCGCCCGGCTGGGCGCTGCCACCACGCCGGAAAGAATGGCGCTGGCACGCGCGTGATCGCCGTCCAGATGCTGAAACGGACGCACGCCCGCCAGCAGTTCGTACAGCATCACCCCCAGCGACCAGACATCGCTGGTCGTACCCAGCGGTTTTCCCTCGATCTGCTCGGGACTGGCATAGGCCGGGGTCATCATCTGGGTTGCCGTCGCCAGCATCGCATCGGTATCGAGCAGGCGGGCGATGCCGAAATCCAGCAGTTTGGGCTCGCCCGTCGCATCGACCAGCAGATTGGCCGGCTTCAGGTCACGATGGATGACCAGACGCTCGTGGGCGTAGGACACCGCCGCACAGACCTTGATGAAGAGCGCCGCGCGCGCGCGCAGATCCAGCCCCTTGGCATCGCACCAGCGATCAATGCGCTCGCCCTCGACATATTCCATGGCGAGGAAGGGATCGCCATCGGCGTCGACGCCGGCATCGACCAGATGGGCGATGTTGGGGTGGTTCAGGCTGGCGAGGATGCGCTGCTCTTCCTGAAACCGTGCGTGCCCGGTGAGCGAGCCCGCGCGCAGCCGTTTCAGCGCCACGCGCTGCGGCGTGCCGCCGACATTCCGCTCGGCAAGCCAGACCACGCCCATGCCGCCTTCGCCAAGCCGTTCGATCAACCGATAACTACCGGGCGCGCTGGCATCGATGCGCAGATTCTCCGTGAGCGCGCCGGCTGCCTGGCTGATCGCCTCGGGGATGTCGTCGGACAAGGTGTCGTCGGCGGCGACGATCAGCCACTCCACCTCGCCTCGAAGTTCGACATCGTCTCCACAACGTGCGTCCAGCCACGCCGCGCGCGCATGCGCCGGCAGATCGAGCGCTTCGTGCACGATCTGCTGCGCACGCGCATAGCGCGTGTCACGCACTCGCCAGCTCGCGCTGCAACCAGGCGCGTGCCATCCGCCAGTCGCGCACCACGGTCGGACGCGCGACCGCGAGCACGTCGGCGATCTCCTCCAACTCCAGTCCGGCAAAGAATTTCAGATCGACCACCTGCGCCTGGCGCGGGCTGAGGGCGGCAAGGCGTTTCAGCGCGTCATCGATGTCCAGCAGATCGGCATCCGCCGCCGGCATGTCGATTTCGTCGATCAGCACGCGCCGATCCGATGACGGTCGCTTCGCAGCCGCGCGCCGGCGCGCGTGATCGACCAGCACGCGGCGCATCATCTGCGCGGCAAGCCCGAGAAAGTGCGCGCGGTTGCCCGGGTCAAGCCGGTGCTGGCCGTTCACCCGCAGCCAGGCTTCGTTGACCAGGGCCGTGACCTGCAAGGTATGGCTGTCGCGCTCGCCACGCATGGCCTGGGCCGCCAGCGCCTTCAGCTCTGCGTAGAGCAACGGCGTCAGCCGCTCGTCGGTCATCCCGGACGCGGGCAGGCTGCGAGCAGCGCCGGCGAGCAAATCGGGCGGTGTCGACATGTGGACGGATCGGCCAAGGTGCAAAAGCGGAGCATACGTTGATCGAACAGTTCGGGCGACCGCCGGTGCTGGCCTAGCCCACTGCGCGGCCGGTCATGACGTTCGGCCATATGCAAGGCACCGCTCGTCATGTCGCCGTTGGGCGGCGCTTTCATCTGCCCGCCGTACCATGGCGGACGATTGCGACCCTCCGGAGCCTCCCATGATCCACGACAGCATCCTCGACACCATCGGCCGCACCCCGGTGGTGCGGATCAACCGCCTGGCACCGCCGGGCATCGACCTGTACGTGAAGGTCGAGTCCTTCAATCCGATGTCCTCGGTGAAGGATCGCCTCGCCCTGGCCATCATCCTCGATGCCGAGCAGACCGGACTGCTCAAGCCCGGCCAGACCGTGGTCGAGGCGACCTCGGGCAACACCGGCATCGCGCTGGCGATGGTCTGCGCCGCGCGCGGCTATCCCTTTGTGTCGTTCATGGTGGAGACCTTTTCCGTCGAACGGCGCAAGCTGATGCGGGCGCTGGGTGCCAAGGTGATCCTGACCCCGGCCGCCGAGCGCGCCACCGGCATGGTCAAGGCGGCCGAGGCCTTCGCCGCCCGGCATGATGCGTTTCTCGCCCGGCAGTTCGACAACCCGGCCAACCCGGCCTGGCATCGCAACACCACCGGCCCGGAGATCCTGTCCGACTTTGCCGGCCGCCGGCTGGACTGGTTCGTCACCGGCTGGGGTACCGGCGGCACGCTGACCGGGGCCGGGGAAATCCTCAAGCTGGCGCGCCCGGAGATCCGCATCGCCGTGGCCGAACCCGCCGGCGCGGCGATGCTGGCCGGCAACGACTGGAAGCCGCACAAGATCCAGGGCTGGACGCCGGACTTCATCCCGTCCGTGCTCAACCGCGACATCTTCGACCGCAACATCGCCGTCGACGACAACGTGGCCCGCGACACTGCACGGCTGTTGGCGCAGAAGGAGGGCCTGTTCGTCGGCATCTCCGCCGGGGCCACCTTCGCCGCCGCGCTGGAGCTGGCGCGCGGGCTGGAGCCGGGCAGCGTCGCGCTGGCGATGCTGCCGGACACCGGCGAACGCTATCTGTCGACGTTCCTGTTCGAGGGCATCAACGAGGGCTCGGACGACGAATGGCTGGCGGCGCTGGAAGCCAGCGCGAGTTCCGCTTCCGGTTCCGATGCGCAGACCGGTGCCGCGCCGTCGCCCGCCGGGACGTGACTGTCGCATTGCGGCTGGCGACGCGCCCTGCGCGCGCGACGCCAGCCGTCCACCGCGTACAGGATCAGCGCAAGCCAGATGCAGCCGAAGCCGACCGCCTGCATGCGGTCGAACGACTCGCCCAGCAGCAGCACGCCGCACAGCAATTGCAGCGTCGGCGCGATGTATTGCAGCACGCCGATCATTGAATACGGCAGGCGGCGCGCGCCGTAGGCAAAACCGACCAGCGGCAAGGCGGTCAGGATGCCGCTGAGCACCAGCAGCGCGCCGGCCCCGGCACCGATGGCCGGATCATCCGCGCCCTGCCAGCGCATCCAGACCAGCCAGCCGAGCGCGAACGGCACCAGGATCAGGCTTTCGATGGCCAGCCCGGGCACCGCATCCACCGCCGCCACCTTGCGGATCAGCCCGTACAGGGCGAAGCTGCCGGCCAGCGCCAGCGCGATCCAGGGCGGGTTGCCGTGGATCAGCGCCAGCCACAGCACGCCCAGCGCGGCAATCGCCACCGACAGCCATTGCGCGCGGTTCAGCCGCTCGCCCAGCACCGCCACCGCCAACACCACGTTGACCAGCGGGTTGATGAAGTAGCCGAGGCTGGTTTCCACCACCCGGCCATTGGTCACCGCCCAGATGTACAGGCCCCAGTTGAAGCCGATCAACAGGCTGCTGAGCAGCAGCATCCAGCCGACGCCCGGCGTCTTCAGCGCCCGACGCAACCAGCCGCGCCCTTCGCGCAGCAGCAGGTAGGCGACCACGAACAGCGCGCACCAGATCACCCGATGGGCGATGATCTGCAAGGCCGGCACCGCCTTGAGCAGATACCAGTAAAGCGGGAACAGGCCCCAGAGCACGTAGGCGAACAGCGCTGCGGACAGGCCGCGACGATCAACAACGGCGATGCTGGACATGCGGGCGGCCGGGACGGACGGAAAAAGAGGCGAATTGTCGCCCGTTGCTGCGTCGCAGCGTAAGCGGCGGCAAAAAGCCCGTTCAGCCGGCCGTCGCCGTCCCCGTGCGCGGCGGGTACCATCGCCGCATCCGTTCAGCCCGACACGCCCATGACGCTGCGCATCGCCTTCGCCCAGTTCGACAGCCCGGTCGGCGCGGTCGCCGCCAACGCCGAGCGCATCATCGTCCGCATCGCCGAGGCGCGCGACGTGCATGGTGCCGACATCGTGCTGTTCCCGGAACTGGCGTTGTCCGGCTACCCGCCCGAGGATCTGCTGCTGCGGCCGAGCTTCCTGCGCGCCTGCGCGACGGCCTTGCAGGAGATCGCCGCCAGCACGCAGGGCATCGTCGCCCTGGTCGGCCATCCGCAGGCATCCGACGGCGCGGTCCACAACGCGCTGAGCGTGCTGCGCGATGGCCGCGTCGAGGCCGTCTATCGCAAGCGCGAGCTGCCCAATTACGCGGTGTTCGACGAGCGCCGCTATTTCGCCACCGGCGCTGCGCCGCTGTGCATCGACGTTGGCGGCGTCCGCGTCGGCCTGCTGGTTTGCGAGGACCTTTGGCTGGACCGGCCGCTGCGCGAGACCGCGCAACAGGGCGCACAGTTGGCGCTGATCGCCAACGCCTCGCCCTACGAGGCCGACAAACCGGCCCAGCGCGATGCACTGATCGCCCGCCGGGCGGCGGAAAGCGGCCTGGCGCTGGGGTATCTCAACCTGGTCGGCGGCCAGGACGAACTGGTTTTCGACGGTGCCTCGGTGCTGGCCGATGGCGACGGCGGCGTGCATCCGGCCGCGCTGGCCTTTGCCGACGCCCTGCTGGTAACGGATTTCGATCCCGCCGCGCGGCGCTGGTCGCGCCGCGTCTGGCCGGCGGCCGAGGACGAATCGCGCCTCGCCCTCACCTATGCCGCCCTGGTGCGCGCCACCCGCGACTACGCACACAAGAACGGCTTCGACCGCGCCCTCCTGGGGCTGTCCGGCGGCATCGACTCGGCGTTGGCGCTGGCCATCGCCGTCGATGCACTGGGCGCGGACAAGGTGCTGGCGCTGCGCCTGCCCTCGCGCTACACCTCCGACCTGAGCAACGACCTTGCCGCGCAGCAGGCGGCGACCCAGGGCGTGCGGCTGGAAACCATCGCCATCGCCGCGCCGTTCGACGGCTTCCTCGCCGCGCTGGCACCGATGTTCGCCGGCCGCGACGCCGACGTGACCGAGGAAAACCTGCAATCGCGCTGCCGTGGCGCGGTGCTGATGGCCCTGTCCAACAAGCTCGGCGGCCTGCTGCTGAGCACCGGCAACAAGAGCGAGTACGCAGTCGGCTACTCGACCATCTACGGCGACATGTGCGGCGGCTTCGCGCCGCTGAAGGACGTTTACAAGACCGAAGTGTTCGCCCTCGCCCGCTGGCGCAACCGCCACGCCGAAATCATCCCCGAAGCAGTCATCACCCGCCCGCCCAGCGCCGAACTGCGCGACAACCAGACCGACCAGGACTCGCTGCCGCCCTACGACATCCTGGACGCCATCCTGCAGCGCTTCATCGATGCCGAGATGTCGCCCGAGGAGATCATCGCCGAAGGCTTCGACGCCGCCACCGTGACCCGCGTCGCCCGCCTGGTCTTCCTCAACGAGTGGAAACGCCGACAGTCCGCCCCCGGCCCCAAGGTCAGCCGCCGCGCCTTCGGCCGCGAACGCCGCTACCCGATCACCTCCGCCTGGCGCTGAGTGCTGCGCTGCGAAACACTTCGCAGTCGGCGTGCCGCTGCAGTTCATCGGTGGCGACGCATAACGCCCGGATGCAATGCCGCGCGGCCAGCGCCGACGACCCCGCGTCGTCGGCGCAGACGCCAGCCATGGCAAGCCTCTTTCCGCCGCGCCGCGCACTGCCACGGTTCTCTCGTCGAGAAGCCGCATCGGGCAAGTCCGCGCGATGCGCGCACGCACTCCAAGGATGTTCGCAATGACTGTTTACGCAGCTCCGGGCGCCGCAGGTGCCAAGATCGATTACAAACCCCGTTACGACCATTTCATCGGCGGCAAATTCGTCCCGCCGGCCAAGGGCCAATACTTCGACGTGGTCACGCCGGTCAACGGCAAGGTCTACACCCAGGCCGCCCGCGGCACCGCCGAGGACATCGAGCTGGCGCTGGATGCCGCCCACGCCGCCGCCGATGCCTGGGGCAAGACCGATGTCGCCAGCCGCGCCAATATCCTGCTCAAGATCGCCGACCGCATCGAGCAGAATCTGGAAACCCTCGCCTACGCCGAAACCGTCGACAATGGCAAGGCCATCCGCGAGACATTGAATGCCGACGTGCCGCTGGCCGCCGACCACTTCCGCTATTTCGCCGGTGCCATCCGCGCCCAGGAAGGCGGCATCAGCGAGATCAACGAAACCACCATCGCCTACCACTACCACGAGCCGCTGGGCGTGGTCGGCCAGATCATTCCGTGGAACTTCCCGCTGCTGATGGCGGCCTGGAAGCTGGCCCCGGCACTGGCCGCCGGCAACGCCATCGTGCTCAAGCCGGCCGAATCCACGCCGATTTCCATCCTGATCTTCGCCGAACTGATCGCCGACCTGCTGCCCGCAGGCGTGCTCAACATCGTCAACGGCTTCGGCCGCGAGGCCGGCGTGTCGCTGTCCACCAGCAAGCGCATCGCCAAGATCGCCTTCACCGGTTCGACCAGCACCGGCCGCATGATCGCGCAGGCGGCGGCCAACAACCTGATCCCGGCGACGCTGGAGCTGGGTGGCAAGAGTCCGAACGTGTTCTTCGCCGACATCATGGACAAGGACGACGCCTTCCTCGACAAGGCCATCGAAGGCCTGGTGATGTTCGCCTTCAACCAGGGCGAAGTCTGCACCGCACCCTCGCGCGCGCTGATCCAGGAATCGATCTACGACAAGTTCATGGAGCGTGTGTTGAAGCGCGTCGCCGCGATCAAGCACGGCAACCCGCTCGACACCGACACCATGATGGGTGCGCAGGCCAGCAAGGAGCAGCTCACCAAGATCGTTTCGTATCTCGACCTAGGCAAGCAGGAAGGCGCGGAAGTGCTGATCGGCGGCGAGCAGGCCAAGCCCGGCGGCGAGCTGGACGATGGCTATTACATCCAACCGACCCTGTTCAAGGGCCATAACAAGATGCGCATCTTCCAGGAGGAAATCTTCGGCCCGGTGCTGGCCGTGACCACCTTCAAGGACGAGGCCGAGGCGCTGGAAATTGCCAACGACACGCTCTACGGCCTGGGTGCCGGCGTGTGGACCCGCAACGGCAACGTCGCCTACCGCATGGGCCGCGCGATCAAGGCCGGCCGCGTCTGGACCAACTGCTACCACCACTACCCGGCGCACGCCGCCTTCGGTGGCTACAAGGAGTCCGGCATCGGCCGCGAGAATCACCTGATGATGCTCAGCCACTACCAGCAGACCAAGAACCTGCTGGTCAGCTACAGCGAGGACAAGCAGGGATTCTTCTGATTCCCTTCCGGCTTGATGAGCCCCTCTCCCGCCGGGAGAGGGGTTGGGGTGAGGGCAATGCTCCCAACTTAAGCAATTCCCCTCGCTTTCGGGTCGCATATAGGGTATCATGACTTCACTATAACTCATTGAGTTCATTGACAATATGAACTCAAATACCTGCTCCCGCCGCCATCGTGTCCAGTCTCCGGACATTCCTTGACACATCGGCCTTGGCCGAGCGCGTCCG
>Ga0265293_10001423_pt1 | contig 52129 bp, 52 predicted proteins | sample Munlanlewell138R_FD_192505 | JGI IMG/M metagenome (GOLD analysis project Ga0265293, IMG submission 192505) | Leachate microbial communities from a municipal landfill in Southern Ontario, Canada - Leachate well 138R | ecosystem: Engineered > Solid waste > Landfill > Unclassified | place: Canada... | reverse complement strand
TTTTGGATATAAAACTACAAGTTTTTGTAAATTGTGAAACAAAAACTATCGTACAACTGGCAGTTTTGCAAAATTCGTCTGCCGCAGGCGCAACACAGACGAACTTCGTAAAGCTGCCAAAGCGTTACCCACAATTATGAAGAAGATACTACACATATTGACAATCCTTCTGCTTCCATTGACAGTTTTTGGACAAAGCGACTATTGGGCAAGATTGTCAATTTCAGGTGGAGTTTCAGAACTTGGAATTTCACCATCCGAAGAAATTTGGGTAGCTACAAAAGCAGGAAATGTTTACTACACCAAACAAATCGGTGAACTATGGCATATCGGACCTTTTGGTTCATTAGACCCATACAATTTTAGCTCGGGAAAGACTTTTGAGAGAGTAAATTTTTTCGATGAAGATACCTTGATGATTTCAGGGTTTATTCAAGAAGGCGGAAAACAAGACTTTGTTTTTTGGTCAGGTAATAAAGGGAAAACTTGGGACAAAGTAATCTTCGGTAAAAGCAGTTGGATTGATGCGGCATACATAAACAACAACGGAAAAGCTTGGATGAGTGGTAATTCTCAACTCATTTATTACACAGAAGATAAAGGGAAAACTTGGACTTCGTTTGACAAAGTAGAACCAACAGGAAATTTACGATTTTCAACAATTCATTTTGCTAAAGATGAACAAACAGGATTATTTGGTTCGTTTTGGAACGTACTCTACAAAACAACTGATAATTGCCAAAATTGGGAAAAACTGCCTACCCCTTTAAATCAGGAAAAATATGAAAGGCTTTCGAAAGAAGAACGACCCGAGATAGGGAAAGTTAGGATTTTTGGGAATCACTATATCATCAATCAACAAGGTAGAGTGTTTATTACTAAATCCAATTCCATTGATTGGACTTACTTGCCTGAAATAATTGATTTTGAGGTTTCTGAAAATGAAAATCTTTTTACTATTAATGAGGATTTGAGCATAAGCCTTTATGACTCTAGTTTTACTAAAACTTGGCAATCAGATAAATCACTTGAGAATAATCCAAGAGCAATCGGTATAAGAAACAACAGTCTTTTCGTTTTGACTTTTGAAAGTGTTTATAAGATAAATCGTGATGACTTTATAGTTTCTCAGTTATTTACAGATGAAATTCCCATTCAAGAACCCTATTTGAAGCTTCAATTTGAAGGTGAAGAATATGGATTTGAAAACAAGGATATATTACACTTTGATAAGAAGAAAAAAACGTGGTATCGGTTTATGACGGTGAACTTCTCAATCGCAAATGCTTCCTTGTTTGGTAGCAATATTGTATTGGCAGACCGAAGTTTAAACAAACAATACACCTTAGACCCAAAAGAAAAGTCAGTTAATGAATTTAATTTGCCTAAAAGTCTTTTTTCTAATCTCGTAGTTAAGGAATTACATTTTGAAAATGGAAGTCAAGGTTGTTTCCATTCAAATAATTTATTAAGGTCGTACATCAGAAAAGGCGACAAATTTGTTGTTGATAGAAAATCAAGTTCTTCAAAATATCTATCCCGTGCTACTTCCGAAATAAACGCTGACAACATAGAGCAGACTGTTGAAATAATTGACAATTCAAGGTTTGTAAAAGTCTCATTGAATGATTTAAACATCACAGAAAATGACATCAATGAATTTAAAAAATTCATTGACAAAGAAGAACAACGGATAAAGAAGTCAGGCATAGACCGGTTCGACTTTGAAAATTTGTATTTATTCCCAGGAGAAAACACCGATTTCAATTTTTACAGGTCAATTGCAGATTCACTTTTTACTCTTAGTGAAGAAGAAATCAATAATGCCTTTTGGCAAGCTTATGGGAATTGGAGCACTACAACCGATTGGAGAAGAGTCATTATTGTATTTCAAAATGGTAACAAATTAATAATTGAAAACTCAGACGACAAGCCAAATTATCTATATGCGCCTTGGGTAGTTGACTTTGAAGGTTTGAAATTCAGAACAAACTCTATTCTCTTTGGACAACAAATAGATAAAATAACAAATGGACAGTTTTTTAATGAAATTGCACGAGATAAAAATTATGCAATCTTCAAAATTGCTGACTATATGTACAGAAAGAAACTAAATGAAAAATAACTGTGGGTAACAGGCGTTTGGCTCAATGGCGGGTAACGTGGTTAATTGAACATTCTACCTCGCATCAACTTTTGTGGTTAAATGAAAATTTTGTGCTCCGAAATCCGCCACTGCGCCAAGCGCCAAACCGTCAGGCTGTGAAAAAAGCTCTTTTGATCAAACTTCACCTGTACCAAATGCCTTTAATAAGCATTTCAGCCCTTTGTGGCTCGCTTGATTTTAAGCTGCTAAATTTATTTGTAAAAAACAAAAGGGCTTAAAATGAAGTTTTTTAGCTCGATTTATAACAAAAAAGCCAGCTGTCGGGTATTTGGGTGTCCAATTTGACAGTTTTTCCATCAACCCGTCAATGCCTAAGATATTTTTAGCTCGTTTCAGGTTGTAAACCGTCATGATCAAAGCCAATTCTCCGTTTACTTTCTCTAATCCCCGAAGGTTGGTATAATACAAGTTCCATTGTCGCTTGATGGTGCCAAAGATGTGTTCGTTGATTTCTTGCCGCTTTCTGTAGAGTTTTGGGTGGGCTTCATAATTGGCTTTGTTGCGTTCTACGGCGATGACTTTGCCACCTACAAGCCCTGCATCTTTTAAAAACAATACAAACAATTTGAATAAGTTTTGTAAGGCTACAGAGTTAAGCTTCCTGAAATCAGCGATGGAATGGTAGTTCGGACGAAGCCCCTCCAACAACCAATGCAACTCTATGTTGAGCGTAGCTTCACGCTCCAATTTGCGACTGCTTCTGATGCCGTTGAGGTAGGCATACAAATACAATTTCAAGAAAATCTTGTCACAAAAAGCAGGACGACCTGTTTTCTTCTTTTCAGATTGTGAAAGAGAGTTTACACCTAATAACTTTAAATCTAATTTCTCTACGAAAGCATCGATAAAACGAACCTCATTGTCGTGAGAAATAACATCCTCTAAACTGGAAAAGTGAAGCTGATGACGATCAAAACCAATAATTTTAGACATAAAAAAGGAAACAAAGAAATACCCCATAAATTTACAAAATGATTGCCTATATTTGAAAGGTCCGCGAGGATTTTTTTCACAGACTGACGTTATACGACACCCCTGAACGCAACCGCACATTCAAGCACATTTGGTTTTCCAACTGTACAAACCCAACGCTCAAAAACCAAAAGAGCTTGAATTTTTTCCACGCTCGACAAAACTGATGATAAAATTTGCATAATCCAAAATGACAACATATATTTGACAAATAGTGTCAAGTAAAAATATTCAAATGGAAACAGTTGGACAAATCATAAGAGCAAAACGAGAGAGTTTAGGTTTGTTACTTCGTCAAGTAGCATCGTATCTCGATATTGATCAAGCTATTTTGAGCAAAATAGAACGAAACGAACGGAAACCTACAAAAGAAAATATTATAAAACTGGCTGAAATATTAAAGCTAGACAAAGAGGATTTATTAGTTCAGTTTATGAGCGAAAAAATCGCTTATGAAATAGCTAATGAAGATTGTGCTAGCAAAGTTTTGAAAGTTGCTGAACAAAAGGTAAAATATTTAAAGTCTAACCTTGTAAAAAACTAAACTATGCGAACGGAAACAATGGAAGCAGAAATCAGCGTAGTTCAAGAGCCTCAGTTAGACATTTTGTACTATCCGAAAACATCAAGAAGAACAATCAAAGAAGAGGAAAAAGAAACTTTAAATGTACTTTCTCTTTTTTCGGGATGTGGTGGTATGGATTTAGGATTTGAAGGTGGGTTTTCAGTTTTAGAACAATCAATAAACGAGAATTTAACTCCCCATTTCATTGACAATAAATTAAAAAACGGTTTCGTGCAACTCAAACAGACGAAATTTAAAACCGTATTTGCAAACGACATTTTGAAAGATGCTAGAAATGCTTGGGTCAACTATTTTTCTAAAAGAGGACACAATGCGGAAGATTTTTTTAAAGAAAGTATTGTTGACCTCGTAAAAATGTATCGGGAAGGTGTAAATGTTTTTCCAGAAGATATAGATGTTGTTACAGGCGGATTTCCTTGTCAAGACTTTAGCATTGCAGGAAAACGCAAAGGTTTCAACTCGCACAAAAATCACAAAGGGGAATTTATAGATGAAAAAACAGCATCTATAGAGACTAGAGGTCAGTTGTATATGTGGATGAAAGAAGTCATTGACATTACTCAACCTAAAATATTCATTGCAGAAAATGTAAAAGGACTGGTAAACCTTGGAGATGTTAAGTCAATTATTCAAAACGACTTTTCATCCGCCAACGGAAACGGTTATATCGTTCTTGACCCACAAGTTTTACATTCGGCAGATTTTGGCGTTCCGCAATCAAGAGAAAGAGTGATTTTTATCGGTATAAAAAAATCAGCTTTAAAAAAATCAGCTTTAGCTGAATTAGAAAAAGAGACGATTTCAGAAAAATACAATCCTTACCCAAAACCTACACATTCTTACACAGTCGAAGGCGATGATTTAAAGCATTTTGTACAACTTAAAGATGTTTTTAAACATTTAGAAGAACCCGAAAATTCAGAGGATTTATCCCAAAGATTTTACTCAAAAGCAAAATTTATGGGTAAACATTGTCAAGGGCAAACTGAAATAAAATTGAATAGTATTTCGCCTACAATTCGTTCCGAACATCACGGGAATATTGAGTTTAGACGACTTTCAAAAGAAAATGGAGGTCTAATTAAAAGTGAACTTAAAAAAGGTTTAAAAGAAAGAAGGTTAACAGTAAGAGAATGTGCTTTAATACAGACTTTTCCCCCCGACTATGATTTCGTAATTGAAAATAAAAACGGGAGAAAAGGTTCGTTTTTGGTTAGTCCATCACAAGCATATAAAATAATTGGTAACGCAGTTCCACCACTTTTGGCTTACAATTTAGCTAAGAGAATTGAAGAAGTTTGGGACTTATATTTCAAAAAATAAAGATGATAATTTCAGTTAATTCAGACCCAAACAGAAGCGAATTTGATACATTGCTTGGCTCAACAATTGATGAGTTGAATGTTCACGCCCAAAAAACATCTAAGAAAGTAGCAACACTTATAGGCAGAAATCTTGAGCCGTATGTAAGAGATGTAATGACAGATTTGGCGGTCGGAACACCATTTGAAAATTCTATTGAATTGATTGGCGGACAAAAGTTTCCTGATATTGTCGCAAAGAAATATTACGGCATCGAAGTAAAAACCACCACTCAAAACCATTGGAAAACTACAGGTAATAGTGTTTTGGAAAGCACAAGAGTTGATGATGTGGAGCGAATTTTTATGTTGTTTGCAAAATTGGCAAGTCCGATAGAATTTCGTTGTCGTCCTTATGAAGAGGTCTTGTCGGAAGTTGTGGTAACACATTCACCACGCTATTTGATTGATATGAATTTGGAGCAAGGCAAAACTATTTTTGACAAAATCAAAATGCCTTACGACACATTACGAAAAAAGGAAAATCCTATAAGACCAATTGTTGATTATTACAAAAGCAAACTAAAACCAGGCGAAGAGCTTTGGTGGATGGATGCCGGCAGCACAAGCAAAGCAAGCAATATCGTTATCAGAATTTGGAACAACCTTACCTTAAAAGAAAAAAAGGAATTGAAAAACCGTGCAATGGCTTATTTTCCTGAACTTTTTGGAAACAGTAGCGACAAATTTGGAAGATTAGCTATTTGGTTAGTAACCCGTGAAGCGGTTGTTTGCCCTAACGTTCGTGATTTGTTTACAGCAGGCGGAAAAAGCGATTATGTAATTGGCAAGAAAGTTTATCAAAAAGTTCCAAGAATATTTTTAAACCTGTTTGACAATGTACCAAACATCGTTGAAAGCATTATGCAAACATCAGCTTTTGAACTTTCGGAATATTGGCAAACCAAAACGACAGACAAAACCAAATTATTTGATTGGATAGATTTAGTGGCTGAGCACGCAAAGAAAATTCAAGACGCAAAACACTTAAACATCAAAGAAATATTGATAGAATTAGCATTGAAATAGTTTGTTATAGTAACTCTACATTTTGTCAACACATAAAGCCGTGAAAAATAAATGAAATTTAGCTTGTTTTCTCAAAACCGATTTCAAAATAATAAAATGATTGCTTATATTTGAAAGGTTTGTGTTATTTCACAGGCCGGAATCGGAAACAACCGTTTGGAAATCCGAAATTTGACAACCAAACAGTGAGAAATATGAAAATAAAGCACTTTTATATTCGGCTGAATAAAGAAAATTTACAAATAGACCAAGACACTCTAAATAGCTTTTTGGACAATGTTGCTGTTAAGAAGACAGTAGCTGAATTGGTAAATGGACAACCTAACTTTTGGTCAGTTTTAGTTTTTTATGATGAGCAAAAAACCAACAAACAAAACAGAAACTCTGAAAAAAAGACTGTAGCTTCGGAAACAGAGCTTACGAAGGAAGAGAAACACATTTATGAAGTTTTGAAGGAGTGGCGGCAAAACAAAGCGAGTGAATTAAATGTTCCTAATTTTGTAGTTGCTCATAACAAGGAACTTATGACCATTGCTAAAACAAAACCTCAATCATTAGATGAACTTTCAAATGTAAAAGGCTTTGTTGTTGGGGGAAAGAAAATTGCAAAATACGGAGATGACATAATTGCTCTACTTAATTCAATTTAAAACCCCACAAAACAAAACTCCTCTACTTTTTATTGTACACAAAATCCCGATAGGCAATTCCCCATTTGGCGATTTCATCAATAATAGGTTTGAGGGTTTTTCCGAAATCCGTAATCTGATATTCTACCGTAACGGGTTTGGTGTTCAAAACCCTCCGACTGATCAAATGATTCATCTCCAAATCTTGTAATTCTTTCGACAGCATTTTTGTGCCAATTCCTTCCACTTCCCTCATTAAATCCATAAAGCGGAGTTTGTCGCCTTGCATCAAGGTTCCCAAAATATGAAATTTCCATTTGCCCGAAAGCAAATCCATCGTATCCTTTATGCCTGAAATCCTTGTTTGACAGGCTTGGTTGTTGTTGATTATGGGTAGTTTTTTCATCCTTAAATGTTTTTGTTTTGCCTTTGCAAAGATAAAGAAATAATGTGTTGGGTTCCCTAAATGAAACCACTTTCCAAAAGGAAACCCATGGCAAAAAGAAACCCATGCTGTTGTAATTTTGCACTATCAAACAATTAAATGAATTAAAAATGAACACAAAAACAACCCAATGTAGCAACAAATCTCCAACAATAAAACAATGAAATATACACTTGTAATTTTAACCGCAATCCTCTCTCAACTGGTTTTCGGACAAGATGAATTTCCTGACTTTTTACAAGGAACTTGGAAAATGGAGGGCAGAGAAATCTATGAACATTGGGACAAACTCACTGACAAAAGCTTGTTAGGGTTTTCATATAAATTGAATAACGGACAAATGAAAGTTTCGGAATATTTGGAAATCAAGCAACACGACAAGCTCACCATTTACACTGCAACGGTTGTCAATCAAAATCACGGAAATGCAGTGGATTTTAAACTCACCAAAACAAACAACTCGTTTACATTTGAAAATCCAAATCACGACTTCTCTAAAAAAATCGTTTACCAAAAACTATCCGACACCCAGATTTTTGTACAGGTTTCGGACGGAAACAACAATGGATTCTCATACAAAATGTACAAACAAAACATAGAAGATACAACCACTCCAAACCCAAATTTTGACCGCGCATTGGCCGAAAAATTAGGAGGAGATGAGTACGGTATGAAAAGCTATTTTTTCGTCATTCTGAAAAAAGGAACCAATACGACGGCCGACAAAGAACTCATTGGCCAAAGTTTCAGAGGACATTTGGACAATATTAATCAATTGGTTGAGGAAAAAAAACTTATCGTGGCCGGACCTTTGGAAAAAAATGAAAACAATTACAGAGGTATTTTTATCTTGAACAATATCACATTGGAAGAAGAAGCAAACGCATTGCTACAATCCGACCCGGCCATAAAAAACGGCTTGTTGGATTACGAAATTTTCAGCTGGTACGGCTCGGCTGCACTTCCCGAATATTTGCCGACATCCGACAAAATTTGGAAATCAAAACCCTGAAATTATGAACAAAACAGTACAAACAATGATCGAAAACCTGTACAAAAACACAGGAAAAACGATGGAGCAATGGATAGAAATCGTAAAGAAGCAAAACTTTGAAAAACACGGTGAAATCATCAAATTTCTAAAAGAACAACACGAGTTTACACACGGATATGCCAATCTGGTTGCACACAAATCAAAAGAAAAAGATGCAAATCAGGCTGACAATCAAAATGACTTAATCACAAAACAATATCAGGGCAAAGAACATTTTCAACCAATTTACCATAAGTTAATGGCTGAAATCCAATCTTTCGGAAAGGACATTGAAATCGCCCCAAAAAAAGCATACTTAAGTTTGAGAAGAAAAAAACAATTTGCAACATTGAGTCCAGCCACCAAAACCCGTTTTGAAATCGGTGTCAACCTGAAAGGAAAAGCACCCACCGGAAAATTGGAAGCCGAAAAACCCAACGGAATGTGTTCGCACAAAATCAAGATTTCAAGCATCGAAGAGATTGATACAGAAGTTTTGGAGTGGATAAAAAAGGCGTACGAAAATGCAGGTTAGAGTACTGAATGCTTGATCCAACCTCTTCCCTTTTCTTCGACCAAAGGAGTTTCTGGTTTTTTGTTAATTTAGCTCGGTAGAAAACATTATCTTTGAAAACCCAAACGGTTTCGATTGATGATTTGATAGTACACCAATTTTAGAAAATAATAAATGAATACACACAATGAAAAACATCCTTTTAAGCATCTTTTTACTGGTTTCGACTTTGATTTCAGCCCAAAATCAAATCAAAGTTGAATACGAATTGACGCCCTATTTCAATCCTGCTGACAAAAGCATGGGAATGTTGAATGTAGTGTTTCTGAATTCCAATTATGAATTGATTGTAGATGAAAATTCGTCTTCCTTTGTCTTTGTAGAGAAAATCAGCAATGAACAACCACGGGGAGAAAGAGTAGCTACCGTACAAATGGGCAGCAGAGGAACAATTTTTAAAAACACAGCCGACAATATATATCTGAAGGAAGCCAAGCTGGGTACAAAAAACTATCTGATTCAGGATTCACTGCGTGTTTTTGACTGGAGCATCAGTAAGGAAACCAAAACCATACTTGGGTTTGAAACCCGAAAAGCAACTGCGGTGTTGGACGATAAATACGGAACTAAAATCACGGCTTGGTATGCGCCCAAACTGAATTTCAAAACCGGTCCCGAAGATTTTTGGGGACTTCCGGGATTGATACTCGAATTGGAATCCGGCTTTGAATACGAAGAAGGCGGAAACGAAGGCAGTATTTACAAAGCATTGTCAGTCGAAGTTCTGAAAGACAAAGTGAAAGTGGAAGCTCCTTCCAAAGGTGAAAAAGTCAGCCGTCAGGAATTCAAGGAACTCGCTGAACAGCAATACAATAAGATGATGGAAATGTATGGCGACGGCGTGGACAAAGATTAAACTTTTGAAAAGTTTCTGAACTTTTCCAATGTTCCCGACAAGCGTTTTCAGTCTTTCAATTCATGTTCCGGACAATCCACCCGCAAATCGGAAACTTCTAATTTTTGGTTGAGAAGTTGACAGAAGTGCGCTCCGTTCTCATCGGTCCGATAATGCCGACACGACATGCACATCCTTTGCACAGTAATGATTTGGGACAGATTCAGATGTCTGATGATGTTGAGCAAACTCAGTAACAAATTTTCTTTGTCGTCCGGATGCAGTTGGTCAATCGGCACTCGGATTTCTTTGGTGAATCCAGCAGTTTTTTCTGCAATTTCTTTGCCCTTTGTTGTCAAATCGATGGTATAACTTCTGGTGTCTTGTAGGTCATGAACTTTACTGATTAATCCCTTGTTTTCGAGGGTTTTCACCGTGTCGCTTATCGTGGCCTTGGTCATATTGAATTCATTGGCCAAATAACTGACTTTTCTTTTTTCATCGCTGTGAAACAACAAAAAAATCAAAAGCTGAACCTGTATCGGACTGAGCGCAAATTCCTTGCTTTCCTGCCATAGCAGTACCCGAAAAGCTTGGGCAATTCTTTCGAGCGAAGCAACAATTTTACTTTCGGTGCTTTGGATTTGCTGGTTTAAATCAAAATCTGATTTCATACAATAGTTTCATCCGATTGCTAAATGCAATTTTCCATTTCATAAATATAATAACCCTTTTGCTTGATTTCAGCTTCCCACTGTGGCCGTACAGTTTCGATATGACAGAAACTGCATTCCTTCGAAGTCAACGGCTGCCCCATCTGGTCTTTGGTTTCGAGATATTCTCTACCATAATTGTGAATCATTTCTTCATCCTTAATTTCTGCCGGCGCAATGATGTCAAAATGCATCACGCTGCCGTCTTTTTTCGTTACATAGGTGTCCCAAACTGCTACTCGCATTTTTATTTATTTTAGAAGATTTGCCTTGCAAAGATAGGAGTCCTAACTTTACAAGGCAAATAAAATTAATCAACTTTGTATGGCAATGATAAATTGCCGCTGGCCACAGAATACACTTTATAAACTCCAAGCATGGGCTTGTCTCCACCACCATGTCCTTCTTTTTCATCGGTATTGACTTGCATATAGGCAGCCACACCATCATAAGAGAAATCCGTTTTGTTGTTCATTCTATAATCCGGAACTACCACCCGAATCGTGTTTCCATTTGTAATGACTTGAAAACCCGGCGAATCCATATACATCGGCATCCCGGGATTTGTAGGAGGCAAAACCACAGTTTTATCCTTTGGGTCAAATTGTTTGACAGCCAAACCGCCTTCCACCCTTTTGTCTTCGGTCAATACCACCCAATGAGGATGCCAGACAATGCCATCGTTCTCATAATCACCATCGGTGTTTTCATCCCAAAGCGGAGTGTCATCAAAATCTGGATGCGATGTCAAAGCCAGTGCTACAATCCCTTCGGTATCGCCAAATCCAACATCGGTTGGTTTTAGTGTTGTCGGAAAAACATATCCCAATACCGGGGCTCCGTTTAGTTGTCCGGCAGGAACAGGAGTTGTTTGTCCGGCTTTTCCTTTTACCGTAATCTCCCAAATCGTTGCAGCAATCTCCGCAGAGTGCTTTACGCTAACCTTCTGGATTTGAAAATCCTCATTGTCATAGTTGCCACATTTGTCGCAGGCGAAACTTGGAATTGCCAAAAGTGAAATTCCAAGAAAATAAAGTAAATGTTTCATTTTTTGAATTTTTAAAGTTTAAAAAAAATGTTAGAAGCCCTAAAACAAGGTAGGGCTCCTAACATTGTGTGTGAAAAAAATCATCCCTTTACTTCGGCCATAGATGCACCAAAATTGAGATGAAGTACATTTCCTTTGGGGGTCACCAAAGCAGGAACTGACTTTACACCTGCATTTTCTGCTTCTTGGATTCTGTCTCTCACTTCTCCAATGTGTACGATTTCTACATTTTCAGCACCGATCAAATCAATTATGTCGTGTTCTGCACTGATACAAACTGGGCAGCCGGCGTGATAAAAAACTGATTTTGTCATTTTGTTTATGAATTAAATTTGTGTAGCAATATTGCTTCGGCAAATATAGTTAGTTATCCTAACTAAATCCAAATTAATTCACATTTTTTTTCAGAATAAAAATAATTTCAGTCCATTCAAGCGGGCAAATGCATTTTGCTTTAGGATTGTATCAGTTTTTTACGAATTCCACTCTGCGGTTTCGGGCTTTGTTTTCAGGACTGTCGTTGGGAACCAAAGGTTTGGAGGAGCCAAAACCTTGGGTTGTGAGCCTATTTCCATCGATTCCCAAACCGATAATAACAGATTTCACTGTTTCTGCTCTTTGCAAAGACAATTCATCGTTTCTTTGCGTTGAACCATCGCTGTCGGTGTGTCCGCCAATTTCGAATTTCAAATCAGGATTTTCTTTCAAGATTCTGACCATTTCGTTGATGCTTCCCATGGACTCGGGCTTCAGCACTGCTTTGTTCACATCGAACTGAATGCCGTAAGCGATGAATTTTCCGTCTGTAATCAATTTATTATAGGCATCATCGCCACCGGAGGCAATCCGAAAATTCCTAAATAGCACAGGATTTCCTGCACTGATTACTTCTATCTCCATCATGTCTATCCGACTCGTTTCCAATTGATTTGCGACCGCAAGCCGATGTTGGTCCACATAAAGTTTTCCAATATTGTCGTTGACATAGACAGCCACCCGTCGCCAATTGTTTTGTTGGCTATTTTGGGCTTGTTTTGGAAAAACTTTGGCGGCCGTTCCCACCCAATTGTCGTTGTTGTAACATTCAAAAGCATAAAGTGCTTGATCTTCGTCCCCCGAGATACTGGACAAGTTGATTTTCAAAGCTGCTGTGGCATCGCCGCTTCCGGCACGGGATTTCTCACGGAAATACAAATTGATTTCTGACGCACTGGTGTTGCTGCTGCCGTTGGACAGCACATCAAATTCCACAGTAAACTGTTTCGGGCAAATAGGAATTTCCTTTGATTTGCGGTGCCATATATACACTTTCTCCGCCCGGTACGAACAGCACTTTTTCATTCTGATAAGTCTGGATTTCAGCATTGCCTGAATTCAATAACATGCGACCGGGGATTTCCGCATCTCGCTCATTCGCCATATCGTAATAATATATAAGTTGGTCGCCCGGTACAAAATCATAGTTTTTGTATGCCTGCAATTCGGACGAAGCCTTTGGATTGTTTTGTGAGGCTTGTGGATTACTTTGTGAGTCTTGCTTTTTCTTGTTGCTTTTTTCCTTGGGTTCAATTGCCTTCTCTGCTTCACTGACGACTTTGTCCTCTACTTTGTTTTTTATTCTGTTCAATATTTGCGCTTCTGTTCCGACAAAAAGGAACAACGCAAGAACGCTGATAATTTGCTTACGATTCATGATAGCTGTTTTTAATTAATTCTTGTAAAATTAACGATGCATTCAGCCATAGAATTGTAAAAAAGTCTCAATTCGGATTTTGAGGACTGAAGCCGGAAAATAATTTCACAGTATTTAAATTGCGTTTAAAAAAAACAGACGGAGTTTCTCCTATAATGTATTTGAAATCGTTGATGAAATGAGATTGGTCAAAATAATTTCCTTCAAAAACCAATTCCTGATAATTGATTGCTTTTTCATTCTGAATCTTTTGCCACAAATAATTCAGCCTTACGATGCGTGCCAGGGTTTTTGGGCTGACACCTGTTCGTTTGATGAATTTCCGCTGCATTGAACTTTTACTTATGGGGCATTCTCGCAGAATTTCACAAAGCGGTGTACTGATGCTCTTTTCAATGATTTTATCATAAAAAAAATCAACCGCATCCGGCTGATAAGGAGTGGATGACATCGAAAGGATGAATTCAGTGAAACAAGCACTTCGCTGTTCTGTTGTACTCAGTTTCGCCAATTTTACCCACAAAGGACCAAAGATTTTTTCCGGAAGTGTGATGCTTCTTTTTCTGACGGGAGACATGTCCACATTGAACAATCGAGAGAAAACAGAAGCCTTGCAACCGATGACAAATGAGTCCATCGTTCCCTGAAACTCCAATACAATGGCTTCGGGTACAATGGGTGCTACAAACATCGGTTCTAAAAGATTGGGAGGTTGCCCCAGGATGACAGGTCGCTGATTGAAATGAAAAACCAGAAAAACACAAGGCCGCGGGATGACTTTGTCAGCCACCGTCGAACCGTTGAATCGGAAAGACTCAAACTGTTGAACCAGCCAATTGTTCCTTGGGTCGCTATCAAATATTTCTACAGTAGGCATCACAAAATCCTTTAGTGTCGGATTTCATATTTTCTCAATGGCTAAAATAAGCAAATTTGTATTCCAGACCATCATGTCTTTTAACGAAAAAGAACAGGGTTCAAGCAATCTGATTCAACTGCTTTCATTTCGTTTCGGAAAGAATTTTTTGGTTACTAAATCGGTCAGCAAACCACCTAACCAAGAGAAAAAGAACAGCACAGGTAAAATGGATAATTCGTACCAAGTTGGATGTCCGGGATTGAAAATCACATCGGTATAAGCGATTAAAAACAACAGAAATCCCACAAAAACAGCATAAGCTTTTTTGGCGTTTTTCACGAAAATGGCAGTTACCAATCCCCCGAAAATGGCACCTACACCGCCGGATAGTAATAAAGCGGCAAAAAAGGAGTCTTTGACTTTAGGCGTGTTGATTGCATATTGAATCACGCGTTGCCAATGTTCGTATGGGAATTTTGAATAATCATATTCAATCCAATTGTCATTCAGAGTAATCCCAAAAGTGACAATGGCCGTAGCTACGACCAGCCCCAAAATTACCGCCAGAAAATTCCTTAGAAAATCATTCATGATTAGAGCGATGCAATCATTGAGATTTCGATATTCACATTTCTCGGAAGTCCGGCTACCTGCACGGTTTCGCGGGCCGGAAAAATGCCGCCATCAAAATAAGAAGCGTAAACATCATTCACCACAGCAAAATCCTTCATATCCTTGAGAAAAATGGTTGTCTTCACCACATTTGAGAAATTTCCACCGGCTTCCTTCAAAATGGCTTGCAGATTTTTCATCACCTGATGCGCCGCCTCCGAGATTTCTTCTACCACTTCATTGGTGTCGAGATTCATTGGAATTTGACCTGAAATAAACAGGAAATTGCCAGCTGTAACTGCTTGACTGTATGGGCCAATTGCCTGAGGTGCATGGGGTGTATTAATCGCTTTTTTCATGGCGCAAATATAATTATAAATCCTTGTTTAAAACAATTTATCAAAGTTGATTCTGCAAGGCACTTGATGATCTTTCGTTGTATTTCACGGCATCGCTCAGGATGCTGGCTTTGATGCCGATAAAGAAATCCCAGGTTTTGTAACGCCCAAAAGGAACCCAAGAGAAAGTAAGCGTGAAACTTCTCAAATCGCGATTGAAAGAAAAACGTGTACCGATAAATTGATTGTTGACAAAATCATAGGACGCTGCCGCATTGATACTCCAAAACGGAGAAGGCGAAACGGAAGCATTCATATCAAGGCTCATCGTGTTGGTGCCGGTTCGGCTAGCTCCTCTTGAATAGCTTTGCGTGAAATTAAAGCCAATCCGCCACGGAATAGAGAAATGCGCGTAATCATATTCATCGAAATAAAAATTCTCATTCCGGATTTCGCCGCGTTTACTGTAATTGGCGGCTTCAAATTTCTTGTCGCTAAAGGTTTTATTGTCAAAATTATAACCGAAACTCACATTGTAATTGACTAAGCGGATGCTGCCCAATTCGTCGATTCGTGTTCCAAATTCAGCTCCTTCTTCAAATTCAATTTTATAAGGGTCAAAGGTGGCACCAAACTGTAAGTTTAGCTTCTGATTAAAGAGTTTAGTCATCCCTCTGACGCTGATGGGTGAAAGTTTGAATTCTTTGGCAGCGATATTATAGCCGGAAGAAATATCTAAGTATTCAAATATTTTCACTTTTTCGTATCCGATGGAGTCATTTTTGGAACGAACTTTCATTTCTAAGTTATTGCGCAAAGCGAAACTAATCATCGCGCTTTCACCCGAACGCGGTGCGCCGAAAACCCCGCCTTCAAAACGGGAATACAAAACTTTTCTGCCGTCCGCACCACGGTAATAATCGTAATAGCCCCATTCTTCCGCTGCGAAATTCGGACTGTAGCTCAAACCGACCGTCGGAGAAATCACATGCCGGATTCCTTTGATATAAGGATTGTCTTTCGGGGAAATATAAGTGCCGTATAAATTCGTGGAAATCCCGGTGCCGAAACTGAATGTTCGATAAGAGTCAAAACCGTTGATGTCATAATTGACGACCTGCCCCAAGGCTTCATCGTACGCTTTTCCCGTCGTTTTCAGATACCAGACTTCATCATAAGATGCATTGAAAGTAACCGGAAAAAAGCTGCCAAGCGTTGTTCCTGTGGTCAGGTCAAAATGATGTTTGGCACCGTTTCTCGCATTGTCCCACATTTTGGAAGTGAAAACATCATCTTCATTGGTGTTGATATTATTGAGTAAGTTCAAGTTGTAGCCCACAGCCATGTTTTTGAGCAAACCTTTTTTGCTACCTGCTTTGGGGGCAAACGGATAAATTCGGCTCATGTTCAACGTCAACTGAGGCAATACAAACTGCATTTGAGCGGGTTCATTGGATGAGCGGTTGTTGTTCTGAAAATGAGAAGCAACCACCGAAAGTGAAAACGGAGAGTTTGGAAAAATCTTGTTGACGGACACAGAAGAGGAAGTCGCATTGGTGTAAACATCCCCATTCAGGATATTGACATTGTTGATGCTTTCCCTGAAAAACTGCGAGCTTGACATATTCACGTTGGCCGAAAATATCAGATTCGGATTTGATTTTGGATCCTGACTGTGGCTCCAGTTGAGTCGGTAATTGGTCATTCGGCTGTAATCATCCAATCCTTTGATGCCGGTGATGCGGTTCTCATAATCGAAACGCAGGTTCCCGCTGAAACTGTATCTCTTACGGTAGGATGACCCAATATGAAATCCCCAGCTCCCTTTGGTGTAAACTTCGCCGGTAAGCGACAAATCCAAATATTCCCCAATTGGCAGATAGAAACCGCCACCCTGCAAAAAGAAGCCGACATCGGTTCGTTCTCCGAAAGAAGGCAGGATGATTCCCGCACTTCGATTATCGCCCAATGGGATATAGGCGAAAGGCAATGCAAGTGGAGTCGGGACATCATAAATAATCATGTTGATAGGACCGGTAATCATGGAACGGCTTTCCTTGCCATCTACATATTTTGCTTTGCCGGTTCTGAGGACATAATCCGGTTTGTCGGTTTTTCTTTCTTTGAAATAAGTGTCGGTGGTATAATCCACACCTCGGGCATACATCACGCTGTCACTCACGCGTTTGGCGCGGTTGCTTACGATTTCGCCTTCATCTTCGGACATCCGAATATTGTAAGCTACGCCGATTTTGGTATTGAAATTGACTTTAAAACTTTGTTGTTCATATTCTTTTCCGCCCTGTTTGAAAATGGTCGGTTCTATAATCATCCCTAAAGAATCTCTTTTGCCATCTGCAAAAACATCGCCGGTATCCCAATTGATTTCAATGTAATCTGCATGAATCTCCATATCGGTGTAATGGATTACGGCATTGCGGAGCAGATAGCTCATCTTGTTTTTCCACCGGTGTACCTGATCATCGGAATCATAGGTCAACACATCTTCTAACCGCTCATTTTTCACACTATCAATTTTGACGGTATCCGATTTGATCCCAATACTGTCCGGTTGATTGACAGGTTCACTTATCACTTGTGAAAATGCCTGATTGTTGAAAAGCAGTAGAAAAATTAATGCAAATAGATATTTTAAAAATCTTTTATGCAAACTAAATACTTATTTTTGCGCTAAAACGTTTCAAAAGTAACAAAAATTGCGACCATAGAATGCGATTAAAGCCGAATTACTATTATTTTTTATTTGTATGCCTGTTCTTCATTGGGTTGGGAAATGCCGTAAACGCCCAATTAAAGCCTAATTTCACAATTGTCATCGATGCCGGACACGGCGGTAAAGACTCTGGAACCAGAGGGGTAGTGGAAGATGAAAAACACATTGCATTAGATGTGGCTTTGAAATTTGGAAGAATGATTGAAAAAAATCATCCGGATGTCAAAGTGATTTATACCCGGAAAACGGATGTGTTTCTCGAATTGTGGGAAAGAGCAAATATCGCCAATAAAAACCATGCTAACCTTTTTGTTTCTATTCACTGCAATGCGGCACACAACAAAAGTGCATTCGGTTCTGAAACTTTTGTGATGGGGCTGCGCAGGATGAGTGAAAACGTCGAAGTTTCTCAGCGGGAAAACAATGTGATTTTGCTCGAAGATGACCAAGAAAGGTATCAGAAATTTGACCCGACGGATGAAGAAGCCATCATCGCATTTGAAATCGTACACTCCGCATATCTCGACCAAAGTATTCGATTTGCGCAGTTTGTGGAAGATGAGTTTGTGAAATCCGGTCGTTCAAGCCGAGGCGTAAAACAGGCGATTTTCCACGTTCTTCGGCAGAATGCCTCCCCAGCAGTGCTGGTTGAATTAGGGTTTATTTCCAATAAGGACGAAGGGGCTTATCTGGCGACGGAAAGCGGAAAAGAGGAAAGAGCCCAATCCATCTACAAGGCTTTCCAAAAGTTCAAAGCAGAATACGACAGCAAAAACGGTCCGACCGTTGAAGTCGAAGAAAAACCGAAAGAAATTGAAAAACCGGTAGAAGGTTCAATTTTTAGAATTGAATTCTTGAGCTCCAAATCCATTCTTCCGAAAAGTTCTCATCTGCTGAACGGCGTAACGGATTATTTGATAATCAAAGAAGGAGATTATTATAAATATTATTACGGGAATACGGATTTGGTTTCCGAACGGGACAAATCCATTGAAAATCTGAAAAGAAAAGGATTTAAAACCGTCAAAACCGTTGAGTTCCAAAAAAATGAAGCGTTGGAAGGAAGGCTGAATTACCGCATTCAATTCTTGGCTTCCAATAATAAATACCGCGAACGCGATGGTAAATTCAATGGCTTGAAAGATGTATTGCGACTGAGAGAGGGAGATATATTCCGGTATTATTTTGGAGAAGTGAAAACATTGGAAGAAGCAGAAGTGATTTTGAATCAAGCACAGCGCAAAGGATTTACGAGCGCGTTCATTGTAATCTTTGATAGGTCGAAACCAAAAAAATGATTGTGAGGCAGAAATAATCCCTATTTTTGCCAAAATTTCCGGCAAATGAAGATTTCGAAAGAAGCCAAAACAGGTATTGTAGTGATTGCAACCATGGTTGCTTTTTATGGATTGTATAATTTCCTGAAAGGGAAAAATATATTTTCTTCCGGTGAAACTTATTATGTAAAATACAATGATGTGAGTGGGCTTGCGCCGTCCAAACCGGTGTCTGTCAATGGATTGAGAATTGGGCATGTAGAGGAAATTAGTATCGTTGATAAAAACCAGCCGATTCACTTCATCGTTTCCCTGAAATTAGACCGCAAAATTGATTTTTCAAAAAATACCATTGCCGAAATCTATGAACCCGGTGTGATGTCAGGTTCTGAAGTCCGTTTGCTGCTCGACTATTCCGGGAGTCCCGCCGAAACAGGGGATACGCTGAAAGGAACCATCAAAGCTTCCATGCTCGACGGAATCACAGAGAAATTAGAACCGACCAAGGATAAATTGGATTCCGTATTGATTTCCCTGAAATCCACGCTCGGAAAAATAGATCAGTCTTTGGATGAAATTTTAGATGAAGAAACCAGAAAAAGCCTGAAACATTCCATTCACGGATTGGATGCCACCATTGCTTCTTTTGAACAGACTTCCAAATCCCTGACGGCAACTTCTCAGGATGCGAGCAAACTAATTAATGATAATAATGCACAGGTCAAAGCTACTTTGGTCTCTGCGCAACAAGCGATGGATAAATTTTCGTTGGCAGCAGACAAAATCAATAATTTAGAATTAGAAAAAATTATAGGAAATCTTGAGCAGACTTCCGCTAAATTAAATACGACATTAGATCAAATCAACAGCGGCAATGGCACGATGGGCGCGCTTTTGAACGATAAAGAGCTTTACAATAATCTGCTTCAGACCACCCAATCGCTCGATGAACTTCTGGCGGATTTCAAGAAAAACCCCAACCGATACGTACAATTTTCTATCTTTGGAAAAAAGCAGCAAGCTGTCAAAGAAGATTAAGTCATGAATTATCTGAGTAACATAGTTTTCGCACTCGTTTTGACGTATGCGATTTGGTTTTTTGTCCGAAACATGAGGAAAATAGTTCGGAACATCAATCTCGGAAAACCGGTTAACAGGAGTGACCGCCCGGTCGAACGCTGGAAAGTCATGGCAAGAGTGGCTTTGGGACAAGGCAAAATGGGCGTGAGACCCGTAGCCGGCATTCTGCATCTTTTTGTTTATTTCGGATTTGTTTTGATTAATATTGAAGTACTCGAAATTCTCATCGACGGTCTATTCGGAACGCATAGGATTCTGAAATTTCTCGGCGGATTTTATACCGGAATGATTAGCTTCTTTGAAATCCTTGCATTGCTTGTACTGATTTCCTGCGCCATTTTCCTCATCCGAAGAAATGTCGTACAGGTTCGCAGGTTCATGAAGCGCGAAATGAAAGGCTGGCCTAAATGGGACGCGAATTACATCCTAATCATGGAAATTGTGCTAATGACGGCGTTGTTGGTGATGAACGGAGCGGATTCCCTTTTGCAACAAATGAATTCTGAACATTATGCACAAACCGGAAATTTTGTCATCAGCAGTTGGCTGACACAACCGCTTTTGAGTGGAATGAGTGAATCGGGATTGATCATTGTGGAAAGAGTCTGCTGGTGGTTTCACATTATCGGAATCCTGTTTTTCCTGAATTATCTTTATTATTCCAAACACCTGCATATTTTGCTGGCTTTCCCAAATACTTATTATTCCAAACTTGAACCCAAAGGGGAATTGGATAATTTAGAATCGGTGAAAAAAGAAGTGGAAATGATGATGGATCCCAATGCCGATCCCTATGCAATGCCGGCAGAACCGGTTGGTGAACCGGAAGCATTTGGAGCCAAAGATGTTTTTGATTTGCACAAAGTGCAGTTGCTCAACGCTTATACCTGTACCGAATGCGGAAGATGTACGGATGAATGCCCGGCCAATATGACCGGCAAACTGTTGTCTCCGAGAAGAATCATGATGGCAACCCGCGACCGTTTGGAAGATGTAGGCAAAGTCATTGATGAAAAAGGAAAATGGGAAGATGACAATAAATCTTTGCTCTACGATTACATTACACCCGAAGAACTTTGGGCTTGTACCTCTTGTCAGGCTTGTGTACAAGCTTGTCCGGTAAACATTGATCCGCTTTCCATTATCATTGATATGCGAAGATACCTTATCATGGAAAAATCCGAAGGACCTATGGAATTGAACACCATGATGTCCAATATAGAAAACAACGGAGCACCCTGGCCTTACGGATTGCAGGACAGATTGAAATGGGCAGAAGATTAAATAAAATAATCATAGCATGACCAAGGAAGAAGCAGAAAAATTATTGCATGCAAAAAAAGCAAAGGATGGCACAAACATTAGCCCGGTTTTGCCCCGTGAAATCAAGAATTATCTGATTGATATCGATGGGACAATTTGCGATGATATTCCCAATGAAGAACCGGAAAGAATGCTGACTGCGGCGGTTTATCCCGATGCATTGCATACTTTGAACAAATGGTATGAACAGGGACATATTATCTTTTTCTTCACTTCCAGAACCGAAGCACACAGAGAATACACCGAAATCTGGCTGAAAAAGCATGGTTTCAAATATCACGGCATCCTTTTTGGAAAACCAAGAGGCGGCAATTATCACTGGATTGACAATCATTTGGTGAAAGCCACGCGATACAGAGGGAAGTTTACGGATTTGGTGGAGAAGGAAGTAACCATTCAGGTATTTGATGATGGTCATGATGAATAACGAATTTCAACAAGTCTGATGCATTCAGACAAAAATTAAAATAGAAAGCAATGTCAGGAATACAAGTAAAAACAATGGCACAATACATGGCGGAAGGCAAGCAGCCGGAAGTGCTTTTCTGGATTGGTTGTTCGGGAAGCTTTGACGACCGGGCCAAAAAAATCACCAGAGCCTTTGTGAAAATTCTGAATAAAATTGGAATTGAATTTGCCGTATTGGGTACCGAAGAAGGCTGCACCGGAGATCCGGCCAAACGAGCAGGCAACGAATTTCTTTTCCAAACGCAAGCCATGATGAATATTCAGGTTTTGAACGGTTATGAAATCAAAACCATCGTTACGATTTGTCCGCATTGTTTTAATACTATTAAAAATGAATATCCGTCGCTGGGTGGAAATTACGAAGTGCTGCACCATTCCCAGTTTCTACAACAGTTGATTGACAGTGGCCGATTGGTTATCGAAGACAACAAAGCTTTCAAAGGAAAGAAAATATCTTTTCACGATCCCTGTTATTTGGGCAGAGGGAACGGGATTTTTGAAGCCCCGCGGTCATTGATCGAAAAATTAGATACGGAATTGGTTGAGATGAAACATTGTCGCGAACGTTCACTTTGTTGTGGTGCAGGCGGTGCGCAGATGTTTAAAGAACCCGAAAAAGGGGACAAGGACATCAATGTGGCGCGTACCGAAGAAGCGATAGAAGTGAAAGCAGATGTGATTGCGACCGGTTGTCCGTTTTGCATCACCATGATGAGCGATGGCGTGAAAGCCACCAAAAAAGAAGGACAAATTTTAGTCAAAGATTTGGCTGAGATCATCGTAGAAGCCGCTGATTTATAGTAAATAACAAAATTAAAATACAATTCAAATGCAGTTACCAAAAAATTCCAAAGTTTGGATTTACCAAGGAAACAGAAATTTTACGGGCGAAGAAATCAATGATATTGAATCCGTACTGAATGAATTCATGAAAGAGTGGAATGCACACGGAGAACCTATTACCGCCGATTACGCCATTCCCTATGATCGATTTATCGTTGTAGCGGCCGATCAGGCAGTCCCTACTTCCGGATGTTCTGAGGACGATTTGAGCCGTACCATTCGCGCGATTGACACTAAATACGGTTTGGATTTATTGAACCGGATGAAAGTTTCCTTCCATCTTGACGGAGAAATTTCAACCATCCCACTGAATGATTTTAAAGCCAAAGTCAGAAACAATGAAATTCCGGAACATGCCAATATTTTTCACAACGGCGTAACTACACTTCAGGAATTTGAAGAAAACTGGGAGATGCCTTTGGAAGAAAGTTGGGTGAAAACCTTGTTGAAACAGAATAGTTAGTGCCTGATTAAATTTGTATTGTACAAACAAATTATTAGATAAATTTAAATCTGGTGCTTAATAACACATTTTTTTTACCTTTACATTAAATTAAATTTAAAACTATGAAAAAAGGTTGTTTCGGAGTCGGTATAATAGGTCTCCTTGCTTTAGTGGCTATCATTGCGTTTTGGGGCATTGGGATTTACAATAAAATTATTCCGCTCGATAATGCGGTCAAAGGACAATGGGGAAATGTGGAAACCGCTTACCAGAAAAGGGCAGACCTCACAGACCAGTTGGTAAATACGGTGAAAGGTGCCAGAGATTTTGAACAGGAAACCCTGACACAAGTCATCGAAGCCCGTTCCAAAGTGTCACAAATGAATATTGATGCAGGTGATCTCACCGAAGAAAATATCGCCAGAATCCAACAAGCACAGTCCGGATTGTCCGGTGCGCTGAGCCGTTTGATGGTCGTTGTGGAAAGATACCCGGATTTGAAAGCCAATCAGAACTTTTTGGCTTTGCAATCTTCATTGGAAAACATGGCAGATGAAATTCGTTTTGAACAGCGAAAATTCAATGACACCGCGAAGGATTACAATGATTATGTCAGAAAAATCCCGAATAATATGATTGCAAATATCGGTGGATTCAAAGAAAAAGGGTTCTTCAAAGCAGAAGAAGGCGCAAATCAAGCACCTTCGGTAGATTTTTCAAACTAAATTAAATTGGAAAACGAACGCTTTCTCACGCCTGAGCAGGAAAAGAAAATCGTAAAAGCGATTCGCAAAGCCGAAAAGCAGACCAGTGGAGAAATCAGGGTGCATATCGGTTTTGAAGATACCTCTGACCATATTGCAAAAACGGTCGAACTTTTTCATGCGCTCGGTATGCACAACACCGAACACCGCAATGGCGTGCTGATTCATGTGGGCGCAAAGAATCACAATTTCACCATCCTTGGAGATGAGGGAATCAATGAAGTGGTGCCACCGGAATTTTGGGAAAAAGTGAAAAAGAAAGTGTTGCGAAAATTCAGGAAATCACAATATGTCAAAGGCCTGAAAATCGGAATAGAAATGACGGGAAATGTTTTAAAAGAGCATTTCCCTTTTCAGGATGATGATATAAATGAATTACCGGATGAAATCAGCTGGACATAACATATTGTTTTTATGGCTGCTTGTTTTGTCCGGAATTGTCTCAGCGCAATTTCCCGGACAAAAGGAGATTACTCAGATTAAGGAGGTCATCACGACGTTAGACTCTCTGAGTCCGGATGCAACTCATTCTTCTGAACAAACTGTACCCGTTTCACAAAAGCAAGCTTCAAAATTGCCGGGTGAAGGAGGGAATACCGTCAGTCCCTATGATGTTGTCAAAAGGACTTATAAACCGGAAGTAAAATTAGTGCATGACTTTGGAAATATCCTGAGTCCTATCGACAGAAATAGGCTTGAAAATGAATTGGTGGCCTACAATGATTCTACTTCCACCCAAATTGTTGTCGTAACTTTTAAGAACCTCGAAGGTTATCCGATTGAATTGTTAGGCAATGAAATTGGGGAATATTGGGGCGTAGGGCAGAAGGGCAAGCACAACGGGATTGTCATCGTTTTGAGCGATGAAGATCACAAAGTTACCATCCGCGGTGGTTACGGTATTCAGGCCAAACTGCCACATACCATTGAAAAGTTGATTATTGACCGGGAAATGATTCCACAGTTTAGAACTGGAAATTATTATCAGGGTTTGCAAAATGGAATTACAGCCATAATGCAGCAACTCAACGGACAATATCAGGCGGATTCTCACAGTTCCGGCAACGATGGTTTGGGACTGATGATTTTCTTTCTGTTTCTCGGCATATTGCTGCTGTTCATCTTTTTGTCTAAACGCGGTGGCGGCACAGGTGGTCGGCGTGGCGGCAGATTCTTAGATGATGTGATTATCACAAATATGGGAAGCGGTCCTTTCCGGGGCGGTGGCGGATTTGGAGGAGGCTTTGGCAGTGGAGGAGGCTTCGGTGGCTTTGGCGGCGGAAGTTTTGGAGGCGGCGGTGCCAGCGGAAGCTGGTAAGTATTGCAGTGAAATACCTCGTCGTCATTCATTTGCACTTAAAAATGAATGCAATTGCATGCTGAATTTAATTTTCGTGCAATGCCAATTGTCTTTTCATTTCCTGTAATTCCTGTTTCAACACATTGATTCTATCGGTCAGATGCATGATTACATCAATTCCCTGCATATTGATTTCCAAATCATCGTGCAGCCGGATGATTTTTTCCAATTGGCGCAATTCTTTTTTCAGGATGTATTTTTGATTGGAAATATTTTGAATCTGCATCAATTCGAAATATTCCACTTCTTCAAAAAATGTTTCAGACAATTTATAATGTCTTCTTAATTCGCTGATTAAAATTAATTTATCTATTTTCATTTGTTTCTCAGTTTGGCAAGTTCTTTCAATAATTCTTTTTCTCTTTCACTCAGGTTTTTGGGAATTTTCACCTTTAGGTTGAGGATGAGGTTTCCAAATTCGCCTTCTTTTTTATAAACGGGAAATCCTTTTCCTTTCAGTCTCATTTTGGTGTTATTTTCCGTTTCCGGTTTGACAATTATTTTCACTTTTCCATCAAAGGTATTCACCATCATTTCCCCACCTAACAAGGCTGTATAGAGATCTACTTCCACATTTTTGTGCAAATCGTTGCCGATTCTTTTGAATTCCGTATTGTTCACAATGTTGAAAGTGATGTACAAATCTCCGTCGGGACCACCGTTGATTCCTTTGCCGCCATATCCTTTGAGCTTGATTTCTTGACCGTCCGCAATCCCGGCCGGAATGGTAATCCGGATATCTTTGCCGGAGAAATGAAAAGTCTTTTTATGGGTTTGGTAAGCTTCGCGGATATCAAGCTGCATTTCGGCGTGATAATCTTCTCCTTTGAATTTGATATTTTTTGATCTTTGGCCGCCAAATCCTGCTCCAAAAAGCGATTCAAAGAAGTCGGAATAATCACCGCTGCCAAAATCTTCCTGCGTATAGGTGTATCCGCCATGCGTGCTTTGCTGCTTTCGAGCTTGCTCATAGGCTTCAGCATGTTGCCAGTCTTTCCCGTATTTGTCGTATTTCTTGCGGTTTTCCTCGTTGCCGAGTACTTCATAAGCCTCATTGATTTGTTTGAATTTCGCTTCCGCCACTTTGTCGTTCGGATTCAGGTCGGGATGAAATTTACGTGCTAATTTGCGGTAAGCTTTTTTAATTTCATCTTGTGAAGCCGTTGAATCTACGCCGATAATTTTGTAATAATCGATAAAATCCATTGTTAGAATTTCTGATTTGGGAACATAAAGTTAAGCAAAATGTTTTACAGATTGAATTTAATTGAAATTAATTCAAACAATAAAATAAATTTCACGCTCAAACTAAAAAAGAATTGTCATTAAACATATAGGTGCAATTAATTGTTATATAGTGTTTTGTATTAAATTTGTCAATTGTGGTGAATAATGTAGGTTACGCGCTGAATTAATTATCTTTGCCTTGAATATGAAGGATTCAAATCTAAAGATTCACTTTCTTGGAACCGGAACTTCACAGGGGATTCCTGTGCTGACGGATCATCATCCGGTGAATTTCTCCAAAAATCCAAAGGACAAACGGCTGCGTTCTTCGGTTTTATTGTCCAAAAACGGGAAACAACTGAATATTGATTGCGGACCGGATTTCAGATATCAGATGCTGCGTGCCAATGTACAAAGCATGGAAGGAATCATTTTTACGCATGACCACAATGATCATGTTCTTGGGTTAGACGATACGCGACCGTATATCCATCAATCCCAAAAACCCATGGATTTGTGGGCGGATTCCAAAACCCTACAAAGCATCAGAGAAAGATTTCCCTATGCTTTTCATGAAAATGTATATCCGGGTGCACCTAAATTTTCATTGCATGAAATCAGTGGTAAACCCTTTGAATTTGCGGGGTTTCATATCGAACCTTTGGAAGTGCTTCACGGAGATTTGCCGATTTACGGCTATCTGATTGACGGGAAATTTGCTTACATCACGGATGCGAGTTTTCTTCCTGAAAAAACCATTGAGAAAATCAAAAATGTGAAAATTTTGGTGCTTAATGCGCTGCGAATTAATAGGAAACATTATTCACATTTCACCTTAGAAGAGGCGATGGAGGTGGCGCAGCGGATATCTCCGGGTTGCGTTTACTATACGCATATCAGTGTGGATATGGGGTTTCATGATGAAACTCAGGCCACCTTGGCTAAAAATAATTTTTTGGCTTATGATGGATTAGAAATTGAAATTTAATTTTGAATTAATCACAATTTCATTTTATATTTGCCGTCCATTTCAGCCCGAGTGGCGGAACTGGTAGACGCGCTGGATTCAAAATCCTGTGTCAGCAATGACGTGCCGGTTCGATTCCGGCCTCGGGTACCAAGCAGGAAATTATCGTTTCCTGCTTTTTTTGGTATTAATTCTACACTCCTTTAGCATTAAAATTATGTATTTTCTGCAAGATCAGCGAAGTGTTTTGCGAGCTGAAAATCGGTCGCATGATAAAAATGCTACGGGGGCAGTGGGTCTTATAAAATCAAATAGCTTTAGGAATTTGATTGTTTTTCAAAATTTCTACCTTTGTAAGATGACAATTAAAGAGATTCAGAATGAAATCAAAAATGAGTTTGATTTCATGGACGATTGGGAGCAGCGTTATGAGTACCTGATAGATTTGGGAAGGGAAATGACGCCCATTGCAGAAGAGAAGAAAACAGAACATAATGTTGTAAAGGGCTGTCAATCCACGGTTTGGCTCAGTTGTGAGATGAAAGACGGGAAGCTTTATTTTGAAGGTGACAGTGATGCCATTCTCCCCAAAGGCATGGTTGCACTACTGCTAAAAATTTATGACAACCAAACCCCTACCGACATATTAGAATCGGGAACGGATGCATTCAAAGACATGCAGTTGCATGAGTTTTTATCTCCGACCCGAGCCAATGGGCTGACTGCCATTATCAAACAAATTAAATTTTACGCGCTGGCTTACGAAAGTAAAATCAAATCTGAACCATAGATGGGAGAATTCACTTTGTTCCAGGCTTTTATCTATCTGCTGGCGGCTGTCGTCTGTGTGCCAATCGCCAAGCGGTTGGGACTCGGTTCGGTGTTGGGTTATATACTCGCCGGTGTTTTGATTGGTCCATTTGTGCTTGGAAAAGTGATAGGTATGTCATCCGGTGACGAAGTACAGGATATTATGCATACCGCCGAATTCGGTGTGGTGATGATGCTTTTTTTGGTGGGACTGGAACTTGACCCCAAGGAATTCTGGAAATTGCGACGCAAAATCATCGGTGTTGGTGGTTTGCAACTTCTCGGAACCATGGCTTTGGTTTTTCCGCTTTCGCTGTATTTTGTCAGCTCAAGCAAAGCCACGGCGATAGCCATTGGTGTTGCCATAGCCATGTCATCGACCGCTATTATTTTACAAACCCTTTCCGAAAGAGGCCTGACCAAAACGCCGACTGGAAAAACCAGTTTTTCTGTATTGCTTTTTCAGGACATCATGGTAATTCCCATATTGGCTGTTTTACCGTTGTTGGCGATTAAATCGACAATTATCAAAGCCAGCAGTGACAGCTTGCTGCATGGGGCACCGGCTTGGATGAAAACCCTTGCCATCATTTCCGCCATTGGAATCGTGTTTTTTGTCGGAAACTATATTGTCAATCCGTTTTTTAAATACATCGCTCGCTTACAGGTCAGAGAATTGTTTACTTCATTTGCGCTGATGCTCGTCATCGGAGTTTCCATCTTGATGAATTATGTGGGATTAAGTCCGGCGTTGGGTGCTTTCATGGCGGGGCTGACTTTGGCTAATAGTGAATTCAGACATCAATTGGAGAGCGATATTGAACCTTTCAAGGTATTGCTGCTCGGACTGTTCTTTTTGGCGGTCGGTTCGACCATCAATTTTAATCTGATTATCGAGGAACCTTTGCTGATACTTTCGTTAACTTTCGGCATCATTTTGCTGAAAGCCATTATCTTGCTGATTACCGGTTTGATTTTTAGATTGAAATTCAATCAAAGTTTCCTTTTTGCCTTATTGCTTTCGCAGGTGGGTGAATTTGCATTTGTGATTCTGAATATCAGCGGTGATTTGCAATTGATTCCAAAACATTGGCTCAGTCTGCTTTTTGCTGTAACGGCTATTACGATGGCGATTACCCCTTTGTTATTAATCGTAAATGAAAAATGGATAGTGCCGATGATGGGAATGGTGAAAATCAAAGATGGTGGTGGATTTCAGGATGATTTGACCCATAATTTCGGAGATGTGGAGGACAAGAAAGTAATCATTGCCGGTTATGGAGACTTCGGGATAACGGTAGGAAGAATCATCAAATACAGCGGATTCAGCGCAACAGTTTTGGAAAAGGACAGTGAAAGGGTGGAAATGCTGCGCAAGATGGGCCACAATGTTTTTTTTGGAGATGCGACCAATCTCAATACATTGAAAGCAGTTAAAGCCGATCAGGCTGATTTACTGATTGCAGCATTGGATCCGCCGGAAACCAATCGCATGCTTGTCGATATGGCCAGAAAATATTTTCCCAATCTGAAAGTCATGATCCGTGCGCAAAACCGTTTTGACGCTTATCGGTATTTCAACAACGGATTTAAAAATGTTTATCGTGAAAGTTTTTATACCGCTGTCAAGGTGGGAATTGATGCGTTGGAAGAATTAGGCATTAGGCATACAGATGCTGTCCGGCAAGGAGAAATTTATATGATTGCTGACCAAGCTTCAGTGAGAAAAACTGCAAAATCCACAAACAATCTGGAAGAATATATCAAAGCAACCAAAGAAGAAATGGAAGGCATTCAGGTGAAATTGAAAAAAGGAATGACCCTCGAATCTCTTGAAGCTAAGGATGTTGAAGCAAACACTGAAAATCCGTTGAAATATGACAAAAAAGAATAAACGCATTTTGGTGATGCGCTTCAGTGCGTTGGGAGATGTCGCCATGACGCTGCCGGTTGTCAAAGAATTCTTGCAACAACATCCGGATTGTCAACTTGTTTTTTTGTCCAGAGACAGGTTCAAACCGCTGTTTGAAGATATTCCCAATCTGACGTTCCATGGAGTAGATTTGAAAAAACAATACAAAGGGGTTATCGGACTTTTCCTACTTGCCATTCAATTAAAAGGCTATAATTTTGATGCAGTTGCAGATTTACACAATGTACTCAGAACCAAAATTATCAGAAAATTTCTTGGACTTTTTATCGGTCAATTCTCCATGTTAGACAAAGCTAGAAAAGACCGAAAAAGGCTGCTTGCACACCAAATCCACGAACCGCTCAAACCCATGACCGAACGCTATGCGGATGTGTTCAGAAAGTTGGGTTTTGCGTTGGAATTATCTCATCAATTGCCGGAGAATCCGACAGAAAAAGAACATGCAGTCGGGATTGCACCCTTTGCCATGTATCCGGGAAAAATGTATCCTTTGCAGCAAATGCAATCCGTTGCATTGAAATTAGCCGAAAACGGAATCAAAGTTTATTTGTTTGGCAGCAAAGATGAAAATATACAATTGAAGGAATGGACAAAACTTTCCAAAAACATTTTTTCAGTTGCCGGAAAATATGATTTGAAACAAGAGATTGAACTGATTCAAAAGCTGAAAATCATGATTTCCATGGATTCGGCGAATATGCATCTGGCTTCTGTAGCCGGAACGCGCTGTATTTCAATCTGGGGAAATACCCATCCTTTCATGGGATTTTTGGGTTATGGTCAGTCGATGCAAGATGTGATTCAGGACGAAAGCATGGAAGAAAGGCCGACTTCGGTTTACGGCAAAGAGCCCAAAAACGCACCTCCACGCGATTTCTTTAAAAATATTTCCCCCGAATTCATTGTAGAAAAAGTGTTGGCAGCCTTGTAATATTAACCCAAAAACTCTTTTGCTCTTTTCAGTGCTTTGTCCAACCCATTTACATCTTTTCCGCCGGCTGTTGCAAAGAAAGCTTGTCCGCCGCCGCCACCTTGAATTTCTTTGGCCAATTCCCGAACGATTTGCCCGGCATTCAGTTGTTTTTCTTGTACTAAATTATCGGAAATCACAACGGTGATGGAGGGCTTGCCCTCTGCATCAGAAGCGATGACGAGCAACATGTTTTCGATTTCATTTTTCAACGGGAAAGCAATTTGCTTGATAGTATTGGCATCCATACCGGTTCTGACAGCCAAGAAATTAATGCCATTGATGTTTTCAAATGATTTTTTCCAATTTTCTTTTTCGGTTGCGGCTTGTTGCATTTTGAAGTTTTCCAATTGAGATTTCAGTTCCTTGTTTTCTTGCAAAAGATTTTGAACTGTCTCCAAAGGTTCTTTCGGATTTTTTAATTCTGCCAGAATCTGGTTGTATTTTTCAAAGGTATTTCTCAATTCTTCAATGGCAGTTTTTCCGGTGATGGCTTCAATTCTGCGGATTCCGGCTGCATTGGAGCTTTCATTTTTCAAACGAAAAAGTATGATGTCACGGGTGTTCTGCACATGCGTTCCGCCACACAATTCCACGGATTTCCCGAATTTGATTATCCGAACTACATCGCCGTATTTTTCGCCAAAAAGTGCCATGGCACCATCCGCCAAAGCTTTTTTGATGGGAACAGAGCGGTTTTCTTCCAACGGGATTTGTGCCATGATCCGCTGGTTTACCTGTTGGCTCACCTGTCGCAATTCTTGGTCGGTCATTTTATTGAAATGTGAAAAATCGAACCGCAGATAATCCGGCCCTACATAAGAGCCTTTTTGTTCCACATGTTTTCCCAAAATATCGCGCAGGGCTTCGTGCAGCAAATGGGTAGCAGTATGGTTGCGCATGATGTCATTTCTCCTTTCCTTGTCCACGACGGCGTGATATGGAAGTTCCGGATATTTGGGCAATTCTGTAGTGAAATGCACAATCAGGTTGTTTTCTTTTTTGGTATTGATAATCCGAATTTTTTCAAACTGATTTTCGATGTACCCGGTATCGCCGGTTTGTCCGCCACTTTCTGCGTAAAAAGGGGTTGCCTGAAAAACCAATTGGAAATTCACACCGGATTTGGATTCCACTTTTCTCCAGCGGGTGATTTTCACCTCTGATTCCAATTCGTCGTAGCCGATAAATTCTTCCACATCATCTTCCATCAAAACAGTCCAGTCGGAAGCAGAAAAAGAAGTCGCGGATTTAGAGCGTTGTTTCTGTTTTTCCATTTCGGTATTGAAACCGTTTTCATCAATGGTCAAACCTTTTTCTTCCGCAATAATTCTTGAAAGGTCAGCCGGGAAACCATAAGTGTCATATAGTTCAAAGACGATTTCGCCGGGAATTTCTTTCATGTTCGGATTTTGTTGAATGAAATTGTCTAAGCGAATCAGCCCATGTTCAATCGTATGCAGAAAATTACTTTCTTCCTCCCGGATTACATTGGAAATCAGTTCGGATTGTTTTTCAAGTTCAGGGAAAAACTCTCCCATTTGGTTTTGCAACAATCCGATGAGTTTGTATATAAAAGGCGTTCTCAAATCCAGAAAACGGTATCCGTAACTGACGGCTCTTCGCAAAATTCTTCGGATGACGTATCCGGCACCTGAATTGGATGGGAGTTGTCCGTCGGCGATGGAGAAAGCGACTGCCCGCAAATGATCGACAACTACGCGAAATGCGATGTCGCTCCACAATTCTTCGCCGTATTTTTTACCGCTGATGGATTCTAATTCTTGAATCATGGGCTGGAAAATATCCGTATCATAGTTGGAGGTTTTTCCTTGCAGTACCATTGCCAAGCGTTCAAATCCCATTCCGGTGTCGATGTTTTTGGCCGGAAGTTCTTCTAACGAGCCATCGGCTTTGCGCAGAAATTCCATGAAAACCAAATTCCAGATTTCAATGACTTGTGGATGGTCTTTGTTGACCAATTCTTTCCCACTGATTTTGGCTTTCTCTTCTTCGGATCGGATGTCCACATGGATTTCCGAACAGGGGCCGCAAGGTCCGGTTTCACCCATTTCCCAGAAATTGTCTTTTTTATTGCCGTACAAAATCCTTGCTTCGGGAATATGGGTTTTCCATAATTCCAAAGCTTCGGTATCTGCTTGGGTGTTGTCTTCTTTATCTCCCTCAAATACTGTAACGTATAAATTTTCTTTTGGGATGCCATATACTTCCGTCAGCAGTTCCCATGCCCAGGCGATGGCTTCTTTTTTGAAATAATCTCCAAATGACCAGTTGCCGAGCATTTCAAACATCGTATGGTGGTAAGTATCTTTGCCGACATCATCGAGGTCATTGTGTTTTCCAGATACGCGCAGGCACTTCTGGGTGTCCGCAATCCGGTTTGAAACAGGTTTTTTGTAACCGAGAAAAAAATCTTTGAACTGTGCCATGCCGGAGTTGTTGAACATCAAGGTTGGGTCGTCTTTTAGAACGATGGGGGCAGAGGGAACAATCAGGTGTCCCTTTGATGCAAAGAAATCTAAAAACTGTTTGCGAATTTGTTTGGAAGTCATTTTCTGGATTTTGGTTTGCAAAAATCGTGAATTCTACTGAGTTTCTGAAATAGATTTGGGGAAATTGTTTGAATCCAAAATTCGAGTGAGATTGTTTTAAATTATTAAGTTTAAAATAAATTTAAATCGTAATTTCAGCCAAAGTTTTGAAAAATGATTAGGGAAATTAAAAATTATTTTGTCAATCACGGGGTGAATGTGAATTCCGATTTAGAGCAGATGATTGAAGAGAATCTTCAGAGAAAATCATTTTCGAGGAATGAGATTATACTGCGTCCCGGTGAATTTTGCAATTATACTTTTTTTGTGGGCAAAGGGCTGTTGCGTTCCTTTACCATAGATGCCAACGGCAAAGAACATATCTTGCAGTTTGCCCCGGAAAACTGGTTTGTTTCCGATCGTTCTACCGTGCTTTTCAATGATTTGTCTGAACAATATATCGAAGCGGTTGAAGATTCGGAAGTGATTTTGATTCCGGTAGGTATTTTTGAGAAATTGTCAGAATTGAGTGTAGATTTCCAGAAATTCAATCTTTTCATTCTCCATAATCATATCCGACATTTGCAAAAAAGAATCAATTTACTGCTGAGTGCATCGGCAGAGGTTCGATACATGGATTTCATCAAAATGTACCCTGACATCTTGTTGCGTGTTCCGCAATGGATGGTCGCATCCTATCTTGGCATTACTCCGGAATCGCTCAGCAGGGTAAGAAAAGAATTGGCAAGGAAAAATTTCAAACCGGATTGATTAGCGAGTATCTGCATTACACCCAGCCCTCGCGGATGGATTTCACCAAGAGTTCACGCAGATTTGTGCAGCCGGATTTTTTCAAGATACTTTTGCGATGGGTTTGGATGGTAAAGACACTTCGGTGAAGGCGTTCTGCAATTTCTTCACTTTTCATGCCTTGTGCCACATATTGTAATATTTCTTGCTCTCTTTTTGAAAACAGATGACGGGACAGTTGAAATTCCTCTTGTTGATGGACATTGTAATAAGAAGGTGCGCCTTGCATCCCAATAAATGATAGTTTTGGAGTTCCTGTGATGCCCAGATGTGACAGGTCGGTAAAAATCCCAACCGTTCGCGCTCCGCCCTCCGTAAGATACTGAACCGGAACAATTTGCTGCTGCATCCTTTTGTAGTTGCCATCTTTGGTTTTCAGGCGGTAATCATAAGCAAATTTGTATTTGAAATGTAAATCTGCTGGCAAGCCCGTAAAAAAACGAACAGCACTTTGTTCGTAATGATAATAATATGGGAGATCATCGGGATGAATGTTTTCGAGGACCAAAGAAAGTTCAAATTCTTCGGGTTTATAGCCCAAGAGTTGCTCTATTTTGGGGTCTGTATATTCCATTTGAGCCGTATGTGTATTGAAAATAACGAAGAAATAGGCTCCGAAATGAAAAACATCCATGAAACGATTGATGATTTCTTTCTGCGTGAAATCAAATTGTCCGGCTACGGCATTGGGGATTCCTTCCCAAATTGTCACAAGTTTATTTACTTTTTCCATTGATTTAAACCAAAGACCCAAAGCGTAAAAATAGCTAATATTAGGTATTTTCTATTGTTTTAATTGAATTTATTTTTGTCATAAAAAATGATTCATTAATTAATTCGAACTTGACAAATGAAAACACTTCAAACTTTTCTTATTATTTTGACGGGAAGCTTGTGTTTCTCTCAATTACAACCATTTACCAATCCTGAATTCGGGAAATTTGAACCAAGATTTCTGCTTCAGGGCTATCTGATTGGAAATAATTATACGGCAAACAATGCATGGAACGGGATTCATAAATTGAATTTGGAGACAGGAGAAACGACGCAATTTACTTTTGGAGAACAGGTGGAATTTGTAATGCCTTGGAACATCCGTACTACCCAAGCTTATCAAGATGATATATATTTGGGTAGCGTTTACAACGCTTTCCGAAAGATAAGTGTTGATGAAAACTATGTTTATGACAATAATATTTATGGTGAAGATGGAAACGGTACCCTTGGCGGAGACATTTTCAAGAACCGGGTTTATTGGTTTTCTACGTGGCATCAAGGAACGTTCTATTATAATTTAGACGACGATACTACTACACAAATATCTGGTTTTCTCTCTAATAATACAGGACCAAGGATTGTGATGTTCTTTCCAAGAGAAGATTATATGTTAAGCGTGGGTAGTTTTGATTACCCTGATCAGCCAAATGGCATCCTAAAAGTAGGCGCAGATTTTGGCTATGAATATGTGGATGTAGGATATTTTGACCCGGATTATGGCAACGGGACGAATACCGCTGTTTCTTCTCTTCATATGTTTCCGCTCAATGGAAGATTAATTGTTAATAATAGAGAGTTATGTGTTGCCCAAATGAATAATGGTGACCAAAGAATTATATCCATAGATCCGTATAATTTAGAAAATACAGTTTTTCTGTCAGAGCATTTGGTTAATGGGGATGCAAATTCAATTAATTTTATCGTGTTAGCCGATGGTGTGATTTTCCGTATCGGAAATAATTATTACAAAACAGACGGCATTAGCCCGTTGGAACAAGTGCATTATTTTAATACTATCGGAAACTTCGAGAATGAATTTAGGTCAGCTTCTCTTTATAACTTGTTTAAGGGAGTCAATGAAAATGGCAATTCTTTTATCCAAATCGGAGATGTGACGTATTTCAAAATAATATCTCCTAATTATTTATATAAAATTTACAAGTTGACTTCTATAAACGGCACGCCTGAATTGGTGTTTTCTTCAACGGTTGTAGGCAATGTTCGTGAATACATAACAGAAGCCATTGACTGGAACGGAAATCTCGTTTTTCTGGTTGAGAGCAACGATTCAAATGTGGCAGACAAAATTTACCTTTTCAACGGTACGGAACTGATTTTGAATCCGGATTTAAACGCATTTTCAGGAAGAACAATGGACGAACAACCCGCCATAATCGGCTTGTTTTCTTACGGAGATCTATTGCTTGTCAATACCGAAGAAGGCGTTTACGGAATAGCATATGACGAAATGTCTGTTTCACAAGTAACCGAAAATGTTGAATTAAAGATTTATCCCAATCCAGCCAAAGATATATTGTATTTCTCTGAAAAACTAAGGGAAGTTTCGGTACATGATTTGTCAGGTAAATTGGTCAAATTCCAACATGGTCTTGCAGAAAAAATAAATATAGTGGATTTACCAAAAGGGATTTACATCATTTCCGGAACAAAAACCGACGGCAGTAAAATTCGGGTGAAATTCATTTCTAAATCCGGGTTTTAAAAAGTGAAATTTCCAAAACTGAATTATTTGGACGCGTCAACGCAAGTTTGAATCATTATTCTTTGCGCCAGTTCATCCGGAATTGACAATTGTCGTAATCCTTGCCGATATTAATAAAGGTGTCTGTGATTTGTTCTTTCACCCATTTCATCAGGGTTTCCTGTTTTTTGGTATTGATGGTCAGATTTTTCAATCTCGAATAATCGGTTTCCAAATCAATTTTATGGGTTGGAATCACCTCGTCAAGTCTCACGGCACGAATCACAGTCTGCGCATTAAATTCATCTTCATAAGGTGCGGAAATATCTCCGACCTCTAAGTTTGTAATCGCGGAAAGCATTGTTGGTGGCAGGGTTGCGCGGTTCAGTCGGTCTTCGCCAGTCTGAGGATCTGACAATTTACCTGCATTGAATTTGGTGTATTTGTCGATGGAGAAATTGAAAACAGCTTCTTTGAAAGTGATTTCGCCTTGATCGATTTTCCGGATGATGGAATCCATTTTTTGTTTGGATTTTGCAATTTCATCGGCCGTAGGTTTCAGCCGGATCAAAATATGACGAATATCCAATTCTTGTCCTCTTCTTTTATCAAGCATTGCGATGTGATAACCGAAATCGGTTTTGAAAGGTTCGGAAATTTCGCCTTCCTGCAAGTTGAATACGACTGCATCAAATTCGGGAACCATCTGTCCGCGTTTCACATTTTTAATCAAACCGCCGGCTGAAGCAGAACCCGGGTCTTCGGAATAGAGGATGGCTTTGGTTGAAAAACTGGAGCCTTCTTCGACTTCCTTTTTGAATGTCTTGAGTTCATCGATTACTTTTTGCTCGTTCTCCGGAGAAATATCCGGGTAAATTACGATATGTGACAGCCCTACCTCATCCGGGCTGTCCGGAAGTTCATCTTTGTATTTTTCATAAAACGCACGAACTTCTTCCGGGGTCGCATCCGTATTTTGGGTTACTCTTTTTTGTTCCTCGCCTGACAATGCTTGATCCCGAACCAACCCAAACAAATCCTGTTTGAATTCCGCCATGGTATTGAATCCGAAAAAATCCAAAATCTCTTGTTCGCTGCCCTGCGTTAGAAAACGCTGGATCGTGCCTTCTACTTGACGATCTACCTGTTCATTGGTCACATAAACCAAAGTGTCTTCCCGCGCTTTGCTCAGTAACAGCTTATCTACCAAGATGTTTTCGAGAAAATCACATCTGTCTTCGACTTGCAATCCTTGGGCTCTGGCATCCACATAATACCTTTCTATATCCGAATCCAGAATCACTTCATCTCCGACCACGGCTGCAACACCATCCAATTTGAATTGATTGTTCGGATTGTTTTGGGATGGCTGAGAGAATCCAACCGTTGAAAACAGACAAGTTATTATGACAAGGGATATTTGATTAATTTTCATCAATTTTAATTTCGTTCCTGTTGATTGCTTCTTTGTATAATTCATTTTGTAAATTACCGAGCAAATTTAACTTTCTTTTGTTAACTAAAAGATTTTTTATCGTAGGTTTAACAAATTCATAAGGTGCTTCGCTGCCTTTTGGCTTTAGTTTAAGAATCCGAATCATGGTAACGATTGAATCTGAACTGAATTTCAGTCTTCTTCGGTTCAGCAATTGCGAAAGAAGATTGGATTCATTCAGTTTGGGATATTGGCTGACAAGGGATTCCACAGAATACCAGCTGCTGTCCTGATCTTGATGCTGAAGCCGTGAAGCTTCGGAAATCTTTACCGCCTCCAAAAAGTCTTCATCTTTGCCCGAATTGAATAATTTTTCCGCGCGGGATTCGTCGCTTTTGTAAACCGAAATCGCTCGGTAATTGACAATGTCCTTATTCAGCGGAAAACTTTTTTTGTTTTCTTCAAAATAAGCCAGTATTTCCGATTCCTGAATGGAATCCTTTAAGCTTCTTTCAATCAAATGGTTATTGTAAGCATTGATCAATAAGTCTTGACGATATTCCGTAATTTTATTCTCGATTTCTTTCAGGGTCAGGTCATCAATATTTTCTTCCGCTTTGTCAACGATGGCTTTCTTTTTTACCCATTCTTCGATGTAGGCTTCTACCAATTTCGCACTGTCTTCTTTAGAAACATCTTTGGGCAAAATCAGTTTAATATCCCTGTCAGTAAGGAAATGTCTTTTGTATTGTACAACAATGTTTTCGTCAGCGATTTTGATTTTGGTGAAATCGGTTTTCTTTTCACAACTCATTATTCCGAAGAAAATTAAAAAAGCGATGCCGCTTTTCACCTTATATAATTTATTCATTCAGTTTTTAATTAAATCAATTTTGAACTCATTCAGACGTTTACTTCTAAACGAATGCTTTTTAGGATTATTTTAATCCGTTTTGAATTTATTCTTTTTGAGATTTGGCTTCGGGATGCTGAAAACAGTGAAAATCGGAATTATGAACAAACTTTTTGATGGAAATCAGATTTTCAGAAGAAATCGAATTTACTCATCAATTATCAAAATAAGAATTGCCCCGGATTTTTTACCGAATTATGAATGATTTTCGGATGAATATTTGATTTATTAAGTCTTTAACCTTTTCATTGGCAGAAATACCCTATCTTGGAAAACATTTTTAGAAAATTCAGATTTTATGAAAAATTTATTGATTTTATTTCTTGCAGGAATTTTTGTGTTTAGCTGTAAGTCAAGCACTGAGAAAGCAGTTGATTTGTCACCCGATGATATTTTGATAAAAATCATTCAAATCAACGATGTTTATGAAATCGAAGCACTCAGTGGTGGGAAATACGGTGGATTAGCGAGGGTGGCTCATATTCGTGATTCCATCGCTGAAGAAAATCCGAATACTTGGTATTTTCTGGCCGGTGATTTCCTGAATCCTTCGCTTTTGGGAACCATCAAAGTCGGAGAGGAAAGATTGCAGGGCAAACAGATGGTGGAAACACTCAATGTTTCCGGTTTGGATTTGGTGACTTTCGGAAATCATGAATTCGATCTCAATGAAGATGATTTGCAAAAAAGAATCAATGAATCCGAATTTGTCTGGACTTCTGCAAATGTGCGGCAAGTAACTGCGGAAGGGTTTCAGCCGTTCGGGAAGGAAACAGAAAACGGAAAGGAGTTGATTTCCGAATATGAAATTTATACTGCTTCCAATCAGCAAGGTGACACAGTGAAAGTTGGAATTTTTGGGGTAACGCTTCCTTCCAATCCCAAGGATTATGTGCATTACGATGATATTTTCGATCAGGCGGTATGGGCTTACAATGAACTTTCCGAAAAATCTGATTTTGTATTGGGATTGACACATGTTTCCCTTGATCAGGACAAGGAAATCGCTCGTCGGTTGCCGGAAGTTCCGTTGATCATGGGCGGGCATGAACACCATAATATGTTGGAACAAGTTGGAAATACGATGATTGCAAAAGCTGATGCCAATGCGTTGAGCCTGTATGTGCATACTTTGATTTACAACACCAAAAGCAAAAGTCTGAAAATTGAATCGGAGTTAGTGATGGTGGATGAACGTTTTCAATCAAAACCGGAGGTTCAGGAAGTTGTGGACAAATGGACGCAATTGCTCGATGAGAATCTGAAAACCTTGACACCGGAACCGAATGAGGTGATTTATCATGCGGTTGAGCCTTTGGATGGAACGGATGCGGGCAGCCGTAGCGAACAAACCAATCTAGGTGCAATTATCACGCAATCCATGTCTTGGGTTTATAATGATGCACCCGACGGCGCGATTACAAACGGTGGCGGCATCAGGATTGACGACCATTTGGCGGGTGATTTGACAGGAAAAGATGTGTTCCGGATTCTTCCTTTCGGGGGTAGCGTGCTATTGGTGGAAATGAAAGGTTCATTGCTGCGCGAAATTCTGGATTTCGGGCTGAGTGCGAGCGGAACCGGTGCTTATCTTCAACGACACAATATTCAGCGAAATGAATTGGGAGAATGGTTGGTGGGAGATCAGCCTTTGGACAATGACAACAACTATAAAATTGCTGTGAATGACTTTTTGATGACCGGCATGGATATTCCGTTTTTAACACCTGAAAATCCCGGAGTTATTCGTGTGGAAACGCCGAAAAACGATGAAGTCGCCGGAGATATGCGCAAAACGATTATTGAGTATATGAAGACGCTTAAATAATTGTAATTAACACATATTCAATTAAATGGAAATGATTCCGTTTTGTTAGCGGTTCAGTTGTTTCAGCATCCGGAGCCGGGTTTCATCTGCTTTTTGGGTATTTTCGGGTTCATTTAAAACCGGACGAACAAGAGTTTTTCAGAGATTGTATATCGTTTTCCTAAAACCAAATTTTGACCGTTGAGAGCGGTGATTATTAGTAAAAAAAGTCAAGATCAAACCAAGTGTTTTTTGACGATAATTCATGTAAATCCCTTTAGAATATTAAGCTTACAAATTAAACAATTAAAACAAATTCTCATGCTTCAAACGCAAAATCATCCTTTAAACAATTCTAAAAATGTATTTTTGTAGAGAATTTAAAAGAATTAAAATGGGAATTTTACCGGAGCAACTTGAAAAATATCTAACGACACATACCACGGAAGCTGACGAATTATTAAGCAATCTCGAACGTGAAACCTTTCAGAAAACTACGCAGCCACAAATGCTCTCCGGCGGATATCAGGGGCGTTTTCTAAGTTTGATTTCCAAGATGATTCAACCCCAAAAAATACTTGAAATCGGTATGTTTACCGGGTATTCTGCTTTGTGTCTGGCGGAAGGGTTGCAAGAAGATGGAAAATTGCTGACCATCGACCGGAATGAAGAATTGCTTTATTTGGTGAAAAAATATTTTGAACAATCGAAGTATAAAAATCAAATTGAAATCAAAATCGGCGATGCCTTAGAAGTGATGGAAACCGTAGAACCCGGCTCTTTTGATTTGATTTTTATCGATGCAGACAAGCAGAATTACATCAATTATTATCAGAAATCTTTGGAACTGCTCAGACCCGGCGGTGTGATTTTGGCGGACAATGTGCTGTGGTACGGAAAAGTTTTGGGGGAAATCAGTCCGGATGACAAATCTTCTTTCATTTTGAAAGCATTCAGCGAACAGGTGAAATCAGACAATCGGGTGGAAGTGATTGTTTTGCCGATTCGGGACGGAATCAGTTTAATCCGAAAAAAATAAATTCATTTCAGGCAAATGGTTGCATAAATAGTATGAATTAATGAAATATGTAATTTGCAGAGTTAGCGTCGCCCCGCTAAGGGTCGAAGAAACCGACCGTTCAGAAATGGTCACTCAGTTGCTTTTCGGAGAGAAAGCAGAAGTATTAATCAGACATAAAAACTGGCTCAAAATCAAAGCCGATTTCGATGGATATGAAGGCTGGGCGGATGTCAAACAATTTATAGAATTGACGGAGCAAGAATACACCTCAAACCGGGAGGAAGTTTACACATCCGAAAGTTTCAACCTCGCTGTGGAAGATGGGCATCCGCTTTCATTGCCTTTGGGTTGTACGTTGCCTGATTTGAAAAACGGAAAATTCAGGTTGGGTGATAAAACATTAGAATATTATGGCGAATTCCGAAAAGGAGATTTGACGAAATCCGAGATTCCCGTATTGGCGGAAATGTATCTCAACACGCCGTATCTCTGGGGTGGAAAATCCAATTTCGGAATTGATTGCTCGGGATTTGTTCAGCAGGTTTACAAATTTTGCGGCTTCAAATTACCGCGAGATGCACGTGAACAGGCACTTGTGGGCGAACCCTTGAGTTTTGTGGAAGAAGCCGAACCCGGGGATTTGGCCTTTTTCGACAATGAAGAAGGAAAGATCATTCATGTCGGAATTATTTTGGAAAACAACAAGATTATTCATGCACATGGCAACGTGAGAATTGATCCGCTCGATGCGACCGGGATTTTCAATACCGATTCCCAAGCTTATTCCCACCGGCTGAGGGTGATAAAAAAGAATTTATAATTCTGTATTTCAGATTATTATTTCAGAAATATCAGTTTTCATACATTCTGAAAATAATTTGTGTTTTTCTTTGAAAAAGACATTATTCATCTTTTCAAACTCGTTTTAAATTCCCTATTTTTGTAGCCGATTACGGAGCGCTAAAAAGTTTTTGATTTACATGAAGTTATTTAATTTTTTCACACAGGAAGTGGCCATCGACTTGGGGACGGCCAATACCCTCATCATCCATAACAACAAAGTTGTCGTGGACAGCCCGTCCATTGTAGCCATCGACCGGCGTACCAACAAAGTAATCGCAGTGGGTGAAAAAGCCAAGCACATGCAGGGCAAAACCCATGATGATATAAAAACCGTCCGTCCACTGAAAGACGGTGTGATAGCTGATTTTGAAGCTTCTGAATTCATGATTCGCGAATTCATCAGACAAATTCCTGGGATTCAAGGGAAGTTCTTTTCACCTTCATTGAGAATTGTGATTTGTATTCCATCAGGAATTACGGAAGTTGAAAAAAGAGCTGTAAAAGATTCCGCTAATAAAGTGAATGCCAAGGATGTGCGTTTGATTTATGAGCCGATGGCAGCAGCGATTGGTGTGGGAATTGACGTGCAGCTTCCAAAAGGAAATATGATTATCGACATCGGTGGCGGGACTTCCGAAATCGCTGTAATCGCACTCGGTGGAATAGTTTGCGACAAATCCGTAAAAATTGCGGGGGATGTTTTCACCAATGACATCGCCTATTATCTGCGAAGTCATCACAACCTGTATGTAGGTGAAAGAACAGCTGAAAATGTAAAAATTCAGATTGGCGCGGCCATAGAAGACTTAGACATTGAACCCGAAGACATGGCGGTACAGGGAAGAGATCTGATTACCGGAAAACCCAAGGAAATCATAATCAATTACAAAGAAATCGCGCGTGCTTTGGACAAATCCATACTGCGGATTGAAGACGGCGTGATGGAAACTTTGTCAATCACACCTCCCGAACTGGCGGCTGATATATACAACACCGGAGTTTATCTGGCTGGCGGCGGTTCCATGCTTCGCGGATTGGATAAAAGAATTTCCAAAAAAACAGGATTGCCTGTGTTTGTTGCCGATGACCCGTTGCGGGCCGTAGTTCGCGGAACAGGAATTGCCCTGAAAAATATTGACAAGTTTAGTTTTTTAATGAAATAAATAAGTCATGCAATTCATCCTTAGAATCATTGTCAGGAATGGATTGTTTCTGTTTTATCTTTTGCTTGCGATTATTGCATTCACCTTTACGTTCAGACAAAGGGTTTATCATAAATCGGTGGTGGATAAAGCAGGAACCGAATTCACGGGTTTTATGGATGATAAAATTTCCGGGATGACTCAGTTTATTCATTTAGACAAAACCAACCGACAGCTACAAGAAGAAAATGCAGAACTAAGGATCTTGCTTGAAAAACTCAAAACAGAACGTTCGGCAATGCATTCGGTAAGGGATTCCATCAGCAACCCGGAATTTCATCAGATTTACAGTTTTATTCCGGTTGAAATCGTGAATAATTCAGTAATGCAAACCCATAATATGATGACCATCAACAAAGGTTCACGTCAAGGAGTGCGACCGGGAATGGGTTTAATTTCATCCAATGGTGTCCTCGGATTTGTGTACAAAACTTCAGACAATTACGCACGGGTAATGTCCACGCTCAATACCAATACGAGAATTACTGCACAAATCAAGAAAAATCAATATTTTGGAACGTTAATCTGGAATGGCAAAGACCCGAGGTTTCTGCAATTACAAGAAATACCCAAGTACATTCCGATTGAAATCGGAGACACTATTGAGACTGATGGGAAATCCGGTGCCGTTCCCGGTGGAATCATGATTGGAACGGTTGCGGAATCAGAAATCAATGAACTGACCGGAGACCTTGAAATCGAAGTGAAACTCAAGGAGGATTTTGCACGCCTGCGCTATGGACAGGTGGTGGTAAATCTCCAAAGACAGGAAATCATAAAAGTAGAACGTAACGACAGTACTTCAAATGCTCAATTTTAGATTGCTTGGAAATATCATACTCATTGCTTTGTTGGCCCTTTTGCAGGGGCTGATATTCAATCGGATTACTTTTGAGCAAGCTGCGACGCCATATATTTACGTGTTGTTCATTCTGCTTTATTCGGTCAAAAACAATCGCTACCTATTTCTTTTGCTGAGTTTTTTGCTTGGTTGGGGTGTCGATTTACTGAGTGATACGGGCGGGATTCATGCTTTTGCCAGTTTGACGACGGCTTATCTTTGTTTGCCTGTCATCCGAATGATTCACAGTTCCAGAACCTTTGAAAAAGACGAATTTCGCTATGCCGAATTCAGTGTGGGGCAATGGTTTGTTTATACCTTGATTCTGGTTTTATGTCATCATTTCCTATTGTTTTTCTTTGAAAGTTTTTCATTTTCCAACATGAAGGATGTTTTGTTGAGAACGCTGTATTGTGCGGCATTTACATTGATTTTTGTATATTTCTACCTGATTGTGTTTAGAAAGAGAGAGAGACAATGAAGAAGATTTATGTTATCACAGCATTCGTGCTGATGATCATGGGGCTGTTTATCTGGCGTTTGTATTATCTTCAACTTTCTACCGACCGTTACAAGCTGAATGCCATCAATACTTCCGTAAAACAGGAAGTAATTTTCCCCAATCGTGGTGACATTTTAGACAGAAACGGAAAACTTTTGGTCAGTAACGCCTACAGCTATGAATTGGATGTGATTCCCGCACTGATTACAGAAGGGTTTGACACGGTTGCATTTTGCAGATTGGCAGAAATGAGCGTTTCGGATTTTAGACAGCGTTTGAATGAAATCAAAACGGATGAATTTTACCGTGCATTGTCGCCTTATCCATTATTGCGCAATGTGTCCCGCACGAATTATGCTCGGATTCAGGAACAACTCTATCTGTATCCTTCTATGTCAATTGTGAAAAGACCTGAAAGGCAATATCATGTCAATTCGGCCGGCAATATTTTGGGATATATCAACGAAGCCAATGAGTCCTATATAAAAACGGATTCCAACTATTATCGACCCGGCGACTTGGTGGGAATTTCCGGGGTTGAAAAATCCTATGAAAAAGAATTGCGCGGGGTCAAGGGGGTACGGAATTACATTGCAGACCGATTGATGAAAAAAGTCGGTCCCTACAAAGATGGTGAATTTGACAAACCGGCGAAAACCGGTAAAAACCTGAAATTGACCATCGACTATGATTTGCAGGAATACGCCGAAAAATTGTTACAAAACAAAAGAGGAGCCATTGTGGCCATTGACCCGAAAACAGGTGAAATCCTGACTTTGGCTTCCGCACCAACCGTAGATCCCAATCAATATCTGAATTCCTCTGACCGAACTGCACTTTTACGGGATACAGTAACCATGGCCAATTTTGACCGTGCAACGCAGGGAACTTATCCGCCGGGTTCAACTTTCAAGATGATCACCGCACTGGCAGCCATGCAGATGGGGGTCATTTCTGACTCTACTACTTATGTCTGCAAACACGGTTTCAGATACGGTCGATTGCGAATCAACTGCCATTGTGGACAATATTACCGTCCCATTGCGTTGCGACTTGCCATTGCGAAATCCTGCAATAATTATTTTTCAGAAGCTTATGTGGATATGCTTAAAAAGTATCCGGATGATTACGGAAAGGGGCTTGATGAATGGCGGGAAATTATGAACAGCTTTGATTTGGGAGTTTACATGAACAATGATTTAGCAGTAGGAAGTGCCGGATTGATTCCTTCCGAAAGATTTTATGATGCTCGATTTGGGGAAGATAAATGGAATCCTTATTCCGTGGTTTTCAATGGAATCGGACAGGGGGATATTTCCCTGACACCATTGCAAATTGCAAATACCATGGCGATTATCGCCAATAGAGGCTCTTTCATCACGCCACATATCGTGAAAGAAATCGATGATGAACCTCAATCTGACCCCAGATTTACAACCATGCAAAAAACTTTAGTGAAACCGGAATATTTTGACCCGATTCTGAATGGGATGAAAGATGTTTTCACCAACGGAACGGCAAGATCTTTCAGGGTTCAAGAATTTACCCAAGCAGGAAAAACGGGGACTTCACAGAATCCACACGGACAAGATCATTCAATGTTCAGTCTGATTGCGCCGGCAGAAGATCCGCAGATTGTCATTGCAGTAGTTGTTGAGAACGGCTATTGGGGGTCAAGATGGGCTGCGCCGATGGCGTCTTTGATTGCGGAAAAATACATAACGGATACCGTGAAAAGAACAGCCATGGAAAAAAGGATGTTTGAAGGCAGTCTGCAATCCGAATATAAAAAACAATGGACTGAATATCTGAAAAAGAAAGGTTGGTATGTGGAGCCGCCGAAATCAGATAGCTTAAACCAAAATTTGTCAGGGGCAGGAGTTGCGCAAATGAAGCATGCTGATATAAGAAATCATTCTGACCCATCCCGTCAAAATGAAAATTCGTCACGGGAAACGATTGCGCAAATCATCCGAAAGGAAAGTTTGAGAGAAGAGCAAATCTGGATTGCAAATACCTTAAAACCCCGTCAAAAATGATACAGAGCCGATCATTTAGAAGTGTGGACTGGCTGACCATTTTTTTGTGTCTGCTGTTGATTGGATTCGGGATTATGAATGTTTACAGTGTGGATCCTGAAAAAGGGATGCGGCAGTTGATATTTTTCGGTTTGAGTATTTTCCTGATTATCGGACTGATTTCAGCTTCTTCCATTTCCTCAAATGTGTTTGAAATGTACAGTCCGGTACTGTATCTGTTTTCCTTGATTTTGTTGTTGGGAGTATTGATTTTCGGACGGGAAATCAATGGCGCAAAGGCTTGGTTCGACTTTGGATTTGTAAGTTTTCAACCTGTCGAAGTGGCCAAACTCGCCACCGGTTTACTGCTGGCGAATTACGTGAGTTCTCCGGCCACGGATCTCAAATCCAGAAAATCCATTTTGACAGTTTTTGGAATGATGGGGATTCCCGTCGTTCTGATTTTATTGCAGCCCGATTTGGGTTCGGTATTGGTTTTCAGCGCATTCATTATCGCACTCTACCGTGAAGGTTTTTCGGCATGGTTCATTTTCCTTCCGGTCATCGGTGGCGCATTGTTTCTGCTTTCCATCACGGTGCCGCCTTATTATATCCTGACAGGAATTGGGCTTTTGACCGTCATCATAAGTCTGGTGATTATTGCATTTACGTATAACCGCAGGACATTGAGAACGATGTCGGGCATTCAGGCCGGCTTGTTTTTTTATTTTCTGATTTTGGTGGCTTTGCAATATTTCTTTCCGGAATTAGGTGCGATTGCGGATGAAACTTCCAAAGAATACGTCAGTCCGGAATTACTCGCCTTCAATGTTTATTTGTATTCTGCCATCGGCATGGCGATTTCTGTTTTGTCGGTCATTTCCGTTTCTTATTTCATTTTGAAGGACAATGCAGAATCCCCGTTCAAATCTTCTGGCTCCGGTTTTGGTGCTGATTTAACTTACGAAACCAGTATTATCACAGTATTGATTTTTGGATTTATCGCCGGGATTTCACTCAGTTCCGGGAAGGTGTATGAAAAACTTCCTCAGCATCAGCGCGAACGGATTATGGTCTTGTTTGAAGGGGAAAGTAAGTACCGCGATACTTCCGGTTACAATCTATTGTATTCCAAAACCGCCATTGGTTCCGGAGATTTATTAGGCAAAGGATATCTTCAGGGAACCGTGAAAATCGGTAGATTCGTTCCCGAACAATCTACTGATTATATTTTTTGCACAGTAGGTGAGGAGTGGGGCTTTGTGGGCAGTGCTGCATTGATTTTAATTTTTGGATTTTTCATTTTGAGACTTTATTATTTAGCTGAAAATCAGCGAAGTGTATTTGCGCGGTTTTTTGGATATTCGGTGGCAACGATATTTCTGATTCACTTTTTTATCAATATCGCCATGGTCATGGGGCTTTTTCCAACGGTCGGAATCCCATTGCCGTTTTTCAGTTATGGCGGAAGTTCCCTTTGGGCATTTATCACGTTGGTTACGGTTTTCTTGATTCTGAATTACAATGATAAGAAAAGCTTAATTTAGGGCAAGTAAACAATCCATATTTCGCCCTTCGTTAATTTTTTCCGACCTTTAGAGCCTGTTTAAAATTCATTTAATAATTTGTTTTTTTTCGCTCAAAAATGATCTATAAACAAAAACTTAAACAGGCTCTTACCAATTCGTAATTTTATGATTTTTAATTCAATTTTAAATGAAAGAAAAGCTGAAAATTAGTATTGCCGAATTTGACATTCAATGGGAAAACCCACAAGCCAATCGTGAAATCTTAGATGAAATGCTGGCCGGTGATCAAGCGGATTTAATTGTTTTGCCCGAAATGTTCAACACCGGATTTTCCATGAATCCCGATAAAGTCGCAGAACCGGCATTTGGAGAAACTTTTGCTTGGATGAAAGCTTTGGCGGAAAATAGAAATTGTGCCGTGGCTGGAACAATTTCCACCCGTGAAAATGGAAGTTTCTTCAATCGCTTCTATTTTGTTACTCCTGAAACAGTAAGGATTTACGATAAAAAACATTTGTTTGGATATGGTTCTGAAACTGAAGCATACAGTTCCGGGAATGAAATTGTAAGTGTTGCGTTTCAGGGTTGGAAATTTCGGTTGATTACTTGTTATGACCTTCGTTTTCCAGTTTGGTGCAGAAATACAGATGATTATGATGTGATGCTTTGTCCGGCAAGTTGGCCAATTGCGAGAATCAAACAATGGAAAGCCCTTCTCAAAGCCAGGGCCATAGAGAATATGGCTTATGTAATTGGCGTAAACCGAACCGGAACAGATGGATATAATTTAGCGTACAACGGGAATTCAAAAGTATTTGATGCCATCGGAATGAAATTAAATTTGACAGAAACTGAAACCGGAATGCTGACAGTCGAAATCTCCAAAGATTCCATCAAAAATTACAGAGAAAAATTCGGTTTCCTGAATGACAAGGATCAATTTGAACTGACATAAATGAAATTACAAATCATCCTGCTTTTGCTGTTTTCAACTTTTGTAAATGCTCAAAACAATTCTGAACTCGAGAATAATTCGGATTTTGTGTTTCCCGTTTATCCGAATTGTGAAAAGCACATAAAAAATAATGAAAAACTGAAATCATGTTTCAATGAAAATATGTGGTATGATTTGAACAGCTTGTATGATAAATCAGTCTATATCAAAGACTATTCGGATGATCAGAAAACAATTGTTCTTTTTACAATCGATAAAAACGGAGATTTAACGAATTTTGGTTATACCGAAGGCAGCAACCCGGAACTTGCAAAAGATTATCTGAAACAAATCAGGAATACAATTTTATACAACAAAAAGAAAAGGAAATATTTGATTCCTGCAAAATTCAAGGGAGAACCCATTGATTTCAATATGTCATTTTCGATAAGTCTGCGTTGAGAATGAATTGCCAATCTGTGTTATGTTTTAAAATGAAGTTGCTTAAAATGAAACAAAGAAATATCTCATAAATTCACAAAATGATTGCGTATATTTGGGAGTTGTGTGCAAGTATAAAACAACGTCCTACCACAAAACAACGTCAGCAAAAAAAGACGATTTAACTAAAATAATTCTTTCAAAAAAGGTAATTTTGAGAACTCGAAACAAGAAACGAAAATGTAATGACTGAACAAAAAAATTATCCTATTGACAAACTAAACAAACCACTTCAAATATTTATACAAAACGAAAAAGCTGGAGGAATTGTACTCGGAATAAGTGTAATAATTGCCTTGATTTTCGCAAATTCACCATTATCACACGTGTATCATCATTTCTTTGAACACAAAATTGGTTTTCAATTTGATGGGAAAAGTTATTTAGAATACAGCATACACCATTGGATAAACGATGGATTAATGGCTGTCTTCTTTTTCGTTGTTGGACTTGAATTAAAAAGAGAAATTGTTGGAGGAGAACTTTCCAATCCAAGAAAAGCATTATTGCCAATTGGAGCCGCAATTGGAGGAATGCTTGTTCCTGCAATTATATATTTTGTTTTAAATCCAACTGGAGAAGCTCAAAACGGTTGGGGAATTCCAATGGCAACAGACATCGCTTTTGCTTTGGGAGTTTTATATTTGTTAGGGAATAAAATACCACTTTCATTAAAAGTGTTTTTGACAGCATTAGCCATTGTTGATGATTTAGGAGCAGTTTTAGTAATTGCATTTTTCTACACTTCCGACATTTCAACTTTAAGTCTTTTAATCGGTTTAGGATTTGTATTAATAATGTACATCGGAAATAAAATAGGTGTGCGAAATGTTTTGTTTTACGCAATTATAGGTATTTTAGGTGTTTGGACTGCATTTTTATTATCAGGGGTTCACGCAACTATAGCTTCTGTTTTAGCAGCATTTACAATTCCTGCTGATATGAAAATAAAAGAAAGTCTTTACATCACGAAAATCCAAAAGTATCTCACAAAGTTTAAATCCATTGACCCGAATGATAAAATGCCGACTTTGACAAACGAGCAATTACATATTTTAGATGAAGTTAAAAAAGATACTAACGATATAATTCCACCATTGCAACGATTAGAACACGTAATGCATCCATTCGTTACGTTTATTATTATTCCTATTTTTGCTTTAGCCAACGCAGGAGTTTCTGTTGCTATTGATTTTGAACAACTTTTTAGTACAAATGTTGCTTTAGGTGTTTCTCTTGGTTTGTTAGTCGGAAAAGTTGTTGGAGTAGTAGGCTTCACTTTGTTGTTTGTAAAACTAAAAATTGCACCATTTCCAAACGGAATGAATATCAGAAATCTTTTTGGATTAGGCTTGTTAGCTTCAATTGGTTTTACAATGTCTTTATTTATAACATCATTGGCATTTACAAACGAAGAACATATTACACAAGCAAAAATAGGAATTTTTGTAGCTTCAATAATCGGAGGAATATTAGGATATTTGATATTGAACAAACAACCGAAAAAATAATACCTGCACACAACATCATGACGAATAGAAAAAAGCCCTAACATGTAAAAATGTTGGGGCTTTTTGCTATTCGTTGTTCAGCGACACCGTGTCTAAATTCCTATAGGTGGTTTTGTAGGTTTTTGGCTTCTCCTTT
>Ga0265293_10001422_pt1 | contig 52179 bp, 57 predicted proteins | sample Munlanlewell138R_FD_192505 | JGI IMG/M metagenome (GOLD analysis project Ga0265293, IMG submission 192505) | Leachate microbial communities from a municipal landfill in Southern Ontario, Canada - Leachate well 138R | ecosystem: Engineered > Solid waste > Landfill > Unclassified | place: Canada... | reverse complement strand
ACTTTTCTGCCTGACCATTTTTCATAAGCAACTTTTTCAAACATCTGTTTAACTATTGGAGCTCTATCAGGATCAACTATAATTTGACATTTCTTATCCATTCTTTTTTGATTTAAATAGCCGACTGGAGCCATGCCTGGCCATAGGCCCATTTCCACTCTAGCTCTTAGGCCTCTTTTCACATTTACCCCTCGATTATCGTTTTCTAGTTTAGCTTGAGAACCCAGTATCATTAAAAGAAATTTCTCATTAGGGTTATTAGAAAACTTTTGCCCATAGGTTCTTATTTCTTGAAGTATTCCTTGGTCCATTAAATCTACTATTTTTCCTAAATCTCCTGCATTTCTAGATATTCTATCAGGAGCCCAAGTAAGTATAGCATTATACTTATTACTCCTTATATCTTCTATTAATTCATTAAATATAGCTCTTTGTCCTGTTTCTTTAGCGCTATGGCTTTCTCGTTTAATATCTACTATATTTAGGTTTTCTTTGACTGCTAAGTCCATCATTTCTTTAATTTGGCTATCTATTGATAATACCTGTCTTTCTTCTGATTCAGTCGATTTTCTAGCATAAAGGCAATGGAGCTTTGATTGGGATTTTGAGAATGTGTAGAGATAAAAATATCGCTTATGGCTTAGTTCTTATTTGGGCATATTTTGGAATACTTTTTAAACATTTATCTAGTGGAGGCTTTAGCGGGCAATATCCAAGCGTTATTTTAATAGCCGTTGTTTGTCTAGTATTATTTGGATTTTTTACAGGAAGGATTTCTTTTAAAAAATAGTTAGTTTTATACCCCTTTAAATATTTAGTTGTAATAAAATTTTTAGAAAATATTTAGTTGTTTGACAAAATAGTCAATTTTTGGTATAATTACTTGTTATATAGTTCTTTAAAATATTAACCAAACATAATATACTATGACAGAAAGACTTTCTAGAATTCCTTTAATTGTCAATTATGACAAAGGGATAAAGCGAGCAATCGCCGAAGGTGAATATCGTTTGATAAATAGGGAAATCAATATTGAAGATTTTCCGATTAGGGTCCAGGAAACATCCGGAAATGGGAAGATAGAGGTGGTCGCTAGTTTGTTTAATTTTGAAAACAACATTAATAGTCGGCCAGCAATTAAAGAAATGAAAAAAGTTGGTTATAGACCGGCTATTCCTTTGGAATTGTTAGCCCTGGGAGCAATTTATCCAGAACTTCAAAAGGAGATGACAATTATCGGCCTTGGGGAGCCTATTTGTGCCAACAAAATTTATCCCAGGGTTCTTTCTCTGGATGTTCTTACGAATTTTCGTCGATTAGATTTATTGTACTTTAATTATGTTTGGAGTCCCCAGGATTACTTCCTTGGGATTCTGGAAGAATAAAAAAATGGTCGCATGTAAAAGTGCGGCCTTTTTCTTTTCTTAAATCGTTATGCTATAATATTAGTAGCTCACAATTTAAATAAAAAACTATGAAAAAATCAAAATTAATTTTACAAGCAATTCTTCATTCCTTGGGAATATTTGTTTATATTCTTTTTTTAGCTACTTTTATGAATAGGGCTAGTGATTGGTTTGGTCAAGATGATCGAGGAGTGGTTGCCCCTATAATTTTCTTATTAATATTTGTTCTCTCAGCCTTAATTACTGGTGGACTAGCCTTAGCTAAGCCCGTGATGCTCTATGTTGATGGACAGAAAAAAGATGGAGTTAAATTATTAATTTATACTGGATTAAGTATTTTTGTTCTTATTCTTTTGACTTTATCAGTTTTATTCATTTTGAATAAGTAAAATAGATAACAATGGGCTTAATTGATAATAAAAATATATATTTAGGAATCTCAGAAAAAGAAGATGGTTCTATGAAAGATTCTTTGGAAAATCGTTTGTCATTTTTTGAAAAGATAGAATTAGATGATAAGATTATTATTTCGGCAGGATTAATTCATGGCAACAAGGTTGTTATTATTGATAATGTTTATGAGAGCCAATCAATCGAGGACTGTGACGCTCTAATTACTAGTCGAGATGATATTCTATTAACTATTACAGTGGCTGATTGTTTGCCTATCTATTTTTTTGATAGAAATAAAAAAATAATAGCCCTAGCTCATGCTGGTTGGCGAGGGGTGTGTTTAAAAATAGTTCCAGAAGTAATTAATACCTTTGTAAATCATTATAATTCCAATTTAGATGATTTAGAAGTCTTTATTGGACCTCATATTAGAAATTGTCATTTTGAAATTCAAGAAGATATTTTAAACCAATTTGATGAACTTGATATTTTGAGAAGGGATAATAAGATATTTGTTGATTTATCTAAATCAGTTAGGCGTCAATTAATTGAATTAGGAATTAATGAAAAAAATATTAATATTAGCGATGAATGTACTTATTGCTTAGAAAATAAATATTTTTCCTATCGACGTGATAGATTACAGGGTTTAAAAACGATGTTAGCCTATTTGGGGCAAAAATAGTAATATTTTCTAATTTGACTATATTTTTTATTTATGTTATAATTTCATTAAATTATTAAATTTAATAATCAAATGAAATATCAAGATTTTAAAAATATTATTAATAAACCTTATTTTAGTATTTTAGATATTTATATTCAAAAACTAAAGGTTTATAGTTATCAAATTTCGTATTGGCAGAAAAATGGCTATATAAGTAAGTTAAAAAAAGGATTTTATTATTTTAATGATCAAGTTGAAAATATTAATGCCAAAGAAATATCTTTTTTTATTTATCAACCTAGCTATATTAGTTTAGAGTCAGCTCTAAGTGTTTATGGAATAATTCCAGAAATGGTCTATTCTAACACCGCTGTAACCACCAAAGCTAATCGTAAAATTATTAATTCTTTTGGAAATTTTTCTTATCGTCATATTCATTCTCGATTGTTTTTTGGTTATGATTCTGTGAATACAAAAAATGGAAAATATTTGATAGCTGAGCCGGAAAAAGCTTTATTGGACTATTTTTATCTTAATTTAGGACAGATAAATAATTTGGTAGATCTAGAAGAATTAAGATTCAACTTTTCAGAAATTAAAAAGATGGATAGGGTTAAATTGAGTAAGTATTTAAAAGAGTTTGATATAAAAAAATTAGATAAAATGATTAATCTTTTATTAACCTTATGTTAACTTTTGAACAATTAAAAAAAGAATATTCGGGAGTAGAATTGGCTTATCCTAAAAATATTTTGGTTGAATATTTACAATATGAATTATTGGATTCGATTTATAAACAAAAAAAGTCTTCCCATTTGGTTTTTATTGGAGGAACGGCTATTCGCATAGTCCATAATGGCAATCGTTTCTCAGAAGATTTGGATTTCGATAATTATGGTTTATCTTTTTCTGATTTTTCTAAATTAATGCAAGAAGTTGTCAGGGACATGGAATTAAAAGGATTTATTCTGGAATTTAGATTTGTTGAAAAAGGTGCTTTTCATTGCTATATTAAATTCCCCAAAATATTACTTGATAATAATTTAAGTAATTTAGAAAGTGAAAAAATTTTAGTTAGAATTGATACAGTTAAGAGAAAAAAAATATTTCCCACGGAGGTTTATGTTTTAAATAAATTTAATGTTTATCGAAATATTTTAGTCAATCCAATAGATATTGCTTTATCTCAAAAATTAATGACAATAATTGGTCGTCCACGAAAAAAAGGTAGAGACTTTTATGATGTCAGTTATCTTTATGGAAAAACAGAGCCAAATTTTTCTTATATTCTAAAAAATTATTCTCTTCAGAAAGATGAATTTTCTAAAAAAATATTAGATATTTGTCGAGGTCTAAATTTTAAAAATCTGTCCAAGGATGTTGAACCTTTCTTGATACAACCAGAGCAGATTAAAAGGGTTCAAGACTTTTATAGTTTTATAAAAAATAAATTAAATTAATTTTTTATTAATATACAAAGAAATGAAAATCGAATTAAATCAAAAAGAGTATAGGAATTTAATTAGAGCGGTGGAGGTAGGAAATTCTGTTTATGGTATTTTGGGTGACTTGGTTGATGGAAGGAGGTATAAAAAGACTAGTCTAGATGTAGAAAATTTACAAAGAAAGCTTTTAAGCTTTGCTCCTGATTTTGATTGTTCGGGGATGGTAGAGAAATATGAAAATAGATTAATTTTAAATGATGAATGGTTTGATAAAATTTCAAATGATTTAGAGGAGTATGACGAGGAAACTTTTTGGAGTGAGTTAGAGACTACTCTAGGAAAGAGAGATTTTATGAGAGATATAAGACCAGAGGAAATAGAATATATAAGTAAGAATAATTGGCTTCCAGAGAGGATAAATGATTTTTATCAAAAATGGCAAGATGAGTTCGTTAGTAATGGCTTAGATCGTTTGGATATTATTTGGAGAGGAGATTTACATTAAATAATAAATTTGTTAAAATATTATTAGTTAGTTTTAAAATTAATTTAAAAAATATGAAAGAAAACAAAGTTTTAGCCGCTTTAGTCTTAGGAATATCCTTGATAATCGGTTTAGCTACTTTTGGCTATCTTTATCAAGAAGCTCAATTAAAAGCTTCGGCTAATGACATTCTGTCAGTTACTGGCTCAGCTAAAATGCCAGTGGTTTCCGATCAAGCTAAATTAATCATTAATATTTCTCGTATTGCTCCTATTAGTAATTTAGCGGAAGGCTATCAAGGAATGGCTACTGATCTTAATTTAGCTAAAAGTTTATTAAAACAAAAAGGCATTAGTGATGACAAAATTATTATTGGCCCAGCTGGAATGTATCAGGTTTACGAATCATATAGTGGGGCGGAGACTCGTTATCAATTAAGCCAGACTATTACTATTCAGGATAGTGATGTTAATAAGATAACTGATATCTCTAAGGAGATTCCTTCTTTAGTGGGTCAGGGGGCTATTATTGCTGTTCAATCTTTAGAATATTATTATTCAAATCTAGCTGAGTTAAGAGTTTCTTTATTGGCCGATGCTGTTAAAGATGCTAAGGCTCGAGCTGAAAAGATTGCTGCTGGAACCGGAAGAGGAATTGGAAATGTTCAGTCAGCTTCTAGCGGAGTAGTCCAAGTATTATCTTCTAATTCTATAGATGTTTCTGATTATGGTTCTTATGATACTTCTAGCATTAATAAAGATATTATGGTTACTGTTAAAGCTTCTTTCCGTTTAGAATAATTTAAACTATTATACTCCATGAATAAACAAAATCTAGCTTGGGATAATGAATATAAAAATCCAAAACTAGTTACTAAAAAAGAAGAGCCTCAGGCTGACACCTTAAGATTCTTTAAATTTCTCAAAAAAGAAAAAAAATTTAGATTAGAGGATAAGAATATTTTAGATTTAGGGTGTGGAACTGGGAGAAACTCTAATTATCTAGCTAGTCGTGGTAATGTTGTTATTGGTATGGAATTTTCTAAAACAGCCTTAGATTTAGCTATCTTTCGGGCTAAGGAAAATAATTTATCAGTTGATTACCGTTTAACTGATATTGGTCAACCCTATGATATAAAAGATGCTTCTATGGATGTAGTTTTGGATATTACCTCATCTAATTCTCTAGATGAAAAGGGTAGAGATATTTATTTACGAGAAGTTTATCGAGTTTTAAAGCCGGAAGGTTATTTTTTTGTTAGAGCCCTCTCTAAAGATGGTAATAAAAATGTTAAAAACCTTTTAAAACAATTTCCTGGAAAAGAAAAAGATACTTATATTATTAAAGAGATTGGTTTAGTTGAGAGAGTTTTTAGTCGCGATGATTTTTTAAATCTTTATTCTAAATTTTTTAAGATTTTAAAATTAGACAAAAAAACCAATTATACTAAATTTGCTGGACGTGTTTATAAGAGGGATTATTGGATAGCCTATCTTCAAAAATAAAGATTATTTTACAAATTTTAAAATATAGTATAGTATATATTGATCATTGAATTGTTCTTTAAAAATTGTTTAATTAAAAATTTACTAATTATGGAGTTTCTTTATTTTATTTTAGTTTTAATTATTTGGCTATATGTTGAAAAAATTATGTATAAAAAACCTTTAACAGAAAAGGAGATTAAAAAATATCAAAAATTTTTAGATGATATCGGCCAAAAAGCTAAAGAAGAATATAATTTAGAGTGGAATTATGATGCCAAAGAAGAGCTTTTAAAAGAAAGAAAAAAAATCAAATCTTTTATTTTAATTTGCTCAGGATTTTTTATAGGAATAATATCTACTATGGTTATACTCCCTATAGCTGTTTTTTCCTTTCTTCATATTATTCTAATTAGTTTAAATTGTTTTTTCCTTATTTTATTAGGTCTTTTAAAATGGCCTAGAAAAAAATAAGCTAAATTATCGAACAATCAAGGGGTCTAATAATAGGCCCTGTTTTTTTGTCTAAATTAATTTTTTGTGATATAATACCTTCTGTTAGTTTATTTAATAAAATTAAGCCTTCATGAATTATTTTCAAGAAAATATCCCATATTTAATAAAATGGCTATCAGTTAATGGATTGAGGATTGTAATTATTGTAATAGTCGCTATAATTATTAAAAAGATTATCAATGTTTTTATTAATCGCTTAGTTAGGCGGGTAGTTGTTTCCAGTAATTATTCTAGTCAAGAGGCCGAAGAAAAAAGAGAAAAAACATTAATTAGAATTTTTTCCTTTTCAATTGGAGCCGTTGTTTGGATTTTGGCCGCACTTATGATATTACAAGAATTTGGTTTAGAAATTGGACCATTTTTGGCTGCCGCTGGTATCGCTGGATTAGCTCTAGGCTTCGGTGGTCAATATCTTATTAAAGATCTTATTAGTGGTCTTTTTATTATCGTCGAAAACCAATATCGAATTGGTGATGTAGTCTGTTTCGATAATACTTGTGGAACCGTTCAAGATATCACCCTGAGAATGACAACTTTAAGAGACTTGGATGGAGTTGTTCACTATGTTCCTCATGGAGAGATTAAGAGAGTTTCCAATTCGGCCCGAGATTTTTCTAGAATAAACTTTAATATAGGGGTTTCTTATAATGCTGATTTAGAAAAAGTTATTAAAGTTATCAACCAAGTTGGTTTAGATTTATCTCAAGATCCTAAATGGAAAGATGCTATTATTGAAGCTCCTAAATTTTTAAGAGTTGATGATTTTGCTGATTCTTCGGTTGTTTTAAAAATTTTAGGAGAAACTAGACCTTTGCGTCAATGGGATGTAACTGGAGAATTACGTCAAAGATTAAAAATTGCCTTTGATAAAGAGGGGATTGAAATACCTTTTCCTCAAAGAGTTGTTCATAATATTAATAATTAAATTAAAAAATTATGCTAAACAAGCCACATCGAGTTGGTAAGCGAAAAAGTAGTAAATCCCATAAAACTGCTAAACGCTTAGAAACTAAACGTCTAATGTTGGAAGCTAAGGCTGACAAAAAGAAGAAAAAATAATATTTTTCTATAAATAAAAAAACCTTTCTACTTAGAAAGGTTTTTTGTTGGAGTTTTTTATATTTTTATATCTACTCCAATGGTTATGTTTTTCTTTTGAAATTCGAAATCATAGGCCGGAAAAACCCAAATTGACACTTTGTCAAAGGTAGTTTTTAATTTAGGACCGACTCCGTTGAATCTCCAAGCGACCACCCCGATTTCAAGGTTTTTATTTAGAGCATAACTTAAACTGGAATTATACCAGTAATTATCAACCCCGAATCCTTTCTCAAACCAGGTAAAAAATGACCATTTATTGTTTCCTATCCAGATATTACTGGCTAGGCGAAATAATTTAGGGTTTTGTTCTATCCCAAAGCTTATTCCCAATTCTATCCAATTCTTGGGTGCGTAATTTATACCCATTAAACCTTCCGCCCAAGCTTTTTCAGCTAAGACAAAATAGGTTATTTTAAAAGCTTCATTTTTCCCAAATTTTGGTCCATAACCAAAAACGTTAACATCTGGATTGTAAGTTCCGTCTTCTCCGAATTGGGTGTAAATTTGAACTTGGCTGAAAGCCGTTGATGACATAAAAATTACTAATAAAACTACAATTAGATTTTTCATTATATATCAGTTTTAGTTAATACTCATATTTTAAAAGTTCTTGTTATTTAAGAATAACACAAGAATATAACATAATATCTTTTTAATGTTAATAGATATTTTTAGGCGTCATAAGAAATAATTTCTTCACTTTGAACATTTTCCATTATTTTTGATGATAATTTATCATCTTCGGTTATTTTCTTTTTTTTCCAGCTACCAGTTTTAAATACTAAAATATATATAATTGATATTATTATATTGGTTATGGGCAGGGAATACCATATTCCATTTACCCCTAATGAGGTAAATTTTGATAAAGTAAAAGCTAGGGGTAATTGTATTGCCCATTGCGAAGTTAAGGTGAGCGTCATGGCGGTGGTAGTGTTGCCTGAGGATTGGAGAATAGCAGCAATTGACATTTGTATGCCAATAAAACCAAAACTTAAGCAGACAATTCTAAGAAAATGAGCCCCATTTTCTATAATATTTAAATCATTGGGCACAAAGAAAGCAATAAGTTTTGGAGCGGAAAAATATACTATGATTCCAAAAATTGTTAATAATGTAAAAGATATTATAGTGCTGGTGATAGTTATTTTCTCAGCTCTTTTAATATTTTTTGCACCAATACTTTGACCAGTTAAGACTGAAGTGGCAGCTGATAATCCGATGGAAAGTATTATGATTATTTGAATCAAATTTGAGCCCGCTCCATACGAGGCTACTGATAATGTCCCAAAGCCAACAATTAAAGATATCATAACGGTCATTCCTAAACTTCTAGCTGATTGCTCGATAGAGGCTGGCAATCCTAAGAAAAAAGATTTCTTTATAAATTTAAAATCTGGTTTTAAGTTCTTTAGCTTTAAATGTATTCCTCGTTTTCCAGAAAATAGAATTATTAATCCAATGATGGCAGCAATAGTTTGGGTGATAATTGTAGCCAGGGCTACTCCTACTACTTCTAGCCCAGGGATAAAATTCCAGCCAAACATTAAAAGAGGATCAAGAATAAAATTTAAAATAACTGTTCCTATAACAATAAAAACTGGGATAATTGGTTTTCCGATACTTCGCATAATTGATTGAAACATAAAAAAACAAAAATTTGGCAATAGAGCTAAGAAAGCAATTCTTAAGAATTTTAAGGCATAGTCATAAATTTCTATCGGAGCATTCATAATTTTTAAAATAGTTGGGGTTAAGAAAAAGCCAGCTATGCTCAGGATTATAGAAACTATTACAATCATTAAAATTGTTTGAGCGGCGCTAAAATCTACCATTTTTTGTTTTTTAGCCCCAAAATATTGAGCCGTTAAGATAGAGCCAGAAACAGCAAAACCTATCCCTAAAGAAGTTAATAGAAAGATAATTGGAGAACTGATTGTAACCGAGGCTACTGCCTCTTCTCCTAATCTACCTACCCAAAAAGAATCAGTTAATTGATAAGCGGCTTGAAAGATATTAGCAATAATTATGGGCCAAGCTAATTTAAGTATGGCTTTAATAATATTTTCTTCCTTTTTTTTCTTAAAAATATTTTTTAGCATATCTGGATTTGTTGTTTTAAAAAATAAGAGCGCGCCTTTAGCGGCGCGATTTTTATATTATAGCAAAATTTATTAAATAATTAAAGAGGTTATAATAATAAAAGAGCCCTGAATTGTTCAGGGCTTAATGCGCGAATTGTTTGTTTTAATTTATTTTTCGAATTAATTTTATTATCTAAAAAAAGGTTAAAAAGTTTAAATTATTTTCAATTTGTTTTAATTTATTTAACGTTTGATAATTTGATATCATCAATTCGTTGGCTTGATTTAAATATTGCCAAAAAAATTCTTTTGGAGGAATGGAAATATTTTTGATAGCAATATTTCTTTTTTTCCGTCATGTCCGCAGGTTTTGTCAGAATTATAATGGATATAATAATATCCACTTTCTGAGGCATTCCAAGTTACTGGCGCTATGCCTTGAGCCACAACTTTGCCATTAAAAACTTCTGATCTAATCGTTATATAGTCATCCGGGTTTTCACTTTCAGCCACAAAGAAATTTCCTGGCTTGCTATACATTTCAATATAATTGCCAGAATAAACTAAATCAGAAATTTCAACCACAGCATCATTTATTGGTGACTTAATTGTTTTAATCTTGTTAACATTAATACATTGGCTAAAACAAAATTTACCTAATAATAAAATTGGGATAATAAATAAAAATACTAACATTCCTTTTTTCATAGAATTTTTCTCCATTTTTAAATTAATATTAAAGAACTGGGCTTAATCATAATCTTTTTTATTTTTTTTATCAATTTTTATTATTTTTTTATTTTTATGATAAAATAAAGAGTATGAACAAGACAAACAAAGAATTATTATTACAGAAATTAAAGACAAGGATGGAGCGAGATAAAAAGCTACCGTTATTATCTTCTAATTTAGTTTTTGGAGAAGGTTCAGTTAATGCTAGAATTGTTTTTATTGGTGAAGCTCCAGGGGTTAACGAGGACAGAGAGAGGCGACCATTTATTGGAAGATCGGGTAAATTATTAACTTCTTGTTTAGAGGAAATTGATTTAGAGAGAGAGGATGTTTATATAACTAATATTGTTAAGCGAAGGCCTCCGGAAAATCGTGATCCCTCCTTGGAGGAGATTGAAGCTTACCATCCATACTTAAGGGAACAATTAGCTATAATAAAACCTAAAATAATTATAACTTTAGGCAGGTTTGCTTTAAATTATTTTATTCCTGATATAAAAATTAGTCAAAATCAAGGTAAAATTTTTAGATTTGAAAAAAATCTAATTTTAATTCCAATGTTTCATCCAGCGGCAGCTCTTCGAGGAACTAAGGTTTTAAATCAATTTAAAGAAACTTTTTATGAAGTAGCACGAGTTTTAGGCTCCATAAAATAATTTTTATATTATTATTTCTATTTTTTTACTATAATATAAATAGTTATAAAAGATAAAATTTAGATTATCCGTGAGCTAGCACCAGGCCCCAGATTTCTCGGGCTTGGTGTTTTTTTAATTCTTTAGCTATTTCATTTAAAGTTGTTCCAGTGGTACAAACATCATCTACAATAATAATTTTTTTATTAGCTAAGTTTTTTCCAGTCCATTTAAAACAATTTTTTAGATTAATTAATCTTTCGCTTCTATTTAACCTAGCTTGAGGTTTTCGATTTTTAATCCTTTTTAAATCTTTTAGTAATTCCAGATTAAATTTTTTGGCAATATTTTGAGCTAATAATTCACTTTGATTAAAGCCTCGCCACTTAAGTCTTCTATCGGAGAGTGGTACGGGCAATAAAGAGAATTCTTCTAAATTAATATCTCTATTATTTTTGATTTTTTGGGGCAGTATGGGATTTTTTATTAATTGTTCTTTTAAAAAATTTATTAAAAAAAGACTTAATGGATATGATAAATCTTTTATTAAATTATATTTATAAAACTTTATTAAATTAGCTAAATTTTTGTCCTGAAAATTGCCGGCCACTAATATTCCTGTAATTTCAAAATCTTTTTGGCAATTTTTACAGAATTCTCCTAGCCTGCTATCAGCTCCACATTTTAAACAACTTGGTTTTCTGTTTTGTAATTTTTTGAAACACTCAAAACATAAATAATTTTCATTATCTTTTTGGCAAACTAAACATTTTTTGGGAAATAAAAAATCTAACCAATTATTTATAATCTTAGTTAGCATGGTATTAAGTTAGAGTTTAGCTTTTTATTTCTAAAAAATTGAAGTTAAGATTATTGAAGTTGAATTTTATGAATACCACCGTTGACATTATCGGTAAAGAATAGGTTTTTTTGATCTTGGCTGACAGTGATACTGGAAACATTATAGGCTTTATCAGGAATAGCAATTAATTCTTTTTGTCCGGTTTGTATATTTATTTTATATAAATTATCATTACTATTTTTAGCTAATTCTGAATTTAGTCCAGATCCTTTTGGTAGGCTGGTTGGGACAGCACAATATACCTCGGTGTCACTGGCAAAAGTACATTTTTCTACCCAGGTTTCAATATTTAAATCAGTTCTATTTACTCCAATATTATCGCCTTGAGCATTTACTATCCAAAGATTTGGTTTTAGTTCGTTTTTGGGAGAGGAAACGCTGTATAATAATTTATCTCCAGTTTTTGACCAAGCTCCACTAAAATTCCATCCTTCTATTACAGTAGATTTAAAATTTTCATCATTTAATCCAACGAAAAAAACTTCACGACGATTAAAGTCAATTCCCTCGGTGTACATAGCAACGGCTTGATTATTAGGTGACCAGGATGGAATAACATTTTTATCATTTTCTCCAATAAATTCTAAGGCGCGACTTTGAGATCCGTCGCTATTACTGACTATTAGCCAACGATTATCTGGATCTAGACCTAGGCTTTTATTTACTAATTTATTACTGTCAGTAGAAAAAGAAAAATCTTCCCAATGCTTTGGCAGAGTGACTTGTTTTTCGGTTGAAAAATCATAAACAATTTTATTGCCATCGGGATATTCTAAAACAGCTTTGGTTTTGTTGGGGGCCCATTCAACTTCTTGGACATTATGAAAAACTTTATTACTTAAAGGAATTAAATCGCCGCTTTCATTGACCAAATAAAATTTACCATCAGCTTGATTATAGAATTGGACTGAATTTCCATCTCGGCTAATGGTTGGATTGGAGCTTCCTGAGGATACCAAGGTAGTGGTTTTAGTTATTCCACCGATAGCTACAGTAGAGGGTTGAAATCCTTCTTGCTGAGTAGTCGATTGTGGTCTTGTTTGAGGGGTGTCAGGTGATATTATAATAGAGGATGTTCCAGTAGGGTCGATTATTTGACCAGACCCGTCTGGTGAAATTGGTAGCCCTGTTCCGGTGCTGGTGCTTGTTCCTGGAGGTGGGGTTTCGGTGATAATTTGTTTTTTAAAAAAGGCTGTCCAGATAAAATAAGCCATTAAAATAACAAAAGCTAAAAATCCTAGAATTAAAAGTAATTTTTTAAATTTGCTCTTTTCCATTTTTTTAAAATTATGCTATAATTATATTGTAAATTAAAAGGTTTAATTTTTTATTATTAAGTCTAAATTTAATATATCATATTTAATTAAACTTTTCAATCTTGTTTTTAACTATTATTAAATTATTATAAAAATATGGGCTTGTTTTCTTCTAATACTAATAATTATTTGGGCATAGACATTGGTGATTCTTCTATTAAAATGGTAGAGCTCAAAAAAAAAGGCAAAAAAATTGAACTTTTAAATTATGGCTTTACTGATTTTATTCCTGATTTTAAATTTTCTTCTTCGGATGATATCCCTTATTTAGCCAGGGCTATTGTTAAGTTAAAAAATGAGTTAGGCATAAAGACTAATAAGGCGACAGTTTCTTTACCTAGTTTTTCAGTTTTTTCTTCGGTTATTAATATTAATAATTATGATAAAAAAAGGCTTAATGAAAAAATCGTTGAGGAGGCCAAAAAAGTAATACCGCTTCCAGTTGAAGAAATGGTTTTAGATTGGAAGGTTATTTCTCAAAAAAACAATGGAAAAGGCAATAATGGAATTAAGGTTTTTATGACTGGTTCTCCTAAAAAGTTAATAAAAAAATATATTGATGTTTTTAAAAAGGCAAATATTTTTTTATCTAATCTAGAGACAGAAACCTTTTCTTTAATCCGTTCTTTGTTGGGGAACGATTCAGCTACTGTTATGCTGATAGAATTAGGAGGAACTTCTACTAATTTTTCTATTATTAGAAAAAGTATTCCTTTTTTAAATCGTAGCATTAATATTTCTGGTCAAACCATTACTAATCAAATTAGTGAAAAAATGGGAGTTGATAAAGATCAAGCTGAGCAGTTTAAATTTGACTTGTCTTTATCTAGTGAAGAAAAAAATGGGCAGATGCCTAAAATTGTAGTTGACTCAGTTGAGCCAATAATAACAGAAATAAAATACATGCTAGATCTTTTTTCTGGAGGAAATGGAGATAAGATTGAGAAGATAGTGCTTTCCGGCGGTGGTAGCTTGTTGTTTAATTTTGCTCAGTATTTAGAAGATCAAATGAATATTAAGGTTGTTATTGGTGACCCTTGGTTTAGAGTTTCTTATCCTAGCGAATTAAAGCCAGTTTTAGAAGAAGTTGGCCCCAAGCTATCAGTAGCTGTTGGCTTAGCCTTAAGAGGTATTGAATAAATTAATATATTTTTATGTTTAATAAAAAAAATAAAAAAAATAATAATTTAGAAGTATTAGAAACTGATTTATTAAGGGATGAGATTGATATTGAATTTAATTATAAGAAAGATTTAACGCCAGGACTTATTTTATTGGGAGTGGCCCTCTTTATTTTAATTGAATCTTTTATTTTTTTAGTTTTGTGGGAGAAAAAAATTGAATTAAAGAATTCTCATTATTTAGAAAATGAAATTGCTTTGGTTAGATCAGAAAAGACGGAATTAAGTGAGCAATATAGTAGATCTACGCAATTTAAAAGCCAATTATCAGTTGTTAATAATGTTTTTTCTCGTCATATTTATTGGACAAATTTATTTAATTTTTTAGAAATAAATACTTTAAAGGATAATATTTATTATCAAAAGTTTTCAGGAGATATTTCTGGAAAATATATTTTACCGACTATCAGTAACGACGTTAGGGCAATAAGTTTTCAGTCTAAACAATTTTCTTTAAGTCCCTTAGTTTTTAATTCTTCTGTTGAGGGAGAAGAGATTGTCAATAATGAAGATACTGGGAAAACCTCAATTAATTTTAATTTAAATTTAAATTTGGATAATAAAATCTTTAATTAATATTTTATGATAGAATTAAAAAAAGAATTAAATAATAATTCCGAACCTAAAAAGGAAATAAGCCTGAAGCAAAGAAGAATAAATAATAAGATTAATAGTTTTTTAAATTCTTATTTTAAATTTGTTGTAATTATCTTGGTGATAGCCTTTTTTGTGGCTTCAGTAAACTATATAATTATTCCCAGGTTTAAGAAGGTATCGGTTTCTTCGGAAGAGGTTTTGCAAAACAAAAAAGCTGAATTTTTGAGAGAATATAATTCTTTGCAAGATTATAAAAAAATAATTGCTGGTTTTTCTCAGATTAATCAAGAAGATGTTTATAGAATAGAAAAAATGATGCCCAATCGTTACTCTAGAGAGGATCTATTTATAGAAATGACTCATTTTTTGTTAGAAAATAATTTTAAAACTGATTTAGTGAAAGTAAGCGACCCCTTAGAGATTGTTTCAATTGAAAAAAATGATGCTCAGGGCAGAAGAGTTGTTAATAATAACACCGATTTACCGGGATATTATGATTATGTTGTTTCTTTACCTGCCGGGATTGGCTCTTGGATAGTAGAGGTTGAATTAAGTGATGTTAATTATCAGTCTTTAAAGCAATTTTTAAATATTGTTGAAAATAATTTAAGGATAATGGATATTTATTCTTTAAATTTTGATCCTGAAAATAAGTCTGTTAAGGCTCAAATTATAACTTATTATAAAAAAAATTAATTTTATTATATGGATAAGATTTATAAAATTACTTTAGTTTGTTTATTAGTAATATTGTTTTTAGCTAATATTGATTTTTTTGTTTATGATGGTAAGTTTGTTTCTTATTTTGAAACAAAAGAAGAGTTAGAGACAGCTCAAAATATTTTAAATAATTCTGATTTAGGAATTATTGACAACCAGTTTGATTTTTTTAATCTAGCTATTTTGGAAAATGAAAAATACCAAAATTTAAAAGATTTTAAATTTGATTTAGAAGATTTTTCTTTACCAGGAGAAACTGATTTAGAGGAGACTCCTGGAGAAGGTGATGGTCAAATCGACAAAGATCCAGAGTTTATCGTCGGTAACCCCGATCCTTTTTCTCCTTCATTTTAAAATGAAAAAATAATTTATGATAAACAATACTAATCTCTTTGATTTAATAAAAGAAAGGAAACTGATAAACCTAGATACAATTATTAAGATAGAAGAGAAAATTAAAGAAGATAAAAAATTTAATTTTGAAAATTTTTTAATAAAAGAAAAGATAATTGGTCCAGAAAAATTAACTGAATTAAAATCAGAGATATATAATTTACCTTATAAAAACTTAGTTGAAGTAGAAGTTGCTAAGGATGTTTTAAATTTTATTCCTGAAGATATTGCTGAAAATTATTTAGCTATTTGCTTTCAGTTAGATGATGTCCAAGCTGAAGTTGGTTTGGTTAAGCCGAACCTAAAGGCTATGGAGGCTATTGATTTTTTGTCTCAACAAAAAAATAAGGCTGTTAAATATCATGTAATATCTAAAATAAGTTTTAACGCCGCTTTAAAGCAATATAAAGAAATGGAAGAAGAAATTTCTTCAGCTCTGGAAAAAAAATCACAAGAAGATAGCCTTAATTTGCTAGAAATAAAAAAAGAAGATGAAGAAAATATTTTAAATATTGAAGATGCCAATAGCGCTCCTGTGGCTAAAATAGTTTCTGTTATTATTAAAAATGCTATTGATAGTCGCGCTAGTGACATTCATATTGAACCTTATGAAAATGAAAGTCGAGTGCGTTATCGTATTGATGGAATTTTAAAAAATGCTTTATTTTTACCAAAAAATATTCATACTTCCGTTGTTGCCAGAATCAAAGTTTTAGCTAAAATGAAATTAGATGAGACAAGAGTTCCACAGGATGGTCGTATAGTTTTAATTTTTGATGGTCGAGAAATTGATTTTCGTATTTCTACTTTACCAATCGGCAGTGGTTTAGAAAAAATTGTTTTACGTATTTTGGACACAGTTAAGGGAATTATTACTTTAGAAGAATTAGGTTTTAATAATCACGTTTTAGATGTTGTCAAAAGAAATATCAAAAAAACTAATGGAATTGTTTTATCGACTGGTCCAACGGGTAGTGGTAAAACTACGACACTATACTCAATTATTAATATTTTGAATAAAGAGGGTGTTAACATCTCTACGTTAGAGGATCCTATCGAATATCAAATAAAGGGGATTAATCAGTCTCAAATAAGGCCAAAGATTGGTTATTCTTTCGCTACGGGGCTTCGTTCTTTGGTTCGTCAAGATCCCGATATTATTATGGTGGGAGAAATTCGTGATGAAGAGACTGCCGAGTTATCGGTTCATGCTAGTCTAACTGGCCATTTGGTTTTATCAACTCTTCATACCAACGATGCTCTGAGTACTATTTTTCGTTTAATAGACATGAAAGTTGAGCCGATTTTATTAGCCTCAATTTTACGTATGATAATTTCCCAGAGATTGGCTCGTCGTCTTTGTCCTCATTGCAAAAAAGAAGTTGAGGCTGATTACAAGAAAAATTTTATGTCAAAGGCCAAGGAAAGTTTGAAGGGTTTGTCTCCGGAGAGAGTTTTATCAGAAATCCCAGAAATAAAAGATCTTAGTGAAATCGATAATTTAAAAATTTATCAACCAGTGGGTTGTCAACGTTGCCAGGGGACTGGTTATTTGGAAAGAATAGCCGTTGGAGAAATAATTGAAATTAATGACAATTTAAAACATTTAATTATCAATGAATTAAACAATTTAACTATTGAAAAAATTAAGCTGGGTCAAGAATTTGTTTCTATTGAACAAGATGGTTTTTTGAAAGTTTTACGAGGTATAACAAATTTAGAAGAAGTTTTACGAGTTATTGAGGTTTAATTTTAATTTAATTTTTTAATTTTTATTTATGGCAATTTTTAATTATAAAGCAAAAAATAGGCTAGGAAAAATAAAAAGAGGTCGGGCTATTGCCGTTAATGAAGCTATTGCTATAAAAAATTTAAACAGAAGGGGTTTGGATATTATTTCTATTAAAGACGCTACTAAATCGGTTGATCATAAATTTACTTTCTTGTTTAACCCGATTAAAGGTAGGGATTTAGTAATTTTTTCTCGACAATTTTCTGTTATGATGTCAGCTGGTGTTCCAATAGCTGAAGCCTTAATAACTATTGTTGACCAAACTGAAAATCTTAAATTTAGAGATATTTTGTCTAAGGTAGCTTATGATGTTGATAATGGCTCATTTTTATCTGATGCTCTTAAAAAACACCCCCGAACTTTTTCAGATTTTTATTGTAATGTGATTAAGGCTGGAGAAACTTCAGGAAAGCTGGACGAAGTTTTGAATTACTTAGCTGAGGAGATTGAAAAAGATTACGATTTAACTAAAAAATTTAGAGGAGCCTTAATTTATCCTTTATTTGTTATTTGTGGTTTGGTGGTAGTTGGCTTTATTTTCATATTTTTTGTTTTACCAGAGTTGACCAAGATATTACAAGAGACTGGAGGCACCTTGCCACTAGCTACTAGAATAGTAATTGGTTCGATCGAATTTTTTAAAAATTATTTTATTGCTTTTTTATTTATCTTAATAGTGATAGTTGTTTTTTCTAGAATATTTTTAAAAACTGATTTAGGTAAAAAAACTAGAGATATTTTTTTATTAAAAATTCCTGTTATTGGTAAAATTTTACAATTAGTGTATTTAGTTAGATTTTCTAGATCCTTGAGTATCTTATTAAAAGGGGGAATTTCTATTACTAAAAGCTTGGATATCGTTGGAGATATTGTTAAAAATACTGTTTATAAAAATATTATTAAAAAAACAATTGACGAGGTGGAAGAGGGCGGATCAATCGTAGGCGTTCTAGAAAGTAGCGAATACGTTCCCAAGATGATTCCTCAGATGATGGCAGTTGGAGAAGATACTGGCAGATTAGATGAAGTTTTGGACGATATTGCTAAATTCTATGACAAAGATGTTAATAATAAATTAGGAAATTTAAACGTTATTTTAGAGCCAGCTATTATGGTTATTATGGGTATCGGAGTTGGTATTATGGTCGCTGCTATTATTTTGCCTATGTATAATTTAGCTGGACAACTTTAGTTTTAAAACAGTAAAAATGAATATAATAGACTTACAAAAAGAAAAATTTTCGGAATTATTAGCCGATTTTTTAAAATTAGGTGATTTTTCTAATTTTGCTAGTTCTCCTAGTTTTTTACAGTCAATTTATTGGCAAGAAATTCAAAAAAAAAATGGTTATAAAGTTTTTTTGAAGGGGGTTGAGGTTGATGGAGAAATAATTGGATATTTCTGGGCTATTTCTAAAAATATTTTTAAGAAATATAATTATTGGTATATTCCTCGTGGTCCCATTTTTATTAAATCTAATTTAAATAAAGATATTTGGTTTGATTTTTTTAATATCTTTAAAAAATATTGTCAAAATAATAATATTATTTTTTTTCGTTTAGAGCCACTTGATAAAAGTTTTTTAGAATTATCAAAAAATAATAAAAATATTTTAAAGACCAAAGACATTCAGCCTCGGGAAACTTCTTTTTTGGATTTGAGTTTGTCGGAAGATCAATTATTAAAAAGGATGGCTCAAAAAACTCGCTATAATATTAAATTAGCAGCAAAAAAGGGGGTACAGATTTCTGAGGTTGGCTTAGGGGGTTTTGATAATTTTTGGAAATTAATTTCTTTAACTTCTGATCGTGATAAATTCTTTATTCATAGTAAAGAGTATTATTTTAATTTAATAGATAGTGATAATAATTTTATTAAATTATTTGAAGCTAAAAAAGGTGATAAAGTTTTAGCTTCCGGAATTTTTTCTTTTTATCAGGACACTGCTTCGTATTTACATGGGGCCTCTAGTAATGAGATGAGAAATTTAATGGCTCCATATCTACTTCAATGGGAGATAATTAAAAAAGCTAAGTCACGGGGTTATAGATACTATGATTTTTATGGAATATCGAATAAGAAATGGCCAGGTGTTACTAGATTTAAAAAGGGATTTGGTGGGGAGAATTATTTGTTTTTAGGGACCTTTGATTATATTTTTAATAGGTCGGCTTATTTTTTGTATAATATTTTTAGATTTTTAAATAGACTATTAAGATTTTAATTATGATAGAAATTAATAATTTAACCAAACAATCTATAAATAAGGTTAGGATTAATAAAATAGCTAAGGCTTTTTTTAAAAAATATAAGATAAAGGAAGATCTGGTTGTTTCTTTGGCTATCATTGGGGACGCTAAAATGAAGCAGATCAATTCTGTTTATCGAGGACAAAATAAGCCTACTGATGTTTTATCTTTTCCGGATTTAATGGAGATAATTATAAATATCCATCAAATTAAAAGACAGGCCAAAGAATTTAAAAAAAGGTCTTCTGATGAGTTTGATTTTATTTTGGTCCATGGGTTATTGCATTTAATTGGCTTTAATGACAACACTGAAAAGAAAAGATTAGAAATGATAGAGTTGGGTGAAAATTTCCTACTTAATTTAAAATAATTTATGAATAAGAAGGTTGAAAGTAAAAAAGGATTTACTCTAATAGAGCTAGTAGTTAGTTTATCAATTATTATTATTTTAGTATCTTTAACTGTAGTAAATTACAATATCGGTTTTAGCCAAAATAATTTAATTAATGCTCAATCCGTATGTTATCAAAATATTCGTTTAGCTCAGAGCCAGGCCTTATCTTTTAAATCTTATAATGATGTTTCGCCAGATTATTGGGGGCTTTATTTTGAAAAAGGAACTTCTTCAATTATTATTTTTGCTGATTTAAATGGTAATTATAGTTATGATCATGGTGAGGCTAACGCTTTTTGGGGTGGTAAAACTATAATTTTGCCTAGAGATATTATCATTGACTATATTAGTTGGGATAGCTCAGATTTGAATGTTTTATTTGAGGTTGGTAGCGGAAAAATGATAACTTATAATTCTGACATTGGTTCTCCTGATATAAATGATTGGCAGATAGAGTTAAAAGATGTAAATTATGATATTGGAAAAATAATTAGTCTTAACTCCTTGGGTCAGCTTGATGTTAAAGATTGTTCTTGCGATAATATTGATAAATATTGTTGTGATTTTTGTCCTAATAAGGATAATTGTATTGACATTGAAGCTCCTTAAATTTTATCTATGATTAAAAATAATTTTAAAAAAATTAATAAAAAGGGCTTTACATTAATTGAGGTAGTTATTATTCTCTTTATTTCTACTATTGGTATAGCGGCTTCTTTATCTTTAGCTTTAAAGAGTGCTTATTTCCAGAATGTTCAAAAAGATTTATTGGGAGTAATTTTTTTAGCTAATGAAGGCTTAGAATTAATGACTAATTTTAGAGATACCAATATGATTATTGGAAATAATTATGATGATTGGACTGGTTTTGGTTCGGCTGGTATTGGAGAAAATTTTTATAAAGTAGATTATTGGAATTTATCAGCTACTTCCACTGAGGATATTAATACTTCTGTTTTGCAACAAGATTTAGCTGGTTTTTATGCTCATAATACTTCGACTGATTCAATTTTTAAAAGAATGATAACAACCCAAGCTGAAACCAGTGCTAGTACGACTATAGAATCTTGGATAAAATGGAGTCGTCGCGGAGAGGATTATAATTATAAACTAGAGACCGTTCTATATGATTTATCTTTTTAAAAAAAATAAAAAATCAGGTTTTACTTTGATGGAAATATTAATTTCGGTTTCTATTTTGGCTATTATTATTTTGGGTATTAATAAGATTTATTTTAGTATTTTGGAAAATCAAAGATCAACAATAGCCCAAAATTTCGTTCATTCTGATATAGAATATTTTTTAAGATTAGCTTCTAATAATATTAGGTTAGCTCAAAAAAGCGATGGGACGATGTGTTCTGTTCCTTTGGATAAATTTTTTGTTTTATCGGGTGATGATAATATCTTTTTCTCTAAGGATAATATTTGTTGGAGTTTTTATTTGAGCACTAACGATGAGGGCAATGGAGAAATTCGTTTTTATAATTCTGACCCAATTATAATAGATCAAGCTTTAACCTCTTCTAATTCGGATATTCTAGACCTATCCTTTGTTATTGAAGATAATATCTCTACTGGACAACCTTTAGTAACAATTTTAGTTAAAGCGGCCCCTAAAGATAATCCTGATAATTATATCTATGCTCAGACCAGTGTTTCTATAAAATATTAAAATATATTATGAAATTAATTTTTAAAAAATTAAAAAATAAATCAGGAAGTGCTTTATTGATAGTAATGTTAATATTTTTTACTATCTTTATTTTAGCTTTTGCTTCTGGTTATTCAGTTTTTTTAAATATATTTAAATCTTCGGATGTTTCTGATAATATGAGAGCTTATTATGCTGCCACAGCTGGAGTGGAGAGATCCTATTATGAGGCTATAAAAAATAATTATAATTTTGCTGATAATTGTGTTGATGAAATTTTTAGTGAAACCCTGGGAAATGATTCTTCTTATCAAATCAAGTGCGTTGACGATGGATCCTTGTCTTTCTATTCGGTTGGTAAATACAAAAAAAGTCAGGTGGCTTTAAAAATAGATTGTATCAATATTAATGATGAGTGTCAGGCTAATTGCTTACAGGGATCTTTATGCGGAGGAGGAAAACTTTTGTATCATAATAGTTTTAAATTTGTAGTTAGTCCTTCCGGTTGTAACGCTATAGCGGATTCTTGCGATAACGATTTTTTAATTGATGATAATATTGATTTAGCTTGGGAAAATCCCAATTCAGCTTCTTTTTCTGGAGCTTCTAGCACTTCTTATGGGTTAGAAAACATTTTGGTTTTAGATCCTCAAGTTAATACTCAATTTGAAGCAGCTAAGTATTGCGATGATTTAGTTATTAATGGTTTTGATGATTGGTATTTACCAGCTGTAGATGAAATTGAAGCTATTGGTCAGACTCCAGCTTTTTATTTTTTCAATTTTCCTGAAGATGATAAGTATTGGTCATCTACAGAAAGCTCGGTTACTTCTACTGATGCTTTTTTATTAGTAACTAGTGTTAGAGTGGTTTCGGAAAATGTAAAAGATTTTCCATATAAGGTTCGTTGTGTAAGAAAATTTTAAATTTATGAATAAAAATAAAGAAGAAATAAAAAAAAGAATAGAAAAATTAAAAGCAGAGATAAAAATTCATCGCTACAATTATCATGTTTTAGATAAAGAAACTATTAGCGAATCAGCCTTGGATAGCTTGAAAAATGAGCTTTTTAAATTAGAGCTCCAATATCCTGAGTTTATTACCTTAGATTCTCCAACTCAGAGAATTGGTGGAGAGCCAATTGATAAGTTTGTAAAATCTACTCATTTTAGTCCAATGCTTTCTTTATTTGATGCTTTCTCTGAAGATGATATGATTTCCTGGCAAGAACGTTTGGGTCGATTTTTAGTAGGTGATAGGGCTAATTTTATTCCCGAATGGAAATATTATTGTGAGTTAAAGTTGGATGGTTTAGCAGTTAATTTAAAATATCAACAAGGTAGGTTAATAGAGGCAGCTAGTCGAGGAAACGGTAAGGTGGGAGAAAATATTACTTCTAATATTAAAACAATTGAGACTATTCCTTTGCAGTTCATTATTCCCAATAAAAAAGATCTAGATAATATTGGATTAGATGGATCAGCTATACTTAAGGCCATTGATTCGGGCTGGGTTGAGGTTCGAGGGGAGGCAATTATGACCAAAAAGAGATTAGAGGAATTAAATGTTAAATATCAGTCTGAAAATAAGTCTCTTTTGTCTAATACTAGAAATGGAGCGGCTGGTTCTCTGCGTCAATTAAATCCTAAATTATCAGCTGAGAGAAAATTGCAATTTTATGCTTATGATATTCTTTTTTATCAAGATAATAAAAGAATAAATATTGCTAAGACTAGAGAGCAGGCTGATAAATTAGCTAAGTTTTTAGGTTTTAAAATAATTAGACATAATTCTTTAAAGAAAGATTTATCAGAAGTTTTTGAATTTCATAAATATTGGGAGAAAAATAAGGATAAACTGGATTTTAATATTGATGGGGTGGTGGTTAAGATAAATGAATTAAATTGGTGGGAAACTTTAGGCATAATTGGAAAAGCTCCTCGTTATGCTATGGCCTATAAATTTTCAGCTGAACAGGGGACCACGGTGATCAAAAAAGTTGTTTGGCAAGTTGGTCGAACTGGAATTTTAACCCCTACTGCCATTTTAGAGCCGGTTAAATTAGCTGGAGCTATTATTAGTAGAGCCACCCTGCATAATATGGATGAAATTAATCGTTTGGATGTTAAAATTGGTGATACAGTTATTATGGAAAGAGCTGGGGATGTAATTCCTAAGGTAGTTTCAGTTTTAAAAAATTTAAGAACTGGTGTTGAACAAAAAATTAGTACACCTAAAAAATGCCCTATCTGTGAGAGTCCAGTTGTTAAGGAGGGCCAGGAAGTGGCCTATCGTTGCTCTAATTCTCGTTGTTATGCTGTTAACATGAGACAGATTATTCATTTTGCTTCTAAAAATGCCTTAGATATTGAAAATTTAGGTCCAAAAGTAATAGAGCAATTATTAAATGAAGGTTTAATAACTGATATAGCCGATTTATATACTATAAAAAAGGGTGATTTATTAAATCTGGAAAGATTTGCTGAAAAATCAGCCGAAAATCTAATTGAGTCAATTAAGTCTCGTCGTCAAATAGAGTTAGGAAGATTTATTTATGCTTTAGGAATTAGGCACGTTGGAGAAGAATCAGCTCAATCTTTAGCTGAATATTTGTATCCTTTATTTAAAAAGAGAATTAAGAAAGGAATTATTTTAATAAATGATTTGATTGAAGCTATTTTAACTTTAGATTTAGAAAAGATTTCTTCTATTGAAGATTTTGGACCAATTGTTTCTGGGAGTATTTATGAATATTTTCGAGATGATCATAATTTAAAAATTTTAAATAAATTAATTAGTTCTAATATTGAATTAAGAATTTCCAACCCCCTAGCCCTAAAGAGCAGTACGAGGCCTGATATTTTTAAAAAAACCTTTGTTTTAACGGGATCGCTTCAAGGTTTGACAAGAGACCGGGCAAAAGCTAAAATAAAAGAACTTGGAGGTAAGGTTTTGCCCTCTGTTAGTAAAAAATTGGACTATTTAATAGTAGGAGATGATCCTGGCAGTAAATTTGCCAAAGCTAAAGAATTAGGGGTGAAAATCTTAGATGAAAAAGATTTTTTAGAAATGATAAAATAATATTATGTCTTTAACTAAAGAAGAAATCAAAAAAATAGCTGAATTAGCTAGATTAGAATTAAATGATGTGGAGATTTCTAAATACCAAGAACAATTAGGTTCTGTTTTGGATTATATTGATATGCTAAAAGAAGCCGAATGTTCTGATTTGGATATTTTAGGTTTAGATTTAGAAGATAATTATAACAGGACTAGAGAAGATTGTTCAGAAAATTGGCCTGAAGATGAGGTTGAGATTGCCCTAGATCAAGTTGATGAAAAGGAAGATGATCAAATTAAGGTTAATAGAGTTATGTAATTAATTATGGATTTAAATAATACTACAATTAAAGAGGCTCGAAAATTATTGGATGACAAAAAATTAACTTCTTTAGAGTTAACTAACTTTTTTTTAAAGAGAATTTCTGATTTAGATGAAACTTTTAAAACTTGTATTAGTGTTTTTTCTGACTCTGCTCGAGAAGATGCTAAAGAAGCCGATAAAAGAATAGCTCAAGGAGAAAAAGGAGATTTATTAGGTATTCCATATTTAGTTAAAGATATCATTTTAACTAAAGGCAAGAAGACTACCGCCGCTTCTAAAATGTTGGAAAATTATGTCGCTCCTTATAATGCTACGGTGATTAAAAAATTAAATCAGGCTGGGGCTATTTTGCTGGGAAAAACTAATTTAGATGAATTTGCTCATGGAGCTTCTACTGAAAATTCTGCCTTCTTTGTTACTAAAAATCCTTGGGATACTACCAGGGTTCCAGGTGGTAGTTCTGGTGGCTCCTCAGCCGCTGTGGCAGCAGATTTATGTATGTTTGCCCTAGGAAGTGATACTGGTGGCTCTATTCGTCAGCCAGCCAGTTTTTGTGGAGTAACTGGACTGAAGCCTAGCTATGGTCGAGTTTCTCGCTTTGGCTTGATGGCCATGACTTCTTCAACCGATGTGATTGGTCCGCTGACTAAAAATATTGAAGACGCCGCTATTGTTTTAAAAGTTATTGCCGGGGAGGACAAATTTGATTTAACTAGTAGTCAAAACATTGTTGAAGATTATTTGAAAAATATTGAAAAGCCAATCAAGGGATTGAAAATTGGAATAGTTAAAGAGTTTTTAGAAGCTGGATTAGAAGAGGGTGTCTCTTCTGGGGTTCTAGAGGCTGTGGAAGTTTTTAAGAAATTAGGGGCTGAAATAATTGATATTTCTTTACCTTATAATAAATATTCTATCCCGGTTTATTATATAATAACCCCTTCAGAATTGAGTGCTAATTTGGCTAGATTAGATGGAATTCGTTATGGCTATTCTTTAAAATTTAATCCGAAAGGGCAGTCGGTAGAAAATATTAATGAGATATATTCAAAAAATAGAGGAGAGTCATTTGGGCCAGAGGCTAAGCGTCGTATTATGCTAGGGACCTATGTTTTAAGTGCTGGTTATTATGATGCTTATTATAAAAAAGCGATGGCCGTTAAAGAAAAAATAAAACAAGAATTTAAAAATGTTTTTAATCAAGTAGATTTAATAATTACCCCAACCTCACCTCACACTGCTTTTAAAATTGGTCAGCAAGTTAATGACCCCTTAAAAATGTATTTAGAAGATATTTTTGTTACCGGACCTTCTTTGGCTGGTCTTCCAGCCGTTTCTATCCCAGCTGGATTTTCTAAAGGATTGCCTTTTGGTTTGCAAATTATTGCTAATAAATTTGAAGAGAATAAGATTTTTCAAGCTGGATTTAATTATCAAAAAGAAACTGATTGGCATAAAAAATTTCCTAATATTTAATTTAAATATAAAAATATGAATAAAACAAAAAAATTATTAATAAGTTTGAGTATTTTCGCTTTAGTGATTGTCTTGATGTGGGCATTTTTTGGTGATAAAATATGGCCATCTCAAAATGAAGCTAATGATTTAATAAAAAATAATCAAGAAAATATTGTTAATAGCTCGGGTCAAGTATTGGAGGCTAGAGGAATTGATAATTCGGATATAATTATTGGTCAAGGAGACTTAGAGATAATTGTTTATGAGGATTTATCTGATTTTTATTCAGTTAAATTTGATAAAACTTTAGAAGCTATTAAAGAAAATTTTTCCGATCAGGTAACTATCGCTTTTCGTCCTTATGCTAATAAAATGTTTTCTTTATCCTATCCAACTAATTCTTTAATGGAATGCGCCAAAGAACAAAATAAATTTTTTGAAGCTCGGGAATTAATTCTACAGAAAGTTGATCAAGATATTTTAAATGAAGATGATTTTTTAAGTTATGGGGAAGAGCTTAGTCTTAATACGGAAGATTTAAAACAATGCTTGTTGAATGATAAATATATTTCCAAAATTGAAAAATCTAGTAAAGAAGCTGAAAGTTTTGGAGTTTATGGTTCTCCAGCAATTTTTGTTGATAAGCAATTAATAGTGGGTGCTAGAGATTTTGAAAATGTTATTAATGGTGGGGGAGAAGAATTATTGGGAATGAAAAATATTATTAATGAGAAATTAGGTAATTCAGAAAATAATGATAATTGTATTATGGATGTTAAAATGTGCCCAGATGGATCTTTTGTAGGGAGAGATGGTAGCAATAATTGTGAGTTTTTTCCTTGTCCCAGTGAATAATATTGGCTAAGGCCAATCTTGGAGGGTTCGCATAGTGGTCTAGTGCGCTCGCTTGGAAAGCGAGTAAACCTTAACCGGTTTCAGGAGTTCGAATCTCCTACCCTCCGCGAACAATCTGTGCCCTAAAAAGTAGACACAAAATGAACTGTGCTCCAAAAAGTAGACAAGAAACGTCTACTTTTTTGTTTTAGATACTTTATACGAATTTATATTTAATTTAGAATAAAATAATAGAAATATAATGTTAATTATGTTATGCTTATATTATGAAGAATAAAATAAAATTATTTCAAAAACAAAAAGTTCGGGCTATTTGGGATGAGAATCTTGAAGAATGGTTTTTTTCTGTTATTGATGTTGTGAAAATTTTAACTAACCAACCAAGTTATCAGACAGCAAGAAAATATTGGAACAAACTTGCAGAAAGGCTTAAAAACGAAGGATCTCAAACGGTGACAAAATGTCTCCGGTTGAAATTATTAGCCCCAGACGGAAAAATGAGAGAAACAGATGTAGCCAGTACAAAAACTGTTTTGCGTTTAATCCAATCTATTCCCTCTAAAAAAGCTGAGACCTTAATATCAATTAAAATGGATTTGATTTTATTGAAGGGGGATCAGTAAAAAAACAAAAAAAGAGCCACCAAGGCTCTTCTTTTATTATTTTAGAAGCTTATTAAAATAAGTCAGAATGAGATCCAATTCTGAGAAGAAGTATTAAAGCTTCTTCTTTTTTTGTTTTATATATTAGCAAAACATCTAGCTTAATATGACATTCAAAGCAATTTTTAAATTCACCTTTCAGTTGATGTAGTTTGTATTTGCTAGGAATATTGCCTTTCTTTGTTATGATATTTAAAATTTCCTCTAAATTTAAAAGCAAATCCTTATCATTTTTAAACAATTTTAAATCTTTTTTAAATTTTTTAGAATATTTTAAATAAAACATATTAGATTTTATTCTTTTAAAGCATCTTTAATGAGAGAGGAGGCATCTTTAAATTTTTTAACATTTTTTTCTGCACTGATAATTGATTCTTTTAGAACCTCCGCACTTTTAAAGGTTAAGCCATTTTCATCCCTAATTTCAAAGGGTATATTTTTAGCGTTAATCGTTTGACGTAAAAAAAGTTTAATAGCTGAGCTCATATCAATTCCTAATTTATCAAAGATAATTTTAACTTCTTTTTTGGTTTTTGAATCTATTCTGATTTGGAGTTGATTGGTGTTTTTTGTGGCCATATTTTTGTTTTAATTCTTATATTATTATTGTATATCAAAATAAATGATTTGTCAATACAAATCATTATTAGGGGTATTTATTTATTGGATATATTTATAAATATTTTTATTATAGATATTTATTGTATTAAATGTGTTTTAAGAGGGAATTCAGCTAAATGTATTGACAGAAATTGTTTAATATGTTATATTATTCGGTTATTTGTTCGTTAAAAATCAAAAATCAGATATATGAAAAAACTATTTTTAAATCTTTTTTTGTGGCTTTTTCCAATTAGGAAAATGACTAAAAATGTTGCAGAGGAGTTAATCAAGATCAATCGAGAGATAGGAGTCCTTTCGGATTGTCGAGAATGTCTAGGGGCTTTTGTTAGGTTCTTTAGTCTTTATTCTTCTTTTCAAATTACTTTTGTAGACAGAGCTATAAAAGTCGTTAGAAGGAGAAATATCTTTGGTCAACACAAAGAGCTTTTAAATAATTTGATTGACTTAAGAAAATTTTTTGAAGATATTAAAAAAAATGAACATAATCGCTCTAAAAATGAGCCGGTGACTATTTTTAATATTTTTTTAAAAGATCGGCCTATTTTTGACTGGTTGGTGTCTGATGAAGAGAAAGATTTGCTTGAAGCTAATTTGAATGTAAAAAATTTTCTTATAAATAAATCAATTGTTATTAAAAAATTTATAGAATCTTTAAACCATTAGTTTTTAGCAACCTGATTATAACCGTCATAAGGCGGTTTTTTGTTTCTTAAAAAATATTTTGAAAAAAATCATTTTTGTAGTATAATTATAGCATTAAAAATATTTTAAAAATATAAAATATATGGGATTTTTTTCTTTTAATATTTATTCATTTTTATTTTTCTTTGCCTATAACTGGAATGAAAAAGAAGGAAAAAATTAGAAAAATTATTTAATAATTTATGAATTTTAATTGGTCGATTATTGGAAACAGGAAAGCAATTGATTTTTTAGACAAGAGTTTGTGTAATAATAATATTGCTAATTTTTATATTTTTTCAGGACCAAAAGGTTTAGGAAAATTTTCTACGGCCCAAGATTTAGTAAAAAATATTTTTTTAAAGGACCGACCAGACTTAAAACAAGAAGATAATTTTTTAGAAATAAATAGCGATTTTTTTGTAGTTAAAAAAGAGGTTGATAAAAAAAATATTTCCATTGATCAGATTAGAGAATTGATAGAAAAATTTCAATCAGGAACTTTTTTAAATTCTTATAAGGTTGCTATTATTAAAGATGCTGAAAATTTAAACGAAAATTCATCTAATGCTTTGTTAAAAATTCTAGAAGAAGATAGAGGAAAGACTTTAATAATTTTAACAGTTAATAATATCGAGAATCTTCCGGCTACAATTATTTCTCGTGGACAAATTATTAATTTTTTTCCAGTTAAAACTGATATTATTTATAAAAAATTATCAGAAGATTTAGGGGTTTCTCCTAGTTTAGCTAAGGATTTGTCTAAAATATGTCTAGGTCGTCCTGAGATAGCTCTTAATTTTTTAAATAATAAAGATTATTATCGCTATTATCAAGAAGTGGTTTCTAATTTCTTAGAATTTTTAGATAGTAATTTTTCTGATAGAATTAAAATTATTGATAGTCTTATTAAAAAGGATATTATTGGGGATGATTTTAATATTTTAGAAATTTGGCAATCAGTTATCAGGGATTTAATTTTTATTAATTATAATCAATATGATTATATTAGGCACGATTTTGCTATTGATAAATTAAAAAACATCAATAGGGACAACCTTGATTTGATGAAAATTAAAGAAAGATATTTGGTTATTAGGGAAGGAAAGAGTTTGTTGTCAGCTAATATTGCTTTTAGGTCAGTTTTGGAATACATTGCAGTAAATATTTAAATATTATATAATAATAGACCAGCCTTTATTTAAAAATAAAGGATTAAGGTCATAATAATTAATTTAAAAATATGCGCAAAATTAAAATTATTTCTCTTTTTTCAGTAATTTTTTCCCTAATTTTCTTAAGTGCTTGTTCTTTGAATGTTAAAACTAAAGGGGGATCCACTTTAGACGGCGGAGTTTATATTTCTAATAATAAAGGGGATGTTTGGAGGCAAATGCCCTATATCCCAACTATTTCAGGAGCTCCTGGAAGCATTGCCTCAGTTGATATAAAAAAAATGGTGGTAGATCCTAGCGATAGTGGGGCAGTTTATTTGGCCACTATTGAAGATGGTTTGTATTATACTTATAATGTAGCTCGGGGTTGGAATAAAGTTTTGTCTTTGCCTAATAATGCTACTATCAATGATGTGGCTATTGACAGTAAAGATAAATGTAATATATTTGTGGCCCTAGAGAATAAATTATATAAGAGTGAGGATTGCGGTAGAAATTTTGTTCAAACTTATTATGATAATAATGCCAGCGTTTCAGTTTCAGCTGTAGCTTTAGATCATTATAGTAATAATATAGTTTATCTAGGTACTTCTCGAGGTGATATTTTACGTAGTCTAGACGGCGGGATTAGTTGGAAAGCTATTCAAAGACTCACTAATGGGGTAGAAAGAATTATTGTTAATCCCAAAGATAGTCGTTCAGTTTTTGTAGCAACTATTAAAAATGGAATTTATAAATTTAATTCTGCCGGCGGAGCTACTTTAGAGCAATTAGAACAATATCGTAATCAATTTGATAATACTAATTGGATTGATTATAACAAGGAATTAAAGGAATTCAATTTGGGAATAAACTTTAGAGACCTAATTTATTCTAAGCAAGATGGTTCTTTAATTTTAGCCACAGACAAGGTTATTTTGAGATCTTTTGACGAAGGATCTAGCTGGACAAAATTATCGTTGCTGACCCCAGAAAAAGATTCTTCTATTAACGCTGTAGGAGTTAATCCGCAAAATAGTCAAGAATTATTTTATGTTACTAATACTTCTTTTTATCGATCTTCGGATAATGGTAGCACTTGGACAGTTAAAAAATTACCGACTAGTCGATCTGGAACATCTTTGTTAATAGATTTTAATAATCCTAATATTATTTATTTGGGAGTTAAGAAAATAAAGAACTAATAAATTTTTATAATTAATCATAATATTATGAATGTGTATATTCAAAACAAGCAAGAGGATTTTTCTAAAGTGCTTGATTTCTTCAAAAAAGATATTTTAAATGTTAAGGTTGGTCGAGCTAATCCTGCTATTTTAGATGGAGTTTTTGTGGAGGCTTATGGGGTTAAAAATCCGATGAATGCTGTAGCCAATATTTCAGTTATTGATGCTCGAAGCATGACGCTAACCCCTTGGGATAAAAGTGTCTCTAAAAACATTGAAAAAGCTCTTATCGAAGCTAATTTGGGAGTGGGCGTAATAAATGAGGGAGATAAGATTAGAATAACTATACCACAAATGACCGAAGAAAATAGATTAGAGTCAGTAAAAAAGGTTAATGAAAAACAGGAAAAAGCCAAAATTTCAGCTCGTCAATTGAGGGATGAAATCAAAAGTTCCATTGAAGAAGCTTTCGATAATAAGGAGATTGGCGAAGATGATAAGTTTCGTTTTATTAAAGAGTTAGATGAAGAAATTTCTAAATTAAATGACGAAATCAAGGCTGTTAGGGATAAAAAAGAAATTGAAGTTATGGAAATTTAATTTAGAAAAATAATAAATTTATTTTATGTTTATAACAATAATAATATTTCTAGTTGTTTTATCATTGCTGGTTTTTGTTCATGAATTTGGCCATTTTTTTTCAGCTAGAAAATTAGGAGTTAAAGCTGAAGAATTTGGTTTTGGTTTTCCTCCGAGGGTATTTGGAATCTATCGAGATAAAAATAGAAAATGGAAAAAGGTTTGGGGCAAAAAGCAAGTGACTGATAATAGTGATACTATTTATTCTATCAATGCTATTCCTTTGGGGGGTTTTGTTAGAATTAAAGGTCAGGATGGCGATAATCATAATGATCCGGATAGTTTTTCAGCTAAAAGGCCTTGGAAGAGAGCTATTATTTTATCAGCTGGAGTAATTATGAATATTGTTTTAGCTTCTTTATTAATTTCTTTAGGTTTGATAATCGGCTTTCCACAAGCTATTGATAAGGATAATCTTCCTAAATCAGTTCAGATTTATGACGAGAAGATTCAAATAGTTCAAGTTTTACCAGACTCTCCAGCCATGGAGGCTGGCCTTCAGTCTTCCGATGCTATTTTAAAAATAGACGGTCAAGATGTCAAAGAGGAGGCTGATATTATTAATTTAATTTCCAATAATCAAAATGAATCAATTGATTTGGTTATCGATCGTTCTGGAGAATTAAAGGAATTTGAAATTATTCCACGAGTTAGTGAAGAAACTGGACAAAAAATAATTGGAGTAGCTTTTTCTCAAACTGGAGTTATCAAATATCCTTGGTATCAAGCTCTGTGGGAGGGAATTAAAATGACTGGATATTTAATTTGGGCAATTCTTTATGCTTTTTATGAGATTATAAGGAACTTGATTGTTGGGCAGCCGGCCGGTGTAGAGGTGGCTGGACCCATCGGTATTGCCGACTTGACTGGCCAAATGGCTAGAATGGGATTTATTTATTTAATCCAATTTACCGCTTTACTATCTATAAATTTAGCTATTATCAATATTTTACCCTTTCCAGCCCTTGATGGAGGCCGATTATTATTTCTTTTAATAGAAAAAATTAAGGGGCGACCAGTTAAGCAAGAAGTAGAGGCTGTTTTCCATAATTTAGGCTTTATTTTATTAATGGCTTTAGTGGTTTGGGTAACTTTTAAAGATATTTTAAAATTATTTAGTTAAGTTAATTATAATTAAAATAAAAAATATGCAAGTAAGAATTAAAGCGACTAAAATAGAATTAAATGACGACATTAAAAAATATACTGAAGAAAAAATGAACATGTTGGAAAAATATTTAGGTGATTTGGTGGTAACTAATTGTGATGTTGAATTAGAACATTTTTTAGTTAAACAAAATAATGGTAAACTTTATAGAGCCGAAGTTAATTTAGCTATCCCAGGTGGATTATTGAGGGTTGAAAAAACCGAAAAAACTCTTAATAAGGCTATTGATAAAGTTAAAGATCATTTGGTTATAATGATTAAAAAAAGAAAAGAAAAAAAAGTAGATCAAAAAAGAGGAAAATAATATTAATTTAATTATATATGGGAATTTGGGATAAAATATTTGGTGATCCGAATTTAAAAATTATAAAATCGCTTCAACCGATAATCGATAAAATTAATTCTTTAGAAGAAGAATATCAAAAGAAAACCTTAGAAGAATTAAAAGAAAAAACTTTTGAGTTTAAAAAACGATTAGGTTCTTTTGAGGGTGAAGAAAAAAAATATTCTCCGGAAGAAGAGCAAAAATTATTAGATGAAATTTTGCCAGAAGCTTTTGCTAATATTAGAGAAGCTTCTTCTAGGGTGCTTGGTCAAAGACATTATGATGTTCAACTAGTAGGTGGTGTTGTGTTACATCGGGGACAAATTGCTGAAATGAAGACCGGAGAAGGAAAAACCTTGGTAGCTACTTTGCCATTATATTTGAATGCTTTATTGGGCAAGGGAGTCCATTTAGTAACAGTTAATGATTATTTGTCTAAAGTGGGTGCTGGTTGGATGGCTCCCTTATATTATTCTTTAGGTCTTAGCACTGGTGTTATTGTTCATAATACCGCTTTTGTTTATGATCCTAGTGTTAGTAATGAAAATGAATATGATCCTCGCTTAAAGCCCTTTAGAGAGGTTAGTCGAGCAGAGGCTTATCAATGTGATGTTACTTATGGTACTAATAATGAATTTGGTTTTGATTATTTAAGAGATAACATGGTTTCGGATTTATCAAAAATGGTGCAACGAGATTTTTATTTTGCTATTGTTGATGAAGTTGACTCTATCTTAATTGATGAGGCTAGAACTCCGCTGATTATTAGTGCTCCGGCCGAAGAGTCCAGTGATCGTTATGCTCAATTTGCTCAATATGTTAGGCAATTGCAAGAGAATGAAGACTATAATATCGATGAAAAGATGAGGGCTGCTACTTTAACTGAAAATGGTATTTCTAAGATGGAAAAACTTTTAGGTGTAGAAAATATTTATGTAGCCGGTGGAGTTAAAGATGTTCATAATATTGAACAAGCCTTAAAAGCTCATGTTTTATTTAAACGTGATAAAGATTATGTTGTTAAAGAGGGTGAAATTATCATTGTCGATGAGTTTACTGGTCGCATGATGCCAGGTCGTCGTTATAGTGAAGGTCTTCATCAAGCTATTGAGGCTAAAGAAGGGGTTATAGTGCAAAGAGAATCTCAAACTTTGGCTACAGTTACTTTTCAAAATTATTTTAGAATGTATCCGAAATTAGCTGGTATGACTGGAACAGCCGTAACTGAGGCGGAGGAGTTTCATAAAATATATAAATTAGAAACTATAGTTATTCCAACTAATAAGCCTAATGTTAGACAAGATTATAATGATTTAATCTATAAAACCAGAGAAGGTAAATTTATGGCTGTAATTAAGGCCGTCAAGGAAAGAAATGCTACTGGACAACCTATCCTTATAGGAACAGTTTCAATTGAAGACAATGAATTATTAGGAGATATGATGGAACGCGAAGGGCTTCATCCTAATATTTTAAATGCTAAAAATCATTTTAGAGAAGCTGAAATTATTGCTCAAGCTGGTCGATTAGGATCTATTACAGTAGCTACTAATATGGCTGGTCGTGGAGTTGATATTATTTTAGGCGGTAATCCCGCTGACAAGGAAGAGCAGGCCAAGGTTAAAGAATTAGGGGGGCTGCACGTGATTGGAACTGAGCGTCACGAATCTCGTCGTATTGATAATCAGCTTCGTGGTCGAGCTGGTCGTCAGGGAGATCCGGGTTCTTCTCAATTCTATATTTCAGCCGATGATGATTTAATGCGTATTTTTGGCGGTGATCGTTTAAAAGGTGTTATGAGTATGTTAAAGTTACCAGAGGATATGCCTATTCAGAATAAGATGGTGTCTAATTCCATTGAATCAGCTCAACGTCGAGTGGAGGGTAATAATTTTGATCTTCGTAAGCATGTAGTTGAATATGATGATGTTATTAATAAACATCGCGAGGCTATTTACAAAAAACGTCGAGAGATTTTAAATGTCTATAATTCTCAAAAAGAAGGAGTGGAGGCTGATGGTAAATTTTTATCAGATATTATTTTAGAATATGTTGAAGATGAAATTTTACAGACTATCACTTTTCACACTTCAGTTGATAATATTGCTGATTGGAATATTCAAGAAATTTATGAAACTATTAAAACTATTTATCCAGTCAACGAAGTAGAAAAAGAAAAAATTCTTTCTATTGTTAAGCAAGAAGGTAATAAGGATGATTTGCGTAATGAATTATTAAATTATACAACTACTTTAGCTCAGAATAAATATAAAGAGATGAGAGAAGGCTTTGCTGGACTAGATATTAATTTTATTGAAATTGAAAAAGGTATTTTAATTCGTTCTATTGATAATTTATGGGTAGAGCACCTAGAGACAGTTGATTATTTAAGGCGAGGAATTGGTCTTCGGGGATATGGTCAACGAGATCCTTTGGTGGAATATAAAAAAGAAGCTTATGGAATGTACCATGAATTATTGGGCTTAATCCAAAGGCAGGTTGCTTATTCTATCTATAAAACAGGGGATGTTTCTAATTTTATCGCCCCTAGTATTATTGAGAGAGCCAAGAAGTTTTCAGCCCCACTTAAAGAGATGATGAAAAAAACTGGTTCCTCAGAGAATGCTACCGGAACTATTGATATGGCCCGTGATAAGGTTAAAAATGAAGACGGGAAAAAGGTTGGTCGTAATGATTTATGTCCTTGTGGTAGTGGTAAAAAATATAAGAAATGTTGTGGTAAATAATTTATTTAGAGTTTAAGTTAAATTTATCTGATTTGTATTATTATTTAGTTATAATATCTTTTTTAACGAATAGTTTTGTGTCAAGAATATATTGATACGATTTAAAATTAAACTTATTAATAATAAAAAAAGAGAGATATACGATAAAATCGTACAACTGAAAATGTTAATTAGGGTTGGGCTACTTTAAAAATAAATTAAAAAATGAAAAAAGTTAGGTCATCACAAAATGTGACCAAGTGAAGATGATGTCCAATAATGGTAATATTATCTAACTGATACAGCTGATATCGAAACAGTTAAGAAGGGCAAGTTTATAAAATAAAAAAGCCCGCAAGTGGCTTTGGATTAGATTTATCGCCGGGGAAGCGATTAAAATAATATTGAAGATGCTTTAAACGTTGGTATATACGCTACTTGCGGGAAAATCTCTTTTGAGATTATTGATCAAATAATAATACTTTTTTATAAAAAAGTCAAATAATAATTAACAAAATTATGAATCAAACAAAAAAATTGTATCGTTCTAAAAAAGATCAAATTATTTTTGGAGTTTGTGGTGGGCTGGCTGATTATTTTGAGATTGACCCTTTAATTGTCCGGTTAGTTTTTGTGGCTTTGCTTTTTGGCGGAGGAGCGGGCCTCATTATTTATCTATTATTTGCCCTATTAATGCCTGTTAAAGATAGCTTTAAGGTTAATAATGTTGAGGAGTTAATAGTTGAAACCAAGGGTAAGACTAAGAAGGTCTCTCAAAATTTAGATAACTATAATTTTAGTTTTCTTTTGGGAGCTTTTTTGATTGTAGTGGGAATTAGTCTTTTTTTCGCTAATTTTTGGCCTTTTAATTTTTTAATAATTAATTTTTGGCCATTATTATTAATTTTAATTGGGTTAATAATAGTTTTTAAGAAAAAATAATTTTATAATTAATTTTAATTTTATGGAAAACAAAAATGTAGAAGAAAAAAATAATAATAGCAATATTGAGTATTGTGATTGTGGTCCAGAATGTGATTGTGGCCCAGAATGTGATTGTGAAGACGATTTCGCGATCAATGAAGAGGGTGACCAAAATGGCTTTTCTTGTTGCAGTGGGTCAGGTTGTTTTTTAAGAAGGAATTTTTTTGGTATTTTAATATTTCTTTTAGGTGTTTTTTATCTTGGTAAAAATATGGGATGGTGGAATTTTAGCTTAGACTGGTCATTGTTTTGGCCAATAATATTGATTATTTTGGGTCTTTTCTTTATCACTAAAAGAAAGAAATAGTTAACGTTTTTAAGTTTAAAAACGTTAAAAAAGGTGTTTTTTTGTTATTTTTAACGATTATATTGACAAAAACGTTAAAATAATATATAATATAGGTATTATTATTTATAATAAAAAATATGCCTAAAGTTTTAAATGTATTTAGTAGAATAAATAATCTTAGAGAGCGTTATTATTCTTTATCCTTGGGCAAGGAGGCTTTATTGGCTGTAATTAATGAGGCTGAAATCCCCGAACAAGTTTTTAATTCTAACGCTATTGAAAATAGTACTTTAACCTTGGAAGAAACTGAAAAGATATTAATGCAGATTGATTTAGCTAGATATGCTAGCGAGAGAGAAATTTTTGAAGCTAAGAATTTGGCTAAGGTTGTTTTTTTTATTAACCAAAAAGCCAAAGAAGAGGAGTTTTCTTTAGATATTATGTTGTCCTTGCATAAGATGTTGTTGTCAGGCATTAGAGATGAAATAGCCGGAAGATTCAGGCAAAAGGGGGAATATGTTCGAGTAGCTTCTCATATTGCTCCAGCCCCAGAAGAAATTAAAGAAAAGTTAGAAAAAATGTTAATAGAGTATCAGTCTAATGTTTCTGTGAGTATTATAAAGCGTTTAGCTAAATTTCACTTAACTTTGGAAAATATTCACCCCTTTGTTGATGGTAATGGTCGGATGGGAAGAGTAGCTAATAATTATTTGTTAATTAGAGATGGATATGTTCCTATTAATATTAAAGTTATTGATAGGGTAAAATATTATGAGGCTTTTAAAGAGTTTGATAAAAGTGGAAAGACTGATCTTATGGAAGAAATTATTGGTAAAGCGCTTTGTAATAGTTATTATAAAAGATTGGCTTATTTAGAAGGAAAAGACATTGTTACTTTGTCAGAATATGCTAAAAGAAAGAAACTTTCTTATCCGAATTTAATTAATAAAGCCAAGCGTCAAACTATTGAGGCTTTTTTGGAAAGAGGTTCTTGGAAGATTGGAATTTAATATTTATTTAAATAATGTAATGTAATGAGAGTTCTATTACTAATAACTAAAGGAGAAATTGGTGGGGCGCAAATTTTTGTAGCTAATTTAGCTGAGGGTTTGAAAAATATCAATAAAAAAGAAGTTATTCCAACTATAGCTTGCGGAAGTGGGGATTTTTTATTTAAATTTTCTCAAAGAGAGGGAATTAATTTCCAAAGAATAAAGAGTCTTCGTCGGAGTTCTGGCCTTTTAGCTAATATTAATTTCTTGTTTAGTTTTTTGCGGTATTTGAAGAAAAATAGATTTGAAATTATCCATTTAAATAGCACTAATACTCTATTGGGAGCAATTATGGCCAAATTGGTTAATATGAGGACTAAGGTGGTTTTTACGGTTCATGGTTTGTCAATTTTGGATCCAAATTATCAGGCTAATTATTTTAAGAAGCTTTTGTTTAAGGCTTTTTTTAATTTTAGCTTTTCTTTCGTTGATGAAATTGTTTTTGTTAGTCAAAAAAATATGGATTTGTTTGTTAGGGGTAATAAGGTTTGGGCTAATAAGTGTCATTTAGTATATAATGGGATTAAGGTTGATTATTTTAGTAGGGAGGAAGCTCGTCGTTTTATGTTTAATAAAATTGGTTTAAGAGATGAAGGGCAATTTTTAATAGGTTCAACTGGCAGGTTGGCTTATCAAAAAAATTATGAATTTTTAATTGAAAATTTCCCAGAGATTTTAAAAATTAAGCCTAATGCTAAATTAATTTTAATAGGTGATGGTCCAGAAAGATCTAAATATGAAAAGATTGTCGAGAAAAAGGCCTTGCAGGGCTTTGTTTTTATCTTAGGGGAGATAGCTGAAGCTGGTAGGTATTTAAAGGGACTGGATTTGTTTGTTTTGCCCTCAATTTATGAAGGTTTGTCAATTTCTTTAATAGAGGCCTATCTTTCGGGGGTTAGATCAATGGCTAGTTTAGTTGGAGGAAATGAGGAGATTATTGGTAGGGATAATTGTTATGGACTGGATGATTTAACCGATTTTTTAGCTGTTTTTCGGTCAGTATTGGATGAACAAAAAAGTTGTACAGATAAAAATCGATATAATTTAAATAAAAATAAGTTTCTGGTTGAGATGATGGTTAATAAGTATTTAGATATTTATGAAGGATAATAAAAAAATTAAAATATGTATTGCTTCAATTTATGCTTTTGATTTATTTTGCCCAAGAAATGATAGTGCTGGAAGGGTTGGAGGAGCGGAGATGCAATTATATAATCTAGCTATAAAGTTAGCTGAAGATCCTCGATTTGAGGTTCATTTTTTTGTTGGCAATTTTGGTGGAAAAAACAAGGAATTGATCAAAAATGTTATAGTTTATAAGATTTTTGATATTAGTAAGGTAAAAGTTGCTTTCAATTTTATAAACCTTTGGTTTATTTTAAAAAAGATTAATTTTGATATTTGCATTCAGAGATCAGCTGGAATTGAGACTGGTTTAATGGCTCTATTTTGTAAAATTAATAATAAAAAATTTGTTTATATGATAGCCCATGATCAGGATATCTCTCTTAATAGGCCTAAATATTTGGGTGATAGCTTCTTTCAGAAAATAAGGTGGATTCTTTTTAAAATGGGTTTAAAAAGGTCTGAGCTAGTCTTTTGTCAAAATATATATCAAAAAGAGAATCTTCTTAAAAATTATAATAAGAAATCAATTTTAAGAAATAATGCTCATTTTTTAACTAATTGTACTGACAATATTATCGCAAAAAAAGATATTCTATGGGTTGGTCGAGCTGATAGGGGTTTCAAGCAGCCAGAATTATTCTTAGAGTTAGCTAAAAAATTAGAGAATTATAATTTTGTTATGATTTGTCAGTCTAGTTCTGATTTAGATTATTTTAATGAAATCAAGCGTAATGTTGTTGATATTAAAAATTTGAAATTTATTGAGCATGTTCCTTTTAAAGAAATAGAGGAATATTATAAAAAAGCTTTAATATTAGTTAATACCTCTATTTCAGAGGGGTTTCCCAATACTTTTATAGAGGCCTTTAAAAATGGAGCAGTAGTTTTCAGTCTAAACGTTAATCCAAATAATATTTTAAGTAATGATATTGGTTTTTGCTTTGAGGGAGATTCAAATAGAATGACTGAAAGTATTGAATATTTTATGAAGAATAAAGAAAATTTATTAAGTATTTCTAGAAAAGCTTTTGAGTATGTTAAAGATAATCATGATATTGATAAAATAATTAATGAAGATAAAAAGAATTTATTAGAAATATTAAAATAAAAAATATGGATGTAAATTATAAATATTTTTGGCATTATATAGCGAAGCAAGATGATTATAAGAATTTAAAAGTTCTTGATTATGGCTGTGGTCGAGGAGAGATCTTGTCTTTATTGTTAAAAGAAGGAATTGATGTTTGCGGTGTTGATATTTATCATTGTGGTCCTTCAGAGGAAGTTTTAAATAGTGAATTATATAAAACTGGAAAAATAAAAATTATAAAAAATGGAGAAAGATTGCCTTTTGATGATAATTTATTTGATTTAATTATTTCTAATCAGGTTTTTGAGCATGTGGCTGATATTGATTTTGTAGTTAGTGAGTTGAGTAGAATTTTAAAGAAAAATGGTAAGATATATCATCATTTTCCATCTAAAGAGGTCTGGAGAGAGGGGCATATTGGAATTTTATTTTCTCATTGGTTGCCAAAGTTTAGTAAGATCAGGTATTGGTATATTTATTTTTTTAGATTATTTGGTTTTGGTTATAATAAGAATGGTTTAAGTAAAAAAGATTGGGCTAAAAAATCGTTTGATTATTTAAATAATTATTGTTATTATAGGCCTTATAAGGAGCTAAAAAAGATATTTTCTGAATACGGGATAAAGCATCAAGAGATTGAATATATCAAATATCGAGGTCAAAATAATATAATATTAAAAAAATTAGTTAAAATTAAATTTTTTAAAAATTTTTATCAAATGTTATTTAGAAAACTAGCTTTTATGGTTATTGAGTTAAGAAAAAAATAATTTTATTTTTTCTTATATAAAAAATTATTTTTTATTTTTTTAGATTTAATGATATTAATAAATAAAATGAATAAGATTAATCAATTTTTATATTTTGGATATACGTTAGATAATAGTTTTAATTTTCCTTGGGACTTTAATTTGGTTGATTATATTGACGATTTTTGTTATTTAAAAAATCTAAGCTATAACGATATTGTAAATGAGGGGTGTAAAGTGTTTAAAGACGTTTTTCAGGATTTGGGAAGAGATATAAAAAAAGCAATATTATACCCATTAGTGGTGGTCTTGACTCCAGACTAATATTGGGAGGGGTTTTGGAGAATTTTAATTCTAAAAATATTCATCTTGTTAGCTATGGGATTCCCGGTTCTCTTGATTTTGAAATACCTAAAAAAATTTCTAAGATTACTGGCGTTAAGCATGAACTAATTAATTTATCTCCAGATAAGTTTGAGTGGAGTTATGATTTGTTATATAATTTTGCTATTAAAAAGAATAAGGCTATTGTTATTTTTGAGTCTTATATTAATAATTATATTCCCTTAATTTTTGGCAAAGATTTTGTTTACTGGAGTGGTTTTATGGGGGATCCTATTTCTGGGTCTCATCTTCCTGAAAAAATAAACCTTTCTTATGAAGAATCGGTTAATTTATTTATAAAAAATAATAATTATTCTAAAATTAAAAATAAAGAAATTTTTTTTGATATAAAAAAAGAATTGCCAAGTGAACCCTTGTTAAGTAATAATATTTTGACTTATTATGAGCAATTAGATTTTATTATTAGACAGAATGGTTACTTAAGAAGAGCAATCTTTAATGAAGATTTTATTTATAAAACTCCTTTTTTGCAACCAAGGTTAGTATCCTTTTTTTTAAATTTACCTTATGTTTACAGAAAGGGCCAAACCTTGTACAAGGATATATTAAAAAAGATGTATCCAAGATTATTTTCCATAAAAACAAAAACAAACTTTAACACCTCTCTTTTTGATAGTAGTCTTTGTTTCTATTATGGTAAAAATAAAATTAGGACAATAAATTTTTTAAATAATTTTTTTAAAAAAAATATTTTTATTCCTCCTATGTTGAACTATTCCAATTTTGATGAAGACTTGAGAAATGACAATAATTTATCAAATATTGTTTTTAGAAATATTAATGATTTAGAAAAAAGAAAAATTGTCAACTTTATTGATACTAATATTCTCTGGAAAAATCATCAACAAAGGAAAGAAAGCTTGTCTTCTTTGTTAATGCTGTTAGCATCCTTAGAAATAAATATTAAGGCCGGAAATATTAAACTTTAAAATAAAATAAATTATGTTGTTTGTTGATAAAAAATATCGTTTGCCAAGAATTTGGTCTAACAATGAGTTAAAAAAATTTGCTAACTTATTTGACGGAGATATTGTTAATGTTTCTGCCTGGAAGGATGAAGACAAAGAGGGAAAAAAATATAAGGATTATTTTATTAATGCCAAGTCTTACAGTATTACTAATTATAAAAAAGAGGCTCGTGGTTTTCAGGGAACAGAAGGAGAAATTTTTTTAAATTTAGAAGAGAGCCTACCAAATAATTTAATAAATAAATTTGATGTTGTTTTTAATCATACAGTATTAGAGCATGTTTATGATTTTAAAAAATCTTTCAAAAACCTATGTTCAATGTCAAGAGATATTGTTATTATTATAGTTCCTTTTTTACAAGAGATGCACTCTGATTATGGAGATTATTGGAGGTTTACTCCCTTGGCCATTAAAAGTATGTTTGAAGAAAACGATATGGAAGTGATTTATTCCTCTTTTAATGAGCATAAAAAATCTTCGATTTATTTATTTTTTATTGCATCTAAAAGATCTGAAAAATGGGGTGATATTAAAAATAAATTTTCTTATAAAAATAAAAATAAAGTTTTATTAGGAGGTGAGGAGCAATACGTTGGTTTTAGATCAATAAATAATAGTTTTTTATTTAGAATAAAAAGTGTATTAAAAAATAAATTTAATTCATTATTTAATAATAGAAATAAATGAAAATAGTATATATTTCGGATTCAATAATTCCATCAAAATCAGCTAATAGTGTTCATGTCATGAAAATGTGTTCATCTTTTACCAAAAACGGACATCAAGTTATTTTAATTTGTCGACAAGGAGATAAAAAAATAAACGATGAATATGAATATTATGGGGTTCCGAACAATTTTAAAATTAAAAAATTTTTCTGGCCAAATATCAAGGGAGGCGGGTTAATTTACGGATTTTTAATTAAGGTTTTTTTGAGTAAATTATCTTCTGACTATGTAGTTTATGGAAGATCTATTTATGGGTTACTTTATGCCGCTAAAAAAGGATTTTCTTCTGTTTTTGAAGTTCATACTCCGCCTAGAAATAATTTCCATTATAAAAAGGAAAAAGAACTCTTTGCCCTCCCTGGTTTTAAGGGATTAGTTACCATTTCTCAATCCTTAGCTAATAAATATTATAAAGATTTTCCCTTATTAAAAAATAAAAAAAATGTTGTAGCTCATGATGGGGCCGATATTTACCTTGATGGTCAGTTAAAAATAAAATTAAAGGGAAATAATAATATTAGTGTTGGTTATGTTGGGAGCCTGTACCCGGGAAAGGGCGTTGAAAATATAGTTGAAATAGCTAAGATATGTAAAGATATGGATTTTTATATCCTGGGGGGTGATAATGATATTGTAGAAAATTGGCAAAAGCATACAGAGAACATAAAAAATTTGTATTTTTACGGTCATATTCAACATAGTAATCTCTATTTATATATGAATTCATTCGATATAATGTTGGCGCCATATCAAGTGAAAGTTTATGTTGATTATAAAAAAAATACTAACACGGTGGATTGGATGTCTCCATTAAAAATATTTGAATATATGTCTTACGGAAAAGCAATTATTTGTTCTGATTTGCCAGTGATAAGAGAAATTCTTGTTAATAATATAAATTCCTTATTATGTGACCCTGTTAATATGGAAAGTTGGGCAGAGGCATTAAATAAGCTTAGAAATTCTAATATTAGAGAGAAAATTGGAGAGGCGGCTAAATCTCTCTTTTTAGAAAAATATACCTGGGAGAAGAGAGCTAATGATGTGGTTAAAATTTTTAATTAATCTTTCTGGTTGATAAAAATATTAATTCAAGGACGTAAGATAATATAATTGCTATAATTATACCCATCACACCTAAATGTTTTATAAAAATAAGTAATAGTATTATTTTTATAATGGGTTTTATAATATTGTATTGATATAATATTTTCTTTTTTTCCCTAGATTGAAAGAGGCTTATTAATATAATTATTGGACCCGTAAAAATTAAAGTAGTGGAAAGAACTTGAGAAAATAAGATAGCCTCTAGGTATTGAGGAAAAAATATTTTAAATAGCCACGGAGCAATAATAATAAATAATATAGATATTAAAGATAGTGCTAGAGACATTTTTATTAATTTTATTCTTAAGGCTTTGTTGGTGTTGTCAAAATTGTTAGAACTAAATTTAGGCAAAGCTAATGCATTAATATTTTTAATCAATCCTTTTATTTGTTCTGGTGGCGCTACGGCTATAGAATATATAGCTAATTCAGTTGCTCCTAAAAAATGAAATATTAATAATTTATCAAAGTATAAAGAAATTATATTTAAAGCGCTCATTAAACTCAAATGTTTTCCATAGGATATTGTGTTAGCATCCTTTTTTTTGTTCAAAATATTTTTATTAAAAGTTAATTTAAAGAATATTAATCTTAGCATTGTATTAGAAGCGAAATACGATGCAATTATTAGAAATATATTCTTACTAAAAAATATTACCGCTAGCATTATTAAAACTGAAATGATTGTTGTTAGTATATTATACTTGCTTAAACTTTTAAAATCTTTTTTGCCGTTAAGATAAGAGCTATAAATTGTTAAAGAGTCCATAAAAGGAACAAATATGGCTATAATCAGGAAGGATATTGTTAAGGTTGTATTATCATTTAAAAAATAATAAAATGCTAGCGCTAAACTGGCAATTGCGCCCAATAACCCCCATTTAATTTTTGTTTTTAAGGCGGGCATAACAGACCCCTCATAACCTCTCGATACTGCCTGCACTATTGATGTGTTTATTCCTGAAAGAGTTGGAATGGCTAATATTCCAGCAATCGATAGAATATATTTATAATTACCATAAACTTCTTTTGGTAATAAATTAGCAAAAGCGATAGCCAAGAGAAAGGCCGATAAGCTAGAAAATCCTTGACCTAAGGTTAACCAAAATCCACCTTTCGCTAAATAAATCATATCGGTCTTTGTCCATTTCTCCGATTTTTTAAGTAGCTTATAAGTTATTTTCTTGATTTTATTTATGAGGTTCATATCTTGTAATAATCTTTATACCATTCAATGAAATTTTTAACTCCTTCTTCTATTTTAGTTTTTGGATTAAAGCCTAACATTTTTTTAGCCTTAGAAATATTAGCAAAGGTTTTCTCAACGTCGCCTGGTTGAATCGGTTTAAAATTAATTTTAGCTTTTTGTTTTAAATTTTGTTCAATATTTGTAATCAAATATTTTAATTCTATTGTGTCAGAATCTCCTAAATTAAATATTTCATAAGGATATGATTTTTCCAGGGACTTAATAATCCCATCGACAATATCGCCAACGTAAGTAAAGTCTCTAAACATTTTTCCGTTATTATAAACATCGATACTTTTTCCTGCTAGTATATTTTTAGTAAAAATATAAATAGCCATATCTGGTCTTCCATATGGACCATAGACTGTGAAAAAACGAAGGCCTGTACAATTTATGCCAAAAAGATGATGATAATTATAGGCGATTAATTCATTGGCTTTTTTAGTAGCAGCATATAAAGAAATAGGTTGATTAACTTCTTCGCTTTCTTTAAAGCCATTTTTGTCCATTTTATTTTTCCCATAAACTGAAGAGCTAGAGGCATAAACAAAATCTTTAATTTTAAAATGCCTAGCACATTCCATTATGTTAATGAAGCCTTTCAAATTGCTCTCTTCATAGGATAGGGGATTCTCTAAGGAATATCTAACTCCAGCCTGAGCGGCTAAATGACAAATTTTGTCTATTTTATTTTCTGTAAATATTTTTTTTAATTCTTTCTCGTTTTTTAAGTTTAATTTATAGAACTTGTAATTTTTTGATTCAAGAAGAATTTTATTGCGATCTTTTTTGAGCTTTGGTTCATAATAATTATTTAAAGAATCAATACCAATAACTTTATTTCCGGTTTCTAATAATTTTTTAGTTACATGGAAACCGATAAACCCGGCTGACCCTGTTACTAGAATTGTTTTTTTTGTCATATTTTTATAACCCCTCTCGACCTAAGGCCGTTCGGATAGTTTTTAAGATAATACTAATATCTAAATAGACTGATCTGTTTTTAATATAAAACAAATCATATTGTAATTTTTTATAGGTATCCTCAGTTGAAGGAGAATGATATTCTCCTGATATTTGATCCCAGCCAGTAATACCAGGTTTAACTAAATTTCTAATACTATAATAGGGAATATTTCTCGACAAATCTTTAATTAGCTCTGGTCTTTCAGGACGAGGCCCTACAAAGCTCATATCTCCCTTTAGAACATTAATTAATTGCGGTATCTCATCAATCCTAGTTTGTCTCATGAATTTACCAAATTTAGTTACCCGAGGATCATCTTTGGTGGTAATTGAAAAATTATTATTTTCTACCTTCATAGTTCTAAATTTATAGAATTTAAAATTCTTCCCATTTCTACCAGTTCTAATTTGCTTAAAGATTATTGGACCACGACTATCAATCTTGATAGCTAGCATAATAAAAGGCCAAAAGGGAAGAGATAATAATAATATTAATACTGACAAAGCCAAATCATATAGCCTTTTAACTCTTTCAAAATTTCTTTTAGTAGCTAAATTTAAATTTTCTAAGAACCAACCTTTATTTAAAATTTCAATTGGAATTTGACCAGAGATTTCTTCATAAAATTTAGTTAAATTACAATAATTAATACCAGTAGGTAGAAGATTAAAAAGAGTTTTCTGTAATTCTTTCATTTCGCTAATATCTTTTTCTAAAATTAAAACATTAATTTTATGTAATTTAATAGCTCGGGCTAATTGATTAACATCTTCAATTAAATCAATTTCATAATGATCGACGACATCAACTAAAACATTATTTTTTTCACTTAGGATAAACTTAATTTTATAACCTAATTGTTGATTCTTTTTAATAGTTTGAATAGTTTTTCTAATAATTTCATTATATCCAATAATGGCAACATTAATGGTCGGTAAATATTTTTTATTTAAAATTGAAAAACCTAGGCGCCATAGCAGGAAGAGGATATAGAAAACACCTGAGAATATGATTAGGTTAGTTTTAGGATTTAACTCTCTATTGGGAGTTAAATAGAAAAAAATAATAGTCACTAAAAAGGCTACTAAAACACTCTTAGTAACTTGTTCAATAATACGACTTTGGTTGATAAATTTTCTAAAATCATATAAACTATTAATATAAAAAATTAATAACCAAACTACAAAAATTGGTACAAATAAGACCAAATGTTTTTGCCATAATTCAGCACTAGGCGGTGAAAAATATCTTAAAGTTAGAGCAATATTTAAAGATATAACTAATAAAACAGCGTCTATTAATAATAAGAAAAATTGCCTTATTCTAGTTCCATTCATAATATTTATTAATAAATTATTTCTTTATATATTATAACAATTAATCATTTAAAATCAAATAAAAATAAATTAATTTAAATATATTTTAAGTATACTTAAAATATATTAATAATATCAAAAAGTTTTAAGTATACTTAAAACTTTATAAACATAAAACTATGTCAGACAAATCTTATTTAAATATTTTAAAAGGAGGAGTATTATTATCCTTCGTTATCTTATTCTTTGTTTTTGGGGACTTATTATTTCCCTTTATATCCTCCAAACAATTATCTTTCAATATTTTGATAGAGGTTTTATTATTAGTTGGGGTTATTTTTCTTATTAAATACCCTAAGTATTTACCAACCAAATCTCAACTTTCTTGGGGAATTATTGCCTATTTTTTGGCTATCTTATTATCCCTTTTTGTTAGTTATGATTTTAATTTAAGTTTTTGGGGTGATGTTGAAAGAATGTTGGGATATTTTCATCTTCTTCATTTTTTAGCGCTTTATTTTATTATCATCACCGCCTTTCGCTCCAAAAAAGATTTTTCTCTATTACTTAATACTTTAATCGGTAGTGCGGTTTTAATAGCCTTATATGCCATCTTTAAACAGGACGCTAACGCTACTATTGGAAATAGGGCTTATGTGGCTGCTATGATGATATTTGCTGTTTTTTTACAAGCTTTGTTTTTGATAAAAAATAAGGATTGGTGGATCAAAGGAATTTATGCTATTGGCATAATTATATCTTTTATTGGTTTTATAAAAGCAGATATTTCTGGAGCTCAGGCTGGCTTAGTTTTAGGAATTTTGTCAGCTCTATTTATTGGTACTATTATTTCTAAAAATAGGACTATAAAAATAATTAGTTTCTCTTCTTTGGGAGCCTTAATTGTTTTAGTAACCTTATTATTCGTCTTTAGGTCTCAGCCAGTTTTTGATAATAGTTATTTAGGAAAATCTTTAAGAGATTTTTCTACTGACAATATTACTTTAAATACTCGTTTAATATCTTATCAATCGGCTGGGAAATATTTAGTTGATCATCCTGTTAGTATGATTTTTGGAGTTGGTCATGGTTGTTATGCTTTAATTTTTGATAAATATTTTAATCCTAAATTTTATGATTATGATCGGTCAGCTACTTATTTTGATCGAGCTCATAATAATATAATTGATATTATTACTACTACCGGAGTTATCGGATTATTGGCTTATCTATCAATTTTTGTATTTTTATTTATTTATTTACTTCGAGCTTATCGTAATAATTTTAAAGAAGATAATTTAACCGATCAAAAAATTAATGGAGTTGAATTTTCTATTCTGATTGGATTATTGGTGGCTTATTTTGTCCAAAACTTAGCCGTTTTTGATTCTTTTGCTACTTATCTTTATTTTATAGTCATCTTAGCTTTTGTAAATTATGTGGGCAATGAAAAGGGGATCGAGCAGCAGAAAAAAGATATTAAAATCCCTAATATAATCACTTATGTATTATTGCCGATTTTTGTAATTTTAATTATTTTTTCATTAAATAAAAATATCAATACTTTTTCTATGTTAAAGAAAACAATAGAGGCCTATAGTTATTCTTACACTAAAGGAATTATTGCTGGTTCAGAAAAATTTACTGAAGCCTTGTCTTCCAATACTGGACTAGAGAGAGACGCTAGGGAGTCATATATTAATTTAGTTTTAGAAAATTCTAATTTAATATTAAAATCAGCTAACGATCCTGAGGTTGAATCAGTAATATTATTGGCTATTGAGGTATCTGAAAAAAATGAAAAATATAATATTTATGATAGTTTAATTTTAACTAGATTATCAAAAGTCTATGATTTGGCTGGACGATTTTATTTAACCAAGGGCGATCAAGAAAAAGCCTCTCATTATAGCAGTTTAGCTTTAGACACGTTAAGTCGGGCGATTGATAGTAGTCCTGGAAGAGTTCCTCTTTATTTAACCAGGGCCAATATTTTCTTAAATTTAGGAGAGGCTAATAAGGCTTTAACTGATATTGAAACTGCTAAAAGTTTAAATCCTAAGATGCCAGAGCCATATTGCCAATTAGCTCATTTTTCTTTCATTTTTGAAAAGGAAGAGGATTTTCTTTCTAATTTTAAAATCTGCACTAAAGAGGGTGGTCTTTCTCTGATGAATTGGGGGGAATTTATTTTAGCTGTAGAAAATCATTATGCTCAGAACAACAATACTTCTTCTTTAATTTCTGTTTATGAATCTGTTTTAATAGCCAAACCTCAAGACGCTGATACTTTATCAAAATTAGCTTTAATTTATTTTGAAATCAAGGATTTTGTTAAAGCTAAGGAAACTGCTCTAAAGCTTTTGGAAGTGGATAGTCTTTATCAAAAGGATGTTGATTTATTTTTAGATCAGATTGAAAATTATCCAACCGAATAGTGTTGTTATATTTAATTAAAATGGTATAATAAAATTATTAAATATTAAAAGATAATAATATAAAATATATGAAAAAAAATTTTTCTACTAGATCTTTGACTCTCTCAATTATAGCCATATTTCTCTTAGCGATTATAGTAATAATGACTACTACTTATTCTAGGGCTAATTTTAGTCTTTCAACCAAATTATCTGGTCGTATTCTCCTTCAAGTAGAAGATTATGGTCAGGCTTGGTATGTTAATCCTGAGAATGAAAAGAAATATTATTTAGGAACACCTGAGGAATCATTTCTTTTATCTCGACAATTAGGTTTTTATATGGATAAAAATATTTTAAATAATTATTTAAATAATTCTTTCCCAGATAATTATTCTGGTCGAGTAATTATTAATGCTCAAGAAACTTATGAAGCCTATTATATAAATCCTTTAGATTTAAAAGCTCTACCATTAAATAGCCCTCAAGACGCTTTTAATATCATGAGAGATTTGTCTCTAGGTATTACTAACGAAGGTTTAAAATTAATTAAAACTTATAATTATTTAGATAATGATCTTTTTTCTAATGAAATAATAGACAGTACTTTTGATATAGAGGTGTTAGCTTTTGAGCCAAATAAAATGAAAGATTTTACTAGAATTGTAGAGTTGTCAGCTAAAATATCTAATCCCCAGAATCGCCGTATTTTAGAAAGGGGGCTTGTCTGGGATTATGTAACTATTCCTGACGTTAATATTA
>Ga0265293_10001421_pt1 | contig 52180 bp, 51 predicted proteins | sample Munlanlewell138R_FD_192505 | JGI IMG/M metagenome (GOLD analysis project Ga0265293, IMG submission 192505) | Leachate microbial communities from a municipal landfill in Southern Ontario, Canada - Leachate well 138R | ecosystem: Engineered > Solid waste > Landfill > Unclassified | place: Canada... | reverse complement strand
GAGCGAAGAGGAGATTGCAAAAACTCGTAACTTCGGTAAAAAGTCCCTCTCTGAAATTAAAGATAAGTTGAAAGAGTGGAACTTAAGCTTAGGAATGACCGACTATTCAGTATTACGGGAGTCGATCAGATTACCAGGAAACAAGGAAGAAGAGAATGAAGAATAGAATTGGTTTTAATGCACTGAGCCGCCGCTCTGGCCAAAGGAGAGCACTTAAAAGGAGCATGGTAACCTCCTTGTTTAAGTATGAGAGAATTGAGACAACTAAGGCAAAGGCCAAAGAAGTTCAAAAAATGGCTGAAAAAATGATCACTCGCGCCAAAACTGATTCGGTACACAACAGGCGTATGATTGCCCGCGACATCATCGATAAAGCTATTGTGGCTAAACTCTTTACCGAAATTGCCCCTCTCTTTGTAGAAAGAAATGGTGGATATACTAGAGTTATTAAAACTGGATATCGCCAAAATGATGCAGCAGAGATGGCTATTTTAGAGTTAGTTGAAAAAACATCAAAAGATAAAAAAAGTGCTAGTGCAAAAAAAGATAAGTAAAGCACTACTTTAAAAGAGGGGAACTTTCTCCTCTTTACTTATAAAGGCCGCTATCTTATGATAACGGCCTAATTTATTGTCATACAACAAAATACAATATTAGATATACACCTCTCAATAAAAGTGTCACTTGACACTTTTACTATTGTTCAACTATTATAAGCTTCTACAATGGGGGAAATATTATGAACTTGATTTTATTGATCCCTCTTTGTCTAGTTTGTGTCATTCTAGGTTGGCTATTGCGGTGGACGTATGCAAAGTTTAAGCTTACTTCAATCGAGCAAAAGACAGCCCGGTTGAGCCAGGAAGCAATAAAAGAGGCAGAAGCTCAAAGTAAAGAGCTTTTGATTGAAACTCGAGATCAGTTGTTAAAAGAACAACAACAACAAGAGCGGGAAGCTAGAGAACGGAGAATTGAACTTCAAAGAACTGAGCAAAGACTGTTAAATAAAGAAGAGAATTTAGAACGAAAACAAACGGAGTTAGATGTTCAAAAACAACAGCTAGCTGACAAAGAGGCTACTAATAACCAACGCGAGGCAGCTATTGATGAGTTGGAGAAGCGATGGATAAGTGAGTTGGAACGAGTTGCCAAAATGAGCCAAGAAGAGGCTAAGGCAACTATTATTGAGACTTTGGAAAATGAAGCAAAGCGCGATGCGCAACATATCATTAACAAAATAGAGCAAGAGGCCCAACTCAAAGCTGATAAAAGTGCTCGTGATATCATCGTCACCTCAATACAACGCCTTGCTAGCGAGGTGAGTAGTGAAGTTACTGTAACAACAGTTTCACTTCCTGGGGATGAGATGAAAGGGCGCATTATTGGGCGCGAAGGGCGCAACATTAGAACCTTAGAGACCCTTACTGGGGTAGATGTAATCATCGATGACACTCCTGAAGCTGTCGTAATTTCTTGTTTTGACCCTGTCAGAAAAGAGATTGCTCGAGTGGCTTTAGAGAGGTTAGTTCAAGATGGGAGAATCCACCCAGCTAGAATTGAAGAGGTTGTTAACAAAGTAACAAAAGAAATTTCTCAAGTTATGATGGAAGAGGGGGAGAAAGTCCTCTTTGATCTTGGCATTCACAATATAAGCCAAGAGATGATCAGAGCATTGGGAAGATTACACTTTAGAACCAGTTATGGGCAAAACGTTCTTAGCCATGCTAAAGAGGTTGCCATCATAGCTGGAATGGTTGCTAGTGAAGTTGGAGCAGATCGAGAGATTGCCCGTAGAGGGGGATTGCTACACGACATTGGTAAAGGAATCGAATCTGATGGTGATGCTAACCACGCCGAAATTGGGGCAGACTTGGCAAAACGATTGGGTGAAGATCCACGAGTCGTTAACGCAATAGTATCGCACCACAATGATATTGAACCTTCGTGTGTTGAGTCGGTTATTGTTCAGATAGCTGATGCAATATCGGCAGCTCGACCTGGCGCTCGAAGAGAGACACTCGATAACTATATCAAACGCCTAGAGGGCTTAGAGCAAATAGCAGCCTCATTTGATGGGGTAGAAAAAGCTTACGCTATCCAAGCAGGAAGGGAGTTAAGAATCTTAGTTAATAGCGAAAGCGTCTCAGACGCACAAGCAAAAGAGATTGCTAAAGGAATTGCAACTAGAATTGAAGATGAGTTGCGCTATCCAGGAAGAATTAAAGTAACCATTATTAAAGAGATGCGTGTTGTGGAGTATGCACGTTAATTAAAGGAATATATGGGTACCAAAAAGATTATAAAGGCTCTGCTGCTCGGAGATGTCATCGGTGATGGGGGTAGCAGAGCCCTTTTTGTAGCACTACCACAACTAATTAGAGATAGTCGTGCTGACATTGTTATTGTTAATGGGGAGAATGCTGCTGATGGGTTTGGCATTAGTGAAAGCATCGCTTTGCAGTTTTTCTCCTTAGGAGTTGATGTAATTACCAGCGGTAATCACATCTGGCAAAAAAGTGAAATAACTAATTTTTTAAACAGAGATAAAAGATTACTTAGACCTGCTAACTACGCCCCTCAAGCTCCTGGTAAAGGGGATGTTATCATTGAAAAGCAGGGCTTTAAATTTGGGGTAATAAATTTACAAGGAAGACACCAAATGGCCCCCATTGATTGCCCTTTTAAAGTTGGTTCTAATCTTGTTGATAAAATTAGAAAAGAGACTCCAATAATCTTAGTCGACTTTCATGCTGAAAATGAACAAGAAAAAGAGGCCTTAGGACTCTATTTTGATGGGAAAGTAACAGCAGTAGTTGGAACACACACCCATGTTCAAACAGCAGATGAGAAAATTTTGGCCAAAGGAACCAGCTATATCACCGACTTAGGTCTTTGTGGACCCACTGAAGGTGTAATTGGATCAGATGCACAAATTGCCATCGATCGACAGTTAACTCAACTTCCATTACGAAGTAAAGTTGCCCAAGGGCCAGCTCAACTGCAGGGAGTCTTCATCACAATAGATGCTTCTAATGGTAAAAGCCTATCTATAAAGAGGGTCAGTGAAAAGTTAGGAGTTTAAGCGTGAAGTTAGAACCCCTTATTAACCTTTTGGAAAAAGAATTTCCCAATTACAACAAAGATCAGTTAAAAGCTTTTGTTGATTGTAGAGAGGTTAAAGTTGACGGAGAGACAGCTGTCGATTATAAACAACTATTTTCATCTAACAGTGAAGTTGAAATAATTCACCAAAAGTACGTCTCTCGTGGGGGAGAGAAGTTAGAACACGCTTTAAAAAGTTGGTCTCTTAATGTTAACAATCTAATTTTTGTAGATGCAGGCTCTTCTACAGGAGGCTTTAGTGATGCTTTATTGCAACATGGAGCAAAATTAGTTCACGCTGTTGATGTTGGTTATAATCAACTCGATTACAAACTTAGGACAAATCCAAAAGTTGTAGTTCATGAAAGAACAAATATTATGAGAGTTAAAACTCTTAATCCTACCCCCGACGCTGCAGTTGCCGATCTTTCGTTTCGCTCAATTGTCAATGCAGCAGATCATATTCTCTCATTAACAAAACAAAAGTGGATGGTAGCTTTAATCAAACCTCAATTTGAACTAGATGATAAAAGAATTGAATTTACAGGGGTTGTTGAAGATAAAACTCTTTTAATAAAAATTTTAAATGAAGTTGCTAGAAAACTAACTTTAGAAAATGTTGAAATAGAAAAGATAGTAGCATCTCCAATAAAAGGGAGAAAGGGAAATCAAGAATTCTTAGCCCTTTTAAAAAGAGAAGAGAGTACAATTAACTTAAAAGAGATTGAATTAATAATCGAGAATCTCTTTCTCAATTAAAATAATTACCTTTTTAATATCGTTATCACTTTTAAGAGTTTCATTGATAATTCTTGTACGATAAAAAAGATCTTCATCCCATTCGTTCTTATCTAAAAACTCTTTTGAAAAGTTGATATAGGCAACTTGGTTAGAAACAGTAAGGCCAATTAAAGTTGTATTTAATGGAAAGATATTAATTGCCCCCTCACTTAAAGCCTCTTTAGTGGGCCCTTTTAAAACCTTCTCTATTTTATTGTGACGGTATAAAGAGCTGTCGATTCTAACTTGGTAAGAATTGAGAGTTAAACTATTATCTTTCAAATTAGGAATTGGATAATAGAGGGTTGTGACTCTTGTACTGCTAGTCTCATTTGTCCGATTTTCTAAATAGGAAAAGACAAATTCAACCATACCCGATTGTTGTAACGAACTTTTCATTCTTGGATAAAAGATTAACAAAGTGAAGAACAAAAGGATTAAGAGAACTATTAGAGTGTATAAGAATGTTCTTTTTCTATTTTCCATAAAGTAATAATACACCACAATCACAAACAATTTCGACCATCTATTTACATAGAGTTTAAAACCCCGTATGATTATTTTTACTATGAGAATAATGAAGGGAATCGCAGCATCAGCAGGAATTGGTTTAGGAGCAGCCTTTCTCTATACCCACGAAAAACTTACAATCTCACGCACCCTTATAAAAGAGTCAAAAGTTGAGGGGGAGAAAGTTCGCTTTCAACACGCCCTTAAAATTGTTAAAAGGGAGCTCGAGGCAATAATAGAGAGCCCAACTGCCCAAAACCACAAAGAGATTGTTGATGCTTATCTTCTCATGGTTAGCGATCCCGATTTCATCGACTCAGTAGAAAATAAAATTGAAGTGGAATTGATGGGAGTTGAATGGGCCGTTGAATCGGTCATAGCAACTTTAATCAGTGCCTTAGAACAATCAGAAGATTTAACCTTTAGAGAGCGAAGTATCGACTTTTACGATATTGGCAACAGAATCATTAGAGCTTTATTAGGGAAAAAGAGGGCCGATTTAACAACAATCGATGAAGAAGTTGTTGTTGTGGCCGATAACCTTTTGCCTTCTGAAGCACTTTTGTTAGATCCAAAAAAGGTTAAAGCAATTGCCCTTAGTGGTGGTGGGAGAACTAGCCACGTTGCTATCTTAGCTCGTGCTTTTCAAATTCCCACCGTTGTAGGTTTAGGAAATCTAGCTGAAAAGGTAAGAAGTGGAGATCAAGTCATTGTTGATGGAAATTTGGGAGAGGTAATCATTAGACCTTCAAGTTCATCAGCAGAGAGACTTCGCCTGCGTCATCAAAGATGGATTGAACACAAGCAAGAGCTTTTAAAGTTAGCTAATGAAGAGAGTGTCACTAAAGATGGGCATAAAGTTAAACTTAAAGTAAATATTGAAACTCCTGAAGAAATCGATACTGTTGTCTCTTACAAAGATATCTCAGTTGGACTATTTAGAAGTGAGTTCCTCTTTTTAAAACCTGGTGGGGCAAGTGAAGATGAGCAATTTGAAGCTTATAAAACAGTCTTAGAAAAGCTCAACGGAATTGGCTCGGTTACAATTAGAACCATCGATGTTGGTGGTGATAAAATAATTCCAGGTATGGCAGGTTTAGGAGAAGAAAACCCAATTTTAGGGTGGAGAGCTGTCCGATTTTGCCTTTCTAAAAAAGATATTTTCAGAACTCAATTAAAAGCTCTTTTAAGAGCCTCTGTTTATGGGAAGCTTAAGATAATGTTTCCTATGATAAGTGGCACTGAGGAGTTAGAGAGTGTTCTTTTAATAGTGGAACAAGTTAAAGATCAACTTAGAAGTTTATCAATTGAATTTGATGAAGATATAGAGATTGGAATTATGGTTGAAGTTCCTTCAGCTGCTTTAAGTGCTGACTTGTTAGTTGATCAAAGCGATTTTTTCTCAATTGGAACTAACGATTTAATTCAATACACCATTGCCGTTGATCGAGGTAATGAGAAAATCGCCTATCTTTATCAACCATTTCACCCAGGAGTTCTACGCCTTATTAAAATGATTATCGACAAAGGACACGCAGGGGAAATCAAAGTTGCCATGTGTGGTGAGATGGCAGGAGATCCTTTCTCTGCAGTCTTACTATTGGGCTTAGGGTTGGATGAATTTAGTATGTCGCCCCAAAGCCTTTTGGAGATAAAAAATATTATCCGTTCAGTAACTTTAGAGGAGGCTCAACTACTTGCCCAAGAGGTGATGAAAATGAGCTCTTACGTAAATATAAATACCTACATTAAGGATTGGATGCATGCAAAATTCCCAGACCTTTTCTCTATATAGTGAAAACTTACCAATAGTAGCAATAATTGGAAGACCAAATGTTGGAAAATCAACTCTCTTTAACCGCCTTGTAAGACACCGAAGGGCAATAACCGACTCGATGGCTGGCGTTACACGTGATTTGATAGCTGAAAGGTGGGACTTAGAAGGCAATGAGGTGCTTCTAGTGGACAGTGGTGGCATCAAGTTTGAGCAAGAGGGTCTAGACTCTTTAGTCACTAAAAAGAGCTTAGAGCTCTTAGAGGCAGCCGATGCAATCATTTTATTGATGGATTGTACTGAGGTAACTGGTGAAGATGAGTTGATGATTGAAAAGGTGCGCCCTTTTGTTGATAAGACAGTTATGGCTGTTAACAAAGTTGATCACCCTAATCGAGAAGATTTAGTGTGGGATTATTATCGTTACGGCTTTCCCAATATTATTGCAATCTCTTCTGCACATGGAATAGGAATTGACTTACTTGAAGAATCATTAGTAAAGCTCATCGATTTTGAAAAAAAGCGTGAATATATACAAGAGATTGAGAAAATAAAAATTGCAGTGTTGGGTAAACCCAATACTGGAAAATCCACTTTAACTAACCTTTTGACCAATAAAGAGCTCTCTTTAGTAAGTGATATCCCTGGAACAACGCGCGATGTTATTCATGGCGATTTTACCCATAATGGAAAAGAGTACACTATTTTAGATACTGCAGGGATTAGACGAAAAACTAAAGTTGATTTAGATGTTGAATACTACTCAGTAAATAGAGCTATTAAGAGTATCGACGAAGCTGATGTAATTTTGTTGGTAATTGATGTAACTACTGGTTTAGTTGAACAAGATAAAAAAATTGCCCAATTAATTGTTCGAAGGGGCAAAGGGGTTATCTTAGTTTTAAATAAAATTGACCTTTTAAAAGGGGTGGGCAATGAGATGGAGGCGATTAAAGATCGAACTCGCTTCTTGTTTCCTATCCTCTCATTTGCCCCAATTGCTTTTTTAAGTGCTAAAGATGGGACCAATGTAGATAAGATGTTGAGCCAAGTTGAAGTAATTTGGAGTCAATTGAATAAGAGAGTTGAAACTTCTTTATTAAACTCCCACCTTCAAAGCTGGACAGAAGCTTACGCAATCCCGAGAGGCTCTCGAGGCCACTTTAAAATTTACTACGCAACCCAAGTTAGTACAAAACCTGTAAGATTCCTCTTTTTTGTTAATAGGAAAAAAGATTTCCCTCAACTTTATGTGAATTACTTAAAAAATGCCATTAGAAGAGATTTAGGTTTTAATCAAATTCCAGTTGCTGTAGAGTTGAAAGAGCGCCGAAAAGGATAGTGTAGTGAAAGTTAAAGGGGTTTGTTTCGACATAGATGGAACTTTGTATCCAAAATGGGTGACTAATTATAAATTATTGGGAAGTTTTTTCCCCTCTTTATCATTAGCTTACCGCTTCTCTCGCTTTAGAAAAGAGGTGAGAACCACCAACCCTAGAATTGAAAACTTTAGAAAGTATCAAGCGCGCTCAATTGGGGCTACTGAAAAAGAGATTGAAAAGCAGTTTTACGATAAATGGGCCAAAGCTTTTGAAAAGCTTACACCATACAAAGATCTTATAAAAACCTTAGAGCTATTAAAGTCAAAGAATCTTAAACTGGCAGTTCTTAGCGATTTTCCCATTGAAAACAAATTGAAAGCTATGAATGTTGAACAATACTTTGAATTTGCTATGTGTAGTGAAGATAGCGGTTATTTAAAGCCTCACCCAAAACCATTTTTAGAGGTTAGTGAGAAACTAAAATTAAAACCTCAAGAGATTTTGTTTGTTGGTGATAGCTACGATAAAGATATAATAGGGTCAGAAAAGGTTGGGATGAAAAGTGCCTACATCGTCCCAAAAAGAAAAAAGGGGAAGAAGGGGAAAAAAGGGGATATTACCTTTAGTACCTACAAAGAATTCATAACCCTTTTTGAAACCTTATTTACTTAGGGGGAATCTATGTGGGAAATGTTACCTCTCTTTTTATCAATTGGATTATTTTTTTTAACACTGATTATAATATTTGTTCTTCGCTCTTCTGATAACAGAAGTAGCCACGCAGCTACCATGCGTCGTTTTATCCAAAACTACACTCAACAAATCAGAACATTTGAAGAGAGACTAGATGCTCGTAAAGCTGAAATAGAGACTACAAACCAACTTGCTCGTGGGGAGCTAAAAGATCTCTTAGATAAAATTATTGAACAAAAAGAGTACTTAATAGAGCACTCAGATGACCTTGGTGAGCTTCAAAATACCCTTAATAGTTATAAAGAGGCCATTGAACACCTTGGAGTTATGACTGATGATGTTCAACTAAAAGTTGATAATGTCAATGAGGATGTGAAAAGAGTACAAGAAGTTGAACAAACAATTGAGGAGTTTTTTAATAAAATAAATCACAGTCAACAAATGATGGAGAGTCTTTTTGAGAACCTTAATCACACAGTAGAACAACAAAAGGTGATCATCGAAGGGGAAGTGGAACAAGCAATTGCTAAAACTAAAATCGATATCGACTACCTTGGAGATCAAGCGATCAGCAAAGCTGATACAAACTTCCAAAGGGCAATGGGACTTATCAACTCATACCTTAATGAGTTAGTTAACCGCTCAGATAACGTTGAGACTTTAATTAAAGAGCTTAACAGTAGTAGTGATTTAGTTGTTAATAAGCTAAATGAAAAAGTTCAACAAATTAATAATGATATTGCCCTTAGTGAACAACAACTAACTGTTTTAGAAGAACAAAGAGTTGATGTTGAAAATATCTTATTAAATCTAAGAAGTCAAAAAGAGAGTTTAGATGAAGAACTAACTCAACAAACAAAGAGCCTAGAAACTTTAAAAGAACAATCAGATACAAAATACCAAGAGTTAGAGAGTGTAGCTAAAGAGATCAAAGATCAACAAGAAAACTTAGAAACATTAAAAGAGCAATCAGATTCAGAGCGCCAAGAAATTGAGAACTTAGCAACTCAAAAAGAGAATCTTAATGAAACTATTGCCACAGCTGTTCAAACATTAGAAGAACTTCAAAAAGAGAGAGAGCTTTTAATAGAGCAACAAGAAGATTTTCCTTTTGAAGATGACCCATTTGAACCAGAGGAAATTGATCAGCAACAGTTACTTGAAGAAGAGAGCTTTGATGAAGGTATCACAGAAGAAGAGTTTGAACACTTTGACGATGAAGATGAGTATCAAGAAATTGAAGAAGAGCAACACCCCTTTGATGAAGAGCAAGAGTACTTAGAAGAAGATTCTTTTGGTGATGAGGATGATTATTTAGAAGCTGAAGAAGAGATGTTAGATGGATATCATGAATTAGAAGCTCAAGAATACTTTGATGATGAAGATGAGTATCTAGAAGCTGAAGAAGAACTTTCAGATGAAGATGTTGAGTATTTGGAAGTTGAATCACCTTCTGATGGGCCTATAGAAGAAGAAAACTTTGACGAAGATCCTAATGATGCTCAAAAAGAGGATTTGGATTTGCTAGAAGAACTTGAGAGTTTAGAAGATGAGATTTTAGATGAACAAACTCTGAGTTTTGAAGATACAAACTTCGAAGATTCCCCAATAGAAGAACATATTGAAGTTGATGAATTTGATGAAGAGGATGAAGAGGAAATTATCTTATTAGATGAGTGATTTTTCTTTGTCCCTTTTATAGAAACCACTTGACGATACCTTAGCTCTATTAGTATGTTTTGTCCTACTGCCAATTAGCTATTAGATATACTATTAGCCCCTTGGTTGGCAGAATAAGATGATTAATTTAGACACAGGGAACTTATGGTTACAAAAGAAGTGAATGAAGACGTGGAAACTAAAGTTGTGGATGGACAACATGAGCAAGAAGTTGAGCTAACAGCTGAACAAGCGCACATTTTAGAGCTAGAAGAGGAAGTTGAACGCCTTAGCAAAGAACTTGCAACTCAAAAAGAGGAATTTACCCGTAGGGCTGCCGATATGGATAACTACCGCAAAAGAATCTTAAGAGAAAAAGAGGGTGCTATCCAATTTGCTAATGAGCGTTTGATTAACGATCTTATCCCCATTTTGGACGACTTTGAGAGGGCTTTAGAGGCCTCATCAAAAGATCCAGAGAGTGATTCTCACACTGAAGGGGTAAAATTAATTCAGACCCATTTACTCGATATGTTAAATCGTAATTGGGGTCTAAAAAGGATGGATGACCTAATTGGTAAAGAATTTTCTCCCCATGAACATGAAGCATTGTTGATGGAGGAGGGCAAAGAGTACAAAACTGAAACAATTCTTGCCGAATTACAAAAGGGTTATTATCTTCATGATAGGGTTTTGCGAACTGCTAAAGTTAAAGTTGGCAAACCTCTGTAACAAGTATTTGCTAAATAATTTGATTAATAATTTAACTTGATTGCATTCTTTTTTAATGGAAAGGTAATCTGTTTCAAGGAGAAAATAGGATGGGAAGAGTAATTGGAATTGATTTGGGTACAACCAACTCTTGTGTAGCTGTTATGGAAAACGGCGATTCAACAGTAATTCAAAACGCCGAGGGGCAAAGAACAACACCCTCTATTGTTGGTTTTACTGCAAAAGGGGAGCGCCTAGTTGGCCAACCCGCAAAAAACCAAATTGTAACTAATGGTGAAAACACCGTTTATTCAATTAAAAGATTTATGGGACACCGCTTTGCAGAGATTCCTTCAGAGATTTCTAAAGTTCCATATAAAATTAAAGCTGGTCCTTCTGATGAGATTCGTCTCTCAATTAGGGATAAAGAATATTCGCCACAAGAGATTTCAGCTGCAGTATTGCAAAAGATGAAAAAAACAGCTGAAGACTATTTAGGTGAGACAATCACAGAGGCAGTTATTACTGTCCCTGCTTACTTTAATGATGCTCAAAGACAAGCAACTAAAGATGCTGGTAGAATTGCAGGTTTGGATGTTAAAAGAATTGTTAACGAGCCAACTGCTGCTGCTTTAGCTTACGGGTTGGGTAAAGATGCCTCAAAAGAGGAGAGAATTGCCGTTTACGACCTTGGGGGCGGAACTTTTGATATCTCAATTTTAGAACTTGGTGATGGTGTATTTGAAGTAAAGTCTACTAACGGTAATACCCACTTAGGTGGAGATGACTTTGATCAAAAAATAATTGATTGGATTGTTGAAGAGTTCAAAAAAGAGAGTGGTGTAGATCTATCTAAAGATAAGATGGCAATGCAAAGATTAAGAGAGGCTGCAGAGAAAGCTAAGATTGAGCTCTCTAGTACACTAGATACCTCAATTAACCTCCCTTACATCACAGCTGATGCATCAGGTCCTAAACACCTTCAAATGAATCTCTCAAGGGCAAAGTTTGAGCAAATGGTTAACGACCTTGTTGAAAAGAGTCGCAAACCTTGTCAAAACGCCCTCAAAGATGCTGGCTTAAAAGCTGAAGATATTGATGAAGTTATCTTAGTTGGTGGATCAACAAGAATTCCAGCTGTTCAAGCTTTAGTAAAAGAGATTTTCAAAAAAGAGCCTCACAAAGGTGTTAACCCAGACGAGGTAGTTGCAATGGGAGCAGCCATTCAAGGTGGAATCCTTGGTGGAGATGTTAAAGACGTTCTTTTATTGGATGTAACTCCACTTTCATTAGGTATTGAGACCCTTGGTGGAATTAGTACTAAGTTGATTGAAAGAAACACAACTATTCCTACACGCAAAAGTCAAATCTTCTCAACAGCTGCCGATAACCAAACAGCAGTCTCAATTCACGTTCTTCAAGGAGAGCGGGAGATGGCTAGCCAAAACAGAACTTTAGGAAACTTTGACCTTGTTGGAATTCCTGCAGCACCAAGAGGGGTGCCTCAAATTGAGGTAGCCTTTGACATTGATGCAAACGGAATTGTTCACGTAAGTGCTAAAGATCTAGGAACTGGTAAAGAGCAAAAGATTAGAATTGAATCTTCAAGTGGCCTTAGCGATCAAGATATTGATAAGATGGTTAAAGATGCTGAGCTACACGCTGAAGAAGATCGTAAAGAGAGAGAAAAAATCGAGGTTCGTAACGAAGCCGACTCTCTAATCTACTCAACTGAAAAATCACTTAAAGATTATGGTGATAAGATTTCAGAAGAGGAGAGGGGGAAAATCAACACCGCTTTAGAGGATTTGAAAGGTTCTTTAAGCTCTGATAACATAGATGAAATTAAATCTAAGAGTGAAGCTTTACAACAAGCTGCTTATAAATTAGCAGAAGAGATGTACAAATCGACAGAGCAACAGGGTGAAGATGCCCAAGATGCAACCGCCACAGATGATAATGACAAAGATGATGGGGTTGAAGATGCCGATTTTGAAGTCGTTGATTAATTGCTCATACTAAAGGAAGAATTGCATCGTGGCCAAAAGGGACTATTACGAAGTATTAGGAGTTTCTAAAACTGCTAGTAAAGATGAGATAAAAAAAGCTTATCGGAAGCTAGCTGTAGCTAACCATCCAGATAAAAACCCTGGGGACAAAGAGGCTGAAGAGCGCTTTAAGGAAGCTACAGAGGCTTATGAGATTCTCAGTGATGAGAAGAAACGGGAAGCTTACAATCAGTTTGGATTTGCTGGCGTTGACGCTGGCGGCCCACAAGATTATACAAATGTGTATCGCGACTTTAGCGATCTATTTGGCGGTGGCCTTGGAGATATTTTCGACTCCTTCTTTGGAGGAGGTGGAGGCTCAACAACACGCCGCTCCTCTCGTGGTCCTGCAACAGGCTCCTCTTTGCGTTACGACATAGAGATCGATTTTAAAGATGCAGTCTTTGGTACAAAAGTGGAAATTAGTTATATGCACCAAGTGCACTGTTCCACATGTGATGGTAGTGGTGCAAAAGATAGTTCAGGCAAAAAGATTTGTCCCACCTGTAATGGGATGGGACAAGTTGCCCGAAACTCTGGCTTTTTCTCAATAGCCACAACTTGTCCAACATGTCACGGAGAGGGGTATATTATTGAAAATCCTTGTACCGAGTGTCATGGTTCAGGTTTAAATAGAAAACAACAAAAGCTAAAAGTTACTATTCCTGCAGGAGTAGATACAGGTAATAGAATCACCTTGTCTCAAATGGGAGATGCAGGACCTAACGGAGGACCTTCAGGTGATCTATTTGTCTATGTCAATGTTAGACCTCACCCGTACTTTGAGCGCTCTGGTGTAGATTTGTACTGTGAAATACCAATTTCAATTACCCAAGCAGCTTTAGGGGCCGACATTGAAGTTGAGACAATTGATGGGAATAAAGTTAAAGTTGCAATTCCTTCAGCAACCCAAAATGGGAAAGTTTTACGCCTAAGGAACAAAGGAGTTCCAAAACTTAGATCAACAAGCGACCAACGGGGTGATATGTACATTAAGTTGGTTGTAGAGACTCCTCGTAAGCTATCACGAGAAGCCAAAAAATTGATGAAAGATCTTGCAGAAGCTATCGGTGAAGAGCGCAACCCTAAACCAATTAGCCGCAAATAGGGTAAATTAAGAATGGCAGATTATGTAGTTGGCTTTCATGCCATTGAAGAGCAACTTAAACAAAAACCTAAAAGAGGGACCCTCTACATCCTCCACAACTCAGAAAAAAGAAACAGAGTTTTAATAAATTTAGCTCAACAAGCTAAAGGAATTACCATTGAAAAAATCTCAAAAGAGAGGATGGAACAACTGGAGAGCTCCGTTGATACTAGAGGGGCACTATTACAACTACACACCCCTAGTAGAGCAAATAAAGAGATAACAGTTAAAGAGTTTATCTCTAAGCTAAAAGAGGGGCAAAACTACCTAGTTCTTGTGTTAGACCAAATAACAGATGTCCACAACTTAGGGGCAATTTTAAGAAGTGCTGATCAGTTTTCAGTAGATTTAGTAATTATGCCACGTCATAAAAGTGCTAAAGAGAGTGCCACTGTTAAAAGAATCTCTAGTGGTGCTAGTGATTATGTCCCTGTTGCGACAGTGACCAATTCAGTTCGAGAACTTGAAGAACTTAAAAAAGAGGGGTTTTGGGTCTATGGAGCTGATGGTGGGGGCACCAGTTTAAAAGAGACGAGTTTTCCTTTAAGGACAGTAATTGTAATGGGCTCTGAAGGAACGGGCTTAGGAAAACTAGTTACTAAAACGTGTGATCACATTGTGGCAATTCCAACTACAGGGAATATAGATTCACTTAATGTGTCGGTAGCTACTGGGATCTTGTTGTACGAATATAGGCGTCAGTATTAGTTTTCGAAGAACTTATTTCCAATATCGCTTCTAAACCATGAACCTTCAAACTTCACATTGTCAATAAAATCATAAGCTTGTTGGTTAGCTTCAATGATGTTGTCTCCAACACCAACAACGGTGACGTTTCGTCCTCCAATAGTGACAGCTTTACCCCCTTTATCAACAGTTGCCCCATAGAAAATGCGAGGCATTGATGATAAGAGGTTGTTTCTAATCAAATTGGGTAGTGGTTCTACAACTTTTCCTAATACAGGATTTTCAGGATATCCTTCACTAGCGATAACAACAGCAACGGTAGATTTAGTGGAGACTTTTAAGTCGTAATCACTAAGTTTGTCTTGTTTCATCGCCCTTAAGATATCGATGATATCAGATTTAATTAAAGGGACTATTGCTTGAGTTGCAGGGTCGTTGAATCTAACGTGGTAATCAACTAATACAGGACCCTCTTCTGTTAGGATGATGCTGAAAGTTAAAACACCTTTGTAGGCAAATCCTTCAACTTGCATCCCATATAAAGTTGGTTCAATGATATTTTCAACAAGTTGTTTGTGAATTTTATCTTGAAGTGGGACAGGGCAAACAGAACCCATTCCACCAGTGGGAGCTCCTTCAGTGCCCTCTTCACTTTTCGTGTAATCAGAACATAGTGGGAGCATTAAATATCCATCTTTGTCGGTGAAAACTGTGACGGTAACAGGTAGTCCATCTAAGTGATCTTCAACTAAAAGGTTGTCACTTTTTAAAATACTTTTTCCAAAATTCATTAAGGTGTCGTAGTCACTTGAATCAACCATGATTCTAGAAGGAGCCATTGCATTTCTTTTTAATACGAAGTTCACATTTGGGTGTTTTTTGAGATAGGTAGAAAGGGCCTTTTCGTCAGAAAATAGTTGATAAGGGGGAGTTGGAATGTTGTGACGGGCAGTGAATGTGCGAGCAAAGTAGCGATCATCTTCCAACTTTAAAGCTTTACCTGGGGCTCCAAAGGTATCGATGCCTCTACTATTTAAGTAATCAATTACCCCAGTTAATAAAGGTGCCTCTGTTCCAATAAATACAAAGTTAATATCGTGTTTAAGACAAGCATCGTAGACTTGTTCACAAGAAGATGGATCAACCTCTGGGAGGTTTTGGGCAATAGCAGCAGTCCCTATATTGCCTTGGGCAACATATAGGCCAGAGATAAATTTGCTCTGAGAAAACAACCACGTCATAGCGTGATCTTTAGCTCCTGAACCCAACAAAAGAACTCTCATGGCTACTCCTTAGTTCAACATTTTTGACATCTGAAAATTACCATGTAACGATTGATAAGGTCAACTCAGCTTAAAAGATGCTCTACAACTTGGTGATACTCTTTATAGGTGTTGGCTTTAACTAAAGCTTGTTTAGCTTCTTTAACTTTGGCAAACCCTTTCAGATAAGCAGCAGCGTGTTTTCGCATTTCACGACAAGCTTTCTCCTCTCCCACAATTGCACCAAAAGAGTGTAAATGGTCAACCATAGTCTCTAGTTTTTTCTTGATAGGGACAGAAAGTGGCTCTTCTCCAGTTAATAAAAGTTCTTTCGTTTGTTCAAAGATAAAAGGATTTCCTAAAGCTCCTCGGGCAAACATAATCCCATCCACTTTAGTTTGTTCTAACATCATTTTAGCATCTAAAGGGGTAAATAGGTCTCCTGAACCAAACAGGGGAACATGAGGACTTTTATTATCAATATATTTTTTTAAAGTAGTTAAATCATCCCACATAGCAGTTCCTGAGTAACCCATAGAGCGAGTTCGTGCATGCATTGTAATCATATCTACATTGGCACTTAAAAGGGCATCGGTAACCTCTAAATAGTTAATTGAGTTTAAATCCCATCCCAACCTTATTTTTACTGAGATTGGAATTGAGGTTGCCTCTTTCAAAACTTTAACCATTTTATAAAGCATCTCGGGATTTTTCATCAAGGCACTGCCAGAGCCTGTTTTAACAACCTTTGGTACTGGACAGCCACTATTTAAATCGATGATATCAGATGGGAATTCTAAAACCTTCTCTATAGATCTTTTAAGAACATCATCATCATTTCCAAATAGTTGAATAGCGTAAAACTTCTCATTGTCTTCACGAATCATAAGCTCATCAGTGACACTGTTGTTGCGAGCTACCCCTTCAGCACTCACCATCTCAGAGTAAGTTAGACAAGCTCCATGTTCTACAGCTAATGATCTAAAGGCGCGGTCAGTATAACCAGCAAGAGGGGCTAAAAAAAGATTACCCTCCACCTCCAATGATCCAATTTTGACATTGTGGTAGAGGGCATTTTCTACAGATTGCACAATTATTCGTTCTCAGTTAAATAAAATGCTCTGAGGCTATTTTCAAAAAGGGCCTCAGCAGTCTCTTCTAAAGAGAGATTCTTCAATTCTGCTACTGCTTTAGCAGTCTCTACTAAATAAGCAGGTTTATTTCTCTTCCCTTTATAAGCTGAAGGGACCATAAATGGGCTTTCAGACTCAATTAAAATACGATCTAAAGGAAGATTTACAATAGTGTCGTGTAAATCACGCACATTCTTATAAGTAATATTACCTGCAAAAGAGAAATACATTGGTAAATCTAAAGCCTCTTTTGCAAATTCCCAGTTCTCAGAATAGCAGTGGAAAACTCCCCCTTTCTCCCCTAAGCGACTTTTAAGGATATCTAAGATATCTCTTCCAGCCTCGCGGTTGTGGATAATAACAGGGTAGTCCAATGAGCGGGCAATATCGAGTTGTCTGATGAAAAGTTCAACTTGGGAGTTCTTATCACCAAAGTTTCTATAATAATCGAGCCCTATCTCCCCAATAGCTACAACTCGATCTAGTTTAGCAAAGTTTTGTAATCTATTTTCCCAATTCAATCCTGGGTTTTTAACCTCGGAGGGGGAGACCCCTACGGCGTGGTAAACCCCACTAGCAGTCTTTAGGTTTTCGTACACCTCTTCAAAATCGTGCAAGCTATTGCAGATACTGACGATATGGACTACCGACTTCCTTTTTGCGAGTTGAATGATGAGCAGTTGCTCCATCTGGTCTTCATGTATCAGGCCTATATGGGCATGAGTGTCAAATAGTTTCATTAACTTTTTCCTGATTATTTGAGAAATTAGTCTCTCTGACTTCGAGTAGAAGATACCATGAAGAAATTGCATCGTCAAGTTTATTCCGTTTGACAAATTTGATTGCTCGTGGTAGTTTTAAGGTTAAATTTAATATGTAATGTTTTAGCTGTTAAGTAAATAGGATTATAGATGAAAAAAAATAAAAAGAACCACGAGGCTGTAAATGAGGAACCAAAGAGTTCGGCAGAACCACCTCGCAGTGAATTTGGTTATCTTTATATAGTTAAAAACCCATCCTCAAACGAATTGTCTTATTGTGCCTTTGATCAGTACCTTGAAAAAGGAACTCATGTTATTGCGCCAACTAGATATGGTTTAGACTACGGTTTGATAATTGGTGTAGCAAATAGCCTAGGGGAATATGAACCTGGTCCTGTTGAATGTATGGGTCTTTGCACCTCCGAGAATGCCAACTGCTACGGAAATTTTAATCTCGATGAAGAAAAAGAGAAGGTTAAAATTGAAAAAGGGGTTGATTGGATCGATCGCAAAGCAACAGAAGAGGATTACAAACGGTATCAAAAGCTGACTCAAATGGAGGATGAGGCTCTTACTTTGTGTCGTGAAAAAGTAGACTCTCACAAGTTAGATATGAAACTTGTTGCAGCTCACTATCTTTTTGAAGAGCCTAAAATCTTATTTTTCTTTACCGCTGCTAATCGAGTTGACTTTAGAGAGTTGGTTAAAGATTTAGTTGGTATTTTTAGAATCAGAATTGAGCTAAGGCAAATAGGGGTGCGTGATGAAGCACGCCTACTTGGGGGAATGGGAGTTTGTGGACGCGATTATTGTTGTCACGGTGTTACCGATAAACTCAAGGCGGTCTCAATTAAGATGGCTAAAGAGCAATCTCTTTCACTTAACTCAACTAAAATCAGCGGTCCATGTGGTAGATTGTTGTGTTGTTTATCGTATGAGTACGACTTCTATTTAGAGGAGAAACAAAATCTCCCCCCTGAAGGAAGTAGGCTAAAAGTACAACACGAATTGATGCGAATTACAGAGGTTAATATCTTATCTAAAAAGATTTCACTAACAGGACATGAGGGGCGTTATCTAACAATTCCTTTCTCAGCAGTAGAGCACAATAAAGAATCTTCAAGATGGGAAATTAAACAGAGTTATTTGGAAGAATTCCTTTCAAATTAAAAAGAGTAAATAAACTATAAACTATTGTATTGACCGATTTTAATCAGTATGATATTTTGTGTACCCGTTAGTTCAGAAGTCAAAGTAATTAATTTGAACTTATATAATTGAGAAACCTTTGGAGGTGTTACGTGCACGATGCTAGCTCGGCTGCTAAAAGAGAGCGCCAGAATAAAAAAAGAAGATTACGCAATAAAGCAGCGAAAAGTGCTATTCGCACTGCTGTTAAGAAATTTGAAGTAGCTGCTCAAGCTAATGATAAAGATTTAGCAAAAGAAAAATTTGATGTTGCCATTAAATTAATCGATAGCGCTAAAACAAAAGGTGTTTACCACGCCAATACAGTTGCTCGCAAAAAGTCTAGATTACAAGTCCGATATAATACATTTTTACAAGCAGAATAAATTCGCTTGAGGCAACTTATTATTAAAGGAGTAGTAACATGACCAATACAAAGCTAACTAAAGCTGAGATTATAGATAATATTCAAGCTAAGTTTGACCTAAATAGGGTTGATGTTCACAATGTTATAGATGAGTTCTTTGAAGAGATTAAACAAGCCTTGGAAGAAGATCGCGTCATTGAGCTTAGAGGTTTTGGTACTTTTGAAGTAAGAACCAGAAAAGGGCGCGAAAGGGCTCGCAATCCTAAAACAGGTGAACTCGTCTCCGTCGATACCCACGGTGTAGCAATATTTAGGCCGGGTAAGGAGTTGAAAGACTCTGTCTGGAAACTTCGCCATAAAGAAAACAAAAAATAGAATCAGTAAAAGTGAATCAAAATTATAAAAGAAGTATCCTCTCTTATATTTACGAGGTAGTGCTGTTAATAGGGACAGCACTCCTTTTTTCTTTTGCATTTCCAGGCTTTTTATCAAACAGCGGATTTGGAATAATTGCCTTTTTTGCCCTAATTCCTCTTTTTGGTGTAATTAGAAAGACATCATTTTTAGCAACTCCAATTTATGGGTTTTTATTTGGTTTTACTTTTTACACCCTCTTTAACTACTGGTTAGTGACTTTCCACCCCTTGGCAATTTTAATAGTTCCCATTATCAAAGGGGGAGAGATGATAATTTTATTTCCCCTATTAAAAGCTGCTGATAAGTGGTTTAAAAGATTTGGCTTTTTAGTTCAATCAATCATTTGGGTTGCTTATACCTACTTAAGTCAAAGTTGGTTTGCTGGTTACCCTTATGGGACCATCTCCAGTGCTGTTTATCAATTTCTCCCATTCATCCAAATTGCTGAGTTTTCAGGAATTTGGTTAATCACCTTTATAATGATCTTACCCCAAGCTTTCTTAGGAAAGTATGTTGCCGATCAATTGATGGGGGCAAAAAGACCTATTTTAGATTTTTTTAGAGAGTACAAAAGTGTAGTTATTGCTTACTTGGCTATTTTAGTTTTTACCTTCACTTTTGGGTTTATTAAAATAGTGCAGTGGAATAAGACCGAGCCTGATCAAAAGTGGAGAGTTGCCACATTGCAACACAGTGCCGACTCTTGGAAAGGGGGCTACGACACTTATAAAAGAAACTTTAACAACCTAAGGACGATGAGTTTACAAGCGCTCAAAGAGAATCCTGACATGATTATCTGGTCTGAGACAGCTTTTGTCCCCTCAGTTTATTGGCACACCACCTATAAAACTGATGAAAGAACTGCCGATTTAGTTGATGAGTTTGTAAGTTTTGGAAAGTCTTTACCGGTTCCCCTTTTAACAGGAAATCCCGAAGGTGTTTTAGATGATCCAACTGTTGGCCCTTTAGATGAGAACGGTTATTGGAACAGAAAAGATTACAACACTGTAATTATGTTTGAAAATGGGGAGATTAAAAAAACTTACCGTAAGCAACACCTTGTCCCATTTACTGAACACTTCCCCTATGAAAAGCAGCTTCCTTGGTTGTATAGACTTTTATTAGCCAACGATTACAACTGGTGGGAGAAAGGGTACGATCCTGTTGTCTTTGAGACAGATCAGGGGGTGCGTTTTTCAACGCCAATTTGCTTTGAAGATGTCTTTGGTTATCTAAGTGCAGGCTTTGTAAAAAATGGGGCTGATGTAATTGTAAATATGACTAACGATAGTTGGTCTGGTGCTGTAAGTGCCCAAATGCAACATCTAGCATTAGCTGTCTTTAGATCTGTTGAAAACAGAAAATCAACAGTTAGAGGAACTAACAGTGGAATGAGTGGGGTTATCTTACCAACAGGGAAGATTGTTGATTTAATGGACCCATTCACCCGAGAGTGGAAAATTTATGATGTTCCTGTTTACACATCTGATAAATTTACCATCTACACCAACAGTGTAGATATCTTAGCCAAAGTGGCTGTCTACCTCTCACTCGCTTTGCTAGCGGGTGGAGGTATTGTGCAAATCGTTAAACTTAAAAGGACAGATGATTAGTATGCAAGAGAGCTACTCTTCAGTTTCAGTTTTTATCATAGGTACTGAAATTACCCGAGGGATTATTGGGGATAAGCATGGACAGCTCATTGCTAAAGAGTTGACCACCATTGGCTATTTAGTAAATAGAATTACCATCGTTGCTGATGATGGATCAGTAAAACCTCTTTTAGAAGGGTGTATTAGAAAAAATGACATTATTATCTTAACTGGAGGCCTTGGGCCAACTAGTGATGATATGACTCGTCAAATTGTAGCCGATTTGGCAAACGTCCCTTTAGTTGAAGATCCGGGTGCTTATGAAACTTTATATAAAAGAATTGGTAGTAGAATAAATGGGGCTAACAGAAGGCAGGTTTTAATTCCCCAAGGTTTTAAAGTAATCGAAAATCCCAAAGGGACAGCTCCAGGGTTCAGTGGCGAAATTAAAGTGGATGGGAGATCTGTACGTCTTTATGCAATGCCAGGACCCCCCATTGAGATGCACGAGATGTTCTACAACAAGATACTTCCCGAATTAAGTAGCCTCACCGGGCATGAAGGAATTGGGAGAAGCGAGTATTCAAATTTTTTAACACCCGAATCTAGGTTGGAAGATTTAAGTAAAGAGTGTGCAATAAAAGGAATTGAGTGGGGAACTAGAGTTCAAGAGCATCGCATCAGTTTATATCTTAATGGGGGAACTGTCTCTCAAAGAGATGAGATGGCTCTTTGTATCTCAAATAAGCTGGGGCGGGGAATTTTAAGAAGTGGTGATGTAGAGATTCTAGATTTATTAGTAGACCTTCTTAAAAAAGAGAACATCACAATCTCAGCTGCCGAATCTTGTACAGGGGGTTTGTTAAGTAAGCTCCTAACAGATTTAAGTGGATCTTCAAATTGGTTTTGGGGTTCTGTTATCTCATACTCTAACGATGCTAAAACTAAACTTCTTAATGTAAAAGAAGAGACCTTAGAAAAATATGGGGCAGTCTCAGTTGAGTGTGTTAAAGAGATGGCTCAAGGAGCTTTAGAAGTTTCTCAAAGCGATGTGGCAGTTTCAATTTCAGGTATTGCAGGACCCGACGGGGGAAGTAAGGAAAAACCTGTTGGAACAATTTGCTTTGGATTTGCCCAAAAGGGGAAAAAGAGTGAAGCAGTTGAACTTTTATTGACCTCTTATGGTAGAAGTGGAGTTAGAAAAAGGGGTGCAATTGCAGCTCTGTTACTAACCTATTACTATATAAGAGGTGAGTCGTTGCTTGACATTGTGACAAGCTGGCAATATATTTAAGTTACTAACTGAGACTCCTTATTATAAATTATAGAAAGGATTATCAATTTAATTCATACCAAACAGAAAATAAAATAAGTTCACATCTGTGTGAGTTTACTATCTTTGGAGAAAATCAATGACATCAGAATTTGAGAATAATCTCGAACTGTTCGACGAAGGTCAGAGCAAAGAAAATTCAGTTGCGACCAATGGGAAAAAGGTTATAAAAAAAAGGACAGCTGACAATGGAGTACAAAAAGTTGTTAAAGTAGCAACCTCTTCAAATTCCTCCCCAGCTCCTAGAAAAAGGGGCAGACCCTCTAAAAAAAGCGAAGTAGAAAAAGTTAACAATGAACAAATTAAAGAGGTCTTATCTCGCCAATCTGGCCAACGGGGAAAACCCAAAATGAATTACCAAGGGAGGCCAAACCCCAAAGGCTCAGCAGCTAGTGATTTAGCCTCTGTTGAAGCTTTAATGGGAGATCCAAATGCCCCAAGAATTACTGTTAATGATTTAACAGTTTTAAATCTTCCTGAGTTGAGAAAGAAGGGAGAGGAGTATGGGATTGCCAAAGAGTCAATGATTGAACTCAAAAGACAAGAGATAACAGTTGAGATTTTAAAAGCTCATACAGCCCAAGGGGGAGTTATAAGGGCTTTTGGTTCTTTAGAAGTACTTCCCGATGGATACGGATTTTTACGCTCACCTCAAAACAACTACCTTAGTGGACCTGAAGATATTTACATCTCAATTTCTCAAATTAAGATGTTGAACTTAAAAACAGGTGATAGTGTCGAGGGCTTAATTAGACCCCCACGCGATGCAGAGCGCTATTTTGCAATGATTAAGGTTGAAGCTATTAACTACGATACACCCGAAGTTGCCCGCTCTAGAGCTCCATTTGACTCTCTAGTGCCCCTTTATCCCGATGAGAGACTCAACTTAGAAACCGAAGAAGAGGATGTCTCCACAAGAATCATCAATCTCTTTTGTCCAATTGGTAAAGGGCAAAGGGGCCTTATTGTTGCACCCCCAAGGGCTGGTAAAACAATCTTGATGCAAAAGATAGCTAACGCAATAAGTGAAAACCATCCCGAAGTTTACTTAATGGTCCTTTTAATTGATGAGCGTCCTGAAGAGGTAACTGATATGAGAAGGACAGTCAAAGGGGAGGTCATTGCTTCAACCTTTGATGAACAAGCAACCCGTCACGTCTCAGTTGCTGAGATGGTTATCGAAAAAGCTAAAAGATTGGTTGAGCATAAAAGAGATGTTGTTATCCTTTTAGATAACATCACCCGTTTAGCTCGTGCTTACAACCAAACAGTTCCTGCCAGTGGAAAAATTCTCTCTGGTGGAGTTGATTCAAACGCTCTTCACAAACCGAAAAGATTTTTAGGTGCTGCTAGAAATATTGAGCATGGAGGCTCTTTGACAATTATTGCCTCAGCTTTAATTGAAACTGGTAGTAGGATGGATGAGGTTATTTTTGAAGAGTTCAAAGGAACAGGGAACAACGAGATTGTTTTAGATCGCAGAATGGCAGAAAGGAGATTGTACCCAGCAATCAACATCAAAAAATCGGGAACCAGAAGGGAAGATTTACTTCTTAACGATGAAGAGATGGCTAAAATTTGGGCCCTTCGCAATGCAATCAACCCAATGGAAGATATTGAGATGACGGAACTCCTTATTGACAAGATGAAGAAAACAAAGAATAATGAAGCGTTTTTAAGATCGATGAATACATCGGTCATTTCATGAGTTTGAATTGGTCCTTCTGTCAAGGGTAAGCCGTAGCAGAGGGTAGCAGATATAACTTGGAGGATTAGATTATGAAAGAGGGAATTCATCCCAAATATGAGTTAACCGAAGTAACTTGTGCTTGTGGTAACACATTTGAAACCAAATCAACCGCTAAAAAACTCGATATTGAGATTTGTAGCGCTTGTCACCCATTCTTCACCGGTACACAAAAGTTGGTAGACACAACTGGTCGTGTTGAGCGCTTTAAGAAGAAATATGGGCTTGGTGAAAAATAATAACTTATATCATAAGGGTATATAAAAAAGACCGCCTCCTAATGGATGGCGGTTTTTATTTGCTTTTAAGGTGGTGGGAAGCTAAAATTATCATTGAGGGAGCATGAAAGAAATTAAGAGTATCCACCAATTAGAGTTTAACTCAAGTGCAACTTATGTTGTCACTCTACCAACTTTATACACCCTAATTGGAGAATTTGGAGAGTATTGTAAAGGATACTCCCTTTTTGGTGCAACCAATGAGACTTTAAGTGTTGCAATCTCTAAAAGAGAAGATCTTAGCTCTCGCCTCTACTTAAAAAACAACAACGAGCGTAAGCGCTTTACTTATCTAAATATCAAATATAAAAAAGAGGATCGATGGGCAAATTTAATTAAAGGGGTAGTTGCCACTTTAATTAGTCGTTCATACACCATTGGAGGCTTTAATTTAACTTTACAAGGGAAGTTGTTAGATGAGAGTAGTCCAACTGTTGATGCTGCTATCACATTGGCAACCACCATAGCGCTCCAAAAGCTTTTTAACTTAGATTTAGTTTTAAAAGAGTGTGCAACTATTAGTTACTCTGCATTAACTTCTTTCTCTTCAATTAAAAGTTCTCTCACATTCTTCAATGCATTAATTAATATCGATAGCAGTTCTGTTATTTTGTACGATTTAAGTACTTACACCTTTAAAAAAATAACTTACCCCTTTATAGATGAAAAAATAAAATCTCTTATTGTTGATGCCAACGTTGCAACACTCCCTTTTATTCAAGAGATTGAGGAGAAAGAGAAAGCTGCCTCAGTCGCTTTTGAGAAGTTGAAATTAGCCTACCCAAAAACCTCCTTACGAGAGATCTCAGTTGAGGAGATTAAAGGGTTAAAAAAGGTGCTAAGTGAAGATGAAAAAAGGATTTGTAGCTACATAATAGAGGAGAGTCAGCTAGCTAAAGAGGCAGCTCGTCAGCTTGAACAAAATGAGTTGGTGATGTATGGTAAAACTCTGAGCAGAGTACAAACAGGTTTACGCGATGTATTCGAATTAACCTGTCCTGAGATAGATTGGCTGGCCAAAAGGGCTTCACAAAATGGTGGGTGCTTAGGGGCATCTATGATTATTGGGAGCCTTGGTAAAAAAATCTACATCTTAATGGAACAAAAGAATTTAACACATTATGCTGCTCAACTGGAGGCTTATGGGCAAATCTTTGGCTTTAAAGCTGCTTACTCAATTTATAAGCCAGCTGGTGAGATAAAGATTGAACCATATCAGTGATGAACATATTGCTGACTAATGATGATGGATATCAAGCAGAAGGGCTAAAAGTATTAGAGGAAACTCTCCTTGCCTTTGGCCACAAAGTTTGGGTTTGTGCCCCCTTTGTTGAAAGAAGCGGGCAATCTCATGCAATGACTTTAAAGGATAAAGTTACCTTTACCCGTTACGATGAGTATCACTACTACTGTAGTGGCACTCCAGTTGACTGTGTTCTTTACGGAGTGATGGGAAAAGTTGTTGATGTTGAGTTTGATTTAGTCGTCAGTGGTATTAACCACGACTACAATGCAAGTACCGGCATCCTTTATTCAGGAACTGTTGGTGCTGCTCGTGAGGCAACTTTAAGAAATCATAAAGCGATTGCTATAAGTGCCCACCTTGATGATGATATAAATAAGTTCCCCTTTAAAGAGGCTGCTACATTCTTGGCAGAGAACCTTGAAGATTTTATTGAGTTTTGTACTCCAAACGTTTTACTAAATATTAACGTCCCTCCCAAAACTGATGGGAAGTGGGAAGTTGCTGATGTGGGGCATTTAGAGTTCTTCGATGTTATTGAAAAAGGGAATGCCACCAACAATAACAAAGAGCAAAACAATGGAAAGGTTGATAGCAACGGCCTATATATTGGCTCTTCGTTGGAGTTGAAGTTGAACTACGGTAGTGGTGATCTACCTAGATTAATTGGTAACACCATCGATGCTGATTTAGCTATTTTAAATAAAGGGATCATTTCAGTATCTCCTTTATACATCCACCCAGTGATAGATCAAAAAGTGGCTAAAAAACTTAGAGAGTATCAAAGGGAGAGTAATGGTAGTTAGGCACTCCTCCCAATGGGATCAAAAATGTTCACGATGTGGTCTTTGTTGCCACAACAAAGTAGTTTATGGAGATGTAGTTGTTTACGATCTCTCCTCTTACTGTGAACACTACGATCCAACAACAAAAGAGTGTAAAATCTACTTTGAAAGATTAGAAAAAGAGGCAAGATGTAAAAGAGTTAACCGCTTTAGAGCAATGTTTGCATCCTACCTTCCAGAAACTTGTGCCTATGTCCAATGGGCCCGTTCCCATAAAATAAGATTTGCCCCAAAGCGATTCATCCGCTATGCGACAGGAGATCGGGGAGATCTAGCAGATGAGGATTCAATACCCTTTTTAAATTAGTTGGTGGGTTGACCGTTTACGGTCTGTTAACTTATTTTTACAAAAGAGAAGGGTATAATGAAAGTATATTTAGATAACAATGCAACAACACAATTAGCACCAGAAGTGATAGATTCACTTAAAGCAAATCTAGAACTTTATGGTAATGCCTCATCTATGCACGAATTTGGGCGAGGACCCTCATTCGATATTGAGAAAGCTCGACTAAGTGTTGCTAAGATGATTAATGCAAGTGCTGATGAGATAATATTTACCAGTGGAGGGACAGAATCAGATAACGCTGTCTTTGCTATGGCGCGGGAATTGATAGACTCCAATGGTAAAAGAAATAGAATTTTAACATCAACAATTGAACATCCAGCTATCATCGAAACATGTGAGTACCTTAGTGATAAGGGTTACAAAATCGATTACATCCCAGTTGATAAGTATGGACTTATTGACATGGATCGTTATGAAGAGCTTTTAGGTGATGATGTTGTTTTAGTTAGTGTTATGGCTGGAAACAACGAAATTGGAACTATCCAAGATATTGAAACTATTACTCGACTAGCTCACGCTCACGGGGCATTAATGCACACCGATGCTGTTCAAGCAATTGGAAAGATGGAAGTTGATGTACGAAAGTGGGATGTTGATTATCTAAGTTTATCTGCTCATAAATTTTATGGACCTAAAGGTGTTGGAGCTCTTTTTGTTAAAGAGGGCAAACCTTTTGATTCTTTTATCAAAGGGGGACACCAAGAGGGGGGTAAAAGGGCAGGCACTTACAACACCGGTGCAATTATTGGGATGGGAGTTGCAGCTGATTTAGTTGTTGAAACTTTAGATGAAGAGATTTCTAACTTGTGGACTTTAAGAGAGAAGCTTCGTAAAGGCTTAGAGGAGTCTGTTGATGAGATGGTTGTTAATGGACATCCAACTAAAGTCTTACCTGGCACTTTAAACGTCTCATTTGCTAAAGCAGAGGGAGAGTCAATTCTTTTAATGCTCGATTTAGAGGGGATTGCAGTTTCAACAGGTTCAGCTTGTGCCACTGGCTCTTTAGAACCCTCTTATGTTTTGTTGGCAACTAATGTAGATATTGAGATGGCTCATGGATCAATTAGATTTAGTTTGGGGCGATTCAATACTGAGCAAGAAATCGATTATGTAATTAAGAAAGTAGCGCCAATTATTAAGCGCTTAAGGGAGATATCAACCAGATGAGTAACAATAGATCTGTTTGGGCATATACGGATGAAGTAAAAAAACACTTCATGAATCCAATGAACGTTTGGGAAGATGAGTCTTGGGAAGCTGATGGAGTTGGAGTAGTTGGCTCAATGACTTGTGGTGATGAGATGAAAGTGGGCATCAAAGTTAAAGATGGGAAAATCAGTGAGCTAAAGTGGCAAACCTACGGGTGTGCTTCTGCTATTGCCTCCACCTCAATGATGAGTGAAATGACCATTGGTAAAACTTTAGAACAAGCTTACTTTTTAACTCCAGAGGAGATTACTGAAAGTTTAGGAGGTCTTCCACAACACAAGTTCCACTGTTCAGTTTTAGGCGACAAAGGCTTAAGGGCAGCAATTGATGATTATCTTGAGAGAAATAATCTACCAAACGAGTATAAGTTGAAAGTTGCCAAAGTTATTTGTGAGTGTAAAAACATAACTGACCAACAAATTGAGGACCTTGTTAAAACTAAAGAGGCAATGAGTATCGACCAACTTAGAGATATAACAGGGTTTGGAACAGTTTGTGGCAAGTGCCAATTTAAAGTGCACCAACTCTTTGAAGAGTTAATGCACATTTATCACGAGTAGTTTAACACTCAGCGTGGAACTCGCTATCACCAATGAATTCCCTCAACAAAGAGTCGCTAGGGACTAGGTTTGGGGGAATTGGATAGACGTTCTCTAAAAACTTCAACAGACGTCGAGCAACTGGGTAGGCATCGTAAGCACTAGGCTTTACAGTTCTCAAAAGGGGCTCGGCGTACGGTTTTAAAACAGCTAATTCATAATCTAAAGCAGAGTTAATCATAATATCGGCCTCATTTTGATAAGGGAAAATGTTTATAGATTCCCCTCTTTCAACTGAGGGCCACATCTCAAGAGTTTGTTGAGCAGAGGTGCTTCTGCTTTTGTTATCTCTCACTATGCGTCGTAGTATTCTATTGTCGGTAGTGGAAATCCTATTGTGGTCATCTAAGTTCAATTGAGTTAAAGCAGAGATGTATATTTTAAAAGTACTGTTATCATCAATATCCCCAAGAAGTCTTGGGTTAAGGGCATGAATTCCCTCTAACACTAAAATAGTATCCTCTTTTAAACTTATAGGCTCTTTTTCAAAAGTGCGCTTCCCATCACCACTAAATTCAAAGTGGGGAAGGTAAACCTCTTCGTTTCTATAAAGGGCAGCAAGGTTCTCTCTTAGCAAATCTAAATCGAGTGCTTCTAAGATCTCTAAATCTGGATTGCCATCCAAATCTTTGGGAACTTGAGATTTTGGACGGTAGTAGTTATCTAAAGAGATTTTAATTGGATCAAAGCCCAACAGCTTAAGCTGAATGGCTAATCTGATTGAGAAAGTAGTTTTTCCTGACGAGGAGGGACCAGAAATTAAAACAGTTTTTACCCCCTCTTTTTGGTCAATCATATCGGCAATATCTGAAATCTTACGGTGATGTAGATCTTCATTCATCCTTATGAATGTCCCAATATCTTTAGAGCCACATATTTGATTCATCGTCCCAATGCAATCAACCTTTAATAAAGTTGCCCACCTTCTATACTCACTAAAAACCGAAAACAAAAGGGGATTGTCTTTAAAAGGGGCTACCGTTTGAAATTTATTTTTAGTTAAAGGGTAGCGCAGAAGCATCCCCTCATCTCCATACTCTTTTAATTCCCAAACTTCTAATAACCCAGTTCTCGATAACAAAGGCTCATAAGCGATATCTAAATAGTCTTCACATCTGTAGAGGTGGATAGTTGAATCGTTACGGTAATTTAAAAGCAGCTCTGTTGCTAAAAAACCCTTCTCTTTGAAATAGTCGACCCCCTCTTGATAAGCAACTCTTACCAACTCTAAAGGGAGGTTTTGTTGAACTAACTCTCTCATCTTATCACTGAGAGCCATTACATCCCCTTTTTCAAGTTTTGATTGGTTTTGGAAAGTGAAATAAAACCCATCACCTAAAGCGTGTCCAATAATCAATCTCTTTTTAGGAAACAAAAGGTTAGAAGCGTAAGATAAGAGGTAGCTTAAAGAGTGACGATAAATTCTTTTACCTAAATCAGAATAGAGGTGAACAGGTTCAATGGTTGCATTAATGGTAACCCTTGCCCCAAATGGTAAAATCTCATTGTTCATCCTTAAAGCCACAACAGGGTTGTCAAAAAAGGTGAGCTTATCACACTCTATTTTTAAATACTCTCTTATTATAGTTTCAACCTTTGTTGCTGTGGGAAGAGTAAAAGTCTTCTCTTTATAAGTTAGTTTAATTGTTGGATTCATCCTCTATTACTCCTATTATCTAGTTAGTTACCATAACATAAGTTTTAAAAACATTAAAATTAAAAAAAATTGTTATAATATGGTAGTGTGTTAATAATTGACACCAATAGTGGAGAAAGATAGATTAGAACTAATGGAGTAGTTGATGGGCCACACTGTTTCCAAATATAAGTTACTCACCATAGATATGGATAAGCAATCCTCTTTTTATGAAGAGGTAGATCTTGGTGTAATAAAAAAATATTTGGGAGGAGAGGCTTTAGCACTCTACCTTTATAAAGTTGCCTCAGAAAATCATCCCACCTCCAATGCCCTTATTTTTACAACATCAATTTTGAACTACTCAAACACCCTATCAGTAGCAGGAAAAAGTCAAGACTTTCCCTCAATAGAGTCAGATTCAAATGTATCAGATGTTGCCACTAATTTGAAAAGCCATAACATACTTGGCATTACTATTTTAAATTCATCCAATAACTACACAACTATTAAAATAGGGTCAGAAAAGGTTGAGTTTTTAAATCCCCGTTTAAGTAATCATAAAGAGCAAGAGAGCTATTTAACAATTGGGGTGGCAGGTGAGAATTTAAGTCCTTTTGCAACTATTTTAGAAAATTCTCGCCCATTAGAGCGCAAGGGCTTTGGCTCTCTTATGGGCTCTAAAAAAATTAAAAGCTTAATAGTTACTAAAGTAGAACAACAACAAGAAAAAAGTGAAGAGCTTATAAAAGCTGAAAAGAAATTTGAAAAGAGAATTAAAAAAAGTAGATTTTTAAATAGGTACAAAGAGGAGGGGGACTTAAGGCTTCTAAACAATGGAATTAAAAGGGGTTTTGTAGCTATTGATAATTCGACCAAAAGAGTTGATCCTCGCTTAAGTCATCTCACATTGGGAGAGCTTAAAAGAAAACTCACTTTTACAAAAACTGAAGATGAGATTTGGCCCTCAGTTCGCCTAAGAGTTTTAGTTGAACCTTTTGGTGAAATTGAAGATATGGTTCAATACTTTGAAATGATTAGTCTTGGTCCCAATCTAAACAACTACGATATTTATGAAGTTATTAAACTTTACAATAAAATAATTGAGCTTGGTCTAAATCCAATTACTACTGGTAGCTACTTAGCAACTAAGTTAACTTCCAATTGGTATGATGAGAAAAGTACTTTCAAATTAGTAGAGCAAATTGCTACAGGAAAAGTTAAAGTTAATGAGAGGATGATGGTTAGTTTAGATCCTCGAGGAGCTTATGGGAGCTCTTTATTGATGGGGTTGGGAGAGGATCTTCCTTTAGTTGCTGAAACGCACTTCAACTTTTTAAAAAATGGGAATAATAAAAAGATTGCCCAATGGGTCTTTTTACAAGAGAACTTAGTTGCACTTTCAAAAGCTTTAGGCTTTTATGTTCCCTACTTTGTCCCTTTTTTAGTTGAGAGCTTAAGAATATATCCTCTAAAAATGCTTAATAGAGTTAATGTGCTCCCTTTAATGAAACTTCTAAGAACTTTAGTTAATGAAACTTTAGATATTGAGCTTAGTGAAAAAGAGTTTAACGATGTGAGTAGGCGTTATATAGAGATAAAGAGGAAGTTAAATAACCAACTTGAGTTTCTTTGTCAAATTGAACAGCGTTTTATAATTGATCCAAAAAGTAACTTTTCTAAAAAGGATGTTGTTCCATATAGAAAGATGGTTTACGAGTATCAATTTTTACGAAGGATTGATTTGTCGTATCTAAACAAGGAGCTCTGAAGTGAGAAAATTTGTAACTGCTATTTTATTTGTTTTGTTACTTACTCCTTTATATGCCCACCACCGCCCATCAAGTTTATCAATTAAGATTTTAAATGACAATTTAACTTTAGGTCTTTCAGAAAACAGAGATGATTTACGCTCTTATGGGATCTCCTTTCAATATAATCAAAACCAAAAATGGTTTTTAAACTTAGAAGCTAGTGGAATTACAAAACGAATTGAACCGACAGGGCGATACGATGAGATTGTCTTTAATGGTGGTTACAATTTCGATTTCTTCTTCACTAAAGGGAAATTACCTTTAACTATTAGATTAACTCCGAGTGCAGGTTTTCTAGTAGCGGGTAATTTAGGTTTTCAAGATGTACAAAATAAGGTGCACGACACCTTTAATTTGGGTGATTTGATTTTACATTATGAGACAGAGATAACTAAGTTTTATCCACAAATTGCTTTTAAAAATAGTTACAACACCTTTGTTCGAGCCCCTTTTTCTGGCGAGTCGTTTTTAATGGCTGAAGGGGAAGTTGATGTCACCTATACAATCAACTACCAAACCAAAATTAATACCTCTTTTGCCTTAGGCCAAAGAACGGTACACAAAAGTGAAATTCTAATTGGAATGGGGTATGAGTGGACCTTTAGTGAAACAGGGTGGCCCTCTCATGAAAGTACAGTAGAAAGTGAAAGTGGTTTAACCACTTTTGTTAAAGCTCACTTTGGGTTTTTGGCTTTAAGTTACAAATGGTATTTAGAGACTTTGCAAGGGTATGGGGGTTTAGGTTTTGATATAGGACTAAGCCAACACTCTGAGTGGACTCATAACGATATCATTTTCTCAATGGGGATAATAATGCCCCACAATATGTTGACATCTTTTCTCAGATACAACATCAAACACAACATCGGTTTTTACATGAGTAACGCTTTTAAGATGGTTCCTTTAGAATCTTCATCTTGGGCTAGGGAAAATTACTCTGTTTGGCAAATGGGAGCCGATTGGGAAATAGAACAACTTGAGTATAAAGTTTTACGCCCCTTTGTCTCGATGGGATTGGGCTTAGATCACTTCTTAGTTGCTAAAGATGGTGCTAACAACCAAAGAATGAGTGTAATTGATGATGTTCGATTTGTCATCAATCCAGCTTTGGGCATTCGCCTCTTTTCTAAAGGGGAGCTTAGCTACGATGGGGTAGCATATGGGTTTGAATTTAGTGGGGGAGTGCGTGGAGCTTTTGGTAAAATAAGAGATAGTGGCTATGATCTAAGTTTTACTGAGATGTGGCACCCCTATGGGAAAATTGCCCTGATAATGAGTTCAAATCTTTAAAGACTTTAAAACAATTGAATTAAAAAGAGTTTTAATAACAATCTCATTTTCATCAATAGTTGCATAAGATGGTTCATTGTTATCACGAGGAGATGAAACAGATCCTGGATTTAATAAAATTGGACCGCTGCTATTTTGGTAAAGGTGGGCAACATGGGTGTGTCCACTTACAAAGATATCTTTTGCATCTAAGTAGAGGGGAAAAAGTTTCCAATCGTAATATAAATCACCATGTGTTGCTACTATTTTTCTATCATTTAACTCTTTGGTGATATAAATAGGGGGAGCTTGGAGTTTCTTCTTATTGAACTCCCATCTAGAGTCGCAGTTGCCTTGAACATTTAATAAAGGGATAGAGAGGTTTTTTAATTTATCAAAATCTCGACCCAACATGAATAAGCCAAAATCACCAACGTTGATTAGAGTTGTTGGTTTTTCCATTTTAATTTTATCTATTAAAAGAGCTAGAGCATCTTTATCTCCATGTAGGTCAGAAAAGATTAGTATCTTAGTCATAAAAGGTACTCTAATAAGAAAAGTAAAAGATGGCAAATGGTTATAAAAGAGTTGAGACAAGGTGAAAGTGCTCTTACAATCTTAATTGGAGGGTCTATGGAAAAATTAAAATTTAAAGCTTCCGATAAAAAAGAGATATTTTATCGGTATTGGAAAAGTGATTCGTACAACCACCAAGTTGTCCTAATCTTTCATGGGATGGCTGAACATAGTGAACGCTACGACTATTTTGCTAAACATTTAAACTCTCTAGGCTTTGATGTATATGCCCAAGACCACAGAGGACACGGTTACACTGCCACAAAAGAGGAACTTGGTTTCTTTGCAGATGAGAATGGGTGGCAAAGGGTTGTTGATGATGGGTATGAGTTAGCCAAACTAATAATTAAAAAAGATAAAGAGGCTAAAATCTTCTTATTTGGGCACTCGATGGGCTCATTTTTAGTGCGTACTTTGTTAACACAACACGATAAAGAATTCACAGGGGTAGTGTTATCAGGTACTGGTAGTGATAAAGGACTTTTAGGAAAGGTTGGCAAATCTTTAGCCTATTTTAGATCTAGAGGGACCAATGCAAAGCGTAAAGATCAACTTTTAGATAAGATGAGCTTTGGCTCTTTTGGCAACAAATTCAAACCAACGAGAACACCTTTTGATTGGTTATCAAAAGATGAAATAGAGGTTGATAAGTATTTTTCTGATCCACTATGCGGCTTTGTGTGTACCTCAAAGTTCTTTTACGATTTACTTAGTGGAGTTCAAATAGCTAACAACTTAGAGCTTGCTAAAAAGATTAAAAAGAAGTTGTCAGTTTTAGTTATTAGTGGGAAAGATGATCCTGTAGGGGATTTTGGTAAAGGGGTGGAAAAAGTGTACTCCCTTTACAAAGATGCTGGTTTAAAGGACCTTACTTTAGAGTTAGTTGAAGATGGACGTCACGAATTATTAAATGAGACTAATAAAGAAGAGATTAACCAGATGATAGGAAAATGGTTAGTTTCTAAAAGTGAGGTTGCCCCTTAATTAAAAGGGTGGTAGATTGCCAGTAATGGAGAATAATAGTTCAGCGCTAAAAAAAGTTGTAAATTTTTTACAAGTTTGGCTAAGTAAGTTTACTAAAGATCGCATTACTATCTTAGCTAGTGGCATTGTTTATACCACCCTTATCTCAATTATCCCATTTGTCTCTTTTTTAGTAGCATTTTTGTCAGTGTTCGATTTATTACGCCCATTTTATGATGTAATAGAAGAGCTCTTTACCTCTATTTTTGGAACAGTAGCTGGAGGACAACTTGCTACTTTAATTGAAAGTTACAGTAAGAATGCTAGTGGACTAGGAATTTTTGGACTTATTAGCTTTTCCGTAACTTCAGTTTTGTTGATTAACAAAGTGTGGTCAATCATCAACCAAATCTACCGCTCTAGTTCCACAAATATGTCGGTAGTGCGCCGTTCTGTAGTCTTTTTAACAACTTTAATTGTTGGTGTTATTTTATTAAGCGCCTACTTTGGTGTTAAATCTTTGTTATCGAGTTGGACTGTAACGCTGTTTGGATGGAACTTACTTAAAACTCCATTTTTAAAAACAATTAGGTTTTTTGCCCCCTGGGTAATTGGGTGGCTCTTTTTATTCTTTATGATAAAAGTTGCCCCAAATGCAAAGGTGAGTGTTAAGAGTGCCTCATTAGGAGCTATTGTTGGAACTACTGGATTGTTTTTTGTAAACTCACTTTTTGCAAAAATCATCTCAAACTTAATTAGATACTCAGTGATTTACGGATCTTTTGCTGCAGTATTTTTCTTCTTACTTTGGGTGCACATAATTTGGATTGTAGTTTTTGGTTCAGTAGTCTTTAGTTATGTTCACCAATATCGCCCAGGTAAAGAGTCAATTCAAAAACCAATTTCGCCAGCTGAACAGCTTGCTAATGGAATCAATGTGATGATGGTCATTGGGCAAAAGTATCGTGATGGGAAAGGGCCCACCAGAATTAGAGATATAACCGATCGTCTTTTAATGAACGAGAAACAGCTGTTTAATGTGTTGGATCTTTTAATCGAGAATGGGTTCACTTTAGCTGTAAATGCATCTTTAACTGCTTATGTTCCTGCTAAACCTTTAGAAGACTTAAAAGTTATCGAGTTGGTTAAAAAGTTGTATGGGGAAGTTTATTTAGAACAAAATATCGATACCATCGGAGATTCAATAGCTACTCAAATCTGTAGCGACGGTATAGACTCTTTGGGCAATCTGAGTGTTGCCAATTTGATTGAGAGAATTTAGTTTTACCCTAAAGCAACATCTAAAATCATCATCACAGTAAAACCTGCCATGACTCCAATAGTTGCCAAGTGTGTTGCGTGGTGATCTCCTTGTTGACTTGCGGGCACTAACTCCTCAACAACAACGTATATCATTGCCCCTGCTGCAAAGGCTAAAGCGTAAGGTAAAATTGGTTTCATAACAACAACTAACAAAGCTCCTAAAACCCCAGCAATTGGTTCCACTATCCCACTAGCTTGTCCATACATAAAACTTTTAAAGCGGCTTAAACCTTCTCGACGTAAAGGAATTGAGACAGCTGCCCCTTCGGGAAAGTTTTGTATCCCTATTCCAATAGCTACAGCAATAGCGCCCATAATTGTCACCCCATCCATTCCATAAGCAACTGCTCCAAAAGCTACTCCAACTGCTAATCCTTCAGGGATGTTGTGTAGTGTAATTGCTAAAACTAATAGAATGCTCCTTCTTAAGGAGGTGGGAATACCTTCAGGCTTATCCCCCTCTTTAGAGTCAAAGTGGATGTGGGGAATTAGTTTATCGGCAAGCCATAAGAAAGCTCCTCCAGCGACAAAGCCAATAGCAGCTACTAAATAAGCTGGAATAGGGGAGATTTGTTCAGCTAACTCAATTGCAGGATCTAATAGCGACCAAAAAGAGGCTGCTATCATAACTCCACTGGCAAAGCCTAACATCATGTTTAAGATGCTCATCTTAATCTCTTTGAAAAAGAAAACTAATGCCGCCCCTAAGGCCGTTAGTCCCCAAGTGCCTAAAGTTGTAATTAAAGCCATTAAAATTGGTCTAGTAGTTAAATACGCCATTGCTTTTACTCCATCCTTCGTAAGGTATTGAACTGTTTATGTTTACACGACTATTATAAGGAGAGGTTTTAATTATGGAAAGTTTATTTGAAGAAGTTAACATAGAAAAGTATAAAGAAATCCCAAATCCCTCTTTTATTAACCAAAAAAACCTAAAAACTTGGATTTGGGATGAAAGTGGCATTAAAGCTTTTGAACAAAAGAACGTTCCTTCTTATAAAGGGGAGGGGGTTTTATTATTTCCCTACTCGTTAAAAGTTGTTGATCACAAAGATCGCCATATTGCTACTGTTGCGTGTGAACAAATCGATTACCGAGAGTTAGCCTATTTAACCAAACAACCAATTACAGAACTTAAAGGGGATAGCAAAGGGTACCTCTCTCCTATAACAATTGTCCTTTTTATGGCTGATGAGAAAATGGAGTTAGAAGTTTACAATGGGAATTTAATTGACCAAGAAGTATTTCCCCATTTAGCTGAAATAGTTTCAGATCAGTTTGACTTGTTTGAAGAGAGTGTACGACAAGTTGAACAAGTTCCCACTAAATAGAGGGTGTGCTCCCTAACAGATAAATCAAACTCCTTTTGGTAATTTTCAATTAAAGGCTCTAACTTACAACTTCCTAAATCGATAAAGTTATGACACTTTTCACAATGAAACCAGTGGTGATGATTAGCAGAACCATCTTTGTTTTTAAGTTTTGTGTAGTAGCGTTGAGTCCCATGATCTTGGCAGTGAAGGACAAAAGAACTTAGGTAGTTGCGATTTTCTAAATATGTAAGAGCTCTGTAAACAGTTGCTAAATCACATTTCAAATCGATCTTCTCATAAACTTCGTTTGTACTAAGGGGGTAGGAGGAGCTTTGAATTACACCTAAAGTTGCTTTGCGAGCTTTTGTCATTGTACTTTTCTCCTCCTTTTTTTAACTGCAGCAAAAAGTGAAAACAGTAAAAAGATAACTCCAGCAATAACTACAACCATTGCCCCAACAGGTAAATCTGTTTTCCATCCAATAACTAGCCCTCCAACAGAGAATAAAGTTGCATAGATGTAAGCTAAGAGCATCATCATCCCCATGTTTTTAGAAGAAAAGCTGGCAGTTCCAGCAGGTAGAGTTAACATTGCAATTACCATCACAATTCCAACGTATGTTTGTAAAAGGACAATTGCCACTGCTGTGACACTCAAAGTAATCATAAAGACCACTGTTGGGGAGATTCCTTTAACTTGGGCAAACTCATCATCAAAGCTAGTTGATTCTATTTGGGGATAAAAGAGGAAGATTAGAACAATTAAAACAACATCTAAAATAGCCATTAAGATTAGATCTCCACTAGAGACCAAAAGGATATTTCCAAAAAGGTAGCTAGTTGGATCGGTATACCCTCTACTTTTAGCCATAAACAAAACACCCAAACTCATCCCAATTGCCCAAATAGCGTTAATAACAGTATCAATTCGTTGCTTGCCTTTCATTGAAACAAGTCCAATGGTAAAAGCTGCTAATAAAGCAAATATGATTGCCCCAGCCATTGGAGAGAAGTTGGGGATGATTTGATTGGAGGATAAATACAAAGCTAATCCAATTCCTCCTAAAACTGCATGACTTATAGCTCCAGCTAAAGAGGCAATTCTTTTAACTGTCACAATTGTCCCCAACAATCCAAATAAAACAGATGACAACAGAGCTGCCAAAAGGGCGTTACGTAAAAATGGCATTGAAGGATTAAATAAAGCTTCTAAAAAACTCATACGTGCCCTCCCACTTGGATACACTGATCACCGCTGATGTGTTCATCGTGAAGTACTTTAACAGCATCTCCTCCATAAATTGCACCAGGAATATCGTCAACTGGGGCAACTTTATGTTGAACAACTTTAGAACCCTGTTTTGAAGGCCCTTTTTGACCTAAACATAAAACTCTATCAGTTAAAGCAGTTACAAAACCTGTATCGTGGGTAACTATTAAAACAGTAGTTTTCCCTTTCACTCTCCCTAAAGCATCAAAAAGTCTTTTTTCACTATCAACATCCATGTTGGTTGTTGGCTCATCTAAAATTAACATTTTAGGGTTGGCACTTAAGGCACGGGCAACAAGGACTCTTCTTCTTTGTCCCCCACTAAGCATACTGTAAGGGCGTTTTGCTAAATGGCTTAACTCCATAACCTCTAAAACTTTTTTAGTCTCTTCAAGATCTGTTTGGTTGTAGCGCCTTTTAAAAGGTTTTAATCTACCCATCCTGACAACCTCTTCAACGCTAATTGGAAAACTTGGATCGTAAGAGGCGTGTTGAGGAACATAGCCAACGTTGGTTCTTCCTGTTTTAGGGTGAGAGCCATAAAGAGCAATGCTCCCCTTAGTGGGTGCAGAAAGGCCCAACAACAACCTTAAAATAGTTGTCTTGCCTGCTCCATTGGGACCTATTAAGGCAACAAACTCCCCTTGGTGTAAATGAAATGAGGCAGAATCTAAAACCTTGGTAGCCTCATAAGAGAAACTAACATTGTTAAAGTCTAAGATAATTGGATTTATAGGATGTTTCATTATAAAGTCTCCTTTAACAATGAGCTAATTTGCTCAATATTTTCAAACCAGTTGTAAGCTAAAGGATCAATTGGAATAACAGCTGCTCCAATAGCTTCAGCTACATTTTTAGCAGCACTTGTTGGAAACTGTGCTTGTACAAAAAGGGCTTTAACTTGCTCTTTCGTCGCCATCTCAATTAATGAACTCAAAGCTTTTGCAGTGGGCTCTTTGCCTCCCATCTCAATTGCTTTTTGTTCAATTTCAAACTCATCTAGTAGATAACCAAATGAGGGGTGGTAAACTAAAACTGAGGTTCCCCTTAAATTCTCTAATTCAACTTCCAACTTAGAAAAAAGAGAATCTATCTTATTTAAGTAGTTATCTAAATTAGCTTGGTAATAGTTTTTATTGGGAGGATCTAAATTAATTAATGTGGAACCAACCCACTTTGCTAAGATTTGCATTGGCTCTTTGCCCATCCAGCTGTGGCGATCTAATTCCATATAAGAGTGAAAATGATCCTCATCGCCATGAGAATGATCTTCTAAATACCTAAAATTGACTCCTTCAGTTCCATCAACTATTAAAAGTTTAGGATAAAGAGACTTTATCTTTGGCACTAAAGAGAGTTCAAAATCGGTGTTTGATAAAATCCAAACATCAGCGCTACTTAATAGGGCCATTTGTCTTGGAGTTGGTTCGTATGAGTGGGGAGATTGGCCACTACCTACTAAGACCAAAGATTCAACAAACTGTCCCCCAATTTGATCAACAACAAACTGGTGGGGCAATATTGAGACAACAACAGTTAATTTTTTGTTAACATCTTGGGCCTCTTTAGTGCCAAAGGCTCCCAAAGGGGCCAATATTAGAATAATTAAAATCGGTATTAATAAAACTTTTTTCATCTGCTTCAATATAAAAAGAAATATTACAATTTGCAAGTTATTTGCAAATTTGGTGGATTGTCCCTTTTTTTATTAGTATATTATCTCTGTTATTTAATAATAGGAGATAATTTTATGAGCAATGAGCATATCTATGAAACAAATATTAAATGGATAGAGAAAAGAAAAGGGCTCTTTTCAGCCGAAGGGATGGGGGAATTTGAAGTAGCAACTCCAATTCAATTTCCTGGTGGACATCCTAATATATGGTCAGCTGAACACCTTTACATTGGGGCAGCTGAAACTTGTTTTATGACAACTTTTTTAGCAGTTGCCGAAAAATCTCGCCTTGAATTTAGTGCTTATGAATCTAAAGGGGTGGGTGAGTTAGAACCAGAAGGAAGAGGTTTAGTGTTTAAAAAGATTGTCCTATACCCCAAAGTTACAATTAAAAATGAAGAAGATCGACAAAAGACAATTAACATCCTAGAAAAAACTGCACGCCACTGTGTTATCTCCAACTCAATGAAGAATGAAGTTGTTTTTGAAGCTGAAATAGTGGTTGGGTAAAGGTTTTTAGTATCATCAAAAAGGGGCCGCTTGGCCCCTTTAAAAATCACTTCTTATTTGCTTCAGCAATTCTTTTTTTCTGGGTCTTTTCTATCGCATCAACTATTTTCACATAACCTGTGCATCGACACAGATTTCCAGCAATCTCTTTACGAATTTCTTCTCTAGTAGAAGGTGTTTTTTTATTAATAATTGGAATTGAAGCCATTATGAAACCGGGGGTACATATGCCACATTGAACTGCCCCCTCATCAACAAAAGCTTGTTGGATGTCGCTTAGCTTTCCATCTTTTTCAGTTAACCCTTCAACACTCATTATAGATTTACCTTCAGCCCAAATGGCTAAGTAAATACACGAGTTAAAAGGTTTGCCATCTATTAAAACTGTACAAGCTCCACACTCACCAACATCACACCCATGTTTAACACTATCTAAACCAGCTTCACCTCTTAGGAGCTCTAACAGTGAGCTTCTCACATCGACAAAGTACTCCCTTTTTATCCCATTTATTGTACAAGACACTATTTTTTTACTCATCGATGTTACCTCCTGCCCTTTGGATTGCTTTAAGAGTTGCCCTTGCTGCTAGTTCTTGAACTAAGTGGAGCCTAAACTCCTTGGAGGCTCTCCAACTAGTTCGAGGCATAACATCTTTTAAAGAGCCCTCTTTAATGTGCTCAATTAGCTTCTCATTTAAAAGGTGGTTTTTGGTTCCCTCTTCTGCCGAGAAAGAGCGTATTGGGGTGGGGGCCGCTACCCCAAAGGCAATTCTTAGTTGCTCTATTTTTTTCTTATCGTCAGTTAGTTTTACGTTAACTGAACACCCTAAAGTGGCAATGTCCATCGCTTTGCGTTTAGCATACTTGATATAATGGCCATAACAGTTTTCATAACTGCTTTTAGCAATCCTTATCTCTGTTAGAATTTCATCCTCTTTTAAGTCAACTTTTCCAGGGGCAATATTGAAATCTAAATAAGGAAGAATCCTAGTTCCATTGACACTTTGTATCTTTAAAGTTGCATCGTAAGCTTTTAGTGTTGAGGCAGAATCAGCACTGGTAACTCCATTACAGATGTTACCTCCAATAGTTCCAATGTTACGCACTTGAACTGCTCCGATGTGCTCCACTGCTTCGCTTAAAACAGGAAGATGCTTTTTTAAAATTGGACTTTCAGCGACATCGGTAAAACTAGTTAAAGGTCTAACAACAATTGTTCCATCCTCTTCTAGTTCAATTCCCCTCATCTCATCGAGCATGTAGATACTGATGATATCTGATCCAACAAACTTCCCATCTCTAAGTTTTATTAAGATATCGCTACCACCAGCTAATAAGAGGGCTTTAGGGTATTTAGCTTTTAACTCAAGTGCTTCTTTTAAGCTTTTTGGTTCATATAAATTATTAAAGTCGTACATCTATTAAACTCTCCTAAATTAAGTTGGCCTCTTTAAAAGCGTAGAAAAGCTTTTGAGGATCTAAGGGGTTTGAGTTAACAGCAACACCGGTAGCATTTAAAAGTGCATTTCTTAAAGCTGGAGCTACTGGTATTGTTGGTGGTTCTCCTAAAGCCTTATTCCCATAAGGGCCAGTTGGATCGTTGGGCATCACAAAAGCGCTGCTCATCTCTGGAGTATCCATTGCTGTCATCAACTTATAATCTAGTAGGTTATCGTTTAACATCCTTCCAGTTTTAGGATCAAACATCAGATACTCAGTTAATCCATACCCTAAGCCCATGCTGATTCCCCCATGCACTTGCCCCTCTGCAGTTTGCATGTTGATTATCTGTCCTGAGTCGTGAACGTTGATGATATCGACAACTTTTATTTCACATAGGGGGATATCAACTTCAATTTCAACAAAACAGGTCCCAAAAGCATAGGTGTTATCAGAGCAGTGGTGAGTTTGTTCAGCTGAGATATGATTTGAATCTGGTAAAGAGTAGCAAGACTCTTCAGCTACTGTTGCTACAGAAATTAAAGGTTCAGTTTTATTTAGTCTAACTACTTGGTTGTTTATAATGTCTAAATCCAGAGGATCTCGATTTAACATCTTAGCTGCATATTTTAAAATCTCTTCTTTAAACTTCAGAGCTGTCTTTTTAACTGCCATTCCACTAACGTAAGTTTGTCTAGAACCATAGGCACCCGAATCGTATGGAGTTACATCGGTATCTTGTTTACTGATTAAGTGGATTTTATCGACACTAAAACCGACAGTTTCAGCTGCCATCATTGTAAAGACTGTATCAGCTCCCTGTCCAATTTCAGTAGCTCCCATTTGTAACTGAGCCGATCCATCTTGGTTTAAGACCAACCTACAAGCACTGGTCTCTAAGTTTATTGGATAAACTCCCGACTTGTAGTTGAAAATAGACATGCCAACTCCACGTCTGATAGGGCCATTTTGATTGGCATATTTTTCTCTTTTCTTTAAGAAATCTAAATATTCTTGACCAACATCGATACACTCTTCTAAGCCAGTTGAATGACATGTGATTGTTGTTAAAGGATCAACATAACCAAGTTTCATCATGTTGGCTTTTCTAAAAGCAATTGGGTCGAAGTTACATTTTTTAACGATATCATCAACATGAGACTCCATTGCAAAGGCTATTTGAGGAATACCGTAAGCCCTCATTGCCCCTGCTGCAGGTAAGTTAGTATAGACAGTGTGAGCCTCTGCTTTAATAGCGCCAACTGGATACATCATTCTAAACCAGTTAGTAGCATTAGCCACAAGTGCGTGGGCATGAGAGGCATAACCACCTTGGTTAGAGTAGGCTTTAATAGAGCGAGCTACAAATTGTCCCTCTTTGTTAACGTATGAGACAATATCAAATTTCATTGCGTGGCGAACTCTAGTAAATGCAAAAGTCTCTTCTCGTGTGTACTCCAATTTAACTTGTCTTCCTCCAACACGAGTTGTTAGATAGGCATTTAATGGTTCAGTTAAAGCATCTTGTCTATTGCCAAAGCCTCCACCAATGTAAGGCTTTATTATTCTAATTTTCCCAATGGGAAGCCCTAAAGCTTGTGAACAAACCCTTCTAATTATGTGGGGTATTTGGGTTGAGCTAACTACAACAATTTTACCTGCCTCTTCGTAAGCAAATGAGATAGCTGGTTCAATGTGACAGTGTTTAACTATTGGAGTTTCGTAAGTTCCCTCTATTTTTATTAAAGAGGGATCTTTTATAGCTTCATCAAATGAGCCAATTTCCCAAGATGTTGATTTGAGAATATTGTCTGGGTACTCTATATGAAGTGGGTTAGTTGTATTTTCCAACGCTGCTTCAACAGTTAACAAAGGCTCATACTCTTCGTAAGTAACCTCTATTTTTTTAATTGCCCTTTGAGCTGCTAACTCATTTTCAGCAATTACTGCTGCAATATCATCTCCATAAACTCGAACACGCTGGTTTAAAAGTTTTCTATCTGATACATCTTGAAACTTTTTAACTGTGGACCAAGGGTGTCCTGCTGTGGGGAACTGAATATCTGGAACATCAAAACATGTTACGATATCAACTACGCCATCAACTTTCCAAGCCTCATCTAAATTGAATGACTTTACAACACCGTTGGCGATAGTGCTTCGTAATACTTTTGCGATTAGAGCGTGAGGGCTAACTAAATCCCCGGTATACTTTGCCTTTCCGGTTACTTTATCGCTAGCGTCGACACGATTTAGCCTTTGACCGATTATAGCCATCGTCTCCTCCTACCTAAGATAGGGTAATGAGAATAGGCATCTTTTATATATTTCAAATAAATGGAATTAAGTTAACTAAGCATCACAGATGCCTGACTTACCCTCTACTACCATAGTAAAACAAATCTATGCAATTACAACATATTTTTTAAATAAAAGCCTTTAGGGAATGAACAGTAGACAACCTATGGCAACTACTACAATCGCTATAGAGATTGCAACAATTTTAACAACGATCCTCGCTGCAGTTCTTGCTGCGCTATCTGAATAAATAGTTCTAGTTTCAATTATTGTCTTACCAGTTGTTTCATCTTTTTTAACAATTGTCTCTCTTTTTTTAGAGGGTTTAAATGCTAAAACAAAGATAAAGACAACAAGGAATAAAGTAATTATAAAAGTCACACTACACTCCTTGGATTAGTGTAACACCAACCTCACCTTATAATAAACTCTTAATTTTAGTCTCTGTTGGTGTTATGTAGAGCTTTAAAGCAGCATCATCTTTAAGGTGGCTTAAAGAATTAAGATAAGTGGCAACCTTTTTGCTAATATTTTCTAAGGTGATTAAAAGGATGATTTCTTTCTCTGGTTGGAGTTCTAAGGATGTAAATGGGATTGTGATTGGATCGATTATATTACTTCCTCTGCCGTGCAAGATTGTAGCACCAGTTGCCCCTTTTAAGCGAGCTTGGTTGACAACTTCATCTGCAAAGCCTCTGTTAACTACTGCTACTAAAATGTGGTGTTGAGTGTATTCATCAATTTGTTCAACAGGAAGTGGAACAGTATCTTCGATAGGTTTGGGATACTTGTGCTTCTTTTTCCTAAAAGCTGTCCCTAAGAGCATCAAAGAGAAAACTGGTGCCATTGCTACCATTGCAATAACTCCAAACCCATCAACTAAAACATTTGCTGTTGGGATAGCAGTTGCTGCACCTTGGGCAAAAGCTAAAACAAAGGTAGCTGTCATAGGACCTGAAGCTACTCCCCCTGCATCAAAAGCTATTCCAACAAAAACTGGATCACTTAAGAATGAGAGAATAATTGCTAAAGCAAACCCTGGAAGTAAAAAATACCAAAGTTTAACAGAAGGAAATATGATTCTAATCATTGAAAGGGCAATGGCAAGTCCAACTCCCAACGATAAGCTAATTCTAATTAACTTAATTGGGATAGTTCCACCGGTAACCTCTTCAATTTGCTTTCCTAAAACGTGGACAGCTGGTTCCATTAAAACCACAATAAGACCCAATATAAAGGCAATTGAAATTAAAAGTCTTTGATCTAAGGAGGCTATCTCATTACCAATTGCATAACCCATATCTAAAAATCCAGCATGCACACCACTAAGAAATAAGATTAATCCACTTAAAGTTAAAAATAGGCCTCCCACTATTTTCCAAATCTCTTTTTTCTCAATTTTGAATTTAGCGAAGTTGAAAATAAAAAAGAGGGCAGTTATTGGTAAAAGGGCAATAAGCGATTCAATTGAAGTTGGCTTAAAAGTGGAGATGATAGGCTGTAAAATACCACTATCTATTACAAATGAGGTGGCAGTTCCTTGAATATGGTTTTGGCGGGTAATGATTGCCATCCCCATAATAGCCAACATAGGACCAGCACTCATAACTCCAACTAGACCAAACGAGTTCTCTTCAGATTTTTGTCCCCCTTTTACTTGGGCTAAGCCCAAAGTTAAAGCTAAAATAAAGGGGGTAGTTAGAGCCCCTGTAGTAGCTCCAGAGGCGTCAAATGAGATTGCTAAAAACTCCTCAGAGACAAAGAAAGCTAAAACAAAAAAGAGAAGGTAGAAAATTGCCATGAAGGTGTTGAACTTAATTTTTTCCATCAACAACCTTACAATTCCAAAGGCAATTAAAATACCAACACCAACAGAGACAACATAAACTATAAAATGGCCGTTTAAAGTTCCCCCTGAGGCACTCTCTATTTGACTTCCCAATATTAGTAAATCGGGTTCAGCAACTGTTATTAAAAATCCAAGAAGAAAGCTAATTAACAAGATTTTGACTAAGGTTTTGCTAGTAGCAATCTCTTTAGACATATACTGACCAATTGGATTCATCGATAAGTCGATTCCCAACAAAAACAGTGAAAGTCCTACTAACAACATCGCACTTCCAATTAGGAAGCGAATTAAAAGGGAAGACTCTACATCAACTACAAACAAAGAGAGAATTACCACTAATAAGACTACAGGGGTGAGAGTCTTTATTACTTCATTTGCTTTTTCTAGTAGTGGTTTCATCAATCCTCTTTAGTAAATATGTTGGTGATTCTACTAACACCCATTGAGAAGATTATTCCGTTACCAACCTTCTCAAGTTTTAAATCTTTGGAAATCCTATTTTTTAAAGGATAGAGTTTATCATCTGGTGCAATTAATAAGACAACCTCTTTTTGAGGTTCAATAGCCAAAGGGAAAAAGTAGTTAACTGGTACTCCAGCACCTCGTCCTTTAATAGTGATAAAGTTTTTAGCTCCCTCTTTAAGGGCAGACTTTACAACCTCTTTGCCTCTCTCTTTATCTACAATAGTAGTAATACAGTGGTACTTATTCTTATTTTCTAAAATATCTTTATCTGGATTAAATTCTTGAAGTTGGAGGGAAAACGAGATAGTACTCTTTTTAAAGCTGATCTCACTAATCATCTTATGGAGGATGAAATCTAAAGACTCATCCCCTTTTATCATCAAAATCTCTTTTTCAATATGTTTATCTTTAAGATTAACTTTCCCCTCTGCTAAGAGGATAGTTCCCTCAACGTTTTTAAATTTTTGAGCTTCTTGTAGAAGGGAGTTGGCTCCCCCTTTGTTAGTAATTGCAAAAAATAGTGAGTCGATAATAACTCCTTTAAAAGTTCATTCTAACTTTATAACACAATTTCTTAATGGAGGAAACGATGATTTTCTGTTATGGTTAATGAAATTTAGTTGTAAAGGGGTGGGGTATGGTTTCTGCTTTAGCTGTTGGCTTTGGAGGTTTTATTGGCTCTGTAGCAAGGTATTTTATTTTCCAAATTCCTTATAAGGGGAATTTTCCAGTAGTTACCCTTTTAATTAATCTTGTCAGTGCTTTTTTAATGGGCTTTTTCTCTGAGTTAGCTAAAGATCACTCTAAGATTTCACCTAATACCGCTCTCTTTTTACAAATAGGATTTTGTGGAGGCTTTTCAACCTTAGCAGCTTTTTCTTTAGAAACAGTTAGATTGTTTGAAAGAGGGAAGTTTATAACAGGGACACTTTACACAATAAGTACCTTCACTTTGAGTCTACTAGCAACATTCAGTGGAATAGCTGTAGCCAAAGTTCTTAAAAGTAGGGCAGTGGCTAGTTAATATAAAAGGTTAAACCCCTTTACTTGCTTATTTGTCTAATTGCTTCAAAAATCCAAGAAGCACTATTTCTTCCCTCATTTAATAAAGTCTCTTTATGTTGGGAAGAGAGTTTAGAGGAGATAGTTTTAATGGTTTCTGATGTAGTGTTTTCTTTCCCTAAAGTTTTTAGTGCATGAATAACAAGAGCTGTTATGTAAGAGAGATCTGTAATATCTCTTTTACTTCTTCGTTTGAATTCAATTTTTATATTATCCCATGTGTATGTTTTATAAGGACCATCGCTATAAAAACACCAAGAAGAAGGCACTTGGGTAGAGACCCCTAGAATATTGAGAGCACTGTTTCCACAAGGGATTATAGTCCAGTTGTAAGAGCGGGCAATTGCATTGGCTACTTCAACTGGGTCAGCAGCAACATACTCTTCCATAATAGTGCTAAACTTAGGTTTTTCATAAACGCCCTTTAATATACGATTAATAGTACCTTTTTGGGCAAGCCTATTTAAATTTTTACGAATAGTTTCCTTGTTTGCTATATCAGTGAAATCTGAGTTCACAAATATAGAGCCCTCTTTGGCTTCTTTAATGCGTTGTTGTATTTGTTTAGAGTAACTATTCAAGACTTACCATCCTTTAAAACTGTCACGAAAAGTATATAGTATTCGGGACACTTTATAAAGATTAAATAAGTATAATTAACTAATATAAAAATCCAAAAAGCCAAAGTGGTATTTTATTGCCCACTCCATACTCTATCTCATCTGCAGCAATGTAACTTTTTTCAATACCTGCTATTTGTTTGTTAGTTTTCTTTTTTCCTCCAACCTCAATTGTATATTGATCATTCACTATAAAATCTTCTTTTAAAGAGTAGTTGATGTTCGTCACACTAGAAAGTTGGCTAATAAAAAAAGTTTCTCTAACATTCCCGATGTTCTCGTTTTTCGATCCTAAAAGATAAATTAGATTTGGGTTTTGTAAAAATATCTTATCTGGTTTTTGTAATTTACTAATACCTTTTGATTTTTGATATAAAAGATGGATTATTTTAGCTTCGTTTAAGTAGTTTAGGTAGGTTATAAAAGTTAACCTGTTGATTCCAATTCTCTCACTAAGTTTAGAGACATTAGGAATAAATGGAACTGATTCTCCAATAATTGCCAATAGTTTTTTTAACTTTGGAGTATAAGAGAGATCTACGCCCCTTAACAAAGGTAGTTCATGTTCTAAAATCATCAAAAGCGTCTCTTGTAAGCGACTCTGGTAGTTATCAACACCTTCAAGAAAATATGGGTAGTAACCATATTTTAAGTAGTTATTAAAAAGAGGAAAGAGTTTAATTTGATTCACTATGCTTTGAGAAATTTCAATGTGAGATGTAAAAACCTCCTCTAAAGAGAAAGTGGGAAAAGTTTGCTTAGTCTCTATAGCTATAAACTCCCTAAAAGAGAGACCATGAAGTTCATACATTAAAGCTCTTCTACTTAAATCTGCCCGACCTTTAATAATTTCCAATAAGGAAGAGCCAGTAAATACAATATTTAATGAAGGGTAGGAGTCATATAAATTTTTTATCTCTATCGCCCAATTTGGGTATTTATGGACTTCATCTAAAAATAGGTACTTTCCCCCATATCTAATAAAGTAATCGGCAAGTTCAACTAGGCTATGATTGCTAAACCAAATATTGTCTAAACTCACATAAAGTGCTTTTGAATAGCGGTCTCTAAACTTTTTCTTGATGTGTTGTAAGAGTAAAGTTGTTTTGCCACACCCTCTAGCTCCCCTTATACCAATTAAACGAGATTGCCAATCTATTTTTTCTTCCAAAGAGCGAATAAATGTTGTATCGGTGCTATTTATTAGTCGGTAATAAGTCTCAAATAGTCTTTCCATAGTTGTATTATATTATAAATTGGTCAAATTGTATAGTGGAGTAAACAAAAACACCACAAAATTGTATAGTAGGCTAAACAAAAATAGTAAATATTGCTTAGCGCAGTAAACAAAAAGGCAGCCTAAGCTGCCTTAATTAGTTTTGATGTTGTTTTATTTAAAGGGGTAAAACTGTTTTGCCAAACTCATTATTTAAGATTTGTGCTAAGGAAGCGTAGATTGCTGATCCTCCACAGATTATTCCAACCCACCCAGCAATTAAAGTAATTGTTGCACTACCAGTGAAATCTCCAATTGCTAATAGGAAAAATAAAACTGTTAAAGTTGAAAAAACAACTTGTAAGGCTCTGTTGTGTTTTAAAGTTCCAATGAACATTAAGAGGGTGAAGATACCCCAGATTAAAAGGTAAAAACCCATGCTAATATCATCTGCTTTAGCAATTGATTCAAAAGGGTTAATCCAAATTAATATTAAGGACCACCAGAAGAATCCATAAGCTGTGAAAGCTGTAGCGCCAAAGACGTTGTTCTTTTTAAACTCCATAACTCCTGCAATGATTTGGGCAGCTCCACCTAAAGCAAATCCCATTGCTACAATAACAATAGAAAGTGGAATTATCCCCCCATTGTGTAAGTTTAACAGTAGTGTTGTCATCCCAAATCCTAACAGTCCTAATGGTGCTGGATTGGCAATTTCGTTTTGATTACCCATATTTTTCTCTCCTCATTTTCTTATAGGCCAACAAATCATTACCATAAATCACTTCTCTTTACAATATCATTAATTAGATGATAAATAACTTTAATGAAATAAAAGGAAATAATATTGATAATTATACTAATATCTCTGTACATTTAAATATTTATGCAATATAGATTATTAAAATAGGAAATCAAAGGAACTGTGAAATGAGCCCAATAATAGTTGATGATATTGTAAAACACATTCTTACAAGCAAGGTTTATGACGTTGCTTTAGAGACCCCTCTAACTCATGCCTCTAGATTAAGTAGTGAGAAGGGGTGTTCGGTTTATCTTAAAAGAGAAGATCTGCAACCAGTACACAGTTTCAAAATTAGAGGGGCTTACAATAAGATGGCTCATCTAAGTGAAGATGAGAGGAAAAAAGGGGTTATTGCCGCTAGTGCGGGCAATCACGCCCAAGGGGTCGCCCTTGCTGCTAAGAAGTTGGGTCTTGATGCTTTAATTATTATGCCAACAACAACTCCCTCTATTAAGGTGGAAGCAGTTGCCTCCTATGGGGCAAAGATTGAACTTTATGGTGATAACTATTCTGAGACTTACGATTATTGTGAAGTTCGAGTTAAAGAGACAGGAAGAACCTTTATCCACCCCTTTGATGACATCTTAGTCATTGCAGGTCAAGGAACCATTGGCAAAGAGATTATGGAGCAACTTTCAGAAGTTACCCATATCTTTGTCAGTGTTGGTGGTGGAGGGCTAATTAGTGGCATTGCCAGTTATGTTAAAGCTTTAAAGCCCAGTGTAAAAATTATAAGTGTTGAGCCTAAAGATAGTAGTGCTTTAGCAACAAGTATGGCTGTTGGTAAGAGGGTAGAACTGCCTCATGTTGGTTTGTTTGCTGATGGAGTTGCAGTAAAGCAGATGGGAATTTTAACTTACTCTTTTGCAACTAACTATGTTGATGATTTTATCACCGTTAATACAGATCAGATTTGTTATGCAATGAAAGCTGTCTTTGAAGAGACACGCAACATCTTAGAGCCAGCTGGTGCTTTAGCAGTTGCTGGGTTACAACAATACAACTTAGATAAAAATGCCCATGCAGTGGCAATCTGTTCAGGTGCAAATATTACTTTCGAAAAATTGCAGCAAGTTGCTGAAAGAGCTTTAATTGGTTCAGGTAAAGAGGCGCTCTTTTCTGTCCACATGCCTGAAGAACCTGGTGCCATGCACGCTTTTACTACCAAGGTAGTTAAAGATCGAGCCATAACAGAGTTTGCATATCGCTTAAGAAGAAGATCTTTAGCCCACGTTATGGTTGGTGTTACTGTTTCTGGTGAAAAAGATAAGCTCAAATTAATCGACAAGATTAGAAAAGAGGGTTTTGAGTGTAGCGACT
>Ga0265293_10001420_pt1 | contig 52189 bp, 34 predicted proteins | sample Munlanlewell138R_FD_192505 | JGI IMG/M metagenome (GOLD analysis project Ga0265293, IMG submission 192505) | Leachate microbial communities from a municipal landfill in Southern Ontario, Canada - Leachate well 138R | ecosystem: Engineered > Solid waste > Landfill > Unclassified | place: Canada... | reverse complement strand
AAATTTTAAAGTTTACCCTAATCCAACAACAGGTGTTTTAACTATAGATACAGATATAAAAGGACAGTTTTCAATCTTTGATGTAACAGGAAAAGAAGTTAAATCATTTGAAATCAATAACACACAAAATAAAGTTCACCTTTCTGAGCTAAACTCAGGAATATACTTTATCAAAGAAAGTAGCACAGGAAGTCAAATTAAAATTATCAAACAATAAGCATTGATATCTATTTAAAATCAGATAAAACTTTTAAAAAGCGGGATTTCATCATGATTTCCCGCTTTTTAAAAGTTGTCTTCCCATTTACTTCGTACACATCATTACTCAATACTTCAACCAACCTATTTATACCTTTTTTTCCAAATTCAACAAGCGCTTTAGCAAAATCTATCCACCCATAAAGTGAATCTTCCAATTGGATGGTTTTTGTGCGAAGTGATTCTTTTATTCCCTCCACAAGGTATTCTGTATTGTTTGCAGGCACTACGATTCCTTCATGTTTGTCTTGAATAAATTCAGACTTAAACATCTAATTATTAGGGTTTTCCCTAATCAATAATATTCTTTAAAGACTTATCTTTGTAGCCAAATAAAAAAACGAAAAATATGATAAAAAAAACCACACTTTTAGGAGCAATAGCTTTATTTTCTTTTTACTCCTTTTCACAATTCACATTTGAATTAGTGAAAGATATCAACCCGACAGGAAATTCTAATCCAAATAGCCTTACAGAATTAAATGGAAAACTTTATTTTGTAGCTAGTGACGGAACAAATGGAGTAGAACTTTGGGTAACTGATGGAACATCTGCTGGAACACAAATGATAAAAGATATCAACCCGACAGGAGGTTCTGCACCTTATGCATTTACAGAATTAAATGGAAAACTATATTTTGAAGCTAGTGACGGAACCAATGGAGTAGAACTTTGGGTAACTGATGGAACATCTGCTGGAACACAGATGATAAAAGATATCAACCCGACAGCAGATTCTTACCCATATGGCTTTACAGAATATAATGGAAAACTATATTTTGGAGCTAGTGACGGAACAAATGGATATGAACTTTGGGTAACTGATGGAACATCTGCTGGAACACAAATGATAAAAGATATCAACCCGACAGGAGGTTCTGCACCTTATGCATTTACAGAATTAAATGGAAAACTATATTTTGAAGCTAGTGACGGAACAAATGGATATGAACTTTGGGTAACTGATGGAACATCTGCTGGAACACAGATGATAAAAGATATCAACCCGACAGCAGATTCTTACCCATATGGCTTTACAGAATTAAATGGAAAACTATATTTTGGAGCTAGTGACGGAACAAATGGATATGAACTTTGGGTAACTGATGGAACATCTGCTGGAACACAAATGATAAAAGATATCAACCCGACAGGAGATTCTTACCCATATAGCCTTACAGAATTAAATGGAAAACTATATTTTCAAGCTAGTGACGGAACCAATGGACTAGAACTTTGGGCAACTGATGGAACATCTGCTGGAACGCACATGGTAAAAGATATAGACCCCACGGGAAGTTCTTACCCAGATGGCTTTACAGAATTAAATGGAAAACTATATTTTCAAGCCTATGACGGAACAAATGAATATGAACTATGGGTAACTGATGGGACAACTACTGGAACGCAGATGATAAAAGATATCAACCCGACAGGAGGTTCTTCCCCATATGGCTTTACAGAATATAATGGAAAACTTTATTTTGTAGCAAATGACGGTACCAATGGAAGAGAACTTTGGGTAACTGATGGGACAGAGGTTGGAACACATAAAATTGCACCAGATATATCTCCTAATTCAGACCCATTTACAAATTTCTCTGGATTTATTGTCTTTGATAACGCTCTATATTTCGATGCAAATTACACTAGTGTTGGAAAAGAATTGTACAAACTCACTACTCCAGACTTTAGTTCAATAGAAAAACACGCTAAAAACGTAAATTTTAAAGTTTACCCTAATCCAACAACAGGTGTTTTAACTATAGATACAGATATAAAAGGACAGTTTTCAATCTTTGATGTAACAGGAAAAGAAGTTAAATCATTTGAAGTTAATAACACACAAAATAAAGTTCACCTTTCTGAATTAAATTCAGGAATATACTTTATCAAAGAAAGTAGCACAGGAAGTCAAGTCAAGATTATTAAACAATAAGCATTGATATCTTATATACTTGAAAAGGTCATTTCAGAATTGAGATGACCTTTTTACTTTATATTAATTACTACACATCTGAAATAGAAGAAACAACCATCTCACTGAAACAATTAAAGGGATTAAACCCTTGGTTATTGGGAGAAGATAATTGCTTACGAACACAAATGATTCAATTTTGTCAATTGGATGAGGGCTTAGAAAAAGATTGGAAATATGAAGGAGGAAACTTAAACGTATTGGTTAGAATGGCCGAACAAGAAGGCGGTTATACGCTTGTTCCTCAATATGCAAGCAGCGTTTTAAATGTAAACCAAGATAATCTAAAAAGAATCTTACATCCAATGCCTTTTCGACAAATTATAGGATTTCATCTAAAACGAAACTCAAAATCGGAACATTTAAACAAAATCATGCAAATTATTCAACAAAATAAAAATTTAGAACAACCAATTTTGGAAAATAGCCAGATTTTGCCCTGGAAAGCATAAGGTCAGTTAATTATTAGGGTTTTCCCTAATAAACAATATCCTATAAAATTTTATCTTCGTAGCCAAATAAAAAAACGAAAAGTATGATAAAAAAAACCACACTTTTAGGAGCAATAGCTTTATTTTCTTTTTGCTCCTTTTCACAATTCACATTTGAATTAGTGAAAGATATCAACCCTACTGGAGGTTCTAATCCTTCTCAACAAGCTCTACTTAATGGAAAATTATATTTTCAAGCCTATGACGGAACAAATGGATATGAACTTTGGGTAACTGATGGAACTACTGCTGGAACACAAATGATAAAAGATATCAACCCGACAGGAAATTCTAATCCAAATAGCCTTACAGAATTAAATGGAAAACTATATTTTGAAGCTAGTGACGGAACAAATGGATATGAACTTTGGGTAACTGATGGAACTACTGCTGGAACACAAATGATAAAAGATATCAACCCGACAGGAAATTCTTACCCAGATGGCTTTACAGAATATAATGGAAAACTATATTTTGAAGCTACTGACGGAACAAATGGATATGAACTATGGGTAACTGATGGGACAACTACTGGAACACAGATGTTAAAAGATATCTACCCGACAGCAGATTCTGAACCATATGGCTTTACAGAATTAAATGGAAAACTATATTTTCAAGCTAGTGACGGAACAAATGAATATGAACTATGGGTAACTGATGGGACAACTGCTGGAACACAAATGATAAAAGATATCAACCCGACAGGAGGTTCTTACCCATATGGCTTTACAGAATTAAATGGAAAACTATATTTTGGAGCTAGTGACGGAACAAATGGATTTGAACTATGGGTAACTGACGGGACAACTGCTGGAACACAAATGATAAAAGATATAAACCCGACAGGAAATTCTGATCCTTATAGCTTTATAGAATATAATGGAAAACTATATTTCGGAGCTAGTGACGGAGTCAATGGAGTAGAACTTTGGGTAACTGATGGGACAACTACTGGAACGCAGATGATAAAAGATATCAACCCGACAGGAGGTTCTTACCCATATAGCCTTACAGAATTAAATGGAAAACTATATTTTCAAGCTACTGACGGAACAAATGGATATGAACTATGGGTAACTGATGGGACAACTACTGGAACGCAGATGATAAAAGATATCAACCCGACAGGAAATTCTTCCCCATATGGCTTTACAGAATATAATGGAAAACTTTATTTTGTAGCAAATGACGATACCAATGGAAGAGAACTTTGGGTAACTGATGGGACAGAGGTTGGAACACATAAAATTGCACCAGATATATCTCCTAATTCAGACCCATTTGCAAGTTTCTCTGGATTTATTGTCTTTGATAACGCTCTATATTTCAATGCAAATTACACTAGTGTTGGAGATGAATTGTACAAACTCACTACTCCAGACTTTAGTTCAATAGAAAAACACGCTAAAAACGTAAATTTTAAAGTTTACCCTAATCCAACAACAGGTGTTTTAACTATAGATACAGATATAAAAGGACAGTTTTCAATCTTTGATGTAACAGGAAAAGAAGTTAAATCATTTGAAGTTAATAACACACAAAATAAAGTTCACCTTTCTGAATTAAATTCAGGAATATACTTTATCAAAGAAAGTAGCACAGGAAGTCAAGTCAAGATTATTAAACAATAAGCATTGATATCTTATATACTTGAAAAGGTCATTTCAGAATTGAGATGACCTTTTTACTTTATATTAATTACTACACATCTGAAATAGAAGAAACAACCATCTCACTGAAACAATTAAAGGGATTAAACCCTTGGTTATTGGGAGAAGATAATTGCTTACGAACACAAATGATTCAATTTTGTCAATTGGATGAGGGCTTAGAAAAAGATTGGAAATATGAAGGAGGAAACTTAAACGTATTGGTTAGAATGGCCGAACAAGAAGGCGGTTATACGCTTGTTCCTCAATATGCAAGCAGCGTTTTAAATGTAAACCAAGATAATCTAAAAAGAATCTTACATCCAATGCCTTTTCGACAAATTATAGGATTTCATCTAAAACGAAACTCAAAATCGGAACATTTAAACAAAATCATGCAAATTATTCAACAAAATAAAAATTTAGAACAACCAATTTTGGAAAATAGCCAGATTTTGCCCTGGAAAGCATAACACCACCATGAAACATTCAGTTTTCTTTTTTTAGATATAACGTTTTTTTCTTATCTTTGCAGATTAACTTTTAACATTGACAAATGTCTGATAATCGCTATAATTTAAGAGGTGTTTCCGCTGGTAAAGAAGATGTACACAATGCTATAAAAAGCATAAGTAAAGGGTTGTATCCAAAGGCTTTTTGTAAAATAGTGCCAGACTTCTTAGCGGGAAGCGATAATCATTGTGTTGTTATGCACGCTGATGGAGCTGGAACAAAATCTTCTTTGGCGTATATGTATTGGAAAGAAACAGACGACATTTCTGTATGGAAAGGAATCGCTCAAGACGCCCTTATCATGAATGTTGATGATTTACTTTGTGTTGGAGCAACAGAAAACATACTTGTGTCTTCAACAATTGGAAGAAATAAAAACCTTGTGTCTGGAGAAGTAATCGCTGCACTCATCAATGGTTCTGAAGAACTGATGACAGAATTGCGGGAAATGGGAATTGGGATTTATGGAACTGGTGGAGAAACGGCTGATGTGGGTGATTTGGTTCGCACAATTATTGTTGATTCCACTGTTGTTTGTCGAATGAAAAAAGAGGATGTTATCGACAATGCTCATATTCAAGCAGGCGATGTAATCGTTGGTCTGGCTTCTTTTGGTCAAGCAACATACGAAAAAGAATATAACGGAGGGATGGGGTCTAACGGATTGACTTCTGCACGCCACGATGTGTTTAATAAATATTTAGCAGAAAAATATCCTGAAAGTTATGACCCGAACATTCCAAGCGAACTTATTTACAGTGGAAATTATAAATTAACAGATAAAGTTGATAACAGTCCAGTAAACGCTGGAAAACTTGTGCTTTCACCAACAAGAACGTATGCGCCGATTATCAAACAAATTCTAGACAAACACCGTTCTGAAGTTCACGGCATGATTCATTGCAGTGGCGGTGCACAAACCAAAATTCTTCATTTTATTGATGACTTACACATTATTAAAGATAATTTATTTCAAATCCCACCTTTATTTAAGATTATCCAAGAAGAGTCTAAAACAGATTGGAAAGAAATGTATAAGGTTTTTAATATGGGGCATAGAATGGAGTTATACGTACCCGAAGATATTGCAAATTCAATCATAGAAATTTCAAAATCCTTTAATGTTGATGCTCAAATTATAGGGAAAGTCGAAAGTAGTGATACTAAAAAATTGACAATCAAATCGGAGTTTGGAACTTTCGAATATTAATCAAAATATTTTATGAATAATAATACATTATTAAGCAAATTAGAAGCTATTCATTATCGCTTTAAAGAAGTGGGACAGTTGATTGTTGACCCTGACATTATTGCTGACATGAATCGATATGTCAAATTAAACAAAGAATACAAAGATTTAGAGGGAATTGATAAAGTATTTCAAGAATATAAAATTCTACTAGAAAACATCGATTCCACAAAAAAAATGTTGAAAGAGACAACAGATTCTGAAATGAAAGAAATGGCAGAAATGGAATTGGAAGAATTGGAAGAAAAACTTCCAGAGCTCGAAGAAACCATTAAGTATTTGTTGATTCCGAAAGATCCAGAAGATGATAAAAATGCCATTATGGAAATTAGAGCAGGAACTGGAGGTGATGAATCTTGTATTTTTGTAGAAGATGTTTTTAGAATGTACACAATGTATTTCAAAGAAAAAGGATGGGGCTACGAAATCATTAACTCGCACGAAGGTGGAACAAAAGGATATAAAGAAATTTCAATGGAAATTACAGGCGACGGTGTATATGGAACCCTGAAATTTGAATCGGGCGTGCACCGTGTTCAACGTGTTCCTGAAACTGAATCTCAAGGTCGTGTACACACTTCAGCGATTACTGTAGCAGTTCTTCCTGAAGCCGAAGAAGTTGACTTTGAATTAAACATGAATGATGTTCGCCGTGACACCTTTCGTGCATCCGGAGCTGGTGGTCAGCACATTAACAAAACAGATTCAGCCATTCGTTTAACGCACACTCCTACGGGATTAGTTGTTGAATGTCAAGACGGTCGTTCTCAGCATAAAAACTATGAAAAAGCGCTTTCCGTACTTCGTTCACGTTTATACCAAATCGAGTTGGATAAAGTACATGAAGAAAGAGCCGCAGAAAGGAAATCAATGGTTTCAACGGGTGACCGTTCTGCGAAAATTAGAACATACAATTATCCACAAGGAAGGGTTACAGACCACAGAATTAATAAAACCATGTATAACTTAAGTAATTTTATGAATGGTGATATTACAGAGATGCTGGAGGCACTAAAATTAGCTGAAAATGCTGAAAAGTTGAAGGGACAGGTTGCATAAACAACAGTAAATCACACACAAGCATTTATATATTTACTAAAAAACTGTATATTCGTTCTTCTTATTTTTCGATGTTTTATGACCAAACAACAACTCATACAAGAAATCAAAGCGAAAAAGTCATTTTTATGTGTAGGCTTAGATTCAGATTTAAGTCTCATTCCTAAGCACCTCTTAGATTTTGATGATCCAATCTTCGAATTTAATAAAGCAATCATTGATGCTACAAAAGATTATTCCGTAGCATACAAACCAAACATTGCTTTTTACGAATGTATGGGACCAAAAGGCTGGGAAACATTAAAAAAAACGTTGGATTATATCCCAAAGAATAAATTCACCATTGCAGATGCAAAACGTGGTGATATTGGAAATACATCAAGGTATTATGCCAAAACCTTTTTTGAATACATGGATTTTGATGCAATTACGATTGCTCCATATATGGGCGAAGATTCTGTTACACCGTTTTTAGAATACAAAGATAAAACATTGATTATCTTGGCTTTAACCTCAAACAAAGGTGCGTTGGATTTTCAGTTTATTACCGATATGAATGGGAAGAAACTGTATGAACATGTTTTAGAAAAAACATCAAAATGGGGAAATTCTGACAATATCATGTATGTTGTCGGGGCAACCCGTGCTGAAGGTATTGGAAAAGTTCGGAAAATTGTACCAAACAACTTCTTTTTGGTACCAGGAATTGGCGCTCAAGGTGGAAGTTTAGAAGATACATCAAATTTTGGATGGAATGAAGATTGTGGACTAATTGTCAACTCGTCAAGAGGAATTATCTATGCTTCTCAAGAACTTGACTTTGCAGTTGAAGCAGGTAAAAAAGCTAAGGAAATTCAGCAGAAAATGGAAGCAATTCTCCTTCAAAAAGGATTCATTTAAATTACACTTATGAAGTTGTGTTTAAGTCTTCTTTCAATATCTTCTCTCCTATTCCTTACTTTTTGTGTTTCTGATCCAAATACATCAAATCTTCAATCAGGTGATTTTCTTTTTGTTTCTGCAAAACAAGAGAATTTATCTGGCGCAATTGATAAAGTCACACAGACTGACAAAAACCACCATTATAGTCATATTGCTATGGTAGAAGTTGAAACAGACAGTACGATTTGGGTAATTCATGCGGGTACAAAGAATGGTTCAGAGCGGGTTTCACTTCAAACATTTCTTTCTTATTACGAAGACAATACAATCGATATTTTCCGTCTCAAAGATGTCTATCATCACACAATCCCATCAGCAATAGAAAGTGCTAAAACTTTCCTTGGAAAACCTTATAACTATTCCTATATTTTATCTGATACTGCGCTGTATTGTTCAGATTTAATTCAACGTAGCTTTGCTAAAGATTCTATTTTTGGTTTATACCCCATGACATTCAAAGACTCTGAAACTGGAAGTTTTAATGAATATTGGGTGGAATTTTATAAAGATTTAGGCATAGAAATTCCAGAAGGAAAACCAGGCTGTAATCCCAATCAAATGGCGGTAAACGAAAAACTGGAATTTATTGAGCGTTTGAATGCTCCTTAAAAAGTCGTTCTCAACAATTTATTTCGATGATTTTTGTGAGATGAACAAAAAAAGGCGTGACTTTAAAAGATTATTCGTTAATTTGCAATCATGTTTAAAATTGCAAACATATTAACAGGATTTAATCTTCTTTTTGGAGTGATTAGCATTCTTTTGGCTTTTTCAGGAAGATTAGAATTAGCTGTAATTGCAATCCTTATTGGAGCCATACTCGATTTTTTTGACGGATTTGTTGCACGAATTTTAAAGCAGCAAGGAGAATTAGGAAAACAATTAGATTCCTTAGCGGATATTGTTACATTTGGTGTTGCACCTGGAATCATAGTGTTTGTTTTGCTGATTCTTTCGGGCGCAACTGAAATTATCATTGAGCAAGGTGGAAAAGCAGAAAACTTATGGTTAGAAGGAACGATGGGACACAGTGTTCATTTTTGGATTTCTGTCTATTTCAATGATTTGGCTGGAAATCAGTCGGGTTACCTGCCAACACATTTCTACGGAATTTATAAATTCATTCCTTTTGTTGGTTTGATTATTCCGTTTTTTAGTCTTTTTAGATTGGCAAAATTCAATTTAGATATTAGACAAACAACAGGTTTTATAGGATTGCCAACACCAGCAAACAGTTTATTCTTCGCATCTTTTGCTTTGATGTTGTGGGACGGATTTCAACTAAACAACTGGAAAACTTTCATTTCTACTTATCTTATTCAACCCTCAATTTTAATTCCTTTGGTTGTTCTTTTCTCATTGCTTTTAATCGCAGAAATACCTTTGTTTTCGTTAAAATTCAAGGATTTCTCATGGAAAAACAATAAAATTAGATTTATTTTTCTACTTTTTGCTATAATTTGCATTGCTGCACTTTGGGTTTGGGCAATTCCGATAATTATCATTCTCTATATTTTGATGTCTATATTGAATAGATAGTGGTTAGAATTTAACACGGAGATTTTAATTTGCGTTTCCTATATTCATACCATTAAGACTTAATTATTCTTAACTTCTTAATGTTTTTTCAACCATGAAGACGTTAAGGTTCATTAGGAACTTTTAGTTTTCCACTTTCTATGAATCAAGTCGTTAGTTCTGCCTACGTTCTTTAACAACAAAGCACAACCCAGAGAATCCACTTTGCGTGAGGGATTGCAGTGGAAAGCCCACAATGAGGAACGAATGAGGACTTGCAACGAAAAGCCCGACCCGCAGGGGCACGCCCAAAATATTTTACCAAATCTGATGTTTAAAAATCAATTCTCTTCGCAAGGCAGTTTTTCATCCCAGTAAAAATCCTTAAAATTGATTCTTTCTTTAAACCAAATTGTTTTCGCTTCGACTTGCAAAGTGTCGTTTTGGGTAAAAAGAAGTTGCTGTTCAGCTTTTGTTAGCATCAAATCACTTTTAGAGAAATCAATTCGCCCCGTATTTTTAATATCTTGAATGATTTGTTTGTAATCTGTCGTAGCCAATCCCCTAGCCTTGCATTGAATATAATTCGAGTTATCAATCTTTACCAATGCAGAATCTGCTGGGATTCTATAAATTTCCCCAAACCCTTGTAGGTTTTCATATCTTTGGGGCGTTTCATCATCTTCCAAGACATGTAAAACAGCGATATAACTGTCCTCATAAAATGAAAGCTGAACTCTTTTTGGATATTTTTCATTTTTCTTAAAAACATAAACTTTTGGATAAACCCCTAAGTCTTTTAAACTTTCAGAGAAATCTATATCTTCTTGTGATAAATATGTTCCGACAGTTGATTTATCAATGCCTAACTCATTTAGCGCCACTTTTTGGTCATCAGGAACAACGATTAGCTTTCTAAAAATAGTCAGTTTAACACGATCTCCAGGTAGCCAGTTGCAACTACGATTCATGAATAATGGATAAATCAGAATCGAACCCAAAACCACTCCCACCAAATAAAGCATTAATCTTCGTCCAAAACCTTTTTTCATTTTTTCTTATTTGGTTGTAAAGTTAATATTATGCGAGGAGTTTTACATTCCTAAAACCAAAAGTTCTATATTTTTATAGTTCAGATTGAATATTTTACCTAAAACCTCGCTTGTTAAAGTTCCTTTATACATATAAACTCCACTTCTAAAGCCAAAGTCATGTTTGATAAGCCCAGCACATCCGCCTTTATCTCCCATTGAGATTAAAACTGGAGCAAAAATATTAGAAATAGCAAAAGATGCTGTTCTTGATACCCTTGATGCGATATTAGGTACGCAGTAATGTGTAACACCATGTTTTTCAAAAGTTGGATTCTCGTGGTTTGTAAGTTCTGAGGTTTCAAAACATCCACCTTGGTCGATACTCACATCTATAATGATAGCGCCTTGTTTCATGTTTCTAACCATATCTTCGTTAACAATACAAGGCGTTCTTCCAAATGGCGAACGAATTGCACCAATGACAACATCTGCCCTTTTGAGTGCTTTACTCAAAACTTTTGGTTGAATAATGGATGTAAAAATTCTACTACCAACGGAATTCTGCAAACGCCTTAATTTTGCAATATCATCATCGAAAACCTTAACAGAGCATCCCAAGCCAAAAGCGGTTCTAGTGGCATATTCTCCAACAGTTCCTGCGCCTAAAATCACAACTTCTGTTGGTGGTACGCCAGCAATTCCTCCTAACATGACTCCTTTTCCATCTTTAAATGAATTTAGAAGTTCGGAAGCAACCAAAATCGAAGTATTTCCTGCAATTTCTCCCATTGCGCGAACAACAGGGAAATGACCTTCATCATCACGCATGTAATCCCACGCAATAGCAGTAACCTTTTTTTGCATTAACTTTTGGAGAATTTGTTTTGGTTGCATGGTAATTTGTAAAGCGGAAATCAATGTTTGCCCTACTTTCATCATTTCAACTTCTTCATCTGTAAGTGGTGAGACCTTTAAAATAATGTCACATTCAAAAACTTTTTTTCTATCATAACAGATTTCAGCACCTACCTCAGCGTATTCTCTATCAGGAAAACTCGCATTTTCGCCAGCTTTTGTTTCAATTCGAATTTGATGACCATTGGCAACCAACAAGGCAACGGCTTCTGGTGTAATAGCTACTCTTCGCTCTTGAAACGCATATTCTTTAGGAACGCCAATCTGAAGGCTATCTTTCTTACGAGCAATCTCCAACATTTCCTCTTGTGGAAGAAGTTTCCCCTCTTTCATCAGGGACTTAACAATTTCTGGATCTGTTTTCATAATTCAATTTCAATCTCTCGTTGTTCATTATCAGTCTTAGTGATAACAACCTTTACGTGATTTTCTGGCAAAAGTTTCTCAATATTCTCTGACCACTCTAAAAAAACTATGTTTTCGTCATAAATATATTCTTCAATTCCTATATCGTATGCCTCTTCTTCATCACTTATTCTATATAAATCAAAATGATAAATAGTTCCAAATTTTTCACTAAAGTATTGATTCACATATCCGAAAGTAGGAGAATTCACTTGTTCTTTCACCCCCAATTCTTTAGCAAGATACGAAATAAAAGTGGTTTTACCAACACCCATTTCACCATAGAAGGCAAAAACTTTGTGGTCATTTAAAAGTTTTTTAAATTCCTTAGCAATCACTTTTAAATCTTCTTCTCGATTAGCGTAAAATTTCATTTGACTTTATTATTAATTCTTCCAATTGATTTATTAGGAGGTTTTACTGTGCATTAGCTTCAACTTACTTTCCTTTCATTTCGGCAAACGGAATCAATATTTCCTCCAGTGAAATACCTCCATGTTGAAAAGTATTTGCGTAATATTTGGCATAATAATTCAAATTATTTGGATACACAAAAAAGTCATTATTCCTACAAAACACAAAGACATCCGACAGATTTTCTTTTGGTAAAAATGCATCTTCTGGCCTTTGAATTTCAAACACCTCTTTGTGATTGAATTTTAGGTTTTTTCCAAATTTATAGCGTAAATTGGTATTGGTATCTTTTAGCCCAACAATCTTTACAGGCTTGTTTACTTTAACCGTACCATGGTCGGTTGTAATAAACACTTTTGCACCTGTTTTCGCAACTTCTTTCATGATATCATTCAATGGAGAGTGTTCGAACCAACTCGTAGTTAAGGAACGATACGCAGCTTCATCATCTGCTAATTCTCGAATAACTTTCATGTCTGTACGCGCATGAGAAAGCATATCGACAAAATTATAGACAATCACGTTTAAGTCATTACTTTTTAATTGATTAATATTATCTAACAGTTTTTTACCTTGGTCGAGATTGGTTACTTTTCTATACCCTAATTTAACATCTAATCCCAGTCGTTCTAGCTGTTTTGCAAGAAGTTCCTTCTCAAAATTATTTTTCCCGTCATCTTCGTTCTCTCCGACCCAATATTGCGGAAATCTTTTTTGAATTTCACTTGGTAACAGTCCTGCGAAAAATGAATTTCTAGCATACTGCGTTGCTGTTGGCAAAATAGAATAAATAATTTCCTCATTTTGAAACGAAAAATACTTCCCTAATTCCGCACGTAACCCCCTGTATTGGTCGTATCTCAAATTATCGATAACAAACAAATAAACTTGTTCATTCAAATTTGGTGCAATTTTATTTTTGAATAATGTATGCAGCATTTGTGGACTTTCTTCTACTCCGTTTATCCAATTCAAATAATTATCTTCAATAAATCGTACAAAAGAATTGTTGGCTTCTTTCATTTGCATATCAAAAACCTCTTGCATTCCTTGGTCTTCCAATTTTGCAAACTCCAAATCCCAATTCACCAAACGTTTATATAAATCCGCCCATTCCTCGGCATTTAGGCGGTCGTTTAATTCCATCCCAATTTTACGAAATTCTCTTTGGTAATCTGTATTTACCTTTTCAGAAACCAATTTGCTTTGATCTAAATTCTTTTTTAAACTCAGTAAAATTTGATTTGGATTAACTGGTTTGATCAAATAATCGGCAATTTTCCCACCAATTGCTTCTTCCATGATGCTTTCTTCCTCACTTTTGGTAATCATAACAATCGGAATCAATGGTTTAATTTCCTTAATCTGACTCAATGCATCCAATCCAGAAATTCCTGGCATATTCTCGTCTAAAAAAATAATATCATAATCGTTTTCTAAACATTTTTCGATTGCCTCACTTCCACTTTTTACGGACTCAACTATGTATCCTTTTTGGTTTAAAAAGATAATATGTGGTTTTAATAAGTCAATTTCGTCATCTGCCCAAAGAATTTTTGTCTGCATATTATGATTATTTTTAAATTTACAATTTATTTATAAAATTAAGGATTTGCGTTCAATACACAACACAAATAATAAGAAGAAAATTATTAACGACCCAGTTTATGGTTTTATTTCTTTGAAAAAGGATATTATTTTCGATATTATCGAGCATCCCTTTTTTCAAAGGCTTAGGCGAATAAAGCAACTTGGGTTATCCCATTTGGTTTATCCTGGCTCACTTCACACCCGATTTGCACATGCAATTGGAGCAACACATTTAATGATAAAAGCCATTCAAACACTTCGCAACAAAGGAGTTGAAATTTCGGATGAAGAAGAAACGGGTGTTTTGATTGCTATTCTTTTACACGATATTGGTCACGGACCTTTTAGTCATACTTTGGAACACGACATCATAAAGTCTGTGAGTCATGAACATATTTCTACTCTCTTTATGAAGCGATTATCCGAAGAATTTGAAGGAAAATTAAATCTAGCCATTCAGATTTTTGAAGATAAGTACCACAAACCATTTTTACATCAACTTGTTTCTGGTCAATTGGATATGGACAGAATGGATTACCTTAATCGCGATAGTTATTTTACTGGAGTAACAGAAGGAGTTATAGGAAGTGACCGATTAATAACCATGCTTAATGTATTTGACAATCAGTTGGTTGTTGAAGAAAAAGGAATTTATTCTGTTGAGAAGTTTTTGGTTGCTCGCAGAATCATGTATTGGCAAGTTTATATGCACAAAACAGTAGTTTCATCAGAGGTGATGTTGACTTTTATTTTGCGTAGAGCCAAAGAATTGACGAAAAGTGGGGTTACTTTATTTGCTAGTCCTTCTTTTCAATTCTTTCTGGAAAATGACTTTTCTAAAGAGCAATTAGAATATGATAGAAACATAATAAATCAATTTGCATTGTTGGATGATATTGATATCATGGGTTCAATTAAGGTATGGCAATATCACGAAGATAAAATCCTTTCGCTTTTAGCCAGCCAATTAATCAATAGAAAGCTTTCAAAAATTAAAATTTCCAAAACTCCTTTTTCTCAAACAGAAATCCAAGCAAAAACAGAAGCCACAATGAAAGCATTTAACATTTCAGAAGAAGATGTTAAATACTTCGTACACACAGATATATTAAGGAATAACGCATATAACGAAAAAAAGGAAAACATAAATTTATTGATGAAAGACGGAACAATTAAAGATGTCAGTTTAGCTGCCGATAACTTAAATATTCATGCTTTATCAGCGCCTGTAGAGAAATACTTTCTGTCTTATCCCTCAAAAATTAATAATAAAAATTAATTTCGTGAAATATATAGATAAAAAGCATGTTTATATAACAACATTTTTTATACTTTAGGAGAATGGAATTTTCAGCAGAACAGATAGCAGGAATCCTCAACGGGGAAATAAAAGGAAATCAAGATGTTAGTGTAATAGGACTCTCTAAAATTGAAGAAGGTCAACCAAAAACATTAACCTTTCTGGCAAATCCAAAATATGAGGAATTTATCTATACAACAAATGCGAGCATTGCGATTGTTTCAAATACATTTATACCAAAAAAAGACTTGCCTTCTACCTTAACATTAATCAAAGTAGAAGACCCTTATAAATGTTTTGCTCAACTTTTAAAAGCGTATGAAAAGTTAAGTAAAAAGCAACCTAAAATTGAGAAGAATGCTTTTATTTCTGAAACAGCCACGATAGGGAAAGATGTTTATATCGGAGCAAATGCATACATCGGAGAAAATGTAACGATTGGTGACGAAGCTAAAATTTATCCCAATACTTTTATCGGTGACAGGACTAAAATTGGAAACAATACAACGATTCATCCCAATGCATCAATTTATCATGATTGTATAATTGGAAAATCGTGTGTTATTCATGCAGGCGCAGTAATTGGAGCCGACGGATTTGGTTTTGCGCCAAACGAAAAAGGTGAATTTGAAAAAATTCCACAAATTGGAAATGTAATTTTAGAAGATTTTGTTGAAATTGGTGCAAACAGTACTATCGACAGAGCAACGCTTGGTTCTACAATTCTTAGAAAAGGCGTTAAAATTGATAATTTGGTTCAAATTGCGCACAATGTTGAAGTAGGAAAAAATTCTGCTTTTGCCGCTCAGGCAGGTGTTGCTGGATCTTCAAAAATTGGCTCAAATGTCCTTGTTGGTGGTCAAGTAGGAATTAGTGGACACATAAAAGTTGCTAATCAAACTAAAGTTGCAGCACAATCTGGGTTAGGTGGAAACGTGAAAAAAGAAGGAACAACACTCATGGGTTCTCCTGCATTTGATATCGATGAATATAAAAAGTCGTATATTGGCTTCCGAAAATTGCCAATGATTCTTAAACGATTAAGTGAAATTGAAGAAAAAATAAAATAAACTAACAGATATTATTTGAAAAAGTAAGATGATAGAGAAACAAAGAACTTTAAAAAACAGTGTAAAAATAATAGGGGTCGGATTACATACTGGTAAAAAAGTGACCCTTGAATTATGCCCTGCTCCCGAAAATCACGGATATAAGTTTCAAAGAATAGACGTAGAAGGAGAACCAATTATAAATGCAGATGCAGATTTAGTTGTTTCTACTGAAAGAGGAACAACCTTAGAAAGTAATGGAGTTAGAGTTTATACTACAGAACACGTATTGGCTACTTTATATGGACTTCAAATCGACAATGTCTTAATAAAATTAGACGCTCCTGAAATTCCGATTATGGATGGAAGTTCAATGCCTTTTGTTACAGCTGTTGAATCAGTTGGTATTGAAGAACAAAATGCAGAAAGAGAATATTTTGAATTAAATGAAAATATCAAATGGGAATTACCTGAAAAAGGAACAGAATTTTTAGCCGTTCCCGACCCAGAATATCGTCTTACGGTTATGGTTGACTATAATTCTCCTGTTTTAGGAACGCAGCATGCTACAATTTATAAAATCAGTGAGTTTAGAACTGAAATTGCAAATTGTAAAACTTTTGTTTTCTTGCGTGAACTTGAAACATTAGCCAAACACGGACTCATAAAAGGAGGAGATATTGACAACGCCATTATTTTGGTTGAAAGGGAAAATGTTACCCAAGAAGAAATAGATAATTTAGCGAAACTGTTGGGTAAAGAAGGGCTAAAAGTTGAAATTAGCGGAATTGGTACGTTGAACAACTATAAAATGAAGTTCGAAAATGAACCAGCTCGTCATAAATTATTAGATATTATTGGCGATTTGGCGCTTGTAGGAAAACCTATAAAAGCACATATCTTAGCCGCTCGTCCTGGTCACGCTGGTAACACAGGATTTGCCAAAGTTCTAAAAGAACAAATTAAAAAACAGAAGAACGAACCACGACAATTTGATTTAACAAAAGAACCTTTATACGATATCAATCAAATTGAAAGAATGCTCCCTCATCGCTTTCCTTTTCTTTTGGTTGATAGGGTTATGGAAATCACTGAAGACTCAATCGTTGGTTATAAAAATATCACTAAAAATGAGCCTCAATTTGAAGGACATTTTCCTGATAATCCAGTTTTCCCAGGTGTATTGCAAGTTGAAGCAATGGCACAATGTGGAGGAATTTTTGCTCTAAGCAAGGTCGATGAACCACACTTGTACTCTACTTATTTTATGAAAATTGACAATGTGAAATTTAAACGAAAGGTCATTCCTGGTGATACTGTCGTTTTTGAATTAAAATTAATCTCACCCATTCGTCGTGGACTTGTTAATATGGCAGGAAAAGGATATGTGAATGGACAAATTGTTGCTGAAGCAGAGATGCTTGCACAAGTTATTAAAGACAAAGAATAATATGATAAATAAATTGGCCTCTGTTTCTCCTAATGCAAAAATTGGTAATAATGTTACCATTGAAGCATTTACGACGATTTATGATGATGTTGTAATTGGAGATAATACCCATATTGGTCCGAACGTTACCATTTATCCAGGAACAAGAATTGGAGAAAATTGCGAGGTTTTTCCTGCCACTGTTATTGGTGCTATTCCACAAGATTTAAAATTTCAGGGAGAATATACCACAGTTGAAATTGGGAATAATACCATAATTCGTGAGTGCGTAACCATTCATCGAGGAACAAACGATAAGGGAAAAACAACAATAGGGAACAATTGCTTGATTATGGGATATGTTCATGTTGCCCACGATTGTATTATTGGAAATCATGTGATATTGGCTAATTATGTTGGACTTTCAGGACATAATACGATTGATGATTACGCGATTTTAGAAGGAAAAGTTGGAACACAGCAATTTATCCATGTTGGCGCACACGCTTTTGTTGCAGGTGCTACATTGATTCGTAAAAATGTTCCACCGTTCATTCGTGCAGCCAGAGAGCCGATAAGTTTTGCAGGTGTAAATACAGTTGGATTAAGAAGAAGAGATTTTTCTAATGAAGATATTGCCGCTATTGAAGATGTATATCGTATCTTATTTGTTCAAAACAACAATCTATCAAAGGGAATGGAAAGTGTTCAAAACGACCTTCCAGATAATAGATACAAAGATATGATTGTCAATTTCATCAAAGAAAGCGACAAAGGAATCATCCGTGGATTAATTTAATCTTTCGCAAAAAAAATCAAAGTGCTAAAAAGAGGTCAAGTTATTGAACTGGAAATTGAAGATTTAGCTTTCGGTGGAAAAGGAGTTTCTCGACTTAAAACCGAAAATGGAAATTTTATTTTATTTGTTCAGAATGCATTTCCTGGTCAAAAAGTTCGTGCAAGAATAACTAAAAAAAGGAAGAAACATGCAGAATGTACGCTCCTGAAAATTTTAGAAAGGTCGCCTCAAGAAATATCGACACCTTTTCAAGAAACAAGTGGTGCACCATATATCAATGTTCCTCCTGAAATTCAAGAAAAATATAAGAAGGAAACTACATTTCAAGTTTACAAACGCTTGGCAGGTCTTAAAAATATTGAAGAATTATTTGATGAATTTATTCCTTCTCCCCTACATTATTTCTATAGAAATAAAATGGAATATTCTTTTTCTTGTATCGAACACAATATAGAAACCGATGAAGAAATTGATGACTCATTCGCTTTAGGTTCAAAAACAAGGGGAACTTGGTGGAAAGTTGAAAATTTAAAGAAACCGTCAGGACTTTTTGATGAAGCGTGGGAAACTTATTTAGTTGAATTCAAGGATTTTTTAAAAAGCACAGGACTACCGGCATGGCATCCACCCAAAAAAGTTGGATTTTTCAGACACATTGTTGTAAGAAAATCATTTTTAGAAGATAAGTTATTGATCAATTTGGTTACTTCTTCTCAAGGAATAGAGCAATTTGATATTCAAGAAGTTGCTGATTTTTTACAAACTAAACTAGGTGATAGAATTGCAGGGTTTCAACATACAATTAACGATAATGTTGCTGACAGGGCTAAAATTGAAAATGGACTCAATTCCCTTATTTTTGGCAAAGGCCATCTGGTTGAAGAATTAGGTGGATTACATTTTGAGATAAGCATGGAAAGTTTTTTTCAGACCAATCCAAAAAGTGCTGAACTCCTTTATAACAAAACATTAGACTATGCATTTGAAGGAAGTAGAAATTTTGATGGTAAAGTAGTAATGGATTTGTTTTGTGGTACAGGAACCATCGGTCAACTTTTATCAAAACGTGCTGAAAATGTCCAAATTATTGGTGTTGATATTGTTGAAGAAGCCATAGAAGATGCTAAACGAAATGCAAAAAGAAACAAAATTGACAACATTCAGTTTTTCGCTTCAGACGTAAGGAAATTTATCTACAATTATCCAGAATATGAAGGAAAAATCGATACAATTGTGTTAGACCCACCGCGCGCAGGAATTGCTCCTAAAACCTTACGAAAAGTAATACAACTGGGGGCTGAAAGAATTGTTTATATCTCATGTAATCCTTCTACACAAGCAAGAGACATTCAAACCTTAGAGGAGTTTGGTTATCAAACAAAAAAAATTAGTTTGGTTGATCAATTTCCACATACAAGTCACATTGAAGCGGTTGCTTTATTTGAAAAATGCTGATTTTATTCTTATTTTGTTGTAACCATAAAATAATCCAACCGTTAAATAGAGTACGGATCAAAAATTAACTTCTACAGGGTTAATTATTTAAAGTCGTACTTTCGGGTGCGACTTTTTTTATGCCAATTACTGAAATTATCTCTGTTTGTTATACTATGAAGGAACATATTAAGACCTTAACTTTCCTCTAATCGTCCGATACCCTCACTTTCTTTGTAATAGCGATTAAATACATTACATGTTACCAAGTCACCCATTACATTGATTGAGGTTCGGAACATTCCAAGAAGTCTATCAACACCAATTATTAAAGCAACTGCGGTTATAGGAATACCAATAGTAGCTAAGACAGACCCCAATACAATAACTCCAGCACCAGGCGCAGATGGTGTACCAATGGATGCTAAAATTGTAGTTACAATAATCAAAATGGTTGTTGCCAAATCCAACTCAATTCCATACACTTGGGCTAAAAATAAAGTAGCAATCGCCTGAAACACTGCGGTTCCATCCATGTTTAAAGAAACACCAACAGGAATAATAAAACGACTGACTGTAGGATGAATATCCATCTTTTCTTCCGCTGTTTTTAGCGTTAAAGGCATTACTGCTGCTGAACTTGATACAGAAAAAGCCAATAAAAGAACATCTTTTGCAGCAGAGAAAAAGTCTTTTAGATTTATCCTGGCCACAACAATCAGTAAAGTACAATACACTACGACAACCAATATTAATCCAATAAGTACGGTTAAAACAAACATTGACAATCCTGAAATTGTTTCTAACCCAACTTTTGAAGTTACATCAACCATCAGTCCAAAAACAGCAATTGGAGCGAGTTTCATTGCCCAGCGCGTTACAGCCATAGTTGTTTCTTGAATGGAATATAGTACTTTTAACATTGGAATTGCCGTATTTGGAGCAATATTCGCCAAGGAAACCCCAAAAATAATAGCAAAAACAACAATACTTAACATATCTCCAGAAACTAAGGCTTGTAGTGGATTTGCAGGCAATAAATCTGTAATTAATTTGGGGATATTTTCAAAACCTAGCTCTGGTTGTGTAGCGGTCATGGCTTCCGTATCGATTTGCATTTCTTCTGTAATCAAATTCGTCGCGTCCATATAGGAACCTGGTTGCATCACATTGGCGATAATAACAGCAAAGATAAGAACTGTTGTTGTGGTCATTACGTAATATAAAATTAACCTTGGCCCATATTTCAATAAATAATCTTTGTTTTCTCCTCCTGCAATACCTTGTACAATGGAGCTAAACATTAAAGGAATCATAATCATCTGCACGACGCGGATGAAAATATCACCTGGAAAGGCAATCCAATTAATCAAAGGAGTTTTGTAATTTTCACTAAGCCAAGCAGGATCAGTAGCAAAATAAGCACCTAAACCAATACCTAACATCATTCCAATAAGTACCTGTAACCAAAGACGACTTTGAACGAGTCCTTGTAAATAAACATATAACTCCTTTATCGGTAAGAGGGCAGTGTTCTTTTTACTTTCCATTTGAAATACTTATTTACAATTAAAATTAATCCTAAAATTAAAAAACATTTTTTCCTCTTTTAATGTTGTAACAAACATTCGCCTAATTTGAACTTTAGTCGGTTTATGAAATACGAATTTGCAAATTTATTTCCAAATAGAGTGATGTCCCTAAAAAACTTATTTTCTATATCTTACTCAACTGATTTTCTTTAAATTCAAGTATGGCATAATTCAACTTCATTTGTGAACCATCCATTGATCCAAAAATGGAATGTGTTATATTTTTTTCAGCATCTATGACAAACCAATGCGGCGTTCCATCACAATCAAAATATGAATATAATTCATTGAATTCTTCTCTATAAATGACAATTGGACTTTTTTGGTCGGTAAAAACAGAAAGTATTTCTTCCTTAACAAAAGGCTGATTTCTGAAATTAGAATGAATCACAATTAAGTTTATAAAATTATACTCTTTGCTTAAGTTATACGCAAAAGGAATTGCTCTTCCTGTACAGCCAAGGCAGTTTGTATTATAAAATAAAACAAGATTCAATTTGTCTTTTTGAATAAGATCGTCTAGAATGAAAGAAGAATCATTCAAGTCAATCAATCTGGTATTAGGGAAAACGTTCATATTTAACATTTAGCTAATAAACAAAAGGAGTTAAATTAAGTTCTCTATTCTTTGACAATTCGTTTTTCTATTATTCCTTCTGTTGTTTCAATCGTTAAATGATAAAGCCCATTGCTCAACGACGAAAGATTAATGCTTTTATCTTGTTTATTGAAAATAATTTCTACTTCAGCACCCAACATATTGACTAAACGAACACGAATAATTTTTAATTCTGTTTCTAAATAAACTTTTGTTTTTGTAGGATTTGGATAGATTTTAACACTTTTGGCTACTTCTTTATTGATTCCTAAACTGCCATCATTTATCAATATTTTTTGTCCGTCTGATGACAATTCCTTTTGTAATCCTGCGTGATTGATTGCCATTACATTAAAATACACAAACTGGTTATTCAAATCTATAAGGTTAACATCAAAACTTGTTGCCGTAACGGAAATATTTAATCCAACGCTTGTCCAATTTTTAACATTTGTTAAACCAGGCTGCATTCCAATTGAATATTTATATTCTGCGATTTCAGAGTGCAAATCTATTGCATTTTCCCAATTGGCACTTAGTTTAAGTTGACTTATATCCATTTCTGCAAGATTTATATCTACGGCAGTTGTTTCTCCATCATAAATCAAAAAATCATTTGCTGGTGTATAATCCACATTGAGTGTTTTTATATCAATATTTGATAAATTATTAGCGTTGTCGATTGCCAATGATTGAATTTTTCCGCTGTATTGTGCAGGAGAATTATTTTGATAGCGAATATCACTCGTATTTCCTACTGAAACAATGGTTGCTTCGTTTTCACGATATTTATATACTTCCAAACTTTCAATATTCATCTTCGCATTTCCTGTTCTAAAAGAAATATAATCGCCAATTAAATGTGGATTGTTATCTTGCCATGAAACCACAAAATCATTATCTCTAAACAAGTTGATTAGACCAGTGGTTTTATTCATTGTAATTTTGTAATCGTATTGCTGCCCTGGCGTTGTAGGAAAAGGGAAATCAATGATTGGTAAACCGAAATCATCATTAATTACTTTGTAAACTTGTACATGTTGCCCATTATCCAATCTAAAAAATACAAAATATGAATTTCCTCTATTTACATCTGTATCGCTATCGCACATAAAGTGAAAGCCGCCTCTTCTATTGGCATCAGTTCCATCAATACTTGCTTTAAAATGATATAAAAATTGGTCGGCATCATTTTGATTGAGAGGAATAGAAACATTCGTGTTGCCACTGGTTTCATCAGTTTGAATTAATTCTCCATTTGCTGTTGACCAATTACCAACTACGCTATTCCAATCTTGGTGTAAATTTCCTTCAAAATAATCGGCGAAAAATCCATTGTCTGCATTTGCTCTCCATTCTGTTCCGTCATAATCTGAAATCAAGTAATAAGAGGATTGAATACCCGTCCCTCCTATATTATCTTCCACTACGATATTTGCTGTAAAATCTTCAGTTATCCAATCAATTGGCACATCCAAAGAAATGGTAGGTGCGATTATATCTTGCGTACAGACATAATTTGCATTAAATCCAGGCGCAACGACACCACCGTCCGACAAAAAACGAAAAGTTAGCGCTCCAGTTGATGAAACAATATTTTGAGGAATCGTTGTACCTGTGAAAGGACTCCCTGGAACCTGTTGAGCACTTGTAGAGTTCCCATCATAGATATAGAGGAAATCGTAATTATTTTCAACATCAAAAGAAGTAAAATTAAGTGAAATTGACGCTGCTCCATCCGGTGAAATTGTCCAAATATAATTTTCATTGTTATAATAATCTCTTGTAGGTCCACCAAAATCGTGGATACTTCCAACACAAGGTGAAGCGTAACAATCTGTCATATAATCACGAATTGCATCCCACCTCTCAGTATAGCCATCATCATAACCTAGCGCCCATATTCCCATTCCTCCAATTCCTGTATGGTTGATATGTTCCAATCGTTTTTCAAAACCATCATCCATCGTGGCGTAAGTTTGTCGAGTTTGACCACTTTCTTGATAAATATATACATCTGAAAAGCTATCATCTTCCCAAGTGTGGTTTGCAGACGAATAATTGCCGAGCGCATTGTTTTTAATGGTATTATAAATCACCGAAGCTGAATAACCAGTTGTTGTAGAAGGAATATTGGAATTGGTTGCAGACCAAGTACGACCATAATATGGAAGTCCTAAAATTAATTTTTCACGCGGACAGCCTTTATCTAAATAGTAAGAGATACTTTTAGAAAGTGTGTAATTATATGTGTTTCCGAAATGGTACAAAGGGTCAACTGGACCTGTATTTGCACTACCGCTGTAGTAATAATCATATCCCATAATGATAAACAAATCAACTGTATTAGCCATAACAGAAAAGTCAAAGACTCCGCTCCAATCTACTGCATACAAAACCGTGCTTACCTCTGAATTAGGGATTGCAGCGTGCATTTGATTGGCCAAATTGACCATAAAGCTATTAAACTGAGTTTTATAAGCCGAAGGAAGTCCTTCGAAATCAATATTTACTCCATCAATACCACGAGACGAAACCAGATTAATCAAATTTGTAATCAAATTTTGTTGAGCAGTAGCGTTTCCGAAAAACGTTGAATGTCCAGAGAACATAGTCACCGTCAATGTTACTTTCACTCCTGCATTCAAAGCCGCATCAATTGCAGCGCTTGTAGAAAATCCGTGTGTTGTAATTGCATTCCCCGTTACTACATCCACTTCATAACTAAAAAATGACAAGTGCGTTAATAAATCCCATTGATAGTTCAAATAAGAATTTCCCATCCAGTATGGATGCCAACCATAAACCACTTTATTTAAGTTGCAAGCCGACTTTGGTGCGGAATTATTCATTTGTGCAGCCGTTGTATTTGCCTCATAAAAATCAGTTGTTGCATTTCCTAAACTATTGAAATATTCTAATTGTTCTTGATGAATCGACTTTGAATGAGTTTGTGGCGTAACTCTTGATATTAAAAAAATCGATAGCAAAATAAATATATGTTTCATAAGCTAAAGTTTAAAAGTAATTTATAAATATACAAATAAAGTGAAGTTGGTAAGATTGGGTTTAGAGATTTTATTTTTTCTTTTTTAAAGTTGGAAACAAAAATATTTTCAAAAGAGAATAGTAAAAGAGATTATTTCAAAACATATTCTTTTCGCCCTTTGCGGTCAGCCCTTTGACTCCTTATAATTTGCTATTTATATCAACCATCGTATTGATTAAAACAAATTTTATCCATAAATTTATTCGTATTTTAAAATTAGATTACAAAATAATCGTTTCCAATAAAGTACTTTGGCTCTTTTTTTGCTACATTATAAATTTAATAATTACAAAAAATATGAAAAATTTGAAATATATATTCTTTATTTTAATGCTTGTTCCAACGATAATATTCAGTCAATCAAACGATTCATTTAAAGAAGTTGACAGCTTATTAAAAATTAGACAACCCAATGCAGCAAAAGATAAACTTTGGGATATTTTTAATTATGCCAAAAGAAATAAAAATAAAGAAATGTTAATCAAGGCTTTTCCTTATTTTAGACAAACAATTAATTATTTAGAATACGAAGACCGTGCAAAGCTATATTTGAAACTAAAAACCGAAGCAAATTCACTTCCTGAACCTACAAAATCAATCTATAACCTGAGGTTAATTCAAGATTTAACATATAATTTTCAACAGTGGTACGGATTTCAACAAAATGAGGTATTTGACACATTAAATATCAAAGGAAATACTGAACGTCATCAATATTTTTTATCAGAAATTGAAAAGCTAGAAAAGCAACTAAAATTACTAAACTCCTACCCTTTTAAAAAGTACGAAAATGTACTTTTATCATCAGGCAATCGGAGTCAAGACGATAGAAAAGATTCGCTTTTTGTTTATCATTCTTTGGGAGATTTTATCAGTTATCAATTAATCAAACTTTATCAATCTGACATTCTCGCTCATTATGGAGAGTTGAAGATTGATGCAGAACCGAACCCTAATTGGTATCAAACGCCTGATAATTTCGAAACGCTCGAATTTGATAGTCACACAATATCGAATCGCATTTTAAAATTATACCAAAACATCTCTACAAACAACGCCAATAACCTTGATTATCTGAGTGTTGCAACCTATCTGCGTTTGCACTATTTGAAAAGCACATACAACAATGATAGCTTGGTAAATAATGCTTGGGCGAATCAATTTAATTATTTTGATAAGTTTTCCGTTCGTTCCAAGTTTCTATATGAAATTGAGAAAAACAGGTATCAAAAAGGTGCGAAGTATCATTTTAAAGACAATCCAGCAGTTAAAACTTATATCAAAACAGCCTACGACAATCTCCAAGCTGAACTCAATAAATTTCCAGATAACGATTTTAAATCAGACATCAACAACTTAATTTCACTCATTGAGTCACCATCTATTTCTTTAAAAATGCCTGATATTTTTCAGCCTAAAAAGAAAATTCCAGTTTTAATACTTCACAGAAATATTCGTGATTATGTGATTAGAATCTATAAAACGAAAGATTATAATCTAAAAGATTACAACCAGAAACAACTCATTCATCTATTCCAAGAAAACAAACTTGACTTGGTTCAAACTCGGAAAATCAACCTAACAGACGAAGGATTGTTTCAAATGAGAAGTACCGAGTTTATGCTCGATGAAATTTCAGATAATGGCGTTTATTATGTTGTCATTACAAAAGAAGAAATTGATTTAAAAAACTTGGCAAAAGATGAAAATGAATGGGGGAAAAACAACATAACAAGTCAAAAAATTTATATTTCAGAAATTGCAGCCTCTTCAAATTTTTCAGATGGACGAGCTAAGATTTTAGTCGTTGACCAATCTACTGGGAAACCAGTTCAAAATGCGAGAGTTGAATTGTATCACAACGATTATCGATATAAATCAGACAAGCCACATACGATTGGAAAAACCAACAAAGAAGGAGTTTTTGAAGCAAGAATTAAAAATGGAAGCTATATTGCTTATTTAGTTAGTCACAAAAGTTCAGTTCTCGATCATACAAGATACGTTTATCATCAACAAGAAGGAGAAACCTACTCAACGGCTAAATTGTTAACTGATAGAGCGATTTATCGCCCTGGACAAACAGTTTATTTCAAAGGAATTGTTTACAAGGGAAAGTCGAACGATTACCAAGTTTTATCAAAAGAAAAAGTAAAAATTGTCATTAAAGATGCTTCTTATCAAACAATTTTTGAGGAAACTTTTACTACAAATTCTTGGGGAAGTTTTGATGGTCAGCTCCAATTGCCGTCTTCTTTGCCTCTTGGAAATTTCAGCATTCAGGTTAGCGGACCAAAAAAGTTTTTTAGCTCTATACACTATTTTTCAGTTGAAGAATATAAACGTCCAACTTTTGAAGTAAAACTTAATCAACCAAAAAAAGAGGCGAAATTAAATGATACCATTACAGTTACAGGATTTGCCAAAGCTTTTGCAGGATTTCCTATCGATAATGCGAAAATTACGTATTCTGTTTACAGAAACTGGCAGAAATACAGATATTATTTCAATTATGAAGCATCTGGTGATTTACTGAAAGAAGGTGAAACAAAAACAGATGAAAACGGTGAGTTTTTAATAGATTTTATCGCTGAAACTGACCCGAATGCGATTCGTTACGCTTTTTATTATTACGAAGTCAAAGTGAAAATAACTGACCAATCTGGAGAAACGCATGAACAAAATATCTCATTAAATTTGAGTGAAATTCCTGTTTCTTTTGAGGTTAATTTGCCTGCTCAACTCTTTATGCACGAAAGTAAAGTTTTCCAACCTGAAATCGTCAATTTATATGGTCATAAACAAGAAAATGAAACTGGAAAAGCAACACTTTCGATTTATAAAATTGAATCTGCTGAACGATTTTTACCACGAATTTGGAACAATCCCGAATTTAGCTATTTCACTGAAGAAAATCAGAAAAAATTTGCTAAACTGTTTCCTTATCGACAATTAAACGACGAAGATAAAATCCAAGAACGTGTTTTAATCAATACTTTTTCTTTTAACATTGGCGATTCAATCGAAATGCAATCATTGATAAAAAATCAACTGAAAAATCAACAAGGCCGTTACGTTTTTGAATTTACTTATCAAACGGAAAACACAAAAAAACCATACGACTTAAAAATCGAGAAAGAAATTACACTTATCGACGTTAAAGCAAAGGAATTACCTTTTAAAAGCGGACTTTGGAGTTTTGTTTCTTCTTCCAGCGTTGATGTTGGCGAATCCTTAGATTTCCAAGTTGGCAGTTCATTCAAAAATGCAAAAGCATTAATCTCTTTTTATAGAGGAAAAGATCTGGTTAGTAGTGAATGGATAGATTTAAACAATCGTTATTCAACTTGCTATGTTGTCCAAGAGAAAGACCGTGGATTTTTATCTTACGAAGTATTGCTCTTTAATAATGGCGAATTTTATCACGACAAAAAGCAAATCTCCGTTCCTTTTTCAAACAAAAAATTGGAAATAAAAACCGAAACTTTCCGTGATAAATTATTGCCAGGTCAAAAAGAACGTTGGGTTTTTACGATTCAAAACAACGATGGAGAATGGGCAAAATCAGAAATGGCGGCAACGATGTACGACGCTTCACTCGACCAATTTAGAGGAAACGACTGGAGTTTGTGGCCATATCACGGAGGTTATCTTAGAAATTACAACAACTGGTCGCTCAATTGGTCACGCAGTTTCGTAAATCCATCATACAATCCAATAAATTGGTATAATATGCAATTTTTGGAGCAGTCAACGATTAAGTATAACCGCATTATTGATGCCTATAGTTTTGGAGCTTACAATTATTATCCATCTTATGCACGAAATGAAGGTTCTGTTGCGCTCGAATCTGTTACAGTATCACAAAAATCTTCATTGATATCTGGAGTTGGTGAGGAAGCGGAAATAGACATGGCTGATTCAGAAGAACAAGCAATGGAATTTGATGAAGATTTAAACGATAGAAGTTTAGACAATCAAAATCAAGAATCATCAAATGTTCGTACAAATTTCAACGAAACGGCTTTCTTTTATCCTACAATTTACAGCAATGATGAAAATAAATATGTATTAGATTTTACTTTGCCTGAATCGTTGACAAAATGGAAATTATTGTTGCTCGCACACAACAAAGAATTGCAAATCGGAAGTTTATCCAAATCAATTGAAGCCAAAAAAGAACTGATGATTACTTCCAATGCTCCTCGTTTTGTGCGACAAGGCGATGAAATTGATTTTTCAGCAAAAGTGGTTAATCTTACAGATAAAGAACAAGTTGTAAATGTCGATTTATTGTTAGAAAATCCTGAAAACTCATCGGAATTATCGTTGACTAGTGAATCTACTCAGAAAACAATTACTGTCTCTGCAAACTCATCTATTGATGTAAGTTGGAATTTAAAAATCGGCAATCAAACGTTGATTCAATACACACTCTCGGCAAGCAACGAGCAATTTTCAGACGGAGAAAGAAACATCTTACCTGTGTTGAGTAACCGACAATTCATTACAGAAACGAATCATATTTTAATTCGAGAATCAGGTAAAATTGAACATACTTTTGAGAGTTTTACAAATCAAAATTCTTCTACACTTGACAACAAATCATTTACCGTAGAATACATCGATAATTTGGTATGGAACGCTGTATTGGCTCTTCCATATTTGAGCAAAACAGACGACCAAAGTTCAATTTCTTTGAGTGAAAGTTTTTACGCCAACTCAATCGCTAAAAAAATCGTTGATGCAAATCCAAAAATTCAGCAAATATTCGAACAATGGAAATTATCATCGCCTGATGTGTTTTTGAGTGAATTGGAGAAGAGTCAGGAATTAAAAAACATTCTTTTGAATGAAACGCCTTGGGTTGTTGATGCGAAAAACGAAACAGAGCAACGGCGAAGGATTGCCACACTTTTTGAAATCAATCAACTTCAAAATAATCAAGCAGGAATTTTGAATAAATTAAAGAAAAAGCAAAATTCAGATGGTGGCTTTTCTTGGTTTGACGGCGGAATGTCAAGTGCATATATTACACAAAATATTCTCACCCGACTTGGTCAATTACAACGCTTAAATATAGACTTATCACCAGTTCAAGAAATAATTAAAAATGCTGAAAAATTTGTTACAAATGAACAAATTAAATTTTACAACAAGTATTTAAAAACAGCGAAAGAGAGAGACCGTTATTCTCTTTCTACAATGGACGTTTATTGGTTATTTACGAGAACTTTCTTTGATAATACAAAATCAGAAGTTGTTGATGAAATTGTGAATCTTTATCAAGAGAAATTAAAGAAAAGCTGGACGCAATACAATCCTTATTTACAGGCTTTTATCGGGATTTATTTCAATAAAGTTGAGATTACACGAGAGCGAGATTTAATATATGCTTCATTGAAAGATCGAGCATATAACAAGAAAGATAAAGGCATGTATTGGGTTGAAAACTCAGGATATTATTGGCATCAAAATAAAATTTCTACGCAAGCAATGATAATTTCTTTCTTCCAAGAAATAAACGTTGACCAAAAATTAATGGACGATGCGCGTTTATGGCTAATTTTAAACAAAGAATCGAATGCTTGGGAAACAGGAAGTGCTACAGCTGATGCGATTTACGCAATCTTGTTATCGGGTCGTGATTATTTATCTGAAAATGAAAAACCGATTATCAAAGTTGGGAACAAAACCTTAGTTTTTGAAAATTCATCAAATAACAACGAAATCGAAGTAGATTGGACACCTGGCTTGGGACAAATCAAACAACAATGGAACAACAATGAAATCAATAGTGACTTAGGTAACATCGTTATAGATAAGAAAAGTGATGTGCCTGCGGTTTTAAATATGTATTGGCAATATACAGAAGAACTGTCGAAAATTAAAAGTCATAGTGACGGCTCAATGAAGATTAAAAAGAAATATTATAAAATAACTTCGGGAGCAAAAGGCGAAGAAAGAACAGAAACCAATTCTTTTCAAATTGGCGATAAAATTGAGGTCGAATTGACAATAAGCACAGACAGAGATTTGGAGTTTGTATATGTTAAAGATTTACGTCCTGCAGGATTTGAACCAACGCAAACAATCAGTTATTACACTTGGCGAAATGCGTTGATTTACTATCAATCTCCGCGTGATGCTTCAATGGAATATTTTATCGAGTGGATGCGAAAAGGTTCATATAAAATTTCTTATACAGTTTATGCGACACACAGTGGTAAATTCGACAGTGGAGTTGCAACAATACAAAGTTATTATGCGCCAAAATTCTCAGGACATAGCGACTCTGAAAAAATAAACATCGTAAAATAAATTTATAACTGATTCGAATAATTGTTAGAAGAAGATTGAGGAATTTAATTGATTTTATTTCTCAATCTTTGGAAGTAATCCTGCGACTAAACCTAACAAAGGTAGAAATGCACAAACTTGGAAAACAAAGTAGATACTTGTAAAATCCGCCAACATTCCCAAAACGGCAGAAGCAATTGCCCCCATTCCAAAAGCTAAACCGTAAAACATTCCAGAAATCATTCCTAATTTATGAGGAATGATTTCTTGCGCATAAACAATAATTGCTGGAAATGCAGAAGCGATGATAATTCCGATAATTGCAATTAAAATTATCGTCCAAACCAAACCAACGTAAGGTAAAATCAAAGTAAAAGGCGCTACTCCCAAAATTGAAACCCAAATCACCTTTTTTCTTCCAAATTTATCACCAAGATATCCACCAAGTAACGTTCCTGCTGCAATTGCAAATAAAAATACAAACAAAAATATTTGAGAAGAGCGAACCGAAACATCAAACTTACCCATCATGTAAAAAGTAAAATAATTTTGTATGGACGACATATAAAAGTACTTCGAAAAGATAAGTACAAAAAGGATAAAAATTGAAAATATTACTTTTTTACGAGGCAACGTAACTAGGTTATCCGTATCAATTTTATTATGATTTTTACGTTTAAAATCTTGCCGAACATACCACTTGCCTATTTGAATAAGAATGATAATCGCTATGAGTGCTAAAATGGAAAAAGTCGCCAAATATCTTTGTCCGAATGTTACAACAATTGCCGCTGCAAGCAAAGGACCAAAAGCTGCTCCTGTATTTCCGCCAACTTGAAAAATAGATTGTGCCAAACCTGGTCGATTCCCTGAAGCCAGTCGCGCCATTCGTGATGATTCTGGATGAAAAATAGAGGAACCCATGCCAACAAAGGAAACTGCAATCAACACAGAGTAAAAAGACGTTGCAAAAGCAAGACTTATCAGTCCGACCAGACTAAACCCCATACCTATTGCCAAAGAAAAAGGTTGTGGATGTTTATCAGTATAAGCACCAACCATAGGTTGTAAAATAGATGCTGTCATTTGAAAACTAAGCGTAATGAATCCAATTTGTGTAAAACTCAATGCATAGTTTTCTTGTAATAGAGGATAAATTGAGGGTATAACCGTTTGTATGGAATCATTCAAGAAATGTGCTGCACTCAATGCAAACAAAACCGAGTAAACAGTTTTTTTTTCTAATTCTTTATTTTTTAATGGCACTCTACATCCGTTTTAATTGGGGCACAAAAGTATCAACTTTTATATGTAATTACAATAAATTACTGACTTCAAATGTTTTTGCACATTAATATTCAAAAAAAAACAGATTTTTTTTTGAATATCGCTTGTTTGTTGAAATAAAGAATATATATTTGCACCCGCATTGATTAATAAAACACAAAAACTTTGGTTTTTGATAATCGAATTTAGATTCCGTAGCTCAGCTGGTAGAGCATTACACTTTTAATGTAAGGGTCCTGGGTTCGAATCCCAGCGGGATCACAAAAAGGGAAGCAAGGCTTCCCTTTTTTAGTTTTAAATTCAAGGTTAATTTCAAGATTAACTAATGGATTTTGAAGAAATGGTTAAAGTTTGGAATAAAAACAGGATGCAGTCAATAAACGATTTTGACAATAAAAGTAAATAAAATTCCTACTATCAGTTCAACCAAACGGTGAGTGAACAAATTCAATTGAGCAATTTGGACAAATTGTCTTCCGTGTTTTGATTGATGATTTTTGTTCCTCCCCTTCAAAATGCTGTTGTAAGTTCAAATATTTCTCCTTCCTATATTATCCCAAAAATCAGTTTTTATTTCGCACAAAATATCCTCATATTTATACCATGGTTACCCTATTAGATTATCTTTTATAAAATGTCAATCTGCAAGTATACGATGTAATTCGAGATTCAAATAATAAGCACTTCCCGACACCAGTCTTTTTTCAAGAATTCCTATAGTTGACAATTGATCAAGATAATTTCTTGCAGTATTTTCAGCATAATCATTTTCTAAATGTTTAACACGTGTAAAAGGTTGCGTAAATAGTGCATTTACTAATATCTCTGGCTTAATAAACTTTGTTTCAGTCTGAATATACTCTAACATCGCATCTTTAGCCTTCATAATGTCATTTATTTTATCATAAGTTGAATTTGATGTTACCTCCACCGCTTTAAGCATAAAAAACAACCATGATTCCCAACTACCACATTGAGTAACTGCTGATAATCCAGTATAATAATCGTTTTTATTCTCTAAAATATATCGACTTAAGTATAATATAGGATAATCCAACAATCCTTTATTTGTGAGATAATGAATGTTAAAAACACGACCAGTCCGTCCATTCCCATCTCTAAATGGGTGAATAGCTTCGAATTGAAAATGACTTATCGCCATCTTTAGCAGAGGATCAATTTTAAACTTTTCATCATCATTCAAAAATTCAATTAGATTTTCTAATTTTTTATTCACTATTCCAACACCACGAGGAGGTGTATATATAGCATTCCCAGCATTTGGTCCAGTCCCTCCTTCTTTTATATATATCTGTGCTACGGGAGATCGAACTCCATCATTATATCCTGTTATGATCTGATATATTTTTTCGAAATAAGGAATAGTAAACTCTAGATTTTCTTGTAAATATTCATAACCTTCCCAAAGTGCTTCTCGATAGTTAAGAACTTCTTTCGCAGATCCTGTTAAATTATCTTTATAAGCATCACTATAAGCCTTATATAATTCATCATCTGTCGTGAAAATATTCTCAATAGCACTTGAAGCCTTAGCTTCTTGTAAACTAATTGAATTAATTAATAACCCTTGATTAGGAATAACCACACTTCTGCCCTGAAGACGAGCCAATGCAGCTTTAGTATTACCAAGTTGTTTCAAAATAGGAACCGTTTGATAATATGATTCATCAATGGGTAATTCTGGCAGCCCATTCCAGGGCTTATTTCGATCTGGATTTATTGTATAAGTCATACGCAAATATAATATAAAAACACAAATCAACCTTAAATATAAGCGTTTTTTAAGGCGAGCGCTGTTTTTGACCTTAAAACATAGTATAAAAACACACCTAACCTTAAAAAGTGTTGTTTTCTGAGGTTAGATAGAATTCTGACCTTAAAATTCAGCATTACTATTCTATAACAAATCATTCTCCATACTAAAGATGTTGTTATTGTTACCGGAAAAAGCGAGCGGTATTCCAGCTACTTAATTAATGAAATTAAAGAGCACCTAGGAAAGAAAAAACATCAATACGTGACGATTAAGGTGTTCTGTAAATATTTGGGATTGAATCAGAAGGAAGTGGAAAATGTGTTGTTTTGAGTAAAACGCGAACGATTACGAACGATTACTGGACAATAACGATTCGGGAAAAGAGTTTACAGAAAAGTACTTTAAAGGTCCTTTAAACTATCAAATTAACGGTGTTTTAGACTACATCAAGAATAATATTATAGAAGAAAGGGTTGTAAAATTACCACATACAGAAAAGGCTCTACGTGCGTTTAATTATCCGTATGCAGCATTAGAAGAAATTATTGCAAACGCTGTCTATCATAAAAGTTACGAATTACGTGACCCAATCGAAATACAAATTTTCCCTGATAAGATTACGGTGTTAAGCTATCCAAGTCCAATGCCTCCAGTAAATCACAAAGATTTTGCTACGCAAAAAAGAATTGTTGCTAGAAAATATCGAAACAGAAGGATTGGTGACTTCTTAAAACCTGGTTTCGATGAAAAATTAACATTCAGATTGAAATAAAATCCTGTTAGTCAAGGCGTTTCTTTGCAAATTTAGCGGGCTAAATTAAAAAGGAACAACGCAGGATAACAGATTTTTAGTCAAAGCTAAATCACCTTTCTCCACTAATAAGCAGCAATCTACTTCACAAAGCATCCTCAAAGTATCCCGATACATTTTCGTTGCTTTATATCGTATCTTACTGCTTCTTAGCGGTCTGAATGTAATTTTTCCATTCTAAATCAGGTTTAAAGGAACTTGATTTAACCGAAGGACGTGGAACAGGTTTCCCTGCTATTTATCGTGCTATGGAAAGGAATGGATCCCCTAAGCCAACTTTTGAAACAGACGATTCAAATTATGTCTTAGTTACGCTAGATATTCATCCAGAATTCCTTAAAAGCGACCAAGCTAACGACCAAGCTAATACGATTACTCTCAACACTTTAGAGAAATTGTCTAATTATTTAGACAGTACTAACGACTAAGCTAACGACCAAGCTATTGTCGAAGTTAATGAAAGCGTCATAAATGAGGTTAATGAAAAAATAAACGATAGGGTTATTGATATATTAAAAATTACTTCCGACTGGAAAAGCAGAGATGAAATATTGGAATATCTTCAACTTAGTAATCACACCAGAAATAGAAGGAAATACATCGACCCACTTGTCGAATATGGTTGGATAGAAATTCGTTATCCCGATACTCCAACTCACCCAAACCAAGGCTATAAAATAACAGCTGCAGAAAAGACGATTAATAGAATTAATCTCTGAATAATTTCCCAGTAAGTTCAATTAGTAAATACAACAATTAAACTTACCACTTTACGGGATAGTGTCACCTTGCTTTGTTTTTTTATATGTTTTTTTTTTACTTATCCCAATTACTTTCCTATCGACAAAATATTTGCAAACAAACGATAAGCACCAGAAACACCTGCTGGTAATTCCCTGAAAAAACTTAATCCAGTGTAAATAAAATATCCCTCTCCATATTCAGCGACAAGCAATGCACCTTGTAACTCTTTTTCTCCTTTATCATTCATTCCTAAAATAGGTGTAAATTCTTTTCCCCATTTGCTCGGGAAATATAGTCCCCTTTCTTGGACCCAACCATCAAAATCTTTTTGAGTAATCTTATTTGGTTTGTTCAAAACACAATGGTCTTTAGCTAAGAAGCGTACTTCTGATTCTTCGTCCGTTACCCTATCATTGGAAATCTCCAATTTATAAGGTGCTAATTTATCTGTGGTTAATTCCCGAAGTGAATTATACTGATTGACTAATGTCCCTCCTTGTTTTACATAATCAAATAATACATCTTGATACAAGGGTAAGTCGTTGTCAATATCATACGCCCTAATTCCAATTACAACTACATCAAATTGTTGCAATTTTTCAATCGTAATTTCTCGGGGTTCAAATTCTGTTACTTTATAGCCTATTTCCCGCAAACTATTTGCAACATCATCTCCCGCACCAATAATATATCCAATGCTCTCTCCTTCCTTTTTGATATCCAATCGAATTACCTTCGTTTGAGCTGGCATAAGCGCAATTTTTAAAGGAATATGAACGTAGTCAATTAAATGAACTTGCTGTGTATAGACTTCACCATTTTCCAACCTTAACTCTGGTCGAACAAATCCTTCTTCATACGAATTAGGAGGTGTAATTGTAAAAACTACAGTTTGTCTTTTCCCTTTAATATCTAAAGAAATATTGGCGGATTTAGGAGTGATATCCCAATTATCGGGTACATTTAATTTTAAAGTACCTGCTACATTATCAGAATAAGCGGTTAAATCAACGACAATTTCTCGTGATTGATTATCTGCAAAGACCAATGTAGGGTTTTCCAATTTTATTGAAACTGGAGGAACAATCGAAAAAGGTTCGCGTACTTCTCCTTCTGAAGGTGATGTTGTTTTATGAATAATGTCTCGCATAAACAAAAACGTTTCTCCATAAATTTTAACCTTAAATTGAGCCACAAATTCAGTAGGCGTTTGTGGTTCTGAAATTAATTCCTGGTTATCCACTGAATACATTCCCAATGAATGTGGTTTTTCTAACCAATATGGTGTTGAATACCTTAAATTATCGGTCAATTTTATTACTTTATCTGATACGAATAACTCATTCTTTCTTAATTCTTGTGCATAAGAAAAAGAAGTTGAAATACTGGGAATTGATATTTCGACAAGATTAATACTTGGTAACGAACGATTCACCGCTTCAAAATGAATCTCTAAATCATCTCCGTTTGTACCAAACTTTTCTTTGGTTGAAACTTCTAAAAATAATCCAGAGCAATCTACAATAATACGCTCTATTTCTGCTAATTTAATCGCTTTCCAGTGCTGATTCTCTAAATTTTTGATTAATTTATAAGCTTTTAGCAGTTTTGGTAAACTTAAAGAAGGGTTCCTAAAATCAAACTCATTTTCAACTTCTAAAAGAATTTTACCTATTTCTTTACCACCTTCTACCCGACTCCAAGTAGTATCAACACCTTCAAAAACGCTTTTATTATGTTTGTCCCAATCGCCTTTTATGTGTTCCAAATATTCAATTTGACTGCCTCTTGTTCCAGCAATTCCAAATCCTTGCGATTTATGTTGACTGCGACTCAATGCTGAAATTTCTGTATTCGAGATTCCCCTTGTCGGATAAAATTCACCAATATTAATCTGATGGAAATCAGTTCTTTGCATCGCCTTGTGAAAACGTTCTTTGCTTCCATAAAACCACCATCCTGTATTCATAAACAAGCGCTTTGGTTGCCACGTACTCGTATAGTTTAAATGTTCGGGAAAAACAGAAGGATTATTTGCAATGTCGAATGCTTCTATGCTTAACATTGCCGAAGCCGTATGATGACCGTGTGTCGTTCCTGCCGTACGATGGTCAAACCTATTAATAATCACATCGGGCTTAAATTTTCGAATCACATAAACCAAGTCACTCAACACAGTATCTTTATTCCAGAAATTAAACGTTTCTTCTGGTTGTTTTGAATAACCAAAATCATTTGCTCTAGAAAAAAACTGTTCTCCACCATCAATTCTCCGTGCTGAAAGCAATTCTTCGGTGCGAATTAGGCCCAATAACTCTCTTATTTCGGAGCCAATTAAATTTTGTCCACCATCTCCTCTGGTTAGCGATATATAACCGACTCTCGCGTGAGTTTTATTAGAGAAATAAGAAATTAATGATGTGTTTTCATCGTCTGGATGAGCTGCCACGTACAAAACGCTACCAAGAAAATTTAATCTTTGAATGTTTTCATATATCTCACTTGAGGTTTTAGGATAATTGTCTTGAGCATATATTCCACTCACTAATCCAACTAAAAGGATTATTAAAGCTTTTTGCATGTCTGTTTTTGTTTTTTTAATTTACTAATTGAATTACTGAAGGACTTTATCAACAAATGCGACGATTTCCATTTCTTCATTAATGAACCCAAAATTAGTGATTTGTTTTTAAATTCTTTTTACAATATCAACTTTCTTTTGGATCGAAAGTTTAATAATTCCTAATGAAAGCAGTCGGAATAAACTTTTTCTGAGGGGCGGCAGTATAAAACAATAAATTCTTACCTTTACTTCTTTAACAAGAATGAAAAATTCCTTAATTAATAGAGATTATATATTTTTCCCTTCGGTTTCTAGTACAAACGACTACGCTTTGGAAAAGATGAAATCAGGAGAAATAAAATCTGGAACCGTAATTGTTGCCGATCACCAAACTTCAGGCAAAGGGCAAAGAGGAAAGTCTTGGATTAGTGCACCTGGCGAAAGTTTGATGATGAGTATTGCGGCTGACTTGGATTTATGGGATATTAAAAACGTTGTTTCTTTGAATCACATCGTGAGTTTAGCCATTCAAAATTTCTTATTAAATTTTATCGAAGACACCCGCATAAAATGGCCAAACGACATTATGGTCAACGACAAAAAAATATGCGGTATTCTCATAGAAAGTAAAGTTTCAATGACCAAACGACATTCAGTTGTTGGCATTGGATTAAATCTTAACCAAGAAAGTTTTGAATTGAATCGGGCAACCTCCTTTTATATAGAAACAGGACAAAAAGCTTTGCCCCAAAATTTTATTGAACCGATTTTACAACTCATTGAAGAATTTATCATGCTTTATCATGTAAAAGGAGAAGATTTTGTTTTATATGAATACAACAATCAACTATGGAAGTTGAAGGACAGACATACTTTTAAGTATTCACTTTTTAAGCGTGAAGGTTGGATAAACAAAACGACAATGAGTGGCGATTTAGTTGTTCATTTCGACAATGAGGATATAAATTTTCAGAATGGAACTGTAATATATTAAGTTAAAGTAATTGATAAAATCAGCTTAAAATGAATGTTTCCATGCACATCACTACTTTACTCCTTTTACTTTAAACTCGGATGTTTTATGAAAAGTAATTTCTGGATAGTCCTTTTCTGCCATTTGCAATAAGAAAGGCGTTTCTGCAAGAAAAACTAAATTTCCATCTTTGTCTTCTGCAATGTTCCCCGTTTTTGCTTTTAGAAACTGTTCCATATCACTTTTATTTTCGGAAGTAATCCAACAAGCTTTGTGATAATTTATTGGTGTAAAAGAACATTTTGCGCCATATTCATGAAGCAATCGATACAAAATCACATCAAATTGCAACTGTCCCACAGTACCGATAATCTTTCTGTTGCCGGGTTGTTGGATAAATAGCTGTGCAACACCTTCATCCATCAGCTGTTTTACACCTTTATCCAACTGTTTTGACTTCATCGGATCATCGTTGCGTAATTCTTGGAAAAATTCAGGAGAGAATGAAGGAATCCCAATAAAGTTGAATCCTTCACCTTCCGTCAAGGTATCTCCTATTTTGAAATTTCCTGTATCGTATAAACCAATAACATCGCCAGGATATGCCTCATCGACAATATTTTTATCCTGTGCCATAAAAGAAGTTGGATTTGAAAATTTCATTTTTTGATCCTTTCGAACATGTTTGTAAAAAGTATTTCGTTCAAACTTTCCTGAAACAATTCTTAAAAATGCAATTCTATCTCTATGTTTTGGGTCGAGGTTGGCGTGAATTTTAAAAACAAAACCTGAAAATTTATCATCATACGGCTCCACAAATCCAATATCAGTTTCTCTACCTCTCGGTGATGGTGAAATCTCAACAAATGTTTCAAGTAGTTCCTTAACTCCAAAGTTATTTACAGCACTTCCAAAGAATACAGGTGCTACTTTAGCTTGTAGATAACTCTCTTTGTCAAAATCCTCGTAAACACCATTGATTAGCTCTACTTCTTCACGTAAAGTATCTGCATATTTTTCTCCTATTATTTCATTTAATTCAGGATTAGAAATATCGTCAAACTTTACTAGTTCCTCGCCTTTTTTTGTTTTGTTCAACTCAAAAAGACTTAATGTTTTTTCATATAAATTATATACACCCTTAAATTTGTCTCCTTCCCCAATTGGCCAAGCTAAAGGTCGTACATCAATGTTAAGTTTAGACTCAATCTCATCCAATAAATCCATCGGGTCTTTCCCGTATCTATCCATTTTATTGATAAAAATAATTACGGGTGTGTCACGCATCCTACAAACTTGCATCAATTTTTCGGTCATTTCCTCAACTCCATTTGCAGAATCGATAACGAGAATTACACTATCGACAGCTGTTAATGTTCTGTATGTATCTTCAGCGAAATCTTTATGACCAGGTGTATCCAGTATATTGATGTTTTTATTTTTATATTCAAACGCCATTACAGAAGTAGCAACAGAAATTCCACGTTGCTTTTCAATTTCCATAAAATCAGAAGTAGCTGATTTCTTAATTTTATTGTTTTTTACCGCTCCTGCCGTCTGAATTGCACCACCAAAAAGTAACAATTTTTCTGTTAATGTAGTTTTACCAGCATCGGGATGCGCAATAATACCGAACGTTCTTCTTTTCTCTATCTCTGTTTTGTTTGCCATAATAAAATTCAAATTCGTCTGCAAAGATATAGATTTAATCATATTTCACGCAATTTTATTAAAGGCAGGTTCAATTATCAAATGCGATACTATCATACTTTTTGTTTATAATCATTAGAGCAATTTACTTTATTGAATATCAAAAGAGATACAGTTTAAGAGAAAATTGGTTTTTAGAAAATGTGTGTATAAGTTTGAAGAAACAATGAACTAATGTATAACATTTATATATCCATTCCATTCAAACTTTTCGTCAGTTATTGTATCAGCTGCTTTAATTTTCCACACATAAATCCCTGATTTTACTTTTCGACCACTTCCATAACCGTAAGTACCATCCCAACCCACGTTTTGATCGTGTGATTCCCATACCATTTCTCCCCAACGATTGTAAATCTCTATATCTACCTTTAAAGGATTCACACCTATTAATATGGGTTTCCATATCTCATTAAAGTCATCTCCATCAGGAGTAAAAGAGTTTGGAGCAAAAATCATAACTTCTGGAATAACATCAATTATTTTTGTAATCGAATCTTGACAGCCCATATCTGTAGAAACAACTAACTGCACTTCATAACTTCCCGTTTCTCCTTCTGGAAATTTAGAAATAGGATTTTTTAATTCTGAAGTTAAAGGAGTTCCATTTTCAAAATACCAGTCGTATTGAGTAGCGTGAGTGCTGTAATTTTGAAACTGTACAGTTGTATTAAACATCCTTACTGGTTTTGGTGAATAGGTAAAATCTGCAAATGGAACAGGGTAAACTTCTAACATTTCGTAAACAGTGGTAGAGTCTCTACAACCATTGGTGGTTACTGCTACAACTTTCACATTATATGTTCCAGGTTCTTCTATTAAAACTGTAAGGCTATCCAATTGATTGAATGTCTGTCCATCAGAAATATACCAAAACACTTCCTCTATATTTGTTGTATCAGTATGATTAATCAGTTCAAACGTTGCTGGTGTACAGAATTTATCTTCCACGACTGAAAAAATCACTTCTGGAGGTGCCTGTACTTCGACTGTAATCGTATCTACATCTGAAACACAACCTTGATCACTATTCGTATATACCGTATAAAAAGTGGTTTCTTGTGGAGTTACAATTTGAATAGAATCATTGTTAACTGTGTGTCCCCAATTATAATTGAAGTTTCCATTTCCTTGAGCTGTGGCAACTAATTCAACTTGTTCTCCCAAACAGATTATTACGTCTTCGGATGTAGTAATATCCAAATATCCATAAGTAACAACTACTGTGTCGGTTTTTTGCATGGCACATGTATCATTATATTCCGTAAAATAAAAGGTATAAATTCCATACTCTGAGAAAGTGATATCTACATTTGGAGTTTGATTATTTGGAGAGAACGAGATATTTCCCGGGCCAACATAAGTCCATTCAAAGCTATTACCTAGATTTGTTGGGATTCCATTTAAAAACCCAGGATCACCCTCACAGAATGCAATATCTGGACCAGCGTCGGGATTTAACAATTCAGGCCTATCAGTAATCCATAATATCCCTTCAACAAAGAGGGTGTCTCCGCAAGGATTTACTGAATATGTTGTTAAAATAACACTTTCATTGTCTTCTGAAATACTGTCTTCTAAAGGCTCAATTAATAAACAAAGTTCTGTTTGTCCGGGTTGAAGCACAATACTATCCCCTTGGGGAAGATTTGTTATGATATAATCGTCTCCATAAGTTGCAGTACCTGAAAGTTCATAATGAACGACAGCCATATTTGCACTTTGAGCTGCGGTTCTTGAAATACAAAAACTCCCTTGATCACATCCCTCTACTAAAAGCGAGTCTAAAAAAAGTGAAGTGTTATTGGATGCAATAATCTCAGTTACAGGTTCAGAAGAGAAAGACCCAGCCTTTAAAAATACCCCAGAGTTATATCCTTGATCAATACAGTTAGCAATTGCCAACTTAATATGGTATGTCTCTCCACATATAACACTTGCACTTGCCGTCATTTCGATGGTGCTTCCATTGTAATTATCAACACCACTAGAGGAAGAGAAAACACCGTTATACGAAGTTGTAAAATAAATACTGTTTTGTTGCCAATTAGGATCTGCATTATTACAGTATGAAGAAGAACCACCAGATGGATAGCCTGAATTAACAGTATTAACAGCTATGGGAATATTGTTTGAACCAGGAACTACTGCAAGATTTTGTGAGTTGTTTGAGTAAGGACCATTTATTCCAGGACCTGAAATAAAAAATCCAAAAACATCATTAAATTGAGTACAAGTAAAGGTAGTATATTCAGTAGAAGAAAATATATAACTGAATGAAAGTGTATCACTTTCAGGAACAAAGTCAAATTCAAGCACCACTCCGTTTGTTATCGAGCTTGAAGTGATTGCACTTAAATCAGGATCATTTATTACTGGCGCACCATTGGTCTGTAGTAAAACACCCTCATCCAATGGAAAGACTCCTGATGTATTGGTAAAATGTCTAACAGAATTCTGTTGATTATTCGCCATTGCCGCATTACCATTATATGTAATATTTGTAGCTGTAACACCTGCACCTAATAAAACATCGGTAACCGCAAATGAAGGAGTAATATTTGGATTTGTGTATGTTATTTGGGAAAATGCACCACTTAAAACTGTTGTCAAAAATAACAGTAATATTAAAACTCTATTTACATAAAAGATCATATTCTTAAGTTTTTAGTAATTATACTAACAATACTTTTTATTTGTTTAACGAAGAATAATACCTGTTGGTTGTTTATAATCAATAATTTAATTTTATTTCTAAGTGTTTTTCCTTGGTTTCCTTTATATTTTATTTTATGAGAAAGAAATTTATAGCATTGAGCAAAGCATTTCTTTTCTTTTAGCCTTATAATATTCAAATTAATGAAAAATACTTAATCATTTATTGATTTATTATCTTTTCAATGTTCAATTTCGTGGTTATAAAATAAGCAGAAATTAAGTTATCGATTCTATACAATTGCCATACGCTCGAGTTTTATTCAGCCGAGTCTATAGTCCATCTACCAATCTCCAAACCCTTCCTTATTATTAACAAGTTCTGGTCGATCTTCAAGAGAAACCCGATTAGCTATAGGATAATGTTTGCCTACGGGTTGTTTACGATGTTTAAGTCGATGGCGCGTGAATTTATATAGGTCTCCTTGATTATTCTATGACCTTTTGTCGCATTTACTAATTGAATTTACCTTTATCTCTTTTGTATTAAGCTAAGTTTGTGTATGAGTCACCATAATTGAATCCATACTTTGGAATTCTTTTTCAGAAAGCATCAAATTTCGCATTAACAATGCTTTTTCACTTAAAAGAAACTCATGATTTGGTTGCACTGCAAATTTCTAAGACAAATATATATCAATAATAATATGAAGTGAAGATGTATATGGTTTGCTTTCATTGGGTATCACATTGGTATCACATTTTCAATTAACCAAATGAAACCATGAAAAACCAAAACAACCTAACCAAAGCAAAGAACGCCTACTGTGTGTAGGGTTTGGACACTTACCGCGACTTGTGGTAAGTTGCGGTAAAAGTCCAATTCGTGATCGCGGAAGGATTCGAACCTTCGACCTACAGCTTAGAAGGCTGTTGCTCTATCCAGCTGAGCTACGCGACCAAAAATAAAAAAGGGGATAACTTTTAAATTATCCCCCAGTGTCGGGGTGGCAGGATTCGAACCTGCGACCTCCTGGTCCCAAACCAGGCGCGATGACCGGGCTACGCTACACCCCGAATAGGTGAAAATTAATGTAATTCTCCTATTATTTCAATGCTGATTTGACGTTCTCAAACCATTAATGCGACGGCAAAGATATAAACTCTTTTTATTATAAAAACAATTTTAAGAAAATATTTTTCTAAATATTGGTTCTGCTGTGATTTTAACGGATTATTTTCAAGTTTTTATTGTTTGCTAAAAGCGATGGTTTTATTCTTAACGGTCGCTAAGGGCTGTGGTTACACAAAATTTGTTATAATTTACAACCACTAAATTACGATAATTTTTTTCTTTGCGTTCTATGTGGCTTGATTCACTCTAAAACTAAAGTTTTACCCTTAACTGTGCACCAAATTCACTCTTTATGTTGCCCTGAATTTCTTCTGAACCACTGCTGATTCTGTCCATTTGGTGATAAATGAAAATTCCATATCGTACCCAAATATCCATCTTCCCGTTTAAAAATGTATATCTTAACATGGCATAAGCTCTACTTCCACTGTTGTAATAGGTCGGAATACTAAATACATTTTGCATATTATATTCATATACATAAAGCCTCGTGTCGTAGCTGTCAGTATTAAATATTGAATATCTCAAATAAACTTGAACTGGGAAGTTCTTGTTCCTATAAAGTATGTCTTGTGATAGCGCATACCCACTTTGAAGACCTTTGCTCGGTCTGTTGTCAGTTACATAATCAAAACGCGATTTCCACGTCCAACCATTACCTAATTCTGTACTTAAACTAAGTTGATATTTCCTTTGTTTATAACGTTCAACAATGCGCATATTTTCGTTAGAACCGCTTTCATTTTGCATCTTATCTTTCTCTCTGAATCGGATTTGGGCTTCAAACCTTGGACTTGGTCGGTATTTTAATTGAGCCAAAACTTCATGTCCGTCGCTGGGCGAATCAACCCTAAATTTAAGCCATGGCGATTTGAAAAAATCAATGTATGTATTGAATGTCCATGACTTTGACAATCTGATTCTACTACCAATGTAAATTCCAGACTCATTGATGGTATTGCTTCCATCGCCAAATCCTCTTCCATAAAATGAATGATAATCTTTGGGGTAATTTCTATACAAAGCAGTTAATGTTGCTCTTCGTCCCAATGCCAATGACAATCCTTGTAAAATAGCAACGGATTTGGTGTCCATACTTTGGGCAACTTCTCCGTACAAACTAACATTTCTGATGATATATGAATAATCGGCACTTAAATTTAAGAGTTCTTTTCCTTTGAATTGGTATTTATTGACAAGGCTTTCTTCTCGCTCAATATGCAGATCATAAGTTTGTTGAATTGCAGAAACTCCGATTTGTAAATTTCTTGTTTCGTATTTTAAATTGGCACCATAAATAAATTCATTGATTGAGTTTTTCCGATTCAATTCAGAAGTTGTTCGATGATAGCCAGACATATTGATAGATGATGCTAATCTTGCTTCTTCATCTTCCAAAGTATCGGAAAATTCAACTGTTCCGTCTAATCCTTTGTAAGAAACAAATGTCGTTAGTGAAAAGTCGCTAATTCCGATTTCAACCCCAGCGCCACGCATAAACCTGGCTTCATCTGTTGATGTATAAGGTCTTAATCCTCTTGCGTTTTTACGTGCTGAACCTGCATCTGCGGTTTTTCCGAAGCTGTAGCCTGTCCAAAATGCTAAGCCTTGACCAATTTGCATATGGAAATCACCGATTACGGCTTTTCTAAAGATTTTCTTGCCATTGTCGTAATATGCATGTGCACTATAAAAATCAAATCCATAAGGTTGTGTTTTTCCGAATATTTGTTCGCCTGGAGATTTATTCATGGTAACACCCAAACTTAAATCGTTTTTATGGGTATATCGCAATCGGGAATATATCCTGCTCGGATCACCCCAATAATATTTGTTGCTGTTTTCTTTTACTTCATCGTCAACGTCAGCGTAACCTGCTTTGTCTTCAATGTTTCTGATATACCGAAAATATCCTTCAAAATTTCCTTCTGTTACATATTTTGCAAAGTTTTTTTTCTCCTTTTTCTCTATTTCTGAGACCCGAACAAAAGGGAAAATATTATCGATTGTTTGTAAATCCCAATACGGTATATTTTGAAGTTCATAAATGGATTGCAAAAGTCCTTTTTCTTCTCTCCATTTAAGTAGCGACTCAATTTGGAAATCATTGATCATCAACAGTGATTGTAAGTCTTCTTTTCTTGCTTCATTTAGGTTGATTTTATTGTCGTAATAATTATTTAATATATCAAAAAATTCTTCCAAAGAAATATCTTCAACTTCCAATTCTTGCGCGATAAACTCAATCCTTTCCTGAATGATGTCGTTTTTCATTTGACCAAATACTATCAAACTAAAAAGCAAGAGCAATATAGAAAAGACGTATTTCATTAATCTTTTGTTTTCTTAGGATCGTAAAAGTCAACAATCAACGAAATTGCAGGTGTCCACCCAAGTTTTTGATTGTATTGGGTCGATAAATCGACTTTTAACACTTTAAAATCTAATCCAAATCCAAATGCCAAGTCCATAGGCGCACCTTGCACCCCAACCCTAATGTACAATAGTTCAATTGGTTGATACTCAATTCCAAATCTAAAACGTGTTTTAAAAGCAATTTCTTGTTCAATTTCAGCCATTATCGACAACTGTTCCATGACTTGATAAGAGGCGCCTAATCGCAACAAGGTAGCCAGTCGATCGTCTTTATAATCTGCCAACTTTGTTCTTGTGAGATTGATAACGGAAAACCCAATATTTACTTGGTTATTGATTTTTGCCAGTGCACCGAGTTCTGCACTCAATCCATCTTTTCTGCCGTAATATGTATCTCCAAATCCCATCCCGATGTAATTGAGTTGTACACCAGCAGAGATGTTATCGATTAATTTCAAAGCATATCCAACACCAACACGTTGTGTACGATACGCATTGTGACCATAAAACTGTCCTCCAACAGAAATGACCCCAACAGGTAAAGGTACAGCCACAGCAATACTTTGTGTTTGCAATTCTTTAAGCATGTATCTCGCTTCATAAGAAATTCCAGCTGTTCCTTTTTCGATAAATCCCAAAGCACCTGGATTGTGATGAAATGCAAATACATCAGAGAAAGTAACACCAGTATTTGCCAAAGCGCCCGAACGCGCTCCTTGGGAAAGCCAACCTTGAGCATTTATTGAAATACTAAAAGCAACAAAAAATCCTATTAAAAGTAATTTCATGGTTTCAAATTTAGCTAAATTATATAATTATCGGATATATAAACAACGAACCTTTGCTAATTTACCAATTCATTATTTTTTTGTAATAAAAATTAAATAAAAGAATGGTCTTCTGTTAATTAAGTTGATTTTTTCGGAGAGATATTATAGCCATGATAAATTTAACCGAATGCCTTAATCAATATATGGATATTCAACTTTAGCAAGATACAATCCCTTTGCTGGTACAGAATAACCTGCTTCGCTACGGTTTTTTGCTTGAATAATGCTCTGTATGTCGAAAATTTCTATTTTACCCTGACCAACTTCTAGTAGTGTTCCAACGATTGCACGAACCATTCCCCTTAAAAAACGATTAGCGCATATCTCAAAACGAAGTTGCTTTCCTACAAACTCCCATTTTGCAGAATAAATTTCGCAAAAATTATTGTTGACGTCTGTATGTAATTTTGAAAATGAGGTAAAATCTTGTTTTCCTAATAAAAGGTTGGCGGCCTCATTCATATCTTCTACATTTAGCTTGTGAGGAAAAAACCAACTGTTATTTTGTAAAAAGGGACTTTTATTTTGATGGATAAAATAATGGTAGGTTCTTTTGGTTGCATCAAAACGTGCATGTGCTTCATCATCCACTTCAAAAATATTGTCGATTGCAATATCTTTAGGAAGCATATTGTTTAGTTTAAAATGCAATTGGCTAAGTGAGTAATTTTGCGGTAAATCAATATGAAAAAAGGATTGTAAGGAATGAACGCCAGCATCTGTTCTACCACATCCTACAATTTTTATCTCTTCTTTTGGGAAAAGTTGAGCAAGTTTCTTTTCAATTTCTTCTTCAATAGTGATAGCATTTGGTTGCTTTTGCCATCCAGAGTAATTGCAACCATCATAACTACATTGAAAGAATAATCTGTTTTTCATAATGGACAAATGTAATAAATCTATTGCGTGTAATTCATAAACATTGAATTGTTTAATAATATTTTTTGTCAAGTCGTTCCATTAAACACTATCTTTTAAATTTGTATGTATGAAAGTACACTTTATAGCAATTGGAGGAAGTGCGATGCATAATTTAGCGATCGCCTTATCAAGAAAAGGATATCAAGTTTCCGGTTCTGATGACGAAATATTTGAACCTTCAAAAGGTCGTTTAAAAAAAGAAGGGATTTTACCTGAAACAATTGGTTGGAATCCTGATAAAATAACTTCTGACATTGATGCTGTTATTTTGGGAATGCACGCTAGAAAAGATAATCCAGAGCTTTTAAAGGCAGATAAATTAGGATTAAACATCTACTCGTATCCTGAATATTTATATGAACAATCGAAAAATAAAAGACGGGTTGTCATTGGAGGTTCTCATGGAAAAACAACCATTACTTCGATGCTTCTTCATGCTTTACAATTTTTGAAGTTTCCAACAGATTATATGGTTGGCGCACAACTCGAAGGGTATGATTGCATGGTGAAACTTTCTGATGATGAAACAATTATTCTAGAAGGAGATGAATACTTGAGTTCTCCAATTGATAGAAGACCTAAATTCCATCTTTATCAACCAAATATCGCCTTAATTAGTGGAATTGCTTGGGATCACATTAATGTTTTTCCAACTTTTGAAAATTATGTAGAACAATTTCAAAAATTTACAGAAATAATTCACGATAAGGGTGTGTTGATTTATAACAACGATGATGAAAATGTTAGAAAAATAGCAGAATCACAAAAAGGAAGATTGCATTTGATTCCATATTCGATACCTCAATATGAAGTTGTTGACGAAGGAACGGTTTTGAATTATGACGGAAAAGCATATCCACTTTCGATTTTCGGCGCTCACAATCTTCAAAATTTAATGGGAGCAATGCACGTTGTTAATGCTTTAGGGTTTTCTTCGGATGATTTTTTTACTGCCATGAAAGATTTTACAGGTGCAGGAAAAAGATTAGAAAGAGTTAGCGCAACACCAGACAAGATTGTTTTTAAAGATTTTGCTCATTCGCCAAGTAAATTAAGAGCAACAACAAAAGCTGTAAAAGAGCAGTTTCCAGATAGAAAACTCATTGCTTGCATGGAATTACATACGTTTTCATCGTTAAAAAAGGATTTTTTACCACAATATAAAAATACTATGGCTGCTGCCGATGTTGCTTGTGTTTATTTTAGTCCAAAAGTTGTGCAACATAAAAACTTAGAACCAATTGCCAAAGAAGATGTTCTAAAAGGATTTGGCGGAGGAGTTTTAGTGGAAACAGAAACGCAAAAAGTGTTAGATTTTATTGAAAAAGAAAGTACCAATAAAATGGTTCTTTTAATGATGAGTTCTGGCAATTTTGACGGGATTGATTACAATGAATTATAAAAATCAGTTTTCTACTGAAAAGATAAATTTATTTGGACTGACAATGTTGGATTTCACTGCGTACATTACAATTCCAGCTGTGTTTTTAATTCCCAACTTTGTCATTATGTTTTTTCGATGCGTATTTACAGTGTGTGGACTTAAAAAGAGTAGTTTAGCAATTTCGACATTTGTATTTCCTTCAGCGATGTATTTTATGACCTCTAACTCACGTTCAGACAAAGATACAGATAGACAAGAATATACAGCATCATCAAGGTGTTGAACGTCAATTGAAGCCTTTCGTATAATATTCATGATTTTTCCGCAAAAGAAGTGGTTGCCATGATAAGTTTGTTGAACAGAATCAAGAATTTCATCTAAATCGCAATCTTTTTTTACATAACTTTTTACTCCTGAACGAAGTGCATCTAAAATAATATTGGGGTTTTGTTCAGGAGTTATGGCAACAATTTTAAGGTTTTTATTGATACGTAAAACTTCTGGAACAACATCGATGGAAAAATCAGGAGCTGTATAGTCTAATACGGCTACATTTACTTTGTTGTTTTCAATGTACTGTATAAACTCTTCGTTGTTTGTGGCTTCACCTACAATTTTTATACTTTTATCTGTTGCTAAAACTGTTTTTAAGCCCAATCGAATTATGTCATTGCTATCACCAATTACCACGTTCATACAACAAAGATAATAAATTTATATTATTTTGAATTAGTTTAAATAAAAACAGCATAATTGGCAGGTTCAAGTTTCAAATGCGACACTACCATAATTTCTGTTTATAAAGTTATAAAATATCTCTTTTTGGAGTTTCAAAATTCATTTTTTTTTCGAGGTCTTTTATTTATTAAGTGCTGTATTTCTGTCAGTTGTGTTTGAGTGTATTTAGTTAAATCTGCTTCTTTTGGTATAAATTATCTAATTAACTTATTACTATGTTCGATACCGTCTTTTTATAATTCCAAATGGATGCTCTACAATAGCTTGTCGTTTTTGGTTACCTTAATTTTTAACTTTTTGGTATCAAAATCCTCTAAAAGAGAACAAAAACAGACTTCTGAAACGCTTATGAATAGAGTAACTCGCATTTAATCGGTAACCTTTTGCGAAGTTACCACTGAGGTTACCGAATAGGTTACCAACTTGGGTGTGATTTCTTGAATTTTATGTAACGTGTAAAAAACAAAAAACCCTTGAAGTTATCTTCAAGGGTTTTTATTTTTGTATTGCTACAAAGCGGTCTGGACGGGACTCGAACCCGCGACCCCCTGCGTGACAGGCAGGTATTCTAACCAACTGAACTACCAGACCAAAATTTATAATCGGAATAACCGACGTTGACAACAGTCAACAACAATCTCTTGCAAAATTTTGTACAGGTCATTGGACCTAACCGCAATATTTTATTTTAAAATTTTTACCGTTGTAAAAATCATT
>Ga0265293_10001419_pt1 | contig 52209 bp, 24 predicted proteins | sample Munlanlewell138R_FD_192505 | JGI IMG/M metagenome (GOLD analysis project Ga0265293, IMG submission 192505) | Leachate microbial communities from a municipal landfill in Southern Ontario, Canada - Leachate well 138R | ecosystem: Engineered > Solid waste > Landfill > Unclassified | place: Canada... | reverse complement strand
GAACATCATCTGTGCGATCGACAGCCCGGTTTCGTTGGCGCGGCGGATCAGTTCATCGCCGCTGTCGAACGGGTGGGGCAGCGGGGTCTTGTCCGGCACGATGCGGTCGGCGGCGGCCTCATCCTGGTTGACGACGAAGCCGCCGCCGACCGAGTAGTACTCGCGCGTGGCCAGTATTTCGCCGGCCTCGTCGAAGGCGGTGAAGCGCATGCCGTTGGGGTGGAACGGCAGTTTCTGGCGCTTGTGCATCGCCAGATCCTTTTTTTCCTCGAATGCGATGCGGTGCTTGCCGCCCAGCATCAGTGCGCGCTCGCTGCGGATGCGCTCCAGCGCGGCAGGGATCAGATCCGGATCGATCAGGTTGGGTTCCTGCCCTTCCAGGCCGAGCAGCAGGGCGGTGTCGGTGCCGTGGCCGCGGCCGGTCAGTGCGAGCGAGCCGTAGACTTCGGCCAGCACCCGCGTGACGCGTGGCAGCAGGCCGGCTTCTTCGAGCCGGTGCGAGACAAAGCGGGCGGCGGCACGCATCGGCCCGACGGTGTGCGAACTGGACGGCCCGATGCCGATCTTGAACAGGTCAAAGGTGCTGACAGCCATGGAGTTTCGAGTCCTGGTAGTGGTGCGGTCTGGGTAGCCGGCTATTCTAGTCGGCCACCGCCCTTGCCATCTGTTGCACCGCCATATGTCATTGATTCTCTATCAGCGCGACGACTGCCATCTGTGCGATCTGGCACTGGATGTGCTGGCCTCAGCCGGCACGCCGGAGTTCGAGAGCGTGTTCATCGATGGTGACGCAGGGCTTGAGGCGCGCTACGGCATGCGCGTGCCGGTGCTGCGCGATGCGGTGTCCGGCAATGAGCTGGACTGGCCGTTCGATGCGGATGCGGTGGCCGGTTTTCTAGCGGCGTCGAACCGGCCGCGCTGATGCGCACGCGAACGGGCTGGGCAGGATAAAGGCGGTGCCGGCGGCAGGTTTTTGCGCAGCCGGTGTGGGTGGGCTTTCTATTTCAGCTCCACGACCGCCGGCGGCTGGTTTTCGGCGGTTTGCAGCAGGGCAAGGGCCTCGTTGATCCGCGCCAGCGGTTCGGGCTTGTCGCCATACATCGCGCGCTTGATCGCAAGTGAGCGCTCCAGGCTTTGGCGTGCGCCAGCCAGATCATGGCTGGCGATCTGCGCCAGTCCCAGGCCGCGCAGGATTTCGGAGGTGATGCCGTGGTCCGGGCCGAGGGTCTGCATCGCAATGTCCAGACAGGCCAGCTGCTCGTCCAGCGCCTGCCGTACATGGCCGGCATCCAGCAACCAGTTGGCGTGGTTGTGGCGGGTCATCAGCGTGAGGCGGTGGGTGGGGCCGTTGCGGTGCAGCGCGTAGTCGTAGGCAAATTCGTAATGCGGCCCGGCCTCTTCGATCTTGCCCTGTTGGCGCAGGGCGCCGCCGAGGTTGTTGCGCACCCGCATCATCATCGCGCTGTCGGCGCCGAACTGGCTGGCGACCGGTTCCAGCATCGATTTCAGTTCGGCTTCACCGCCGGCGTAATCGCGTTTCTGCAGGTGGAACACGGCCAGGCTCAGGCGCTGGCCGAGGGTGCGCGGGTGGTCGATGCCAAGGGTTTCAGCGCGCCGTTCGATGGCTTCGCGCAGCATCGGAATGGCTTCATCGAAACGCCCGGCATCGGCCAGATTGGCGGCCAGGTACTGGGCGGCGTCCAGACGCTGTGGATGATCCGGTGGTACCAGTTCGCGCAGCTCGTGGTAGGCGCGCTCGCTTTCCCGCAGCGCATCCTCGTGGCGGCCAAGATCGCGCAGTGCCCAGGACATGCGCGATCGCAGGTTCGGCGCCAGGGTGCGGTTGCTGCCGTGCTGGTGGCGGGCGGCGAAGGGAATCGCTTCCTGCAACATCTCCAGGGCCTGTTCGGGTGGCAGGATCAGGCTCATGCGCTGGATCGCCAACAGATCGGTCCAGCTGTGCCGGCCGTGGGTGGCGATCGCGGTTTCGCGGGCTGATTCCAAGTGCTCGATGGCCTGCGCGTTCATGCCCAGCGCGGTGTAACTCTCGGCGATGGCGAACTGCACCTGGATCTTCGCATCCGGCTGGTCCTGCAATTCGGTGGCGACCCGGCGCGAGGCTTCATCCAGCACCTTGAGCATCAGGGTCTTGTCCAGATCGCGAGCGACGTCCGGATCGACGCTGCCCAGGATCGTGCCGAGGAAGTCGGCGGTGGCGACCGCGCGCTGGGCTTCGCGTTCAGCCTTCTGCAGACCCCAGACGATACCGCCGATGCCGGCCAGCAGTGCCGCTGTCGCCAGCAGTGCAGCGGCACTGGCGGAGCGATGGCGGGCAATGAATTTGCGGATCGCCACGCTGCGCCTTGGCGGTGCGGCGTGCACCGGGTAGCCATCAAGGAAACGCTGCAGATCGCCGCTGAGCAGCGAAACCGAGCTGTAGCGGGCGGCCGGATCGGGCTGCATCGCCTGGGCGATGACCCAGTCCAGTTCGTTGCGCAGGGTGCTGATCAGGCGCCTTGGCGCAAGGCCGCGGCGGCGGGCAAGAGTCTGGATGTCGTCGGCGTCGAGCGTGTCCAGTTGCAAGGAGGGGCGCGCGCCACCGGGCGGCAGGCTGGCGCAGTCCGGTGGGCGCAGGCCGCCGACAATTTCATACAGCAGCGCCCCGAGCGAATAGATGTCGCTGCGGCTGTCGCTGCGTTGTTGTGGATCCAGCTGTTCGGGCGCCATGTAGCCGGGCGTGCCGGCCGGTTGCACCGGCCCGCCGCTGATCCCCATCGCGATGCCGAAATCGATCAGCTTGGGCATCGGTACGCCATCGACCTGGCTGACCAGCACGTTGGCCGGTTTGATGTCGCGGTGCACGATGCCTTTCTGGTGCGCGTGCATCACGCCTTCGCAGACCCGCATGAACAGTTCGATGCGCTGCCGCAAGGACATCCCGGCCTGCTCGCAGAAACTGGTGATCGGGCTGCCTTCAATGTATTCCATCACCAGCCACGGACGACCAGTGTCATCACTGCCGGCGTCGTGGATCTGGGCGATGGCGGGATGGTCCATCTGCGCCAGCAGCTGGCGTTCGACCTCGAAGAAGGCGCGCTGCTGCGCATCCATCTGGAGATCGCCGACCACCTTCAATGCGACGTTGCGCTGGTAGGCGCCATCGGCGCGATGCGCCAGATACACCTGGCCCATGCCGCCGCGACCGATCTGGCGCACCACCGCCCACGGCCCGAAGCGGGTGCCGGGCGCGATGTGGTTGGCGGCGGCGATCAGTTCGCGCGTGCTGCACAGCGGTTCGTGCACGCGGCGGGTGGCGCTGTTCTCGATCTGGATCATCGCCAGCAGCTCGTCCAGCAGCTGCGGGTCATCACCGGCGTGTTCGTGCGCGAAGGCTTCGCGCGACTGCTCCGGCAATTCGCAGGCGGCATGGAACAGATCCTGCAGCCGCTGCCAGCGCAGCTCGGTGCTCATGAGATCCGCGCCGCCAGCCAGACCCGCGCGAAACGCAGATCGCGTTCGATCGTGCTGCGCGAGGTGTCGAGCAGGTCGGCCGCCTGTTCGACATTGAAACCGGCCAGTTCCACCAGTGCGAAGGCCTGCGACTTGCGCGGGTCGATCCGGTCCAGCGTATCCAGTGCGCTGGCCAGGTTGGCCAGTTCGGCCGGCTGTGGTGCCGGATCGACCAGGCGCAGCGTCAGCGTGACGTTCTCGCCCTGGCGCAGATTGGCGGCGGCGGCGCGCGCCAGATCGATCAGCAGGCGCCGCATCTGCAGCGCGGCATAGGCGAAGAAATGCCTGCGCGAGGGGAAGCTGCCATGGCCCTTGCCCATCCGCATCCAGGCCTCGTGTACCAGTTCGGTGGTTTCGATGCCGCTGCGGGCCTCACGTGTCAGGTGGTGGCGTGCGATGCGGTGCAGCTCAGCATAGACCTCGTCGGCCAGAGCCTCGGAAGCGCCTTCGCGGCCTTCGGACCAGGCATGGATCAGGCCGGTGATGGGTGCGGTTGGGTGAGCGTCGGTCATGGGGGGGATCATACCCGTGCTGGTTCTGTTTCATGTGCTCGACGCGGTGTGCGCGATCGTTTTTGGGCTCGAACCGACACGCCCGCTGCTGTTTCGGGGCGCTGCTTCCAGCGCTTTTCCATGCTGATGTGGTGCTGTGGGCTGGGCGGGAAAGGCAGTGTCCGGACCGGTGCTGGGAAGGGGAAGCGGGTGGCTTTTTTTCCGGCTGGATCGCATACACGGCCGTTACTGAAATTGCGGTCGGCTCATCCGTTTGTCGTGAAATTTGATCCGTTCGTCATTTATGTGAGGGATTTCACCTTCTTCGCTCGCTTGCTGATTGGTGAGTGGGACTGATTCCGGTGGGCGCATCTGCGTCTGGCCGGATTCGAAGGGGCGGGCCGCCTGCGTGGCCCGGGGGTTCGAGCATCCAGGACATCTATCGTGGCCATCCAGGGATCGCGGCTTCTGCCGCCCGTGTCGTTCTTTATCCAACCCGGCCGTTGGGCCGCACTGCTGGCAGCGATGTTGCTGTCCGGCCCGGTACTGGCGGCGCCTGTGTTGAACATGGCGTTCAACAGCCCGCCGACGCATTACGTTCCGGGCCAGACCCTGCAGGAGGTGACCGTTACGCTCACCAACAGCGGAGACGAGGCGGCCGTGGGTGCTTCGGTCGTGTTCTCCGCGGATTCGGATGTGACCCTGGCAAACCGGAGTTGCGTGGCGTCATTAGACTCTTCGTGCGGCTCAGGCGGGGGGAGCACCAATGGTCAGGTTGCGCCCGGTGGCAGTTTGACGATCAAAGTGGATGTGGCGTTTGCCAGTGACGCCATCGGCAGCAAAGTTCTTACCGCTACCGGCTCCACATCGGTTGCCGGCGTAGCCAACGCCACCGCTTCGCATACCTTCGCCCGTACCCCGCTTGCCGATCTGGTGGCCACGGTCGAGGCGGTGGCCGTCAATTCGCCACAAGGCAACTGCCCGAACGAACTCGATAGCTATACCCCCGGATGTGATGCCGCCTATACGGTGGTGTTCCGCAACGATGGACCGGATAACGCTGACGGCGCGGGGATCTCGCTGGCGCGTAGCGAGGGCGGGGTGCTCAGTTGGGGTTGCATGGGAGGCAATGGTGCAACCTGTCCGACCGGCTCCGGCGCCTTGAGCAATGCTGCGATCGCTTCGTTCCCCGCCGGCGGCACGTTGAGCTTCAATGTCATCGTGAGCCATGCCGCCAACCAGCTCGGTGACGCCGGGCTTGAAGCGAAAATCCAGCTGCCCGAGCCTGCAGGTGGCTTGCTGGAGGCCGACCCAGACAACAATGTGGGCGAAGTCATACGTACCCGCAATGACGCGGCCAATCTGTCGGTCAGTGTGCAGGGCACGGTCATCGCCTCGCCGGCCACGCATTGCCCAAGCGAAACGGATATCTATACCCCCGGCTGTCTGGCCACTTATTCGGTGATGGTCAGCAATGCCGGGCCGGACAGTGTCACCGGCGCGCTGTTTTCACTGCAGCGTGATGAGGCGCCTGCAGAAAGCTTCACCTGGACCTGTGAAAGCAGCACCGGTGCCGCCTGCCCGTCGTCGCCGGTTCCCGGGCCGTTGACGGATTTTGTGTTGCCGACCATCGACGCGGGCGCGTCTTTGACCTTCTCGGTCGCGGTGATGCACGGCTCAGCCGAGCTCTACGCTGACGCGGCGCTGAGCGCGGCCATCGGCGAACCGGCCGACTCCTCGGCACCGGTGGACATCGATCATCTCGACAACAGCAGCGTCAGTGCGTCGCGTGACATCGCCCGTCGCGCGGAGATTCGTGTCGAAAAGCGTGCAACTCGCAATGGTCAGGATCTGGACGAGACCTACGCCAATATTGCGTGGGATTACGAGATCGCCGTCTTCAACGAGGGCCCCAGTGACGTGGGCAATATGGACGGCTCTGCGGGGTCCGTGATTGATCCGGTTGGTCCGGCGCTGCTGCTCAGTGACGAATTCGACGGGTTACTCGTGGGTGCTTGCACGCCCGATTCGGACATGCCCTGCTGGACGCTGTGCCCATCCAGCATCGGCTCGACGGTTGAGGTCGTCGACGCCTCCGACTGTCCCGTGGACACGGTAGACGGCAGTGCGGCGGAGATTTCGCAGCGGTTTGCACTGCGTGCGCGAACGGGTAGCCGGCTGTTCACCACGGTCAATGTGCCCGCCGTCCAGGACAGCATCGATATCGTCAACGTGGCAAACGTATCGCTGACCTCCTGTGGCAGCTTGCCCGGCTGTCATGACATCACCTTGATGGGCGAGGCTCCGATTGAGTCGGAACCGGTCACGGTCAAGGTTCTCAGTGCTGCATCGGCAACCATTGCGGTGGCGAATGTGGGAGACGGCAGCGCGATTCCCGGCCTCACGCACAGCTACAGCATCACCGTAAGGAACACAGGCTACTACCACTTGCCGGAAACAGAGATCCAGAGCAATTTCCCGCTGGCGGCGGGTGGCAGCCTTGCGGGCTTTGTGCCCGGCTCGGTCTCTTACCAGTGCCGTGCCTATGGCGGGGCCTGTTGCTTCAGCGGCGGCACCTGCGGACAGAGTGAGGTGACGTCGCCGATCACTGCGGATGTGCTGGACGTCACCTCCAATCTTCCCGCTGGCGGACGCGTCGAGTTCACCGTCACCGGGATGATCGATCCACGTGCCACCGGAGCGGTTGAACTCCACGCCGAGGCCGAGCCGGGTGGCGGTGCGGCGGGCGTGAATGACAGCGATGTGACTTCACTGACACCGCAGCACATTCTGACCCTGACCAAGCGCCTCTACCAGCGCAGTGGCGATGATGACTTGCCGCGTCTGTACTATGAAATCACGGCCGGCAATGATGGTCCCAGTTTCGCGCCGGGGGTCGAACTGGCGGATGGAGACAGCACCGTTGCGGCGCCGGCGGATTTCGACTTCTCGCAGGCCGCCTGGAGCTGCGAAGCGATTCCCGCGCCGGGCGCCGTGGTTGCGCCTGAAGCCACCTCCTGCGGCAGGGCTGCGGGCAGTGGTGGCATCGGTGATACGACCGATGGCCCGTTGCCGCTTGATCTGATGCCAGGTGGCCGTGCCGTGGTCCGGATCGATGTGCCGGTCACACTGAGTGCCGGCGACCAGGTCGAGAACCGTGCGACGCTTGCGCTGGACGGCAGTGGTTCGCGTGAAGCCCGGGTCACTACTGCGCTGCGTGCCAGCTACAGCCTTGACCTGCAAAAGAGCGACGGGCTGGAAGTGGCACACCCGGGCCGGCCGCATACCTATTCCATCACCGTGCTCAACGAGGGGCCGGATGACGCCTACGACGTGCGCGTGCGCGATGTCATGCCCAGCGCACTGCAGAATGTGCAATGGACCTGCTCGGCGATCTCGCCGGTGCCGGGTGATCTGGCGCCGCTGCAGCACGAGCTTTCACCGGTCGCACGTCCCGGCCAGGCGTTGGTCATGTCGGCCGATGGGCATCATGTCTACGTGCTGAGCCGTACCTTCGTCGGGGATCCGGCGCAGGAGCGGGCTGCGCTGATGGTCTATCGCCGCAACGCCACGCCGGGCCTGGGCTATGGCGAGCTGGCGTTCGACCCGATCGACATCGAGATCGAGGGTGTCGACGATGAGAGCGATACCGGCGGCGCGGTGGAAGGGATGGAAAATCCTGTCGATCTGGCTCTGTCACCAGACGGTGCCGTGCTGCATGTCCTTTCTTCGGGTTCGCACCGTATCGCCACGTTCCACCGGGTGGTCAATGGGCTGGATCCGGAGTTCGGCCGGCTGTCGTTTGCCGGGTTCACCGCGACCGCGATGTCGCATCCGCGGCGCATCGTGACCACCGGCACGCATGTTTACGTATCCGGCTCCAACGGCTCCAACGGCGTCGGCCGGGTCGAGGTGTTCCGCCCCGACAGCAACAGTTTCCTGCCGATGCCGGTTGCCGGTGCCGCCGTGGATGCGCCGGTGGCAGCCGGACCGATGCAGGTCAATGGCGCGGGCAGCGAGTTGTTCGTCGCCTCCACCACGACATCGGCCATTTTCCGTTACACCATCGCTACTGACGGCCCGGATGCAGGACGTTTGAGCAAGACTGCGGAGGCAGGTGATGGAGAGACGGGCTTCATCGGCATCGGTGACATGGTGCTGGCAGCCAACGGGCAGGATCTCTATGTCCACGCCCACAACAACGGCAGTCCGCATATCGGACACGTGGTGTCCAGCCCCACAGCGGTCACCTTCACGACACTGTCCGGCGGGAATTCCCCGACCCTGCTGAGCGGGCCGGTCCGTCTGGCATTGACGCCTGACGGCGAGCATCTGATGGCGGTCAATCCTTCGGAAAACGCCTTGCTCTCACTGCGCCGTAACCCGGTGACCGGGGCGCTGACGGGCGGCTCGGCCGACAACCCGGATGTGGAACAGCAGTTGTTCGGCCCGGACAATCAGGGTGTCACCGCGCCTGATGGGGCGATCGGCCTGGATGTGCCGATGGCGCTGGTGGTTTCGCCGGACAATCGGCATGTGGTGGTCGCTTCAGGCAGCACCCAGGGGCCGATCGGGCCGCTGGCGGTTCTATCCCGGCGTGCGCCAGCGCCACAGCTGGGCTTTATCGAGCTGGACCGCGATGGAGATGCACAACCAGGCAGCCAGGGGGTGATCGACAGTCTGGTGGCGCCTGCCGATACCCTGGTTCGGGGACGATTCGTCTATGTGCTGAGCAAGGTGGATTCGGCGGTCAGCCTGTTCGAACGCCGTCTCGGCCATGTGGGCCCGGAAGACGAGGACGGCGGCCATCTGACCTTTGTCCGCTCCTGGCGCAATGGCGCCAGCGGGGTCAGCGGCATGGCCAATCCCGACAGCATGCTGCTCAGCCCAGATGGGCGCAGCCTGTTCGTGACAAGCCGCGACAGTGACTCCCTGGTGGTGTTCTCGCGTGACAGCAACGGCCTGCTCGACTTTGAGCAGGCCTTGCAGCGCGGTTCCGGCAATCCCGGCCTGCTGGGTGCCTATGGCATGGCGATGGACAGTGGCTCACGTCATCTGTATGTCGCGGGCTCCTACGAGTCCAGCATCGCGATCTTCTCGCACCACCCGGACTCGCCGCAGCGTCTGCAGCATGTGGGCGTGGTGACAGGTGGCCAGAACGGTGTCACCGGGCTGAACGGCATCCGTGATCTGGTGCTGGCCGATGCCGGTGGTGACTCGCAGCTGCTGGGCGTTTCCGATGCCGCCAATACTGTGGTGGTGTTCAATCGGGACAACGCCGACGGCAGTCTGGGCTTTGTGCAGTCGCTGAATCTCGGGCCGAACCAGCGCCCGATGGCATTGGCCCTGTCACCTGAATCCGGCAATCACCAGCATGTATATGTTTCCGCGCAGAACTCCGGCACGCTGCATGTGCTCAGTCGTGTGCTGGATAGCACCGATCCACAGTTCGGGCGGGTGCGCGCGCTCACGCAGGTCGTGGCGGGAGGGCTGGCACCGGCGCGCATGAGCGGCCCGCGTGATGTCACGGTCAGCGCCGACGGCAAGCGGGTCTATGTGGCGGCCGAGTGGGGCAACAGCCTGGTCGCATTCAACCGCTACGACAACGCCGGCAGCGCGCAGTACGGGCATCTGGCCTTCGCCGAAATCCGCAGCCAGGACATCGATGCGGTAGACGGCATGCGGACCCCTTATGCGGTGGCGGTGTCGCCGGATTCGCGCAATGTCTATGTCGCAGGCTTCGGCAGTGACGCGATCGCCTCGTTCTCGGTGGGCACCGGCTCGTCATGCAGTGCCGCAGGCAGCGGTGATATCGACGATCTGGTCACGATCCGCACTGGCGGCGCGGTGATGTACACGGTCAATTCGGTGATTCGCCCCGACGCCACTGGTGTGCTGAGCAATACGGCAACCGCGAGTGGAGAAAACAGCGAGGCGTCAGACAGCGATCAGACCCTGCTGTTGACCTCCACCCGTCTGGAGGTCAACAAGACCAACAACCAGGTCGCGGTGGTGCCGGGCGAGACCGTGGTCTATGACGTCACCATCCGCAATGTCGGGCAGGGCAATGTCGTGGGCCTGGATGATCCGGCTGCGGCTCGCGTCACCGATCTGTTCGGGTGCACCATCGACGGCTCAGGCACGCGCGACTGTTCGGCATCGCCTTTCGATATCGACACGATCTCGTGGACGTGTTCGGCCTCGGGATCCGGTGCGCTGGACTTCATCGCAGCCCACCAGGAAGGCACGGCGGGGGTCACCGGGCTGGGTGGCGTCAGCTCCCTGGCCTTGATCCCGGCCGGCGATGCAGCGGATCCGGACCGGGTACGCGAAAACTTCATGGTGGCCGCCAGTGTCGATGACAGCGCGCTGGTGTTCTTCCAGCGCGACCAGTACACGGGTGCGCTGACCTACTATCCGGACGCGCGGATCGACCACGGCGGCGGCGTTCATATCGAAGGCGCGCGTTCGGTAACGGTGAGCCAGGACGGGCGGTTGTTGTTCGTCGCCAGCCGTCGTTCCGACAGTTTGAGTGTGTTCGGACTGTCCGGCAGCCAGACGCAGGCGCTGCGGGTCGAGCTTCTGGCCACTGCGAAGACCTCGACTATCAAGGGTCTGGATCAGGCGCTGCATGCGATCGCGTTGCCGGCCGGCAATGGTGTGGAGCATATCTACGTGGCCGGTGCCAATGATCATGCGGTGGCGGCATTCGCGTTTGATCGCGGCAGCAATTCGCTGGTGCATCTGGGCAGTCATGTGAACAACCAGAATGGTGTGCTCGGTCTGGCCGATGTCGAGTTTCTGGTCGCCAGTCCGGACGGGGCGCAGATTTACGCGCTGTCGGGCAGCAGCGGTAGCGTGGTGCAATTCGATCGCGATGCCGCCACGGGTGAACTGGTATTCGTGGCGCGGGTTGGCAGTGGCTCGCTGGGTGGCGTGCAGCTCAATGGCGTGTCTTCCGGTGCATTCGACGCCAGTGGAAAATATTTGTATCTGACGGTTTCGGCTGGCAACAGGCTGGTGCAGCTGTCGCGTACCACTGCAGCCGGGGGCAGTTTCGGCAATCTGGCGCTGCAGGCATCGGTGGGGCAGGACGAGCAGGGCGCCCAGGGTCTGCTGAACCCACGCCGTGCCGCGCTCAGTGCCGATGGTCAGCATCTTTACGTGACCTCGCAGGCAGGTGCGACGCTGGCGTGGTTCTCGCTGCATCCGGAAACTGGCATGCCGACCTATCAGGGCATCCGGACCAATCTGAGCGGTGGGGTTGAAGGACTGGCTGGTGCAACAGGCCTGGTGCTGGAGCCTGAACTGAACCAGATCTACGTGGCCGGCACGCTGGACCGTGCCATCGCGCATTTCCAGCGCCAGTCCGATTCATGGTGCCCGCCCGCGGGCAACGATCTGTTGCACGAGGTGCCGGTCAATATTGCGGCCGGCGGGCAGGTGCGGTTCAGCATCGAGGTGCGGGTTTCCAGCCAACTCAGTGGCGATCTGGTCAATGTCGCTGGTGTGGAATGGCAGTCTGCCGGTTGTGCCGGAGAAGACGGCACTACGCTGGGCGCCTGCGTGCACAATGACAGCGACCAGGATGCACCATCCACGGTCGCTGATCTTTCCATCACCAAGGACGATGGTCTGGCTGAGTTCGATGGTCTGGCCGGCGCCGCGGCGATCGCGGCCGACCTGGGCAACATCTATGTAGCGGCACCGGCCGACAACGGCATCGGCATGTTCCAGCGACAGGACGATGCAGCGACCGGTATCGGCCTGCGTTATCTGGGTGTGCTGCGCAGCGGTATGGCGGGGATCAGCGGTCTGGCCGGCGTGACCGACCTGATCGCCAGCTCCGATGGACACCATGTCTATGCCGCCAGTCCGGTGGACAACGCGGTTGCCGTGTTCCGCCGTGATCCGGGCAACGGCCGGCTCAGCCAGATCGATCTTGAGCAGAACGGGCTGCTGGGCGTCACCGGCATTTCCGGTGCGCGCGCGCTGGCGCTGAGTGTGGATGGTGCCCACCTGTACGTTGCCGGCGCATTCTCCAACAGCGTGGCGATCTTCCACCGCCAGAACGACCCGGCATCGCCGGACTTCGGCAAGCTGCAGTTCCTCACTTCGGTCCAGGCCGGGGTCGGTGCGTTCAGTGGCTTCGAGGCGCCTTTGGCGCTGCTTCCCAGCCCCGACGGCAAGCAGCTGTATGTGTTGGGTGGGGCTGCGGACACACTGGTGGTGTTCGCGCGGCAGGACAATCCGGGTAGCGGCAACTTTGGTTTGCTGACCCAGATCCAGAGCCACCACAACGCCAGCGCTGGCGTGCTTGGCATGGACGATGTGCGTTCGCTGGCGCTCGATGTCTCAGGCGCGCATCTGTATGTACTCGGCGCCGAGGCCGGCTCGCTGGTGCACTTCAGCCGCAACACCGCTGATGGCAAGCTCGCATTCATTTCGCACTCCGCTTCGGAGGCGACGTTCATGGCGCCCGAACTGGTTGGCGCGGCGCGTCTGCGTCTGCGTGTTGTCGACGGCAACACCTCCCAGCTGTTGGCCGCATCGGCAGCGCAGGATGCGATCGCCGTGTTCGATCTGGATGCCGAGGGCAAGCCCGGGCTGGTGCACTTCGTGCGCAATGGCGATGAGGCACTGGATCCGGCTGTGGGTCTGGTCGATGGTCTGGGTGGGGCATCCGATCTGGCCTATGTCGTTGACGATCAGGTGTACCTGTATGCCGCCGGTGCGCAGGATGCGGCCTTGACCGCGTTCGCGCTGGACGCCACCGGGCCCGACTTCCAGGGAGCGATTTTCGATGGCATGGGCGGTGTCGCGCCGGGCGATGCGGTGACCTACACCATCGTGGCGAGAAACCACGGCCCCAGTGATGTTGAAGTTGCGCGGGTGGTGGACCACTTCCCGCCCGAGTTCGAACAGGTGAGTTGGACCTGTACCGGCAGCGGCGGTGGCCAATGCGTCGGTGCTGGCGTTGGCGGCATTGACCTGGAAGTGAAGCTGCCCAACGGTGGCGAGGTTCGGTTCCAGGCCACCGGTGTCGTTGGTGCCCAGGCCAGCGGCCGCTTGGTCAACACCGCGACGGTGGAAGCCATCGGGGTGCTGGATCCGGATATGACCAACAACAGCGCCACCGACGATGACACGGTGCTGTCGCCGGCGATGGATCTGTCGATCACGGTGACCAGCGATGGCTGCAGTGCCGGTGAGCCGGGCTGCATTGAGGAAGGGCAACTCACACCGGGTGGAGACGTCAACTATTCGGTAGTGGCTGCCAACGCGGGGCCGACCTATGCCGCAGGTGCGCTGGTGGGTGATGTGTTGCCGGCGGCGCTGTATGACGTGGCCTGGACCTGCACGCCGACGCCGTATGCTGGCCTGCTGGAGCAGGTCGCGCTGGCCAGTGCCGAGTTTGATGTCGCCTACCGTGCGCTGACGGTGGACACCCTGGGCCGTCATGTCTATGCGGTCGGCAAACGCGTTGATGGTGCCGTTGAGCGTGACACCGTGGTGGTCTTCAACCGTGACCCGCTTACCGGTGTGCTGACACGCAGCCATGCCTGGTTCAATGGCGCGCCGTTGTCCGGCAACACTACGCCACCGGTCTCGGGCATTGGCGGTGCATCGGACATCGTCATCACCGCCGACGGGCGTTTCGTCTTCGTGGCGGGCCCGGATTCGGATGCGATCGCGGTCTTCAGTCGCGATGCTGAAACCGGCCTGTTGACCTGGGCTTCACAGGTCGTGGACAACGAACTGGGCGTACAGGGTATTGGCGGTGTCACCACGCTGGCACTGTCACCCGACGGGCGTCAGCTCTATGCGGGAGCGCGTGGCAGCCAGGCGATCGCAGGCTTTTCGATCAATGCCGCCAGCGGTGCGCTGAGCCAGGTGTCGGTGATCCATCAAAGCGGTGGCAACAACGGCCTGAACGGCATTTCCGATCTGGCCTTCAACGAAACCGGCACGCTGCTGTTCGTCACCGCCGATGCCAACCGCTCGCTTGCGGTGTTCCGCCGTGCTCCTGCGACCGGTGTGCTGACCCATGTGCTGGATATCGAGGATGGGCCGGGCAATCCGGGCGCCTCGTTGCTGTCGCCTTCCGCGGTGCAGGTGTACCAGGACCGCATTTTTGTCGCCGATGCCGGTGGCGATGCGGTGAATCTGTTGCGCTTCGTCGATGGTGACGAGCCGGCGTTCGAGGTGGAGCAGATCATTGATCTGGCGGCGCTGGGCAACAGCGGTCATGCGCCGGCGGCACTGGCGTTCGTGCCGGATCAGATGCGGCTCTACGTGGCGGCGGCCGGTACCGGGCAATTGCATTTGTACAGCCTGCTGGATACCACGGCGCAGCATCTGGCTAGCTATGGCGTGGCGGATTCGGCGGCGCTGGAACAGGTGTCGGCGATCATGCTGGCACCCAATGGTCAGCAGCTGTATACGGTGTCCGCGGCCGATGGACTGGCCGCGACACTGGCGCGCGAACCGGGTTCGCGATGCCCGCTGGCCGGCAGTGGTGCACTGGGCACGCAGCGGGTGGATATCGCCCCCGGTGGTCATGTGCAGTTCGATCTGGCCGGGCGTATCTTCGCCAATGCCACCGGCTCGCTGACCTATTCAGTGAGTGTCGATCCGCGAGTGCTGGCGCATGAAACCGATCCATCCGACAACCGCGCCAGCGACACCAGTCCGCTGGTGCCGGCGCCGGATCTTGCCACCATCAAGGACCGCCTGACGCCGGCCGACGAGGTCATCGCCGGCCTGCCGGTCGAATACAGCATCCGCGTCGACAACCACGGTGTGTCCGATGCATTGGGCGCGTGGATCCACGACGAGTTGCCGATCTTCCCTGCGACCAATGCCGGTCTGGTGGACGACGGCCAGTGGAGCTGTGCCGCCAATCTTCCGCTGGAAAGCCGGGTCTGGTTGCCGAGTGTCTTTGAATCGCGCATCGCGGATCTTTCCGCACTGGCCCACACGCCGGATGGGCGGCGCTGGTTCGGGGCCAGTCGCAGTGGCAGCGCGCTGGTGGAGCTGCGTCTGGATACGGCCGGCGAGATCGAGAGCATCGAGCGTCTGGTCGATGGCGATGATGCCGGCGGTACGCCGATCAGCGGTCTGGCCGGTGCATCGCATCTGGCGGTCTCGCCCGATGGTGCGCACCTGTACGTGACTGCGGCACAGAGCAACAGCGTGCTGGTGTTCGCGATCGTGGCCGATGGCCTGCACTTCCTGCAGCAGATCACCTCGGGCACGCTGACGCCCGGACTGACGGGTGCGGCCTTCGTGCTGGTGTCGGCCGATGGGCGCTTCGTCTATACCGCTGCGGTGCCGAACGATGCCGGCACCAGCGCGATCGCCCTGTTCCAGCGTGATGCCGACAGTGGCGAGCTGAGCTATGTGGAGCGTATCCGAGACGGTCTGGGCACATTCCAGGAAGAGCTCAACGTCATCCGGGGCGTCAAACGCCTGCATCTGAGCGCGGATGGACGTCACCTGTATGCGGTCTCGACCGTATCCGAATCGCTGGCCCGCTTCGAGGTGGATGCCAACAGCGGTGTGCTCAGCTACGCCGGCATGCTGCATGGACGCAGCGGCGACGCCACCGTGCCGGGACTGGCCGGAGCACGTGATCTGGTGGTGACGCCGGGAGATACGCAGCTGTATGTGCTCGGGTCTGATGGCATCACGCTGTTCGAACGGGCCGTCAACGGCAGCCTGACGGCGGTGGATTTCACCCCGCTGCCGGGTGGTTCGGCAGCACCGCGCGCGCTGGCGATGGATACCTGGGGCTCACGACTGTACCTGGCCGATGCCGAGGGCAATGTGCACCTGCTGGCACGGCGCTGGAGCGATGGCGGGCTGGAACACCGCTTCACCCAGGCGACACCTGACGGTGTGTCTGCCGCGCCGGGTGCGCTGCTGCATGTGCCGCCGATGGGTGAACTGGTCATGGCGTTGACTGGCGAAGCCGGTGGCCTGTCGCGTCTGGACGAACGCGCGATTTCACGTTGCCTGGCGATGGTGGGCGGCAATGCCGGGTTCCCGGTGCCGGTGGATCTGGGGGTGGGCGGCCATTCGACCGTCGACTACCAGGCCACCGTGCATCCGAGCGCACGCGGCACCTTGCGCAATGCCGCACAGACGGTGCCGGGCGAGGGTGTGGATCCGAACCCGGCCAATGACGAGGGCGTGGATGAGGTACTGATCCAGGTGGTGTCCGATCTTGCGATCAGCAAGACCGGGCCGGAGGTGGTCATCGCTGGTGAAACCGCCGAATACGTGATCACCGTGACCAATGCCGGCCCCAGCAATGCGCTCGGTATCCGGGTGATGGACGACCTGCACGCCGCCGCATTCCTTGATGCCACCTGGACCTGTGAAACCGCGGGTGAGGGTGGTTCCAGCTGTGCCAGCCCGAGTGGCAGCGGCAGCGAGCTGGAGGCGTACGCCGACCTGCACGTGGGCGACACCTTGACGGTGACGTTGACGGTGTTGATCGACCCGGCGCATATCGGTCCGTTGCAGAACGGCGCCTACCTGATCCCTGAGCCGGAAGCGACCGATCCGACGCCGAACGATCACGTCACCCCGCCGGTCGAAACCGAAGTGCTGCGCCGCGCGAACCTGGCGGTGACCAAGACCCGTAGCGGTGGCGAAGTGGTGGCCGGCCTGCCGGTGCATTACACCGTGGCGGTGCACAACATCGGGCCCTCGGATGCGCCCGAGGTGCGGGTGCAGGATTTCCTGAGCCCGTTGCTGCGCGCCGCCAGCTGGGACTGCGACTCCACGGCGGGCGTTGGCCATTGCGGCATCGATGGTGAGCAAGGCCAGGGTTCGATCAACCGCGTGGTCTCGGTTCCGGCCGGCGCCACGCTGTACTACACGATCGACGCCACGCTGCGCTCCTCGGCCCTGGGCACGCTGGAGAACACCGCCACCGCGCAGCTGTTGCCGACCGCTGTGGAAGGTCAGGCCGAAGATCCGGATCTGAGCAACAACAGCTTCACGGTCAGTGACCTGATCATCACCCGCGCCGATCTGGCGACCTCGATCCAGACTCCGGATGCCTACGACCCGGACAGCAGCCAGCCGATGCCCTACCAGGTGACGGTGGCCAACCTCGGGCCGTCGGATGCGGCCGCGACCACGGTGGCGCTGAGCTTCAGCCACGCTGTCCGGCACAACGGCGGTGAGCTGTGCACGCCAGCCTTCGGCGAGAGCTTCCTGTGTGAAGTCGAGGCGATCGTGGCCGGCAGCAGCCATGTGATCACGCTGGGGCTGTCCGATCTGCCCGCACCGGGCAGCGTGCTTGATTCGACCGCACAGGCCGAATCGCAGACCGATGACCCGGTGCCCGGCAACAACAGCGCCAGCAGCAGCACGTTGATGCGTACCGGTGTCGATCTGGCGGTCAGCATCGATGACGGACGCATCGGCCTGGCGCCGGGCGATACCACGGCCTACACGATCCGGGTGCGCAACATCGGCTCGGTCGATGCGCTCGGCGCAAGCGTGCTGGCACCACTGGCCACCGGGTTGATTGACGCAAGCTGGACCTGCACGGCCTCGGCCGGGGCCAGCTGCGGCGCAGGCAGCGGCGGCATCGACGATCTGGTCGATCTGCCGGCCGGCGGCACGCTGACCTACACCCTGAACGCGATGCTGGATCCAGCCATCGACATCTTCATCCACGAAGAAGTCGTGCAGCAGGCCGAGGCTCAGGTCGACACCGCGCAGATCGAGGTCAACGCCGAGGACAACGCCGACAGCGATACCAACCTGATCTTCAAGGTGATCTTCCGCGATGGCTTCGAGGAGCCGAAGAAGGCGGCGGTTGCCGAGCCGCAGGCCGCACTGTGGCCGCTGCCGACAGGTTCAGGGCTCCCGGCATCCCGTGGCCCGCCGCCATCACTCCCGGCCGGAGTCACGGGGTGCCGGGCAACGGCCAAGGCAATGGCAAGCAAGGAGGGATGGGCATGAAGCTCTGGTCGAAAACCGTGCTGGCGAGCATTGCCGGCGCCTTCATCGCCGGTGGTCTTGCCGGCTGGACCCTGGCCCGCAGCGGGGATGGAGCGCAGGCCGATGCCGTGCCTGCGCGCTGGGTGGCGCGCATCGACGACAGCTATGTCAGCGAACAGGCCTTCATCGACGAGATGCGCCGCCGCGGTGGCGAGCGTCCCGGCCAGTTCCAGGACATGGAACAAAAGCGGCAACTGCTTGATGACATTGTCTACCGCGCAGCACTGGTCAAGGCCGCACAACGTACCGGCCTGACCGACCAGCCGGAACTGCGCCGCGCATTGGATCAACTGGTATCCAACCGCTATCTGCAGAACAGCCTGCGTCGCGCCCAGGCCGAACTGACGGTCTCCGACGACGAAGTGCGGCGCTACTACGAACAGCACCAGGACGAATACACCGTGCCGGCGCGCAAGCGTGTGGCGATGCTGAAGATGTCGGTTTCACCGCAGGCCGGTGAAACCGCCTGGAACGAGGCTGTCGGAAAGATGCAGCAGGCCGCCGAAAAGGCCGCCGAACTGGATGTCAGCGTGCCGCACTTCGGCGTGCTGGCACGTGAAGTGTCCGATGACGCATCCACCCGCTATCGCGGTGGCGTGATCGGCTGGATTTCCGAAGGCCGCAGCGACCGCTACGCGCACGACCGCGTGGTGCTGGAGGCGGTCCGCACGCTGGAAAGCGCCGGCCAGATTTCCGACGTGCTGCGCGGCGAGGATGGCGTCTATCTGGTGCGTCTGGTGGAAAGCGAGCCACGCCAGTCGCGCCCGTTCGAGCAACTGGCCAACGGTATCCGCCAACGCCTGATGCAGGAACGTCTGGCCGAAACCGAAACCGATTTCCGTCGCCGCCTGATGCGCGAGGTCGGGGTCGAGGTGCGCGAATCCGCGCTGGCCTCGATCAATCCGCTCGGCCCACCGGCCGGCTCCGAACTTCCGCAACCGCCCGCGATGCCCCAGGACCAGGGATGAACCACACCATGAACCTTTCACTTGCCCCCCTGCTGATCCGCATCGCCGCGCTGGCGTTGCTGCTGGCGCCGCTGGCACCGCGCGCGGCCGACATGACCCAGACCATCACGCTGCAACCGGGCTGGAACGCGATCCATGTCGCGCTGGAACCCAATGAAAAGGAGATCGCCAGCGTCTTCGCCGGTCTGCCGGTGCGCAGCGTCTGGCGCTGGATCCCCGGCCGCAACGAGGCCCAGTTCATCCGCGATCCGGCCGAAGGGCTGGAGAACATCGAAGGCTGGTTCGCCTGGTTCCCCGAACCGCGCCCGGACGCGATGCTGACCCGGCTGTTCACCATCGACGGCAACACCTCGTACCTGGTGCGTCTGGATGGCAGCAGCTCGCGCCAGCTCACGATCCGCGGCACACCACGCTTCATTCCGACTGCGTGGCGGCCCAACGATTTCACCCTGACCGGCCTGCCGGTGGTACAGCCCGGGCAATCACCGGCACCGCCGACCTTCACCGAGTTCTTCTCGCGCTCGGCCGCACATCAGGGCCAGCCGGTCTACCGGCTGAGCACGGATGGACGCTGGCAACTGCTCAGCGGCAGCACCCCGATCAACGCCAACGAGGCCTACTGGATCTACACCCGTGGCAATTCGCGCTACCAGGGCCGCATGCATCTGGTGCTGGATCAGGGCGAATCGCTGGAGTTCGCCGCCATCTTCGACGAGATGCGCTTCGTGCTGCGCAATCTGAGCGGGTCCAATGGCAGCTTCCAGATCGAACGCCTGGGCAGCGTGCGGGTGCCGCTGTCGCTGCGGCTGGAAGACGAGGAAACCGGCGAGGTCGGCTGGCCCGATCTGCCCGACGTGGAGACTTTCTACGCACCCACCGATACCGATGTGTTCGTGACGCTGGCGATCAAGCGTCCGCAGTTCACCCAGGACCGGATGGAGCAGATGATCGCGATCACCGACGAATTCGGTCAGCGCATCGTGCTGCATGTCGGTGGCCGTACCGCACAGCGCGGCGCCGCGGATGGCGCCCAGGGCGACGGCACGCTGGCCAAGACCGGTGGCGACAATCCTCTGGCGTTTGCCGGTCTGTGGATTGGTGACATCCAGATCAATGGCGTCAGCCAGGCGCAGATGGCCGGCACCACGCCCACCGGCGTCGGCGCGCCATTCACCCAGCGCGTGCTGATCCACGTCAATCCGCAGGGCCAGGCACGTCTGGTCAAGGACGTGATCCAGATGTGGGAGGAGGGCACGATGCAGCCGAGCAGCATCGATCCCACCTACCAGGAAGTGGCCGAACCCGGCCGTTATGTGCTGCTGACCAACAAGGATCTGATCGGCCTGTACAGCGGCGTGGCCGGACGCGATGGCGTCGCGGTGGGCCTGCGCTACAGCACCGTGGCCTATGACTTTGATGGCGAAACCCTGGATTTCACTGGCGTGTTCGGCCCGGGTGGCGAAATTTCCACCGCGATCGTGGTGTCGCCGACGCTACCGACCAACCCGTTCCTGCACCGCTACCACCCCGATCACAACAACCTCGACGAGCAGTTCCTGAATTATCAGGAAGAGGCCTATCAGGTGGTACGCAATATGCAGTTCGTATTCACCCCCGATGATCCGGGCGGCATCAACGCGCCGGGTTGGGGTGATTCGACACTGGGCGGCACCTTTGCCGAATCGATAACCGGGCTGCATCGCAACCCGATCTTCACTTCCGGAACCTTCCGCCTGCGCCGTGCTTCCACGGTGACGGTGTTGAACCAGTGATCAGGGGACAGACCATGAATTTCTTCCGTCCTTCCAAAATCCTCCAGCGGGGCCTTGGCGCAGCATGTCTGGCGCTGGCCGCATTGATGCCGCTGCGCGAGGCGCAGGCGGCATGGCCGCATGGCATCGCCAATGGCGAGGTGGTGCGTACGCTGACTGCGTCCAATGGTGATGTGTTTATTGCCGGCAACTTCTCCGGCGAAACACGGATTGGCGACTACACGCTCAATTCTGCTGGATTGACCGACGTCTTCGTTGCGCGGCTCGACACCGCAGGAAGGGTGCGGTGGGCGGTCAGCGGCGGTGGTGCGTTGACTGATGCCGTTTCGGGGATGGCGTTGGACGCCTCCAACAATATCTACATTGCGGGCAGTCTCCATGGTGCTGCGCAATTCGGGGGAGTAACGCCTGTAGGCACTGGCAGCGGCGATCAGGATGGATTTGTTGCCCGGATCAGTGCTGCGGGGCAGTGGAGCTGGGTGAACCGCATCAGGAGCTCCGAGCAGGACATCGCGACTGATCTGCTGGTGCTTCCGGGTGATGCCTCGCAAATCCCGCCGCTGCCGGAAACCCTTCTGGTGACGGGCGGCTATGCAGCACTGGTGACGTTCCATGCTGTCGAATCAAATCGGACACTGAACAATCCGAGCCAGACCCAGGACGATTTCCTGGCGAAACTTTCGATAGATGGCAAGCGGTGGATATGGGCCGTGAACCGTCCAGGCGCCGGTCTTTACGAGATCGGCAAGCGACTGCTGCTCGATCAGCAGAATCGCTTGTACATGCTCGGCGAAGAGGCGACCGGAGCGGTGACCGTCCTGGACCAGACATTCACCCATGCTACCCAATTGGACGAGCGCTGGACTGTGCAGGCCAACGGTGGTCGTGCACATATCGTTTCCGAAGACCATTTCAACAGGCTGAGAAACAGCTTCGGGCCCAATGCGTCGCCGGGCCTGGCGTTGAATCGTGGTCCGGTCAGTGTGGTATTGAAGGATAGTATCGATACCAGCAAGAGTGGTTTCATCCGGGTTGCCATGCAGGTTCGGCGTGGCATGGATATCCGTGCGCCCGCCGGAGGGTTGGTGTCGGGTGGATATACCTATTCCAGCTACATCAGCGAGTTTCCTGATCACTCTAATGAGTATCTGGTCCTTGAGTACTTGGACAGGGGTGGGGTATGGCGGACGCTGGACTGGTTTGCTGCCGGTGGAAGTGCTGACAGTCCGTTGGCGATAGACAGGAGGTTTAGCGGCGATCGCAGAATGTTCCATCCCGATTTCAAGCTGCGTATCCGCCAGAATGCCGGCAGCGGGGGTGAATATGACTGGTGGTTTGTAGAGCGTCTCTCATTGCAGGTTTCCGTCAATGAGGGCTATCTGCACACTGTCAGCAATGTGATGTCTGATTCTGCGCCGTCGGGCAGTGCCTGGAACAGCCAGGTTGCGCGCTTCAAGGGTTCAGTCGGATTGGAAGATGCGAGCATCTGGACGGAGAACGGCGTCGCCAGGGTCGCTGTGGTTGGTGAGTTTCTTGGCAATCTCAAGATCACGCAAACCCAGTGCGGCAATAATCCGGGTGTCACCCATCCGAGCGGCGGGGGTGGTTTTGTCGCGGTGCTGGGTTACTCGGGCGATCAATACACCTGCGCGCTTGCCCAGCACACCGGTGGTGCACTGGCCAAGGCTGTGAATGCCGATGGAAATCGGGTCTTTATTGCTGGTGATTTCACCGGCTCACTCGGTCTGGATAGCTTGATGATCACGGGTGACTCGGACAGCAGCGATGTATTCGTCGCCGGGATGAATGCGACGGATGGGTCCTGGGAGTGGCTCACCGGCGGCAGCGTGATTGGGGGCAATCCGCCGGCCCCGGCTGGTGGTCCTGGTAATGACCAGGCTAGCTCGGTCGGGTTGGGTGCAGGTGGCCAGCTTTATGTGGGAGGAAGCTTCCAGGAGTTCATGCAGGTTGGTCCGGTTGAAAATCTGTTCGGGGAAGGTGAGCAGGATGGGTTCCTGATCAAACTGGACTTTGATGGCCGCTTTTTCCAGCCGGAGACATGGGCAGTTGGCGTTCCGATCACTCCACCCACCATGGCAACTGCCGCGAATGTGGCGGATCTGCCGGACTTTTTCCTGGATGGTCAGCCCATTGCCGCTACCGGCAACGATTATCGCTGGTTCGCCTGGGTCCGGGGGGCAGACGCTGGATACCGTCTGATACCTCTGCAGTCGACTCCGGAGGTGGAGGTGCATTGGCGCAAGGCGGGCGAGTCTCCCGAGAGTGCGTTGCGCATCGTCACACAGGGTGCAGGCGCATGGCCGACGTCGGCCTGCGGTGACAGCGATATTCCCGGCATCAACCGTCCTGACGGCTGCTACCAGAGCCACGTCGTCGGTGCTCCGGTGGAGGCCAAGCCCAGCGAGTATCAGATCGTTGGAGATATTGTGCTTCCCGACAGCGGCTCCAGCGGTGCGACCCTGGATGCGGGCGTGTTCAATGCGCCACGCAGCGGCTTTGCGACGATTATCTATGTGCATGGCCCAACCGTTGACCAGTCGGTGTATCCGACCTATGTGGAAGTGGTGCGGTCGTTGCCCTACCAGATGACACCGGGCTTCCAGGACAATGTTTCCGCAGAGATCGGCAAGAAGATCGTGCATCCGGCACACAACCAGCCTGACCGCACCGGCTGGGTCATCAACGAACTGGCCTATTACGACGGTCATGGAGTCAACGCCGCCTACAACCGTTCCGCCCGTCAAGGCTCGATCATTCCGGTGAACCGCTATTCCAGTAGCCGGCCCCAGGATTTCGGCCGTGAACTGGCGGTGGCCTGGTATCGGCGCAACGGCAAGGGCGTCTACTGGGCCAGCCGTGCGGTGCGCTACGAGCCGCGCTGGCCGTACGACCCCGATCGCATCGTGATCGCAAGCCAGAGCGGCAGCGAGTTCGCCGGCCAGCCGGTTCTGTCGGCGGCCGCGTTCCCGCAGGCGCATATCTATGTGCAGAACGACTTCGGTGTGGCCGGCTTCAACCCCAACGACGAGCACGCGATGATGGCCCCGTCGAGCACCGGCAGCGGCGCCGATGCGGTATTCGCGCTGCGCTCGGATTTCGGTGACGTGAATGATCCATCCGCGCCATCTGATCCCTACGTGCTGCTCAAGTACTACAACAACAGCGTACAGGACTGGAACTTCAAGATTTACCGGGTGCAGGCCACCGGCGCCGGCTATACCCGCTTCCGTTTCACCGGCACTGCCGGGACCACAGTGTCGCCTCCGTATCCGGTGCGGTTGTTGCCCGGTTGTGCGGAATCCTTCGTCGCAGGCCAGGCGCTGGGTGAGCCGGCTCCGGCACCGTTCTTCCAGGATCACAAGAACCAGCTCTGGGCCAAGTCTGCCGGCACCGGGACCGTGCATTACTACTACCCGATGCAGCCGGGCTTCTACCAGGACAACGACTATAACGATGCCAACGATTACGAGCCCGGCCAGTGCACGCCGTGGCTGGCGCGCTTGCCGGAAAATCAGGGCGGTGCCGCTTCGCAGTACGACCCGATTCCGGTGGAATACAACATTTCCTGGCCGGAATCCCCGCCGCTGCTGATCGCTGGCGAAACCCTGCTGACACCGAAGCGTGGCCTGCCGAACATCTACAACCAGGCGGCGGTGGAAATCGTCTATGACGACAATCGCGATACCGCGGAAAACGCCGGCCCGGCCGACACCCTGGCGCAATTGATCGATCCGCTGAACCCGCGTTGGGTGCGGCTGGCGACTTTCCCCGGCACCGTGGCGCGCGAGATGCGCACCGATGGCTTCTTCGACATCGTCGGCTCCAGCGATGGCGTGCTGAAAATGCCGGCGTCGCTGGGCGAGCGCATGTACTACGACGGCATGAACCAGCGTCTGGTATTCCACGGTGTATTCGATGAAACCGGTGCTGGTGATCCGAAGCTGCTGCTCAATGTCATGAGCAAGCGCGAGCGCGCGATCCTGAAGAAGCTGGATGGTGGTGACGGCACCGAGGAGTCCGGTTTCGAAGGCAATTGCCTGGATACCGCCGGCTGCAGCTGGGATCAGGCGATCGAAGCGCTTTACCGTCTGTCACGCAATCCCAGCAACATCGCAGCCATTTGCCGCAGCGCGCGCCTGGGCGAGGACCGCGAGCGTATCTGTGATGATCTGGATGAAGACCTGTCGCCGGACGAGTTGCTGATTGCCTATCAGGACCCGGCTGGCAACGGCATGTTGCAACCGCTTTCCATTGTGGGTGGCGGTGCCGCGCTGACCGCAGGCGCGGCCAGCGGCTCGGGCTACATGACCTTGGCGTTCAACAATGATCCGTCACTGGGGGCGTTGCCGGTGTCGCTGGAGGTGATCCAGGTGGGTTGTCTGGAATCCAACGCCACGAATCCGCCGATCTACGCGCCCTACCAGGGTCAGATCAATGTGATCGCGCCGCCCAATATCTTCGATGAGCAGCTGGTGCTGCGTCACGGCGGCGATTTCGGCGGCAATCCGGATGCCTTGCAGTTCGAGTGGTATTTCCGCCCGGATGCCAACGGTACTCCGCCAATGCCGCTGCCGAGCCCGGAAACCGGGCAAATGCATGGTTGGGTGCAGTTCCCGCTGTCCAACCCGAACGGTGCGGTGGAGATCAGCATCGAGGGCGCCAATATCCAGACGCTTTCCGACAACTGGTACCTGGCGCGTTACCGCGGCCTGTCTGCCTGCAACAACGCCAGTCAGTGGAGTCTGTGGGCAGGTCAACCCGGTTCCACCCCGGTCGAACCGCGCGCGCAGCTGGCGGAAGGCTGGGTCAAGCGTGTGCTGGGCCGCCTGAATCCGTTCGAGGCACGGGTGCAGAACTTCGGCGAGTCCGCCACCAACAACTACGCCAGCATGCTGATCCAGCTGGGTGAGCGCTATTCCGGCCCGGTGGCGATGAACAACGATGCCGACAACCTCAACAGCATGGGGCTGATCGAGGCCTACACCACGGTAATGCGCCGCGCGCTGCAGCTGTCGGCCGATTCCACTCCGCCGATCGATTATGGCCCGGCCAATGCCGCGGTGCTGCTGGTCGCATCGCGTCTGGTGGATTTCTATACCTTGCTGGGCAATGAGGCCTATGCCGATGCGCAGGATCCAACCATCGGCATCGACAGCGGCGAGAGCACGATCAACCTCAACCCGAGCATCTTCAACTTCCAGAACCAGCTCGAGTCCCCGCTCGACGAGGAACTGGTGCTGCTGCGCGGACGTGATGATGCGCATGGCCCGGTGGCGGCTTCGCCGGTCTACAACCGCCTGTTCTGGAACTTCACCACCGGTGACGGCGAGGTGGCGTATGCGTTGTCCTACAACATCTCCGATCAGAACCAGAGCGGCGTGATCGACGAGTTCGATGCGCGCATCATGTTCCCACAGGGTCACGGCGATGCCTGGGGTCATTACCTGACCGCCACCAAGACCTACTACAACCTGCTGCGGCATCCGTTCTTCTCGTGGAATCCGCAGTCCGAGGCGGTGCTGGTGGCCGGTGTGCCGATCAACGTGGACTTCCTCGATGAGCGCCAGTTTGCCGAGACCGCTGCGGCCAAGGCCCGTGCCGGCGCCGAAATCGTCGATCTGACCTATCGCAAGGCCTATACCGAAGACCCGAATGGTCAGTGGCAGGGCTATGACGATAGTAATCCACAGCGTGCCTGGGGCCTGTCCGAATGGGGCCGGCGTGCCGGCATGGCGACGTATTTCGACTGGGTCACGGTCAATGCCGTGTTGCCGGAAGTGGATGACAACCCCAACCACGTCGGCATCCAGCGTATCGAGCGGCGCAATGTGTCCGAGCTGGATCAGGTCGCGACCCACTATCGCACCATCCAGCAGCAGGTGGACAAGGCCGATGCCGGTCTGAATCCATTGGGTCTGGCACGCGGCGTGGTGCCGTTCGATATCGATCCTGCGCAGCTGACGCTGCACAACAAGACCCAGTTCGAACAGGTCTGGGAGCGAGCGATGAAAGCGCTCAACAACGCTCTGGCGCTTTGGGAGCATGCCAACCAGCTCAACAACCAGTTGCGCCGCATCCAGAACGGTGCGGATGCGCAGGCCCAGGTATCGGCCCAGCAGGAGGTGTCGTTCGCCAACCAGCTGATCGAGATCTTCGGCTATCCCTATATCGACGACATTGGTCCTGGTGGCACCTATCCGACCGGTTACAACGGTCCGGATCTGTATCACTACATGTATCTGGATGTGCCGGAACTGGCCGGCACCGCGCTGGATTTCGATGATCCGAACAATATGACCGTGGCCCGGATCAACTCCTTCACCGGTTATCTGGGGGCGGGCGAGAACGGCATGGGCTTCTTCAATGCCGAGCCGAACACGTTCATCTCCGGCGGCTTGTGCTCCAACAATCCGAGCATGCCGGGCTGTGCCAAGGCGGACTGCGACCAATTCCCGATGGCCGAGGGTTGCCCGCTCGGTGACAAGTCCGAGGACGAGCTGCTTGAGGTGGAGTACGTCACCATCGAGTCCCCGGATTTCGGCTTCTGGTTCACCAAGCCTGATTCCTGGTCCGGCACGCGCCGCGCACCGGGCCGGATCCAGCAGGTGCTGCATCAGATGTTCATGGCGCGGATCGAGCTCAAGCAGGCGATGCTGGAGTACGACAAGCTGCGCCTGGATCTGGAGGATCAGATCAATGCGGTTCGCACCGTATTCAACACCCATCAGGACAACCTCAAGATCGCGATCGGTCAACGCAAGGAGCTGCGTGACCTGACCATCGCCTCGCAGGTGATGAGCAATTCGGCGATTGCGGCACGGCGTGTGGGCGAGTTCTTGGATTTCTCTTTCAAGACCACATCCGAGTGCATCCCGCAGAGCACGATCGTGGGCCTTGCCGGCGGTGGTGACTTGTTCTCCGCCGGTCGCTGCACCATCCAGGCTGCCGGAAATGTCGGCAAGCTGGCTGCGGACACGGTTGCAGACGGGCTGGAAATCGCCGGCAACGCGATTGATGCGGCCAAGGAGGATGTGTCAGAGCTGGCTGGCATCCGCTCCATGCTCAACGACGCGAATCTCGATCTGTACGACGTGGCTGGCGAGATCGATGCGATGCTGCGCCAGGAGCCTTTGCTGCGCTCGGAGCTGTTCGCCCGGACCGAGGCGATCAAGCAGTTGCAGGGTGAATACCTGGCCACGCTGGCCGAGGGGTTGCGCGTCTACGATCAGCTGCTGACCTTCCGCCGTACCGGTGCGGCAGCCACGCAGGAGCACCGTTACAAGGACATGGCGTTCCGCATTTTCCGCAACGATGCGTTGCAGAAGTACCGTGCCTCGTTCGATCTGGCGGCCCGTTACGTCTATCTGGCGGCTTCGGCCTATGACTACGAGACCAATCTGCTGGGTTCCGACTCCAAGGCGGGCCAGACCTTCCTGACCAAGGTCGTGAAGGAGCGCAGTCTGGGGCAGGTGCTGAATGACGTGCCGATGGCGGGTTCACCTGGCCTGGCCGACACCATGGCGCAGTTGAAACTCAACTTCGATGTGCTCAAGGGCCAGATGGGCTTCAACAACCCGCAGGTGGAAACCAACCGCTTCTCGCTGCGGCGCGAACTGTTCCGTATCCCGCAAGGTGAGGAAGGCGATGGGCAGTGGCGCCGCACGCTGGAAGCGGCGCGGGTTCCGGATCTGTGGCAAGTGCCCGAGTTCCGCCGCATGGCGCGCCCGTTCGCACCGGAATCGGCTGGGCCGCAGCCGGGTCTGGTGCTGGAGTTCAGCACCAACGTCACGTTCGGGCTGAACTACTTCGGTTGGGATCTGGGGCCGCAGGACAGTTCCTACGATTCCAGCCGCTTTGCCACCCGAATCCGTTCGGTGGGCGCATGGTTCGGCAACTATGACGGGCTGCCGTTGGCGGATGATCCGAACGTGTACCTGATCCCCGCCGGTGCCGACGTGCTGCGTGCACCCGATCCGCTGGATTTCACGGTACGCGAGTGGCAGGTACTGGATCAGCGCATCCCGATCCCATTCCCGGTGGGAGCGCAGGACATCGCGCGCTTTGACTGGCTGCCCTCCGACACATTGGATGGTTCACGCGTGGAGCTGCGGCGTTATCCGCAGATGCGTGCGCACCACTACGCCGAGCCCTTTGACGAGGCGCAGGTCACTGCCGACAGCCGCCTCGTCGGTCGCTCGGTATGGAACCGCCGCTGGTTGCTGATCATTCCTGGTGGCACCTTCCTGCACGATCCGAACGAAGGGCTGGACACCTTCATCCACGGCAAGAAGCTGGGCAGTGGCAGCGAGCGTGACGGCAACGGTGTGGATGACATCCGCATCTTCTTCAAGACCTACTCGTACTCGGGGAATTGATCATGAACCGCATCATTTCCGCTTTCATGCATCGTTTCGCCGTGCTGCTGGTATTCGCGGCGCTGCCGGTCCATGCCACGGTCGAGGCGCCGGACCACATCTATTACGGTGCGGTCACGCTGTTCGGTCAGCCGGCGGCCAACGGTACCGTAGTCGAAGCCCGCACCTACCCGGACGGTGAACTGCTGCAACGCTACGTCGTGGGCAGCCGCAGCCATCTGGGTGGGCAGTACGCGCTGAGCATTCCGATGGACCAGGTCGATCCGCGGCGTGAGGGAAGGGCGCGGCCTGGCGATCCGGTGCGATTGTTCGTCAGCGGACAGTTCGCCTACGAAGTGCCCGGCGGCGTGGGCGCGGTCGGCGCCACCACCAAGGTGGATCTGGACCCGCAGAATGCCGGCACCGGGCCTGCGATCCGGATCGAAGACGCCCAGGTTTACGAGGGCGATGAGGGCCAGACCCAGGCGGTCCTGGACGTCAGCATGAACGTGATCGCCTCGCCGGCGCGCCCGGTCACGGTGTTCTGGGAAACCCGCAACGACACCGCCGTGGGCGGTGCCGCCTGCGGTCCGGGCGTGGATTTCATCCAGCGAACCAATGGTGCGCTGGTGATTCCGGCAGGGGCCTTGACCGCCAGCATCGCAGTGCAGGTCTGCGGCGACACCGTGGTGGAGCCGGACGAATCGTTCACCGTGGTGTTGCTGTCCACTGCGGATGACTTCGGCGTGTTCGAAAGGTCCACCGCCACGGTCACGATTCTGGATGACGACAATGTGCCGACCCTGCGGGTGGGCAATGTGCGTGTGGCCGAGCCGCCGGTTGGCACCAACACCGCGCGCTTCCTGGCAACGTTGTCGCGTTCGCACCAGAACCCGGTGTCCTTCACCTGGACCACACAGAACGGCACCGCGCAGGCCGGTCAGGACTACGTGGCGGCCGGCGGAACGGTGACCATCCCGGCCGGCGAGACCAGCAGCTATCTGGATGTGGATATCCTGGCTGACGGCATTGTTGAGCCGGACGAAACCTTCCGCCTGTTCTTCAGCAACCCGGTCAGTCTGGGGCTGCCGCAGACCTATGCCTACGGCACGATCGTCGATCCGGCGCATGACCCGGCGTTGCAGGAAACCGATGCCGCAGTCGATGGCGAGGATGGCGTCACCGGTCTGGCCAGCCCGCAGGCGGTGGTGTTGTCGCCCGATGGCCTGCATGCCTATGCGGCCGGCAGCGCCAGCAACGCGGTGGTGCATTTCAGCCGTGATCCGGGCACCGGCGCGCTGGGTTTCCTGACGGAGTACAAGACCAGCTCGGCGGGCTTTGCCGACGCTCGTTTACAGTCGCCGCGTGATCTTGCGATCAGCAGCGATGGCCGCTTCATCTACGTCGCCGCCTACGGCAGCGATGCGGTCACGATGCTGGAACGCGATGTCGACACCGGTGCATTGAGCTTCGGGCAAAGCCTGGTGCACCAGCAGCCGCAGGGCAGCGTGCAGGTGCAAGGGCTGGATGATGTGGTGCGGCTGGCATTGAGCCCGGACGGGGCGCAGTTGTACGCACTGGGTCGGACCTCCAATTCCGTGGCCACGTTCCAGCGTGACGCGGTGACCGGCATGCTGAACTACAGCGCGGTGCTGGCCAGCAATGCGCCGGGCCTGTCCAAGCTGATCCAGCCCAGCGGCATTGCGGTGGCCCCGGATGGTGCCCAGGTCTATGTCACCGCGCGTGGTGCCAATGCACTGGTGGTGTTCAACCGGCAAGCCAGCAGCACGGGCGATCCGGGCAAGCTCAGCGTCAATTCGGTGCTGGAAAACGGTGTCGGCACCACGCCATCCGGCCTTGCCGGGGCCTTCGGCATCGCGCTTTCGCCTGATGGTCGGCAGGTCTATGTCGCGGTGGAAGGGGAGAACGGCGTGGCACTGCTGGATCGCGCCACCGACGGCAAGCTCAGCCTGCGCGAAGTGCTGCGGCATGACCGGGAAAGCAGTCTGCATGGCCTGCTCGGTGCGCGCGAAGTGGAAGTGGCGCCCAATGGCAAGGAAGTCTTCGTCACCGCCAGCGACAGCGAGCATCCAGACGAGACCAGCAGCCTGACCGTGTTCCGGCGCGATACCGGCAGCGGACCGCAGGCCGGCAAGCTCAGCGTGCATCGCACCATCTTCAATGGCGACAACGGCCTTCATCACCTCTCGGTGCCGGGCGCGATGGCCGCCAGTGGCGATGACCGCTATCTGTACGTGACCTCCAGCGGCGACAACGGCGCGGTCGTGGTCTACCGCCGGTTGTCGGCCGATGCGTTGTTCTCGGATGGTTTCGAAGCCGAACAGCCCTGATGTGCCGCGACCCGGCGCCGGAATTCCGGCGCCGGGTCCCAATCGAGCAGTGCAGCCGGAGTGGAATGCATCGGCTGTGGTGATTCAGTGCTGGCCGGATTCATCCGCCAGGTGACGGCTCGCAGCGGGAGCCGAGCGCCCGCGCAGTGTCGACCTTCGCGCTACAGGTGCGAACGCAGCGCGATCCGGCGCTGCGGCTGGCCGATCAGGTTGAGGAAATTGCCGAACACAGGTTCTGCCACATCGCGCATGCGGCCGGCGCGCTCCAGCGTCAGCCGTTCCACCTCGTCCGGCCCGTGTCCCAGATCGGCGGCGAGCAGTTCTTCGCGGTAGGCCGGCAGTGACAGCCAGCGCTTGACCAGCGCCGGGTCCACTTCCAGATGGAACTGGAAACCATAGGCATTGTTGCCGTAACGGAAGGCCTGGTTCTCGCAGCTGCGGGTCATCGCCAGATGCTCGGCGCTGCGCGGAATGTCGAAGGTGTAGCTGTGCCACTGGAACACCGGCGCACGTTCGCCCAGCGGTTGCAGCACCGGGTCGTCGCGCCCGGCCGGCGTGGTGTCCAGGTCGTACCAGCCGATCTCCGACTGCCGATGCCGACGCACCGGCGCACCCAGCACATGCGCCAGCAGTTGCGAACCCAGGCAGATGCCGAGCACCGGCTTGTCCTGCGCCAGGGCCTGTTCGATCAGATGCATTTCGGTCAGCAGATGCGGGCGCTGGCGGTGTTCCTCGACGTTCATCGACCCGCCGAGCACGATCAGACCGTGGTAGCGGTCCATGCACGGCGTGGCCTCGGGCTGGCGCTCGAGATTCACGTAGCGGATGCGGTGGCCGCGTGCGCGGATCAGCGGATCCAGCGTGCCGAGCGGCTCGGCGGCGACGTGTTGCAGGACCAGGATGCGGGACATCGTTGAGCGTGGAAGGGCAAAATGGCGGGATGGCCCCCGACTTTGCCCGCCACGCCAGTGCCCCGCAAGGCGCTGGCGGCGACAATCGGCGAATCGGTGATGAGCAATGGTTTGGAGCAGATAACCGGATGAACTTTCAGCAGTCCGTTGAACCTGGTGCAGGCGCGATTCGCGCTGTTGTGTGGCTGCGCGCATGAGCCAGGACTTCGATGCGCTGGTGATCGGCGGCGGTGCGGCCGGTCTGATGTGCGCGTTGACCGCTGGCCACCGCGGCCGGCGCGTGCTGGTGATCGAACACGCCAACCGCTGCGGCAAGAAAATCCTGATGTCCGGCGGCGGCCGCTGCAATTTCACCAATACCGGCACCACGCCGGCCAACTTCCTGTCGGCCAACCGGCATTTCTGCAAATCCGCGCTGGCGCGTTTCACGCCCTGGCACTTCCTCGACATGGTCGAACGCCACCGCATCGCCTGGCACGAGAAGGAACTGGGCCAGCTGTTCTGCGATGAGTCTTCGCGCCAGATCGTGCAGATGCTGCTGGATGAGTGCGCGGCGGCCGGTGTCGAAATTCGCACCAATTGCACGGTGGAGCAGGTCGAACACGAAGGTGACGGCTTCATGCTGCGCACCAGCCAGGGTGTGCTGCGCGCGCCGGCGCTGGTGGTGGCCAGCGGTGGCCTGTCGATTCCACGCATGGGCGCCACCGGTTTCGGATTCGAACTGGCACGCCGCTTCGGCCATGAGGTGCTGCCCACGCGCGCTGGCCTGGTGCCGTTGACGCTGAGCGGGCGCCACGCCGAAGACTATGCCGAACTGGCCGGGATCGCGTTGCCGGTCACCGCGCGCTGCAACGGTATCGAATTCAGCAATGCGATGCTGCTGACCCATCGCGGCGTCAGCGGGCCGGCGATCCTGCAGATTTCGTCCTACTGGCAGCCCGGTGATGAACTGCGATTGGACCTGCTGCCCGGCGTCGATGCGTTGGCGTGGCTGCAGGAGGAGCAGGCCGCGCGGCCTGCGGCGGAGCTGCGCAATGTGCTGGCCGAGCAGCTGCCCAAGCGCTTCGCCCAGCGCCTGTGCGAACGCTGGCTGGGCAGCCGCCCGATGCGCCAGTTCGATGCACCGGCGTTGCGGGCACTGGCCGCGCAGCTGTCCGATTGGCCGCTGGTGGCCAGCGGCACCGAAGGCTATCGCACCGCCGAAGTCACGCTGGGTGGTGTGGATACCGATGGCCTGTCCTCGAGCAGCATGCAGTCGCGCCAGGTGCCCGGGCTGTATTTCATCGGCGAGGTGGTGGATGTCACCGGGTGGCTGGGTGGTTACAACTTCCAGTGGGCCTGGGCATCGGGCCACGCCGCCGGCATGGCGCTGTGAGGCATCGTGTCTCAGCTGCTGCGACGCGGCTGGATAGAATGGACGCATGAACCTGCAGACTCTGATGTCCCCGGCCGTATTGTCGGCGCTGGCCGCCATGCTGTTGATCGCGCTGGTCGCACTGGCGATTGAGCGCCGCCACGCGATCCGCCGCGCATGGCAGCAGGGCCGCGCCGCGGCCGAACCCGAGCGCGTGGCGCTGGCACATGATCTGGAGGCCGCGCGCGCGCGCATCGCCGAACTGGCCCAGCGCCTGCAGACCGACACCGCCGAACTGGTACGCCTGCGCGAACGCGCCGATCTGCTTTCCGACGAACGTGCGGCGCTCGCCGCGCAGGCCGAACGCGCCGCGCAGATGGAAGCGCGCGCGTTGCAGCTCGAAGCCAGGCTGCGCGAAGCCAGCGATGCCGCCAGCCAATCCCAGGCGCGCGTGGCCGAACTTTCGACCCGCCTGCAGGAGCAGCGCGAAGCCACCGAGCAGCGCCTGCGCGAATTCGATGACCGGCTGAAGGCGGAACTGGCGCAACTGGCCAGCGGATTGCTGGAAGAAAAAGTGCGGCATTTCGACGAGCGCAGCGAAAAGCAGATCGGCAACCTGCTGGCACCGCTGCGCGAGCAGCTCAACCAGTTCAACCAGGTGGTGCAGGGCACCAACGTGGAAATCCAGTCGCTGAAGCAGCTCAACCAGCAGATCACCGCCGAGGCCGCGAATCTGGCGCGCGCGCTGAAGGGCGACAGCCGCACCCAGGGCGCCTGGGGCGAACTGGTGCTGGAACGGCTGCTGGAAATGTCCGGCCTGCAACAGGGCCGGGGCTACGAATTGCAGCAGGTGTTCAAGGGCGAGGACGGCAGCCGTCCTCGCCCAGATGTGATCGTGCGCCTGCCCGATGAAAAGGATCTGGTGATCGACGCCAAGGTCTCGCTGACCGCCTGGGACCGCGCCCTGGCCTGCACCGAGGAAGCACCCTACGAACAGGCGATGAAGGAGCATCTGGGTTCGCTGCGGCGCCATATCGACGGGCTGGGCAAGCGTGACTATGCCAGCGTGCCGGGCCTGCGCACGCTGGATTTCGTGCTGATGTTCGTGCCGGTGGAAGCGGCTTTCATCGAGGCGCTGCGGCGCGACGACGGGCTTTACGGTTACGCGCTGGAGCGCAATATCGCGCTGGTCAGCCCGAGCACATTGCTGGCCACGCTGCGCACCGTGGCGCATCTGTGGCGCCTGGAGGATCGCAACCTCAACGCGCAGGAAATCGCGCGTCAGGCCGGCGCATTGCACGACAGCTTCGTGATGCTGGAAAACGAACTGACCCAGGTCGGCGAACAGATGGAACGCGCGCTGCGCACCCACGCCACGGCGGTCAAGCGCATCAGTGCCGGGCGCGGCAATCTGGTCGGTCGGGTCGACAAGCTGCGTCGCCTCGGTGCCGATGCGCGCAAGCGGCTGCCGGACACCGACGCGGACGACAGTGCGGATGCGCCCGCCATCGATACGCCCGAAGAAACGCCGGAACGCCCGTTGCTGTGAGCTTTCCGGCCACCTGACAGCGCCCCGCTGATGCTCCGGCGATGGGTGGAACACACAGTGTGTCGCCGTCAAGACATGGTCGCCCCGGCTGCGGGCGGCGTAAAATAACCGGATGACAAATTTCGTTCCTGGACAGCGCTGGTTCTCCACCGCTGAGCCCGAATTGGGCCTGGGCACGGTGATGCGGCTGGCTGGCCGCTCCGTGCAGATCGTGTTCACCGGTACCGGCGTGGTGCGCCAGTACGCCTTCGAATCCGCCCCGCTGGCGCGTGCCGAGTTCCGCGTCGGGGACACCGTGCGTGTGGATGGGCGCGAATGGGCGGTGCGCGGCGTGGTGCTGGATCAGGGCCTGATCAGTTACGAGGTTGATGGCGAGACCTTCCACGAAGGCCAGCTCGATGCGCAGCAGCCGGTGTCGCAGGCCGATGCGCGGCTGATTTCCGGGCGCGTGGACCGCAACGACCAGTTCCAGTTCCGTTGCGAACTGCTGCAGCGCCGCGCCGATGCCTTGCAGCATCCGGGTTGGGGTGTGCTGGCGGCGCGCATCGATGTGATTCCGCACCAGTTGCGCGTGGCCGAGATCGCCGCAGAGCGGCGCCCGCCACGGCTGCTGCTGGCCGACGAGGTAGGGCTGGGCAAAACCATCGAAGCCGGCCTGATCATCGCCCAGCAACTGGCTTCCGGGCGCGCCGAACGGGTGCTGGTGCTGGTGCCGGAAAGTCTGGTGCACCAGTGGTTTGTCGAGATGCGGCGGCGCTTCAACCTGGATTTCGCGATCTTCGATGCCGAGCGCTGCGAAGCGATCGAAATGGCCGGCGACGGGCGCAATCCGTTCGAGGACGAGCAGGGCATCATCGCCACCACGCGCTGGCTCGCGCACGATGCCAAGCGCGCCGCGCAGGTGCTGGAAGCCGGCTGGGACCTGGTCGTCATCGACGAGGCCCACCATCTGGCGTGGGGGCCGGGCCAACCCAGCCCCGAGTACGCCCTGGCCCAGAACCTGACCGAACGCGTGCCCGGCGTGATTTTGCTGACCGCCACGCCGGAACAGCTCGGCCTCGGCGGCCATTTCGCCCGCCTGCGCCTGCTGGACCCGGCGCGCTACCACAGCCTGGAGGCATTCGAAGCCGAAACCGCGCGCTTCGTCGCGCTGTCGGGCACGGTGGAAAAGCTGCTCGATGGACAATCGCTGGATGAACACGACCACGCCGCCCTGGCCGATATGCTCGGTGAGGACGCCACGCTGCTGCCGGATCTGCTGGCCCGCATCGCGGGCGGTGACGCGGCGGCGGCACAGCGTCTGGTCGATATCCTGATCGACCGGCACGGTACCGGCCGGGTGATGATCCGCAACCGCCGCGCTGCGGTGGGCGGTTTCCCGCAGCGGGTCAAGCACGTGCACAGCATCGAAGCGCACGACGAGGACCCGGCCCTGTTCGGCTGCCTGCGGGCCGAATTCCTCGCCGATGTCGGTGCGCCCGGCCATCTGGAGCCCGAGCACGACTACAGTCACGATCCGCGCCTGGACTGGCTGCTGGAACGGCTCGACACGCTGGCGCCGGAGAAGGTGCTGCTGCTGTGCCGTTCACGCGCCAAGGTGCAGGCGCTGGAAGACGCGCTGCGCACCCGCAGCGGCGTGGCGCTGGCGCGTTTTCACGAGGATATGAACCTGCTGCAGCGCGACCGCAACGCCGCCTGGTTCGCGCAGCCCGATGGTGCGCGCCTGCTGATCGCCTCGGAAATCGGTGCCGAAGGACGCAACTTCCAGTTCGCCCAGCATGTGCTGCTGTGGGATCTGCCGCTGGACCCGGACATGCTGGAGCAGCGCATCGGCCGGCTCGACCGCATCGGCCAGCGCGGCGACGTCAATATCCACGTCGCGGCGGTGCAGGGTAGTGCGCAGGAGGTGTTGCTGCGCTGGTATGACGAAGGCCTGGATGCATTCGCGCGGGTCTGCGCCGATGGCCGCGAGCTGATGCGCCTGTTCGCTGATCGACTGCTGCAACTGATCAGCGACTACGGCCCGGGCGAGGCGCGCGAGGCCGCGTTCGCGCCGCTGCTGGACGATACCCGGCGCGAACACGCGCGCCTGATCGAACTGATCGCGCAGGGCCGCGACCGCCTGCTGGAACTGGCCAGCCGCCGTGGCGCCGACCAGAGCCTGCTGCGCGATGCACTGGCGCGTGACGACCGCGACTCGGCCATCGAGGATTTCCCGTGGCGCCTGCTGGAACAGTTCGGGGTGCAGAACGAGGCGCTGGAACCGCACGTGCTGCTGCTCGATCCCGAGCATCTGACGCTGGATGCGTTCGAGGAATTCAAGTCCGGCCCGCGCCAGGCCACGATCGATCGTGCCACCGCGCTGGCGCGTGATGACCTGCTCTATCTGCGTGATGACCACCCGATGCTGCGCTCGGCGCAGGAGCTGTTGCTGTCATCGGAAACCGGCAACGCCGCGGTGCTGATCGACGACATGCTGCCCTCGCGCAGCGTGTTGCTGGAAGCGGTCTACGTGCTGGAATGCGTGGCGCCACGGTATCTGAACGTGGCGCGCTATCTGCCGGCGCTGCCGCTGCGCAGTGTGGTCGACACCCGTATGGCCGACCGCAGCGATTACGCGCCCAGTGCCCGTGCATTGCAGCGTGCCGGTGAGCGCCCGATCGATCTGGGCCGCCAGCGCAAGATCCTGATGACGCTGGTGCCACCGATGCTGGAAACCGCACAGCGGCTGGCTAACAAGCGAGCGGAAGCCGCGATTGCGCAGGCGCTGGCCGACGCCGAGGCCCTGCTAGGCGAGGAAATCACCCGGCTCGAAGCCCTGGCGCGGGTCAATCCGGCGGTGCATCCGGAGGAAATCAGCGCGCTGCGGGAAGAACGGGACGCGCTGCGCCAGGCTATTCCCGAGGCCCGCGTGCGGCTGGACGCGCTGCGCCTGGTCGCCAGCCCGGATTTCCTGCTGCTGCGGGGCTGATGCCCGTTTCCACCGCAGGAGCCCGCTACAGGAGCCCACATCGCAGATGGGCGCGAAGGGAGAAATGCCGCGGCGTCCACCCGCGGGGCGGGCACTCAATCGATGCCCAGCTTCTTCAGCTTGTAGCGCAGCGCGCGGAAGGTGATGCCGAGTTTGGCGGCGGCGCGGGTCTTGTTGTAGCGACACTCTTCCAGCGCCTTCATGATGACGTCGCGCTCCATCCGCTCGATGTAGTCGGGCAGGTCGGTCGGGACCGCGGGCTGCTGGCCGGTGACGAACGCCGGGCGTGCCAGTGCGCCGCTGTAAGGGTCCGGTGTGTTCTCGGCAGGCAGTGCGGTTTCCACGTCGCGCGGCATCGGCAGGCGCAGGTCGTCTGGGTCGATTTCCGAGCCGTCGGACAGCGCCAGCGCGCGTTCCAGGATGTTTTCCAGTTCGCGCACGTTGCCGGGGAAGGGGTAGGCGGTCAGCTGCGCCATGGCCTGTGGCGTGATGACCGGCGGGGTTTCGCCCAGTTCGGCTGCCAGCCGGGCCAGGATCGATTGCGCCAGGCCGGGAATGTCGGCGTGACGCTGGCGCAGCGGCGGCACCACCAGCTCAATGACGTTGATGCGGTAGAACAGGTCGTGGCGGAAGCGGCCTTCCTCGACCAGCTGCGCCAGATTCTTGTGCGTGGCCGAGAGGATGCGCACATCAACCGGGGATTCGATATTGGCGCCGACCGGGCGGACGGATTTTTCCTGGATCACGCGCAGCAGTTTCACCTGCATGTGCAGCGGCAGTTCGGCCACTTCGTCCAGGAACAGGGTGCCGCCATGTGCGGCCTGGAACAGGCCTTCCTTGTCGCCATGGGCGCCGGTGAAGCTGCCCTTCTTGTGGCCGAAGAATTCGCTTTCCATCAGCTCGGCCGGGATTGCACCGCAGTTGACCGGCACGAATGGCCCGGCTGCGCGCGGACCCTGTTCATGGATCAGGCGCGCGACCAGTTCCTTGCCGACGCCTGATTCGCCGCTGATGTAGACCGGGGCCTGGCTGCGCGCGACCTTGGCAATGGTGGCGCGCAGCGCCTGCATCGCCGGGGATTCGCCCTGCAGGCGGCTGGCACTGCTGTTGTCGTGCTGGGCACGGCGTTCCTCGCCCAGCCGCAGCGCGTTCTGTACCAGGCGGCGCAGCACCGCCAGATCGACCGGTTTGGAAACGAAATCGAACGCGCCAGCCTTCAGCGCCTCCACCGCGGCATCGACGTTGCCGTGCGCGGTGATCATCGCCACCGGGGTTTCGGGGAAGCGTTGCGCGATCAGTTCGATGATCGAATGACCCGAGCCGTCCGGCAGCCGCATGTCGGTGAAGCACAGGTCGTAGCGGTTGGCTTCCAGCATCGCGCGGGCCTGGGCCACGTCGGCGGCGGTGTCCACGCGCAGGCCCATGCGTCCCAGGGTCAATACCAGCAGTTCGCGGATGTCGCGTTCGTCGTCGACGATCAATGCGGTGCGGGGTGTGGTCATCGGAGGCGGAAGGCGAGCCGTGATGGGGAGAAATAAACCAGTTGAACCTTAACGGTTTGGCGCGATTCTGCCAACTGCCGCACAGCATGGCCGGCGATTGCCGAAACTGGGGGGCGTGCATTTCCCGGCTTTGCCTGTGCCGGGTTTTACGCGAACATGGCGGGCCTCCCGTTGAAAGGTGACCCCATGGCCGAGTTCGCGATTCCCGTGCCGCCGATTCCGCTGGTGCCGGTGGAAAATCAGGCTGCACCGTTTCCAGTGCACCGCATCTATTGCGTGGGCCGCAATTTCGCCGACCACGCGCGGGAAATGGGCATGGAGGTGGATCGCGGCACGCCGGTGTTCTTCTGCAAGCCGGCCGATGCAATCCTGCCGGGTGGCGGCGAGCAGCCGTATCCCAGTGCCACTGCCGATCTGCATCACGAAGTGGAACTGGTGGTGGCGATCGGTCGCGATGCCTCCGGCGTGATCGCGCGCGAGGACGCCGGGCATTACATCTACGGCCATGCGCTCGGTCTGGATCTGACCCGGCGCGATCTGCAGGCCGCCGCCAAGGCCAAGGGTCTGCCGTGGGATGTGGCCAAGGGTTTCGACCGTTCCGCACCGATTTCGGCGATCGTGCCGAAGACGGCGCGGGTGCCGGATGCCGATGCGCTGTTGTGGCTGTCGGTCAATGGCCAGCGGCGCCAGGCTGCGCCGCTGTCGGACATGGTGTTCGACGTGGCCGATATCCTGCACGAGCTGTCGCTGCGCTTCGAACTGCGCGCCGGCGATCTGGTGTTCATGGGGACCCCGGCGGGCGTCGCGGCGCTGCATCCGGGTGACCGTTGGGAAGCCGGTATCGAGGGCTTCGCCACACTTGCCGGCAGCATCGCCGCCGCTGCACAACCGTTGTAGATTGTCGCTGCGCCCCGGCGCACTTCCCCGAAACACCTAAGGAGTATCTGGCCCATGGGCATGTTGCAGGAGTTCAAGGATTTCGCGATGCGCGGCAATGTCATCGATCTGGCGGTCGGTGTCGTGATCGGTGGCGCGTTCGGCAAGATCGTCAGTTCGCTGGTGGATCAGGTCATCATGCCGCCGATTGGCCTGCTGATCGGTGGGGTGGATTTTTCCCAATGGGCGATCACGCTCAAACAGGCGACCACCGATGCGGCCGGCGAAGTGATTCCGGCGGTGACCATCGGCATTGGTGATTTCATCAACACGCTGATCCAATTCATCATCATCGCGTTTGCGATCTTCATGGTGATCAAGGTCATCAATTCGCTGCACAAGGAAGAGGAAGCAGCCCCGGCCGAGCCGGAAGGCCCGACGGCGGATCAGCAGCTGTTGACCGAAATCCGCGATCTGCTGCGCCAACAGGCCGGGCGCGACGCCTGACGCGATGTGGTGGTGCCGTTACGGTACAGAGGATTTTCCGGTGGCGCCCGTGTGGCGCCACCTTCGTTTTGGAGGTGCATGATGAACTGGACGTTGGGACGGATGCTGCTGGCAGGAGCCCTGCTGTTGCCGGGATTGGCCGAAGCAGGCGAGGCGCAGGCCGGCGAAGCGCAGGGTGGCGAGGCTGTCGCGCCGCTGCCGGAAGCTGCGCTGGACGTGGCCGCGCAACTGCGTGCACAGGCGCTGGCCGGCAGTGGTGCCTGGGAAGTGGTCGAGTCGCTGACCACCGAAGTCGGCCCGCGCATGGCCGGCACCGAGGCCGACGCGCGCGCGGTGGCCTGGGCAGTGGAGAAGTTCGGCGGTTTCGGTTTCGACCGGGTCTACAGCGAGCCGGTGCGCTTTCCGGTCTGGCGTCGCGGCCACGAACGGGCCGAAGTGCTGTCACCGTTCCCGCAGCCGCTGCATCTGGCTGCGCTGGGCCGCAGTGTCGGTACCGGCGGGCAGCCGCTGGAGGCCGAAGTCGTCGAGTTCGCCACGCTGGCGGATCTGGAAGCAGCGCCGGAAGGCAGCCTGCTGGGCAGGATCGCCTATGTCAGCCACCGCATGGAACGGTTCCGCGACGGTAGTGGTTACGGTGCGGCGGTGGCGGCGCGTGGCAAGGGTGCTTCGGTCGCGGCCAGGCATGGCGCGGTGGCCTTCCTGCTGCGTTCGATCGGCACCGACAGCGACCGTTTCCCGCATACCGGCATGACCCGTTACGAGGACGACGTGCGCCAGATTCCGGCAGCGGCGCTGTCCAATCCCGATGCCGATCTGCTGTCCAACATGCTGCGCCGGGGCGAGCCGGTGAAGCTGCGCCTGGATATCGATGTCGGCATGGGCGCAGAATACGAATCGGCCAATGTGATCGCCGAGATTCGCGGACGCGAGCGCCCCGACGAGATCATCCTGCTGGGTTCGCACCTGGATTCCTGGGATCTGGGCACCGGCGCGATCGACAATGCCGCCGGCGTGGCGATCACGGTGCGTGCCGCAGCGCTGATCGCGGCGTTGCCGCAGCGCCCGCGCCGCACCATCCGCGTGGTGGCGTTCGCCAACGAGGAGCAGGGCCTGATCGGTGGGCGTGCCTATGCCGATGCGCATGGCGAGCGCATCGCGGAGCATGTGGTTGGGGTGGAAAGCGATTTCGGTGCCGGGCGCATCTACGCCTTCGCAACGAGCGAACCGCCGCCGCAGGCGCAGGGCGTACTGGAACAGATCGCGCAGGCGCTGGCACCGCTGGGCATCGATTACATGCCCGGCAAGGGCGGTCCCGGCCCGGATCTGATCCCGATTGCGCAACGCGGCATGCCCTGGGCCTGGCTGGCGCAGGACGGGACTGATTACTTCGATTACCACCACACCCACAACGACACCCTGGACAAGGTCGAGGCTGCGGCGCTGGACCAGAACGTCGCGGCCTACGCGGTGTTCGCGTGGCTGATGGCCGAATCCGACGTGGTGTTGCATCGCCCGGATAAAAGCGGCGAATCGCCGGTACGGTGATGAGCCTTGTTGTTTCCCTCTCCTCCGCTTGCGGGGGAGAGGGTGAGGGGGCGAGCGCTACTTTGGCGCCCTGGCTTGCCGATCTGCATGTCGGCAGGCGCTGACGGGCTTGCGGCTACGCCAGCGGAAAACCCGTTCGCTTCCCATCAATGATGGGGAGAGGGAGCCATCGGCTTTCCTGGCGAGAAGGGTTCAGGTCGAGAGTATGGGTGCAGGTCAGGTCAATCCAGCAGCGACGTTTTCAGGGTTTTTGATGGAGCGCCAATCGCGGCTTCGGCGGCCTGGCGCAGATCGGCGGTGGAGACGCGTTCGCCATCGCGCATCAGTTCGCGTGCGACTTCGTCCAGACTGTTGCGCCCCTTGCTGCGCTCCCTGATTTCCTTGTCCAAGTCAGCGAACAGCGCCACCGCGCGGGCGCTGCGCGGGCCGGATGAATTGGTCGCGTGCAGGGTCTTGATGTCACGCCCGTGGCGGCGCATCCAGGCGATGGCCTTGTCGAAGCGCGCCTGGCTCAGCAGCCCGGCGCGGTGCAGCATCTCCATGCCGTAGTAATCGGCGATGCCCTCGGCGATCCAGTCGTCGCCCTTGGCGCCCCGGATGCGGGTGACCACGTGCACCACTTCATGCATCAGCGTGGAGGAGCCGTTTTCGCTGATCAGCGGGCGGTCGGCGTGCATCCACAGCGAACGCGGGCCGGACAGGCCGCCGCGCCACATCGGGTCGCCGGCGCGTACCACGAGAATCTTTTCCGGCAGTGCGCCGAAGGCGTCCAGCATCACTGGCGCGGTGGCGGTGACCATCGCCAGCAGATCCATGCGGTGGGTCGACAGGCCCTTGGGTGCGGCGACACTGATTTCCATGCCTTCCACGGTGTCGCGCCGGGTGCCGATGTCGCCGGCAATCATCCAGCCAGTAGGCCGGGCCAGCACGCGGCCCGGGTTCACCACGATAAAGCCTTCGCCATCCGGTGCCGTGCGCCAGGGGGTGTCGGCGTGGCTCCAGCCAGCGGGCAGATCCAGATACAGGCGTGCGTTGGAACGTGCATCCCGGGTGGCGGTGACACGCGCCGAAGGCACCAGATGATCGCCGCGCACGATCACCCAGTCCTTGGTGATGCGTGCATCGTAGGCGCCGTTGCTGCGCTTCTTGTCGATGCGGTAGCGGTAGTCCAGGCTGCCGCCCTTGCGCGGCGGCTGCCAGCGCAGCTGTTCACCGTCGCGCTCGATATCGCCATCGCCCTCGATATGCGAGTAGCGCTCTTCGGGCATCGTGAATACCAGGCGGCTGACGCGGGCATCGTCCGGCCTGATCGTGATCGTGACTTTGGCCTCGCCGTCTTCGGGCAGGAAGGCGACGCGATAGTCCACGTCGAACTGCGGTGTTGAAGCGGCCACGGCAGCGGAGCAGGGCAGGGTAGCGAGCAGCAGGCAGCTGAGGAACAGACTGGTGCGGAGCTGGCCTGTGCGGAGCGGGCGGAGCATCGGAGGCATGGAGGATTTCCGGCGATGAAAAACCCCGGAACCTTAGCGCGGCCGGGATGAACGGTTCCATCTGACGGCGGGATGCGCGACGGCTTCAGGTTGCGGCCGGGAAGGTCACGTCCTGATAGATGTCCGGCAGCGACAGCGGCGTGTCCAGGCAGGGCAGCATGATGTCGCCCTGCTCGACTTCCTGCACGCGCCAGCCAGTGTCACGGCGGTACAGCTCCACCCGTGCGAGGTCCTGCTCCACCAGCAGATAGCCTTGCAGGCTGGGCAGGGTCTGGTAGGCCAACAGCTTTTCGCGCCGGTCCACGCGGGCGGTGGATTCGGAAAGTACTTCCACCAGCAGGCAGGGTGCGCGCCGGAAGTACTTTTCCCGATCCTGCGGGTCGCAGGACAGGACCAGGTCGGGGTAGTAGAAGCTGGTCTTGTCGGCGATATCCACGCGGACTTTCATGTCCGAAGTGAACAGTTGGCAGCCCTTGCGCCGTGCGGCGGGCGTCATGGCATAGGCCAGCGCATTGAGAATCAGACCGTGCCGATCACTGGCGCCGGTCATGGCATAGACCTGCCCGTCGATATAGTCGTGGCGCTGTTCGCCATCGGCTTCGCCGGCCAGATAGTCTTCGATGCTGATGAAGGGTCTGCGTGCGCCCGGTGCGGACATGGCTGATGCCCTCGGGATGGTTTGGTGCAAGTCTAGCCCGGATATTTGCGGAATTCGTGCGCTCTGGTGTGCCCTTTTCATCAAATATCCGGGCATACCCGGAATGTTTCAGCGGTGGCGTGAAGGGTTGCGTGAAGAAAACGCGGCCAGCAGCACCGCGACCGCGCTGGAGATGTTGAGGCTCTCGACCCGGCCGCTGCCGGGGATGCTGAGGCGTTGCCGGCAGCGTTCGATCAGGGACTGTTGCATGCCTTCACGTTCGGCACCGAGCACGAACACGGTACGTGGCGGCAGTTCTGCTTCGAACAGCGAATCACCGCCGCGCGGCAGGGTCGCGGCCAGGCTGAAACCGGCGCGTTGCAGGGCCTCGACGGCCTGTTCCTGTGCTTCCAGCCGTACCAGCGGCACCGCTTCGGCACCTCCTTCGGCGACGCGGCAGGCGGCACCGGACAGGGCCAGTTCCGAGTCGTGCGGCAGCAGCACGGCGGCGATGCCGAAGTGCGCCGCGCTGCGCAGGACCGCACCGAAGTTGTGCGGGTTGCCGACACCGTCCAGCCACAGCAGGCAGGCCGCTTCATTGGCGGGAAGCGATGCCAGAAATTCTTCCAGCGCCAGTTCCGGCGGGCGCCGCATCTGCAGGCAGACACCTTCGTGGTGCTGGCTGCCGGTGAGCTTGGCCAGATCCTCGTCGGCCACGACGCGGTAGCCGAGGCGATGCTTGACACACCAGGCCATCAGCTCGCGCAGCAGTGGAATCCGGGCTTCGCTGAGCCAGGCCTTGCGCAGATCCTGCGGGCGCGCGGCGAAGGCGGCCAGGCTGGCGTTGAGGCCGAAGACGCGCAGTTCCTCACGCCGCTGCACAGCAGCGTATGGCGCGCTGCGTGCAGAGGTGGATTCATCGCTGTCGGGCGTTTGCGGTGGTGGGGTGGTGTGTGCGGCGGAGCGGCGCGCGGCTTCCCGTGCGCGCTTGTCCGGGCGCGGGCCGCTGCGTGGCAACGTCGGCCAGACCGGGTCCTTGCTCATCCGTGGCCTCCAACGGGTCGGGATTGTTGTTCCAGTACTTCGATTTCGCGTGCCAGCGCCTGTGGCGAACGGGTGCGTGGCGCCAGCAGCCGGTAGAACGCCGGCACCACATACAGCGACAGCAGGGTGGAGAAGGACACGCCGAAGATCAGCACCACGCCGACCGTGCTGCGGCTGGCCGAGCCCGGCCCGCCGGCCGCGACCAGCGGAATCGCGCCGGCGACGGTGGCGATCGAGGTCATCAGGATCGGGCGCAGGCGCACCGAAGCGGCCTCGGCGATGGCCTCGTCGACGCTGCGGCCCTCGTCGCGCAGCTGATTGGCGAATTCCACGATCAGGATGCCGTTCTTGGCTGCCAGTCCGACCAGCATCACGATGCCGATCTGGCTGAAAAGATTGAGCGAGCCACCGGTGATCCACAGCCCGATCAGCGCGCCCAGCACCGCCAGCGGCACCGTCAGCATGATGACGATGGGGTGGATGAAGCTCTCGAACTGCGCCGCCAGCACCAGGTACACGATCAGCAGCGCCATCAGGAAGGTGAACATCACCGCGCCGCCGGCCTGAAGATATTCGCGCGATTCGCCCTTGAAATCGATCTGCGCCACGTCCGGCAGTTCCTCGGCCGCGACCTGCTGCACCCAGGCGATGGCCTCGCCCAGGGTGTAACCCGGCGCCAGGCCGCCGGACACGGTGATCGCGCGCAGCCGGTTGAAGCGGTTGAGCGAGCCGGGTTCGGCCAGTTCGCTCAGGGTCACGACGCTGGCCAGCGGCACCAGGTCGCCGCTGCGGGTGCGCACGTGAATGTTTTCCAGATCGGCCGGGTCGCTGCGGTCGTCGGCGCGTGCCTGCAGCATCACATCGTATTCCTCGCCGGCATCGACGAAGGTGGTGACGCGGCGCGAGCCCATCATGGTTTCCAGCGTGCGGCCGATGTCCTGCACCGAGATTCCGAGATCGGCGGCGCGGCTGCGATCGATATGGACGCGCACCTGCGGGCGGGTTTCCTTGTAGTCCGAGTCGACCGCGAACAGGCCGGGATTTTCCACGGCACGCGCCAGGATGCGGTCGCGCCACTGCGCCAGTTCCTCGTAATCCGGGCCGCCGATGACGACGTTGAAGGGCTGGCCACGGCTACGCACCAGTCCGGTCCGCACCTGCGGCAGTGCCCGCACGCCGGGGATTTCGGCCAGCACTTCGCGCACTTCTTCAACCACTTGCGCGGTGCTGACATCACGCTCGCGCCAGCCCTTCAGGAACACCATCGCCATGCCGGTATGCATTTCCTCGCTGCCGCCAAAGCCGCCGGGTACGCGGGTGTTGACCCGGTCCAGCGTATGCTCGGGGCTGGTCATCGGGATCATCAGGGCTTCCACCTGGGCGATCTGCTGCACGCTGTAGTCGAAGCCGGCGCCTTCCGGTCCCTGCACGCTGATGAAGAACGCGCCGCGATCCTCGGGGGGCGCCAGTTCGTTCGGTACCTGGCCGGCCAGCAGCAGACTCAGGCCGAGCGCGCCGAGCATCAGCAGCGCGAACAGCAACGGCTTCCTGCTGGTGCGTTCGACCTGGCGGCGATAGGTTTGCGAAAGCTGTTTCAGGCGCCGGTTGATCCAGCCGACCAGGCCGCCGACCTTCCGCTGCGGGCGCACCAGCTTGGAGGACATCATCGGTGTCAGCGTCAGCGCGACGAAGGCCGAGATCGCGATCGCCGCCGCCAGCGCCACCGACAGTTCGCGGAACAGGCGGCCGGTATTGCCTTCCATGAAGCCCACCGGCAGGAATACCGCGACCAGTACCGCCGTGGTGGCGATCACCGCGAAGCCGACCTGGCGGGTGCCACGGATCGCGGCCACCAGTGGCGGTTCGCCCAGATCGCAACGGCGCTGGATGTTTTCCAACACCACGATGGCATCGTCCACCACCAGCCCGATGCACAGCACCAGTGCCAGCAAGGTCAGCAGGTTGATCGAAAAACCGAAGGCGAACAGCGCGATGAAGGCCGACACCAGACACACCGGTACCGTCACCGCCGGCACCAGCGCGGTGCGCAGGCTGCCCAGGAACAGGAAGATCACGACCAGCACCAGCGCCATCGCCTCGGCCAGGGTCCAGTAGACGCGCTCGACCGCCGCCTCGATGAACACGGTGTTGTCGAACGCGGAAAAAATGTGCACGCCTTCGGGCAGCGAGCGCTGGATCTCCACGGCTTCGGCCTTGGCTGCGCGGGCCACGTCCAGGGCGTTGGCGGTGGAGGTCTTGACGATGCCAAGTCCGACGTTGGGCTGGCCGTTGCTGCGGTAGTAGGAGCGACGTTCAGCCGAGGCGCGTTCCACCTGCGCGACGTCGCCCAGCCGGACCAGATAACCGTCCTCGCCCTTGCGCAGCACCAGCGCGGCGAAGTCTTCCGGTTCCAGATAGTTGCGCGCCACGCGCAGGGTGAAATCGCGGTCGGCGGACTCGATGCGGCCGGCCGGCAATTCCACGTTCTCGCGCTGCAACGCGTTTTCCACATCGGTCACGGTCAGGCCGCGTGCGGCCAGCGCTTCGCGGTCCAGCCAGATACGCATCGCATAGCGCTGCTCGCCGCCGATGCGCACCGTGGCCACGCCGTCCAGCGCCGAGAGCCGGTCCACGACATAGCGGTCGGCGTAATCGCTCAGCTCCAGCGTATCCATCGTGGTGGCGCTCATGTTGAGCCACAGGATGGCGTCGGCGTCGGCTTCGACCTTTTCGATGCGCGGCGGGTCGGCCTCGTCCGGAATGCGGTTCTGGACCCGGCTGATGGCGTCGCGCACGTCGTTGGCGGCGGCTTCAATGTCGCGTTGCAGGGTGAATTCGATGGTCAGGCTGGAGCGCCCGTTCTCGCTGCGCGATTCCAGCGTTTCCACGCCTTCGATGCCGCTGACCGCATCTTCCAGCACCTGCGTCACGCGGCTTTCCACCACGGCGGCGGAGGCGCCCGGGTAGGTGACCCGCACCGACACCACCGGCGGATCGATCGCCGGCAGTTCACGCAGCGTGAGGCGGGTGAAGGACATCACGCCCAGCGCGATCAGCAGCAGGCTCATCACGGTGGCCAGCACCGGACGTTTGATCGAAAGATCGGAAATCATCATGGCCGGCGTGCTCCGCAGGTGCTCACTGCGCGTTCGCCGTATCGGTCAGGCGCACGCGGGCGCCGTCGCGCAGCTTGCCGGTGCCATCGACCACGATGCTGTCGCCGGCGCTGACGCCGGAGGTCACTTCGACCTGGCCGCTGCGGCGCGCACCCAGCTGGACGGTCACCTGTTCCACCGTCAGGTCATCACGGATGCGATACAGCAGGGCACGCGTGCCGACCTGCACGACGGCGATTTCCGGCACCGCCAAGGTATTGCGCCGGTCCTGCAGCAGGCGTACCGACAACAGCATGCCGGGCCGCAGCAGCGCTTCGGGGTTCGGAAGTTGGGCACGCACGGTGATCGCACGGGTCAGCGGGTCCACGCGCGAATCCACCGCGCTGACCCGGCCTTCGAACGTTTGTTCCGGAAAGGCGTTGCTGTGCGCCTGGATCACATCGCCACTGTCGATCTGGCCAAGGTGGTTTTCCGGTACCGGGAAATCGAGCTTGATGGTGCGGATGTCGTCCAGCGTGCTGATCACCGTGCCCGGTGTCACCAGTGCGCCGGGGCTGACCTGGCGGAAGCCCAGCACGCCGGAAAATGGTGCGCTGATGATGCGGTCGGCCAGCGCCGCGCGGATCGCGTCGGCGCGCGCGCGCGCGGCATCGCGCACCGAGAGCTGGGTATCGAGCTGACTGCGCGGGATGGTGCCCTGTTTCACCAGCTCGGCGAGGCGGTCGTATTGCTTGCTGGCCTCCACGAAGGTGGCCTGCGCGGCTTCCAGTTGCGCCACTTCGGCGCGGCCGGAAAGATCCACCAGCACGTCACCGGCTTCGACGAAATCGCCATCCTGAAAATTCACCCGGGTCACGGTTTCGGTGACTTTGGCTGTCAGCGTCACCGATTCGTTGGCGCGCGCCGTGCCCAGGGCCTGGATTTCGTCCTGCCATGACACCTGTTCCACCGTGCCGGCGGTGACCAGCGGCGGCAGCGCGGCTTGGCCGCCGGAAGCCGGTCCGTCCTTGCCGCAGCTGGCAAGCAGGACGGTCAGGAGCAGCACGAGACTGCGGACGCGAAGTTGTTGCAGCATGGGACTTCCTTGTAGGCAGGCGGCCCGGTGTGACCGGAAGTGCGAAGTTGGGCTCCAGGCTGACAACCGGACTATGCCTGCGATCGCATCGGACACGCAGAATCGGCCGATTGTACGGGCGCGCCTGCGCTGCTGCATGGGTCAGGTGTCATGCCCGGCGGTGGTAAGGATGCGGTTCCACCGAAAAAACGAAGGGCCGCATATGGCGGCCCTTCGGGTGCTGCATCGGTGTGGCGGTCAGGCCAGGCGCTTGGCGATGGCTGCGCCCAGATCGCCCGGCGACTTCACCGTGGTGACGCCGGCTGCTTCCAGCGCGGCGAACTTGCCGGCGGCGGTGCCGCTGCCACCCGAGGCGATGGCACCGGCGTGGCCCATGCGCTTGCCTTCCGGGGCCGAGGCGCCGGGTATGCAGGGAGCCTTCCAGGGCGCGCCGCTGGAGTACGGCTTCCGCCTGCGCGAGCGGAGCCTGGTGACCATCGACATGCGCAGCAGCGATTTCGATTCGCTGCTGCTGCTCAGTGGGCCGGGCGTGGAACGCCACAACGACGACGGCGGCGAAGGCCTGGACGCAAAGCTGGTGCAGGTGCTCGAGCCGGGCGAGTACGTCATCCAGGCGGGCGCGGCGACCGACGGCTCGGGCCTGTTCACGCTGGCGCTGGCCACCGGCGCTGTCCCCGACGGGATGGGCGGCGGAAGCCTGGCCGTGGGCCAGGAGTATCCGGGCGTGCTGCTGGCGGGCGCTGCCGACCGTTTCGTGGTGACGGTGGAAGAGGAGGCCGAATACGTCATCGACATGGCCTCCCAGGATTTTGATAGCTACCTGGAGCTGTTTGACGCGGACGGCATGGAGATCGCCGCCGATGACGACAGCGGTGGCATGCTGGATGCCCGCATCCGCACCCGCCTGGCACCCGGCGAGTATGTGATCCAGGCCAGCGCGATCGGCGACGGCGCCGGCAGCTACCGGATGACCTTCAGCCAGCGCTGACCGCAGGCGTCAGGGGCCGGCCGCGGCAGCGGCTGGCCGCTGCCTGTACAGGCCCAGCAGGCGGCAGGTGGCGATCGCGCCCAGCAGCGCCGTGGCAATCCCGCCGGCCCCGAAGAAGAACGCGCCCGCGTGCCGATCCGGCCAGCCGGTGGCGGCGTAGGCGGCTTCCAGCAGCGAGATGGCCGCGTACCCGAATGCCAGGCCCACGAGCACCCGGGCCAGGCGCCGGAACCAGCCGGTATCGCCATCGGGCCAGCCAAAGCGCATCAGCGCGCCGATGCACAGCAGCACGCCGGTGACGTCGCCGGCGATCGCGGGATCAATCCACGGCACCCACAGGGCGACCACCGCCAGCGCGCAGACGCCGCCAACGGCGAGCAGCCAAGCCCGCCGGGCGTGCGGCCACGGCGCCTGGAACCTGCGCATCAGAGCCCACGCCAGCAGCACCCCGGCCACTCCCACCACCAGGCCGCCCAGCACATCGGCCAGGAAATGCCGGCCCAGGTACATCCGCGACAGCCCCATCAGCAGCGGCCAGGCCACCGCCAGCGCCCAGATCCATCGCCGCCGCGCGCCGAAGAACAGCGCCAGTGCCAGCGCCAGTGCCGTGGCCGCGCTGGTGTGCCCGCTGACGAATCCGTAGCTGGGGTCGCGGGTAGCCCGCTTGGCCGCGATCGCCTCGTCCGAAGGCATCCCCCAGAACGTGTCCGCGGCGCCGTCGGCCACCAGGTGGCGGCCGCTTTCGCCCTTGTAGAGCACCCGCGCATCCACCTCGCTGGGCCGCGGCAGGCCGAAGCCCTGCTTGAACCCCTCGGTGGCGAAGGCCACCAGCAGCAGCGCCAGCAGCACGCCCATGCCCGGCCGCAGCCGCGTGGCGAACAGCAGCACCAGCACCGCGGGCGTGTAGAACCACGCCTCGCCAATCCAGCTCAGGAAGTGCATGAGCGCATCGAACCAGGGCGCGGAGAACTGCTGCAGCCAGAGGATGGGGTCGGATTCGAACATGTGGCGTCCCTGTCAGGAGTGGGGTATAGGAAGTTCAACCGCCCTTTTTGGCGAGTCTGGCGGGTAGGAAGCGGCCGCGCAAGCGCCGCTTTGGGCACAGATCGGGCACAGATCGGGGGTTCATGCGTGGGTTTTCGACATCGCGGG